>Ga0209678_1000345_pt1 | contig 16494 bp, 13 predicted proteins | sample WorMetilvaeELBA1_FD_187404 | JGI IMG/M metagenome (GOLD analysis project Ga0209678, IMG submission 187404) | Marine gutless worms symbiont microbial communities from Max Planck institute for Marine Microbiology, Germany - Olavius ilvae ELBA.1... ...
CGTGAATACTTTGTTTTTTTCAAGAATTTTATCAAAGATACTTAGTAAAGATATAGGTCTGTAGTTTTGAATTAAGCTTCTCATACCCTTTTTGTATACTGGGATTACCTTTGCTATTTTTAGAGAATTAGGGACAGTGCCAGTTGAAAGTGATAAGTTAAACAGATATAATAATGGATCAATGATTTCATTTGCAACTTCTTTCAGTAGTCGAGGGCCTATATTGTCAGGACCAGGCGATTTATTATTTTTAAATTTTGCAATAATTTGGAAAATTTCAGTGCAAGTCAAAGGAGAACAAAACATACTTTCTTTCACTGGAGCTGGCATGTATGTTTTGAATAGGTGATTATCAGAACCCTTTATGTTGCTTTGGAGTTTTTCACCAACTGTACAAAAATATGTATTAAAAGCATTCGACATCGACTTTGTGTCAGTTATCACGTTATTGTCGACCATCAATTTTGATATATTATTTTTATCTTTCTTCTTTCCAAGAAAAGCAATAGAGTTCAGATTATTCCATAGTTGTTTAATAGAGTTAATTCTGGTGTCAAATATCTCCTTATAGTAAAGCCGTTCTGCTTCATTTCTACACCGATTATAAAGTCTTCTGTAATTTTTATACTTCTCTTCATCTTGCACAGACCGAGATGACACCCACTTCCTGAAAAGTCTATTTTTACATTGACTACTTGTTTTTAATCCAGGTGTTATCCAGTTTTTATCTTTAGAGCGTTTTCGGGACAGTTTAACGGGTCTAAAACTTGAATTGAAACACTCTCTAATTTTATTCTCAAAATAATAATAGCCATCATTAATATTACCATATTTATATAGGGTGTCCCATTCAACGGTACTGAGTTTATGTCTAAATTCAGCTATGTTTTTATCAGAGAATAATCGGACGTATGGACGAGTTGGGGTAGTGTTCTCATGCTCATTCAGGATCAAAAAATAATTAGGTAGATGATCGGTTAAGTCAGACCACAAATTCCCACTAGTTAGCCTTAAATCTTTCTATCTATCTATCTATTCCTATAATGCACATAACTCAAGAACTGAGCATCACCACCAATGGTGGTTGTGTTGTTTTGGAGCCAGCGTGATAGTAAATGTGGTCTATTATGGTTGCTGATTTGATAGTAATACGAGTTGGCATGATTATCATCGGGATGAAGTCATTAATTAATAAATTATTAACATAATCAGTAGTTTCTGAGTGAGTATTATACTTGGAGATATCAACATTTAAGTCGCCAGCAATAATGCAGGGAATGTGAAATTTTAGTATATATTCTAGAGACTTATCGAGCTGAATAGTGAAATCCTTGATACTTTGTTGATTTGGGTGTCTATATATGCCACCAACAATGTACTTTTTACGATTACAAGAAATCTCTAGCCACAGACTTTCAACTTTACTGGTACTGTTTGTTGATGGTATGCGAATATCAGTTAATTCATTACATGTATAGTTCTTCTTTACAAGTATACCTACACCATCAATATTACTTTCATGAGGTGTGACATAATGAAAATTATAATTTTTGAAGATTTTGGTGTAAAATTCCAAATTATAGTTCCAAATTTCAGTTAAGACAAGTACATCAAAATCCAATTCAAGTGTCTGAAGTAATTCGATTAATCCTCGTAGGTTTTTATTCAAGCTCCTTATGTTAATATGGAAAACACTGAGTTCAATACTGTTAAGACTAGATCTGTACAGATTATTAAATTCACTTTCAGTGTTATATGAAAAATCTACTGCCTTCAGGATTTCACTATTACATTTAGACTTCAGGTTATTATAGAAACTGACATTTTCACGCATATCATTCTTCACATTTAACCCATTAGTACGCATGACATCAATCAATTGGTACGTTGAGATGTTATAGAAAGGCATTTCGCTCATAGTATTATTATTAGCCATTTAATTATGCAGCATTATACAGAACATTTGCAGCGATACGAGACTGTAGTATAGCGACTAAAACATATGGAACCAGCAGTTTTTTTGACAAATCCGTAATCAGAAGGAGAATGAAAGAACAATAAACACATAAACCAGCACGAAACATCCATAGATGCATAGTCAAACAAACGACCGGCATAAAGTCAATTTCTGAGTCTAATTATCGTGCTCCTGAAGACACTCCTGGAGAGTCTGGAACGGACGCACGCGTACTTTCTGACCATTCTTGAGCAATGCATAGACGTGTCCATTCCATGACCAGCATTTATCCACTTCAGTGTTTCTGCGCAATCTGTTCAACACTTCAACATTGAGACTGGTCAGATCCTCGACGATGGTGTATCTGGTGTTTTTTAGTAACTTCCGTTGTCTAATTACTCTGTCTCGTACACTTTTGTCATGAAAACGAGCAATCACAATGGAGTCACGACTTGAACTTGTAGCACTGGACGGGTGGCTGGACTGCGCAGACTGTGAGCGAGCTCCCTCTCGACGAACCGGCAACGGATGTGCCAGTTCTATGTCATCTTCCCTCAGGTGAACCTGCAATTTTGTGTTGATGAACTCTGAGAGGACCTTCTGACAATCCGCATTGGGATCTATATGGAGACCTTTGAATCTCAAGTTGTTGCGTCGTCCATACTGCTCAGTTTCATTCGCAGCTAGTGCCGTGCGACGGTTGTCCTCCTTCATGGCCTTCAATGTAGCAGACAAGGATGTCGCATCTATATCAGGAGTATCAGGGACCGGTCGATTTTCCAGAGCTTCTATTCTATGTTCAAGCGACACACAATATTCTTTGAGATCTTTGTAAAGTTTGTTGAACTCGTCCCTGACCACTGTCACTGCCGCCTTAACCGCTTTTGCTACCACGCTCTCCACATCAGCGAGCCCCACAGCCACGCCCACCTCTTCCGACATTGAATCCGACTTGACTTTCGAAGATGCACGAGTACTCATAACAAAGTTAGATGTAATCAAGATCAAATTTCAAACGGACGATTAATCACGTTAATTACGACTCATTAATTCGTTTTACAGTAAGTTTTATACAGTCCGGCGATTGTTTGTTTGTTTACATCTACATGACCATAGATATATTGGAGACCAGGAAGCTGGATTTAAATTTCGTATGCAGAAGTAGCTGCATGAGCCTGTAGCTGCGTCGTGGGCACGGCACGCTAGGATGATATATCTGCCACGTGGTGAAAAAAAGTCTGAAAAAAGTCATTTTCTTTTACGACACAATGCCGGAGCGTGACAGGCAGACGGACGGACAGAATTGCCGCATCACTGTCGCGTGCCGCTGCATAAAATTATGCTCGCGCGCGATAAAACCGGCTTAAATCGAGACACCGTCCGAATTACACCGAATCGTGCACCGCGGGGTCAGAGCGTTATGGATGACCAACACCGTGCAGTCAATATCGACCCAAGACCCCAGGTCCGCCCTGGACGCCCGCGCCCGCCAATCATGAATTTTACACGCGAAATTCACAACGTGATCAACTTTTCATCGCAAACGCTTTTTAATCCAATTTGCACGTTTTATACGACGACGACACGACGAAACTGGACGTAAAATCGGATCACGACTGTGATGTGTCACCGGATCACAATGGTAAAAGCAGCGTTTAGTACATGCGTCGAATGCTCGTCATCTAAACAAATTATCTACACATTAAACGCATTCCGCGAGTTCACAAGCAATGCACTTATATATACCGGGCGCGCCAAAAATTAGCCCCTAAAGAACGATCAACACTCCTGCAGAATATTACAAAATTAACTTAGACCATTGATGAGTGAGAGTTATCAGCAGGAGATTGTAGGGTCTACTTTTTTGGCACGCCCTGTAGAACAGTACTGAATAATAGGCCTATATATAATAACTAGAAGGGCATTCAGTAGAGCGCATACCTCCGCCAAGACTCAACATCCCGCTTAATTCAGTCGACCACTGTCCAAAATCAAACTCACAGTCGTGCAATCGTAATCCTGAAAAATCTGTTACTATTATTACGAGAACTAAAAACTCATCTGTTTGCCTGTTTGCTTAATACTTCGTCGACAGTGCGTTAGAGGTTTTTTTACGTAGCCGCGCTATACAAATTTACATTTACTTACTTACTTACTTACTTATTAAACAAACGCCTGTAAAACATGCCCAGTGATCCGAGGTATGATTTGTCCCTCACCCAACCGTAACCCTGACCTCATGTAACCCTAACCGTAACGTGACGTGGTTCGATTTGACACCAAAAATCTAACGGTTTCTTCCACATTCCACGCCTATCTGCGGAACTTTGTGAAAATCCGTCGAGTAGTTTTTGCACAATCATGCTAACAAGCAAACTAAGCATTGCCGACGAAAACATAACCTCCTTGGCAGAGGTAGTAGTAGTAGTAGTAGTAGTAGTAGTAGTAGTAGTTATTTGATGCAAGAATAAATATCGTCAGCTTTACATATACAACAAGAAGCTCAGCTGATGCTGACAATCCCGCGCGACGCGTTTAGGGGTCAATCAAAGTCACCAAACGTAGTACCATTCCATATGTTAGGTATACTTTCCTCTTGTGCAATAGTAACTTTGTCTTTAAGACGTGCCTTTTTATCTGATATTGGAATTGGGTATCGGCGCAGGGGTCAGAAGAAACTAAAATGATGGGGCTACCAGGAGGTCGAAAAGGTTTTAAGATAGGTTTGGCCATTTTGATACAATACCGGCGTGTAACAGACATCCAGCCAGCCAGTCACTCTGCCGTATAGCAAGTACCGCGCTTACTACGTCGCGCGGGTAAAAAGCAAACTGCAGCAATAAAGCGCAGAAATCACGTGATGCCCGTAGATGTGAGATGTTAAAACTATAAAATATCCACAAAAATCGGCAAATTTCACACCACAAGTAGGCAGGCCTATAGACGTTGTTTCCATTCGCATCAGGCTAAAGTTTATATTTCTATATTGACTTCGAATGTTCTTGATCAGATGTTCAAGATGTAATCAAATGATTACGTTTGAATTTCTGTTGGTGGACAGCTACGTTGAAGTCATGGATCTCTTGATGTCAAAAACGACAACTTGAATTTCGCTTATGCATTGGTTACAACTGCGATTGCCGTGCGACTTTCGCTCAACGCATTCGCAGTCGCGTCACAGTTGTAACCCCTGCATTAGGCCCTATTCTCAGAAAACTACATACCAAAACTTTTTGAGACATTTTATTTTTGATTTACTGCGCTTGAATTTCGCTTATGCATTGGTTACAACTGCGACTGCCGTGCGACTTTCGCTCAACGCACTCGCAGTCGCGTCAGTCGTCACAGTTGTAACCCCTGCATTAGGCCCTACTCTCAGAAAACTACGTACCAAAACTTTCAGAGACATTTGATTTTTGATTTACTGCACTGAGCTGATAGAGAGACAGTCAGCGATATCAACGACCTCTGGTATTTGACCTCTGTTAAAGTGGAATATTTTGGTTTCGTGGTAATTCGTGGGGGCGGTATTTTCATTCAACTGGCATAGCAGTTTTAGCACGATAATTCTCTAGATGTCGACGAAATTTCATTACTATTACTCAAACAGTCGGCTTTCGTGGCTTTCCTAGTCCACACCGGGTATCTTCCCTGAAAACCCGCTGACAAGATTCTGTTCACAGACTACCAAAAATTGGTGTAGTACTTTAAAATTGCTTCCGCTGTTAGCGATTTGAAGATCGAAACTTCCATATCGACTTGGACATACCGACAGACATACAGACGGATACAGTATATGCGTAATGAGGCCTACTAGTCCAAGGCCGCATAAAGAACAAGGCCGCATAAAGGACTAGAGGAAATGGCTGAGGTTAAATCTAGAAAAAGTGCAACACACTCTGTATTAACGTTTGTAAGTGATGAGTATGACCACACTGGACTTCCATGACAACGTTTATAGTAGAAAGCTAAAAAAAAAACTAAAAAAAACTCAACAACAGTTGAACGACGCACTCAATCGACTAATCCACAACAAATCTGACAAGAGGACAGATAGACAGAGGATGCCGTATCATTTATAATAGGAAATCGCTGCGTAACGTCGTCGCACGTAGAATGTAAAAAGAAACGAGATAGCTACAGTTCAAGGACGTTCTGTACACGGACAACGATAACGGTACGCCTTTCGGGCGTCATTGTCTACGCCAGCGGAGTTGAGTACTGGAACGTGGGAAATCGATTCCGCTTAGCTCCAGAAATTGACTCTGTTTGTACGACTTGATGTGCAACAACTCGAAAATAAACAAGCTGCGCGACCTGTAGTGGTGGCGCCACAATATGCCGCCGCCCCCGCAAGTGGTAACTTGAACGGCCACCCAGAACGTTCTTCTGGGAAGTCACCGCCTTCGTGACAGTTCAGGCTGTAAATAGTTGCGCGGACATAAATTTACTTACTTACTTACTTACCGCGCGTGTCGGTGATGCGGCTTATCGTACTCCATCCGTATACCAAGTTTGAAGTTCGTAGGCCTTCCCGTTCCGAAGATTTTCGGTCACGCCCCGTTAATCGGCCTGGTGACCTTGACCTTTGACCTCTCGACCTATAAATTGGGTTACGGGTCACCCATGTCGTGTGCTTCCTTTCTGCCAATTTTCAGCTTCCCACGCCCTTCCGTTCTCGACTCAGGGCCAGGCACGAGACAGACAAACGGACAGACAGACAGACAACTATTATCAATGCATTATGCCCCCGCCCTATGGGGGCGAGGCATAATAAGTTGGAACGAAAGAATTTGGTACACATGATGACGACCTTTAGGAATCCGGACGTAGCTATGATTTTGTTTCAAAGGTCAAAGATCAAGGTCACAGATGTGTGGGCTCCGACCGTGCTCTGAAGGTGACTGCCTAGTTTCAAGGTATAACGTTTGGAGCACAGTCTGTCAGGTCAGCCACGTGGGCCACTGGCGTCCGAGAGCCGACGCAAAAGGGGAGCGGCAGCCTTTCTCCTTCAGGAGTTATTGTGGGTCCAAAAAAGCTGCACGAATCCCCGTGTGTAGGCCCATATTTCTGGTGGCTAGCGTCACGAAGCGCATCCGGCACGTAACAGTAAAACCCAATTTCAAGGCAGTAACTGGCTAACCAAATTTACCCGGGTTAGCTAGTTGCTCTCTTGAGCAGCCGGACGTCGTCACCTCCGCTTTTCGGACGTTCATACTCTTACGATGAGGCGAACGACCGCCGGACATGACGTACAGACAGTTCACAAGACAGCTGAAGTCACATTTGTTCTGTCGAGACAGCGACGCTCTGAGACTTTTGTACAATGCGGCAGGACCACATCTTACCGGTGTCCGCCCAGTTGTCCGAGGGTTCACTTGTCCTAGGGTCCACTTGTCCGAGGTTCCAGTTGTCGTATAGGGCTAGGGCTAGGGTTAGGGTTAGGGTTTGAGTTAGCGTTAGGACTAGGGTTGGGATTAGGATTAGGGTTAGGGTTAGGTTTAGCGTCAAATTTCGGAATCTGCACTACTACATTTCGGACAAATGGACCCTCGGACAACTGACTATGAACCATCTTACTTATGTGGCAAATGGCCGTTGAAACGGTGTGTATGTATGTTTGTGTCTGTACAGGTTATTCGCGGACGGAAACGGGACTGCTCTGGTTCAGCGTTCCGTCGTCATCCTGTTGGCCGTCCGCGGAACTCCCCGTCGGCAGTTTCGTCGACGTTATGAGGGGCGAAGACGCGTCGGCGGCGGTGACCGTTTCCAGTTTCAGCCAGCCCGCGGCCGGGCCCATCTTCCCGGTTTCCGTCGACCCGCCGCCGGTCGCCCTCGGGGTACCCCTTCCGGTGAGCTGGGTCAGCTGGGTCGACCCGCCGCGGCCGGGGGACCGGCCGCACCGACTGCAACTCTGTCCGAGAAACGTTTCGACGAAGGTCTCGCGGAACTGGCGGCTCATCGTGCAGTAGAGGACGAAGTTGATGGCGTTGTTGAGCAGCGCGGCGATGTCCAGCAGGTCGCCGAGCGGCCAGTAGACGTCGCGGAAGAAGTTGGCAACGAAGATGCTGCACAGCGTCAGCACGCCCTGCGGCAGCTCGGTCAGCAGAAACAGGCCGACCACCGCCAGCAGCATCGCCGTCGTCCGGTTGTGCTCCCGAGCGCGCTCCGACTCGTCCTGTCGACCCTGTACCGTTCCGAAAACGAAACGAACTCTTACAGAATATGACACGCGTTAAGACCGGGTAATCTGTATAGCCTATATATAACCGAACCAACAATTACGTCATTAAACTGAAGCCGCGGAGTGTGATGGACACCGGGTTTTCCAAATAGTAAAAACCTGTTGTCGTAAAAGTCCGAACTCGTGTTGTTTGTAACGGTTGGTTGAAACTTGAAACAAACAACACTCATCGAATCGAATTTGAATACTATATTTCGTTTGTATACCTAAGGGCGTTCACCTCTGTTTTTATCATTACCGCGCGACGCTATGCGTAAGCGCGGTCTTTGCTATCGCCCGGTGTCTGTCCGTCTGTTCGTCCGTCCGCCGGTCTGTCCGTCACGTTCGCGCATTGTATCCAGATGGCTGAAGATATCGTCAAATTTCTTTCTCGGCCCGGTTTCTCTAGTTTTTTTTTGACCCCATGCGCCGAGATCCAATTCCAAGGGGAACCCTCCAACGAGGACGCCAAATACACGGGGGTGGGAAAAAATTGCTATTTTAGACTGACATCGCCGTCTATCTCGGAAACGGTGCGTAATAGAGCCATGGTTGCTATGGAATGTTAATAGGAAGTCATGAGCTCTATCGAATGGTGACATGTTCAATGACCTTGACGGACCCCTAACCCGGTTTTCTAGGTCACGGCATTTTTGAAGTCGAATATCTCAAAAACAACACAGCGACAAAGTTTCTATAGAACACTAATAGGAAAACATACCCAGTCTATCGAATTGGTACTACTTTCAATGACCTTGTGTGACCTCTGACTCGGATTTCAAGGTTGCGACATTTTTCGACGTTGAATATCTCACAAATGACATGAGATTGAGCCATAGTTACTATAGAACGTCAATAGAAAGTCACATGCGCTCTATCGAATGGTGACATTTCCAATGCCCTTGATGACCTCTAACCCGGTTTTCAAGGTCACGGCATTTTTGATGTCGAATATCTTAAGGACAAAGTTACTATGAATAACTCTAGTTACATAGGGCGCGTTATAAGTTTTTATTTTGTATTTGTATTTGTATTTGTACTATAGAACAGTAATATGAAACCATACACACTCTGGCGAATGGTACCACTTTCAATGACCTTGATTGGACCTTGACCGTGATTTCAAGGTCGGGATATTTTTTTCGACACTGAATATCTAAGAAACGACAGGAAATAGAGCCATAGTTACTGTAGAACATCAATAGAAAGTCATAGGCTCTCTATTGAATGATGATATTTTCAATGACCTTCACAGATTTTAAACCCATTTTTTAAGGTTCAGACATTTTTTTGAAGTCGAATATCTCAAAATGGTGCGTCTTACGGACAAAGTTACTATAGCACACTAATATGAAACCATGCCTAACATATCGAATGGTACCATGTGTGGTGACCTTGACTGACCTCTAAACGCGTCGCGCGGTTTGTCAGCAACAGCTGAGTTTCTTGTGAGTCCTGGCAAAATGATATCTGCCTCAAATAAGCACCGAAAGCAGGCACGCGACAAAATGCGGAGGGGGCGAATCTGCGGGGCGGATCTGGTGACAATTTGCGGATCTATAGGGTCTATCTGCGGATCAGTGATTATTGTAGGGTTACGGTTAGCGTAAGGGTTATGGTACGGGTTAGGGTTAGGGTTAGGAATATGGTTAAGGTTAGGGTTAGTATTAGGGTTGGTGACAGGGTTGGGGTTGCTGATTGTTGTATACAAACTGCTAGAAAAAGTGACAAAATGCGGATCAATCACGTGATCAAAACTGACCGATGGCGATCCGCCCCCGAAGATCCGCCCCACTCCGCATTTTGTCGTGTCCCCGAAAGCACGGTATGGTATCTACCTGTGACTTGAGTTTCATGCGGCGGACATTCGCCTGGTGCATGGCCACGATCAGCATCACCGTCAGCACGGTAAGCAGCACGCACGGAACCAGCTTGAACAGAAACGCCTGGATCCAGTAGTTGAATTCCAGCAGAAACCGGCTATCGCGATCCTCGACCGTATAATAGCTGAAATGATCCGTATCGGAGAGATTAGCCGCGGCCGGCTGGAGCTCGGCGTTCCACTGGGACGCGTTTTCCGGGCGCTCTAAGCCCGCATCCGACACGCTCGTGTAGTTCTTCGTCTTCACCATGGTAATCTGCAAGTATATATAGCGAGCAGTAGAGTGATGCGGTAATAAACACGACTTTTAGGAGGATTCTATGAACTTTACTCAACGCATAAGCGGGAGACTGGTCTTACGCGAACATTGTTCTTCAATATAGAGTTACACTGTAAGTTTTACCTATGTCTTGAGTGCACGATGATCTTGCAATTGGCCCCTAAATTCCTGCATTCTCACCTTCACTCTCACGTTCGACGGCTCGGACGTGCCAGCCAGCACTAGGTGCGCTAGTGGTTGTGTGGTAGAGCGCCGGATTGCCGGATTGCAATCGGGAGGTTGCAGGTTCGAATCTTGGCCTGGACTACTTCGCACCAAGGTCTACTCAGCCTTCCATCCCTCCGGGGTCGGCAAAATGAGTACCAGCTGCGGCTGGGAAGGCAAAGGCAGGTATGGCTCATTCCGATTGCGGATGAACGTGTGGGTGTGCAGGTAAAACTGTGAAATCCCTTGAGAACACGTGCCATCGTGAATGCTTCTGCGGTGGTGATTCACTACGAAGAGGCGCTATATCAAGTGTATGGACCTTACCTTACCTTAGCACAAAGTTGGGTAAATTTCTCGGCCGAATTACAACAAAATTTTTGCCGGGCGGCGTTTTTCCCAGGTCTCAGCAGATAACAAGAAAATCGTTTGCCTTAACCAACGAACGGCGTCTGCTCGTTCATCTCTGTGGAACACTCTGCCCGTTCACCTCAAGAACCGCAATTTGACTCTTATAACTTTTATGCGCCATCTTAAGTCTTATCTCTTTTCTCAGTACTGATTTCGTATCGAGCGCGTTTGGGGTATGATCACATAAACGCGCTATATAAATTCACTATTACTTACTTACTTACTTACTTACTTACTTACTTAACTATGCCCCAATACATCAGTTGTAACCGCTACGAGCTGGTCTCGAAGTTGCTCTACGTCGATCTCAGATAGTTCTCGGATGGGCGTTAGTCTCGGTGCGTAACACAGTCTGGCCATCCCTGCGTTGGATGGCCCAGTTGATACTAACGTAAAGCTGTCAGGTATACCGCAGGAGTGGCGTCGCACTAGCCATGCACGCGTCACGCCCTCAACAGTCTGAAGACAGGGATATGAGCAGCCCGTCCACGCCCACACTTTGCTTTCAGATCTGTCGCACGACTGATCGCACGACCAGCCGTGCGACTGGATAGCAGAGTTGGTCATGGGTTGGGTCCATCCATGGGTTGGGTTGGGTCAGAGTTTTTTTTAATTTTTGGTGGGTTGGGTTGGGTGGAGACTTGACTGCGTGATATTTTTAACGTCATGAAATACTTTACTGTCTGTTAATGAGTACTTTAGCTGAATAATAACTTTCATTGACAGTTGGCATGTAGAGTGTCTGTCTGTCTTGTCTGTGACGTGTAACAGTTGTTGTATAAAGTTTTCGGTATAATATGCCATACCAAGTGTCGATGATGGTTGGGTCGGCCGGGTGAAGACTTTTGTGGGTTGGGTCCAGAAATTTTAGGTTGGGTTGGGTTTTGAAAAAGTGACCCATGACCAACTGTGCTGGATAGTGCCTCGATCACCCACGATCATGCAAGATCGTCGTACGACCATCCACGTTTGTATGCGACCGCCTGCGACCTTCTATCGCTGCAACGAGAACTTTGAACGTGTTCGGCGACCTCACCGCGACTGATTTTGATCGTGAGACTGCCCACGGTCGCTGAGACTAGTTGAACGACGGCTCAGTCACATCTGAATTGCAACCACGTTGCGACCGACGTCAGCGTGCAGGTTGCGGACAACCTCGGGGAAAAATCGTGCAACTAGTCTCTCTCCTAGCTGGTAGGGAGGGTGGTCGGCCGCTGCCCCTCCCGAGAACCTTACACCCGCTCTTGCTCTTCCAGACCTCAAATTTCGTCGTTCAGGCCTCATTTGTCCTCCGTCTTATTCATATTCATATTTATATAAAATTTAAAACCAGAGCCAACATGATTACATCGAGCAGACAAAGCAAACATACATACGCTCTAGTTTACGGTGTACACGGGGCTATTTACAAAACCGCTTACGTGTAACAATACTATTATTAAAATTGTACCTTAGGAAGGATGACAAATCAACGTCTGACAATCTACGCTTGACAAACTCACAACTTCACAAACTCTATCCAGGATCCGTCACTGTGTTCTCTTGCCGGATGTCAAAAAATGACAAAAAATGACTGTGGTGATTATAAAAAAGTGCTAATTATCAGTGTTGGTTCTAGCTATAAAAACTACAGGTGCTTTGTTTCCAAGCTCGTACGGCTCTCTAGTCTCTACTCGCCAATGACGAGGCCTCCCGGTCCCGCCTACACCAGCCGGAAAAAATTAGCGCACTAAAGCACTAAATAAAAAGTGATAAAGGTAAAGGTAAAGATGCATACACTTTATATAGCGACTCTTCGTCAATGTCAATGTCAATCGTACATTTATATAGCGCAGCGTCATGCAGCATCTCTACTGCGCTCTCGTAGTGAATCACCACCGCCTCAGAAGCGCTCAGGTATGGCACGTGTTCTCAGGGGATTTCACAGTTTTACCTGCATACCTACACGTTCATCCGTAGTCGGAATGAGCCATACCTGCCTTTGCCTTTCAAGCTATGGCTGGTACTCATTTATCGACCCCCCCCCCCCGGATGGAACGCTAAGTAGTAGACCTTGGTGCGAAGTAGTGAATCACCACCGCCTCAGATTCGAACCTGCAACCTGCCGATTGCAAATCCAACACTCTACCACACAGCCACTAGCGCACCGTAGTTTTCAATGACGACGATAATTCATCGTCGTCAAAATTTTTGTCCCACGCTACACTGTAAGCCAATATCTGGATGCTACAGTACCCCCGGTCCAACGCAGGACCGATGATGATGATGATGAAGACAGCGAAGAAAGAAGTTATATTAAGTGCATGAAGACATTTTTTAAATATTCAAAATATTATAGTGTAACAAGTATGCTCCTGGAACTTGGCTTACCTAGTTTTGACACTTTAATTATTAATAGTCGTGTAAATCTTACTCGTCAGTTGCACTGCAGTAACAACAGTGTTCTAAGACAACTGTGTCAAACTTTAGGCCTACGTGTAATCTAGATTTTATTGATTTTATGCATTTTTGTATTTCCAATGTATATATCTGTCAACTGTCTATATTTTATGTTCTATGGGCCAAGTGCCTGAAATAAAGAGATTTGATTGATTTGATTGAAAGACGACGTCACCATGTAGTTGGGGATGCAGACAACAGCCGAAGTGACGTAGATGGCAAAGATGGCGATCTTGGCGCGCTGAAGACTGCACAGCACGGCGCCGTGGGTCGGGAAGCAGACGCAGACGTATCGGAACGTCGCCAGCGCGATCGTCAGCCAGATTGCGATCGTGTGGCACAGAACCGCAAAGTTGATGTTGAACACCAGAAACCTGACCAACCACACATCGAACCTACCGGCATCGTCCGACGATATCGACTGGATGGCAGCGAACGTGAGTGTTCCTTCTCAGGGCCGGATTTACCAATGAGGTCTTATTACACTGCGCGCTAGCTATAGCTGCGGCACAGTGTATTGTAATCGGTCCTGTCTGTGGGTGTGTTTGTGGATTTGCGTGTGTGTTTGTGTGTTTGTGGGTCTGTTACGGTACCACGATAACTCGAAATTGCGTGCATCGATCCTCACCAGACTGGGTTTGTAGGTAAAGGTGGTGACCATCTCCAGCTGATTAAATTTTGGCCGTCCCGCGCCCCCGGGAAGGGGGCCTGCGGCAGGGCGAAAATTTTTGGCTCCGCCTTACTACAGCCAGCGCGCAGTGTTTGCGTCTCTCTGAGCGCTTTTTTCATTATTTATTGTATAGATATCACTGACGAAACTGCATGAGTCATGCTTTTAGTCATTTTTATGCAGTTGTAGACAGTCGTCGTCAGTAATGTTTTGACGTGTTATGCTTTTTTCTCTTTTGTATATATTTTATATCCAACTGCTGTCATTTGGCGAATAAACTGGGCTGCTCAGCAGCATATGTCAGGAGCACGTAACAACCCAACTATAATCAGGAGCATAAATGACGAAATAACGGAATAGAAAACCCCAGTGACACAACTAACAGTCAGCATCCGGGGATTCCGGACAACTTATACAACCAATTCGAGTTCGAACGAATCTACGATAACAAACGACAGTCAACGAACAACTGGTCACGTCGTGCTGACCTTCACTTTCCAGAAGCAGTGACTCTATATTAATCAATATTAACTATCATCATATCAAAATGCGCTTGGATAGACAATGAGCGCCCCTCGTAACAAGTTGTGCGCGTGGCGACACAATATGCCCCGCCTCTCTCCTCCCCCGTGGGCGCCCAATTAAGCGCCTCGCGCGCCGCCGAGCAGACGCGACGTAGCAGTACTTTCCGAATACGTTCCCACGCTGACCGCTGCAGCAGCCACCTTTCGCGTTAAGGCCGCGCTGAGTAAAGCGGCCTGGTGACCTTGACCTTTGACCTTTGACCTTTTGACCTTGAAACTGTTGTCCGAGTCGCGTGTGACGCGGGCTACCTCTGTGCCAATTTTAGTCTTCCTAGGCCTCTCTGTTCTCGAGTTACGCCCGATGTACGCGACAGACAGACAGACAGACGTCAGACAGACAGATGGGGCGGGGGCACAATAATAAGAGATCGAGTGCTCCTTCCGGTTTCAGCGTCTGTCAGTTCTTAAACTCGTTCGCCTACACTGTGGATGAGTTCTAGTCGTTCCGGTAATTTTTTTCGCTTTTAATATTAGCTCTATACCTCTGGATCTCTTTATTAACGAGGTTAAATTAAATAAATGTTTAAAGTAATATTAATATTAATAAAATAATATTAACAAGACACATTTAAACGCTATTCAACTAATAGTCACAAAGGCGCGTGCAGAGACAAATCAATGCCCACGAGCATCAAACAACTGTCTGGCGAACACGAATGTTTTTAGCGTCTGCTCGTTCGTTATAACAGCGCACTTTAAATAATGTATAAAGAGCGCTTTTAACGTTATAACATTATGCCGAACTACGTGGGGTATTTGTGTCGTTTGTGGATTTGTGTGCGTTGCTGTGATCTTTTGGCTCGTCGTGATGCTCGCGACATCAATAGCGCAAATAATATTGCATTAACGCGACAACACGCAAGATATCTCATGTATCTTCGGGCAGCAAATTTGATTCTTTTCGTTTGGTGATTGGTTTAACGGAAATTAATAGCTAGGTTTGGAAAAAGCTTTTCAGCGAATGACGAATTCGCTTTTATTACCTTAGCTAGTTTGTCTGTTAGCGAGATAACACAATAAAATTTGTGTACGAATTTTGAAGAAAAAAATTATGGAGCAGTCCGATTATGACTAGCGAAAAACGACTGGCTTTCGAAGGTGATCCTAATTTTTAAAGAAATTTTTACCACTGCGGGATGGGGGAATTGCACGAATTTTGCCGACAATGACTCGAGAAGTTATGGACAAATCATCGTTCATTTTTTGAGGGTGTGCGATGCTCATCAGAATCCGAATCACGATCCAGAAAACAGGATTTTTAAACGGAATTTTTACCACTACGGATAGGGACGATTTTGACCTACTGTGAACGTGCTTTGCAAACTAATAAACATAATTGTTTTCTGTAGGGAGTATTATATAGTCGTAAATGTCGAATGTTGAAACTGTTACAGCATGAATAACTTTTGCGGGGATAGGGCGAGGATGTGTGGCGGGAACGGGTGGAGTAGGTGTGAACCATGAAACCGATGTAAAAAAATCTAATAATACTTTGACTTATATAACGCCATAATTCCGTAGATTCAGAGGCGCTGAAGTTGGGAGCATTGTAACCCCTAACACACGATGCAAGCAGTAGAATGAAGACTGGTGAGAGAGGTTGCCTGTGGGTGTCTGCAGGGAGGCCTCGTGAGTATCGAGTACACTAGAGAACCGCAAGGGCTTGGGAGCATTGTACCTCAGATTTTTACGGCTATGTAAATACTTAGGCGTTTATCTGAAAAGTGGCCGAACAGTTAGATGTTGTTTTGACCATTCTAAATGCCAATTCTATAAAGCATTTAATGCAATATTCAGTCGAGTGGGCCGCTTGGCCTCTGAGGAGGTCGTATTGAACCTGTTAA
>Ga0209678_1000346_pt1 | contig 16428 bp, 17 predicted proteins | sample WorMetilvaeELBA1_FD_187404 | JGI IMG/M metagenome (GOLD analysis project Ga0209678, IMG submission 187404) | Marine gutless worms symbiont microbial communities from Max Planck institute for Marine Microbiology, Germany - Olavius ilvae ELBA.1... ...
TTTAGAGAAAACGCTGCTAAATATTGATTTGCTATTGTTCGCCATCGTTTTGAACGGCAGTAATTTAATGAGTGATAATTAGCGGCCGGGCTAACTGGAAAAACGGCCACTTTTCGTTCAGGCACTATTTAGGACTTGGCTAATCCGCTTTTTCAAAGTAGCTTCGTAGATTCATAGTCATAGTGCTGTTTTAGATTGTGGGAGCGGTTTGTTCACTGGGGCTTGTCGAAGGTTTAACCGCGATTTATTCGGGCGGACTAACACTTTCAGACAAAATTACATGCCAGCGTCGTCGCTGGCCGCGAGCGTCCAGTCAAATGGAAAAAAATTTTGAAAAAGCGAATATCGAATCCTCCAGAGGTGCAATGTAAGCATCGAACAAGGAATATCGAAAGTCGATGCTTTGGATTCTTTTATCTGTCATCTGTCATCTACGCGCCGCGGCGTAGCTCGGAGAGCGAAGATGGGTCATCTGATTTCTGACACCTGACACCTGACACCTGAAACCTGAAATCCACAAGCGGAGCGACGCTAAAGCCTATCAGATCTCTATCTGGTAACAAATTTCATCATCTTATAGGAAACCTATCATGACCCAATTCGATCAACAAAATCAGGCACTTCAGGAAAATTCGGGTTCACCGGATCAATTTTTCCGTGAAATTGAAATACAATTTTTAATTCACGAGCTCAAAGACCCGATTGCGATTATCGAAACCGGCTTGCGCACCCTGTTGGAGAAACAGGAGAAATTCGGTCCCTTGTCCAAAAAGCAGCAAAACACGCTGAAACGCACATTGCGCAATTCCAAAAAGGCCCGGTCCATGCTGAATAATTTACTCGAGATCGGACGCTCTGAATCCGGTTGCTTTATCTGTTCTCATTTTGAGCCGGCAGCGGCCGTTTACCAGGCTCTGAAAGATTCTCTAGAAATTATGACCGGGCCGTTGGCCGAAGAGCTGGGAAAATATCAATCCGAAAGGGATGCGGTGAAGCTGTTGTCCCGCAACGGCATCTCGCTGGAATTTTCGGCGCGGGTGAAGAATCTCGAGATTTTCCAGGATGAGGTCAAATTCCGCCAGATCGCCGGCAACCTTTTTAAAAATGCGCTTCATCATCGACGCAGCCAGGTTGACATCACGTTGGATGTTGAAGGTGAGAATTTGATCATGGCGGTCTCCGATGACGGGCAGGGGGTCGAACCCGAACACCATGAATTGATATTCAAGCGCTACGCCCAGGTTAAGGAGTGTTCCATCGTGCCGCGTAAAGGACACGGTCTGGGGCTGGCAGGCGCCCTGATCCTGACCCGGTGCCTAGGAGGGGATATTGCATTGGACAGCCGGCCGGGGCAGGGCGCCACGTTCCGACTGACCCTGCCGGTAAAAATGGCTAGCGAATGATTTGAAGTTGGAAGTGGGAATGCGGCCTTCGACAAGCTCAGGCGAGTCAAAGTCGGAAGTGGGAATGCGGAAGTCGGGATTCTAAAACCTTACCGACAGTGGGCACTAGCCATTTTTGATGGAATAGCGTACAAATTTACTTAGGAGGGGCTGATGTGGTATAGGGTTTATAGGTGGCTGGGATGTCAGCTTTTATTTGTGCTGTTGTTTGCCTGCACAGGAACTGAAATCTCACAAACCCAGATTGACGATGCTTATAAAGGGCAGCCGCTGACAAATATCCTGGTAATTGCGGTGACCGGCAATGAACACAATCGGCGTACCTATGAGAAGAAGTTCGTGGCACGGCTGAAGTCGGTTGGTGTCACGGCTGTCGCCAGCGAGGAGTCAATACCGATGCCGCCTGATTTGAAGCTGGAAAAAGAGCCGATCCTGAATGCGGTCGCTCAACATGGCAACGACGCGGTGATTATCACGCAATTGATCAGCAAAGAAAAAGAAGATGTCTATACCCGCGGCGGTCCGAGGCACCGGTTTTTTTTCAGCTATTCGCTCGATCCTGGCTATTCAAGCACCAATACGACAGTCCGTTTGGAAACGAATTTATACGATGCTAAAACAGGCAGACTCATCTGGTCCGGCCAATCCAAAACCATGAGCAAAGACACCACCGATCGGCTCATGAATGAAGAGATCAAGGCCGTCATCAATAATTGGCAGAAAAATAAATTAGTCGCAGCTCAGGGAAGCTGATCGTGAAAACAAAATGCCTTGTTCTAATCCTGATGATTCTTCTACTTGCCCGGGTCCCGTGGGGTGGGGCCGAGCGGGTGCATCACTGGGTCGATTCTAAAGGCCATTTTCATCTTTCCCAGGAACCTCCCCCGGCGGATGGTAAATTAATCGAGATCATGGAGTATCCTGTCAGCCAGGATAAACCAGCCCCCACTGATCGAGCCCCATCCGGAAACAGGCCGCAATATCGATATGGTAATGATATCGTTGAACACACGCCTGGTTTTGAAAAGTGGCCGCAACCAAAAGCAGATATAGCCACATCCTGCTATATATCGGCCGAATTGGATGATGTTTATGTCTATGTCATTGATTATACCGATCCGGATCGGGTGTTGGACAAAGTCTTGTACCGGGGTAATATCCCCAAGGATCAAAAGCAAATAATCGAAAGCTCGAGTGGTAAAATAAAATATAGTTACCAGCGATCGTCCGATGATCGTACCTACGGCGACAATCGGGCCGAATGCGTCAACGGTCGGAAGATTTCAATACCCTAGCAGGGGGCGTAACCCACTAAAATTAGAACTTTCGGTGCTACAACCCCAAAAAGTTAGTCCATCACGGAGTATTGGAGTGCCGGAGTGTTGGAGTATTGGCTCTAGGTATGACGTCTTCTTTTTATACCCCAGTACTCCGGCATTCCAATACTCCACGATCGCAACTGTTCAATAATTTCTTACAATTTTAAAAGTGCCTTTTTGGGGTTATAAGCCCGAGTATTATGGAAAAGGAGCTAGTTATGGCTGGTGGTTGGACCCGTGACGGGGGTGTGCAGGATCAAATTGATGCCAGTGTCGCAGATGCCGTAAAACTGGCCAGGAGTCGACTGCCCGATGGCGAAAGCTCAACCCATTGTGTGGAATGCGAGTCCGATATTCCGGACGCCCGTCGTAAAGCAATCCCCGGTGTTCGGTTATGCGTCAGATGCCAGTCGGAGCGCGAAGAACGGCAGACGGCTCCCAGCGCCTTCAACCGGCGCGGCAGCAAAGACAGCCAGTTGAAGTGACCTTTGCCGGTTGGTTGCTGCGCGATTAACTGCAGCTTCTTTTCTCATGCTTTGGTATCTCAATATATCTCTAACACGCAGAGCAATCGGGGGGCGACCAGCCGCTCCCCGGTTTTTTTTGCCCGCATTATGGACAGGGAGAAGATTCCGGATGCAGGGTATATCTATCAATCGCGAATTCACCCGGCTCCAGCACAACATCCGTAATTTGGTCCGGAGCAAGATCAACACCGATGGTTGGTCCCAATTCGATAACCTGATCGCCGACAGCCATATGGACTTCGACGCGTGATCGACACACCGACTGGCTTGTCTGGTTTTCACCTACGCCTCGAAACGCGCCGGTTAACTCCTCAAAAGCGAAGGTGAAGGTAATGTTGTTAAGTACGTTATGTCAGACCGGGAAAAATTGTGCGGCATATGAAACTGTAAATGTTCAGGGGAATAATTAGATCCGGAATTTGGATTTCTGATCGATGGACTTGCTTTTCAGGATCGATCTTGTATGATGGGCAGTATTTTATTTATATTGATTGTATATTCAATCTATTGCTATATGCAACGACTAGGCTGTTTTTCACTTATACAGGAGTCCCAATCTAATGAATGACACAGAGACCCTTGGTTCACTACAAAACCTGATTGTACCGGGCGGATATGGTCGTTTGATCGATGTGAAAAAAAGACAATATGTTGCTGTTCGAGATCTACATGGGGGGCAGTGTGGGGACTTTTGGGCCATCGATGTCGGCGATTACGATCACTTTCTATCCCCAGCGCACACCTGGATCCACCTCGGACGGATTCAACCCCGGGTAGGTGATGAACTTGTCACCAATCAGCGCCGCCCCATACTCAAAATTATTGCCGATGATGTGGGATGGCACGACATGTTGGCTCCGGCCTGTGACCGGCATAGATATGAACGGTACTATGGTGTGGCGGGGCATCGCAATTGTCATGATAATTTTTTCGAGGCGTTGGGGGATCGTGAATGGGGCAAGAGAGCGGTTCCGCAACCGTTTAACCTGTTTATGAACACTTTCGTTGAACCTGACGGTACGCTGGTAATCCGGGATCCGCTATCCAAAAAGGGCGATAAGGTGGTAATGATCGCCATGATGGATCTTACGGTGGTGGTGTCTGCCTGCCCCATGGACTTGAACCCTGTCGGGGGACAGGGTATCACCGACCTCGAAATCGGCGTGGCGGATACGGAAGAAGAAATATTACGACACTATGGGGGATAGGAAATGAGAGCATTGCGCAGAAAAGACCGTGCTATTACGGAAGATGAAGCACTAGCATTGTTGAACGTTGCCGAATACGGCGTGTTGTCCACTGTAACGGAAAATGGGAGAGCATATGGTGTGCCATTGAATTATTGTGTCATTGACGACTGCATATATTTTCACTGCGCGGTTGAAGGGCAGAAAATCGATAATATCAGACACAACAAGTCCGTGTCGTTTTGTGCTATCGGAAATACTGAGTTATTGCCTGATAAATTCGGCACTCTATACGAGAGTGTAATTGCCTCCGGCGTGATCGAGGAAGTATTTGAATCAGATAAGCAGCTTGCCCTGGAAGGGCTGCTGCATAAGTATTCAGCTGAATTCATTGACGAAGGCCTGAAATATATCGAGGGATTGCGAGAAAAAACCAAAGTGTTCAAAATTACCATCAATAATGTAACCGGCAAGGCCCGCAAACAATAATCCGGCTGCGCTAATCTTAGCGCCCCTATCGCCGTCGCTGGCCGTCAGCGTCCAGTCGATCGGAAAAGAAGCTTTGGCAGCTACCAACGTAGGATCGGCCACCGTGCCGACCGGTTCTGGCGGGCACGGTGGCCCCCGCCCTTTCAGTATCGAGGACGAGTGCGACGACGAGCACGATTTAAATACCCTGTTTTGGGATTAATATAGATGTTTCATAAGAGCACCGCCTCTGGCCGCGAGCGTCCGGTCTGATCAAATGAGAAACTAATTAACGTCCAACATCGAACTTCGAACGTTCAACATCGAACGTCGAATAATGTATTCTGCTTGTCGTGAGCTTTTTTGTCGAACGGTCTATTTTATAAAAGACTGAGCGAAGCGAAACCACCCTTCGACATTCGACATTCTGCGGTCCTGCGGTTCGCTTTTAACTGTTTCATATAAGCATTTGGTATTCATGAATCGCTGCTCTGGATGAACTATATGTTGGCTTATTATTTCCGAAAAAATCAGTCTCCCTTCTTCAAAGTTGATCAGCTCGATATCGGCGATATTTGAGGCAGGTAGTCTGGAAAGAGAGGCGAAATGTTCAAACAACTAGTGGGGAAGGCCGCAGCGAGGAAACTTATTTTTTTTGTCGGATTAACCGCCCTTTTTTTGTTTGATCATGGAGGCTTTGCGGCCGAATCCGACGGGTTCAAGCGTCCCCGCTACAGCTACGTGCTGCGGCAAAACGAAGATTGGTCCGCGCTGGCCGGACTTGATGATTCCCAAACCAAGGACTTTTTTGATCCTGTCAAATACATACCTTTATCCGACGATGACAAGTTCTGGATGAGTTTCGGCGGGCAAGTGCGCTTCCGCCTAGAAGGCTGGAACAATTTTGATTTCAACCGCGAGTTCGACGATACCTTTTTGTTGACGCGTATCCGTTTGCACACCGACATTCACACCGGAAAGTACCTGCGGTTTTTTGCTGAAATGAAAAGCGCCTTTGCAACGGATCGCGACTTGCCGGGCGGTCGCCGTACACTGGATGTTGATGAACTCGCCCTGCAGCAGGCGTTTGCCGATATCATTTTACCGGTGGGCGACAGCGCGAAGTTGACCCTGCGACCCGGACGCCAGATGCTGCTATATGGCAAGCAACGCCTGGTCAGCCCCTTGGACTGGTCCAATACGATGAGAACCTGGCAAGGATTTCAAGGCTTTTTCGATTATAACCAATGGAAAATCAGCGGGTTCTGGACTCAGTTTGTGCCGGTCAAAAAATATGAACATAACGAAGCTGACGCGGATGAACCCTTTGGCGGCATTTATGCCACCGGTAAACTCGGAAGCACCGGCATTGGCCTGGATGGGTACTGGTTGTACCGGAAGCGCAAATTATTGGATGATGAACGCCACACGGTCGGAGGGCGAATTTCTGGCACTATTGGTCAAAAGCGCCTGGATTACGACTTTGAGGCCGCTTATCAGACCGGCGATTCAGGCGATAAAGACGTCCGGGCTTTTATGGTCGGCAGCCAGTTCGGCTATCGATTCACCGAAGCATCGTTCAAACCGAGAGTTTACGTGGGATTCGATTATGGCAGCGGCGATAAAGATCCCAATGACGGCAAGGTCGGAACCTTCGACCAATTATATCCGCTGGGGCATTTGTATTTGGGCTACATAGATGTTGTCGCGCGGCAGAATATTATTTCGCCCAATATTGGCTTCACCTTCAGCCCCTTAAAAAATCTGACCTGCGAAGCGACCGGACTATTTTTCTGGCGGGCCAGAGAAGATGATGCTCTCTATAACGCGGGTTCGGCGGTGCTCCGCCAGGGTGCTCCGGGAACCAGCCTGGAAGTCGGCCAGGAGATTGATATCCTGCTCAAATACACTTACAACATCCACACGGGCCTTCTCCTGGGATACAGCCATTTCTTTCCCGGTGACTTCATCCGCCAAACCGGACCCGATGACCCGATCGATTTTCTATACACCAGTTTGGAGTTTACTTTTTAAGGACCTTGGATGATATTGCGCCGGCGGATGAATATCCGCTTTTTGTCATTGCCGCGCAGGCGACAATCCGCCAAAGCGCTGGAAGCCGGTCGTAGATCCCGTCTTTAGCGGGGATCAAGCCCGGCAAGTTGTGACTTGCCATATTCAAAGAATGGAGAAAAGCATGCATATGAGAAAGAGATGCTATATCTTAGGAACGGTTTTGGCTTTACTACTTACGCCTGATTTTACTCAAAGCGCGACTAAGGTCGTCGTGGCCTTCAGTGAGTTTCCGCCTTATAAGATGATGTTCGACGACAGACATACGGGCATTGACGTGGACATTTTGCAGGAGATCGGACGGCGGCTTGGTTATACCTTTCATTTCAGAAACTGCGCTTTGCAGGAGTGCCTGGAGTTGATGAAACAGGGGCAGGCCGACCTGATGACCAGTCTGCTGCGGCGTGCGGAACGGGAACCTTACATTATCTATGTTCAGCCCCGTTATCGGGCAAGGTCCAATAAGGTCTTCTACCTGTTCAAGGAAAGCCCAAAATCGATCCAGACCTTTGATGACCTAAAAAACCTCCGGATCGGCGTCAAAGGCGGCGCAAACTATGCACCGGCCTTTGACAACAATAAAGACCTCAACAAAATACCGGCCCAATCCATTAAATTGAATATTTCCAAACTTGTGGCCGGCCAGATTGACACCTTCATTACGACGGATTTAGAAGGCGACTATTGGATTCAGAACCTGGGGCTGCAAGACCGAATTTCCAAAGCACGATTCATGTTCCAACAGCTCGATCCAACCTATGTGGGCGTTTCTAAAAATTCGATACTGGCCGCCGAGGTCAAAAAAATCGGACGTATTTTAAAAAAACTGATCGACAGGGGCGTGGTTCAGCGTATTGTTGACATGTATACGAAATAAAGCCGGAACAGCCACCGTGGCTCCCAGAACAGGGTATTTAAATCGTGCTCGTCGTCGATACTAATTGCGGCTCAATAATTTCGAGGACGAACACGAGGACGAGTAAGTAGACGAGCACGAGGACGAGTAAGAAGACGAGCACGAGGACGAGTAAGAAGACGAGCACGAGGACGAGTAAGAAAACGAGGACGAACCCAATGACGATCTAACTACGCACCTGGCAATCGACTGCCGACACATTCTCAGCTTCCTGCGAATCACCTGAACAACTCAGCTAATTGCAATCACCTGTATACTTACTTCCCAATCCTCCCGTTTGACTGTTGCAGTAGAGGAAAAATTATCCTATATGACTAACAAATAACCAAAAACTCCTAATTGAGCATTGGTTGCTCAAATAGGGTAATGCCCAAACAGGAAGGTGAAAAGATGTTCAAAGAAGAACGCGAGGAGTTGAAATTTGACTGGAGCATGATCGGTAATATCGGAGAGGGCCGACCCAATCTTGGATCAACCATGGATGTCAGCGTTTACAGGCTGATGCAGTTTACCCTGAGAGATGTCCTTATCAAAGAATTCGATGCCGAAACCGCGGATAGAATCTTTTACGAGGCCGGCAAGCATGCCGGTAAAGAGTTCTGCAAAGAACTGACAACCCCCAGCAAGGATTTCAATGAATTTGTCATTGAGCTCCAGGAACTGCTCAAGGACCTCAAGATAGGCATATTAAGAATCGAAAAGTCGGACCTTGAAAATATGAACTTCACCTTGACCGTTGCCGAAGACCTGGATTGCTCGGGATTGCCGGCCTCTGAGGAGACTATTTGTACCTATGACGAGGGATTCATCAGTGGCTTGTTTTCCGAATACACCGGCCGCGGTTTTGAGGCCAAAGAGATCGATTGCTGGTGTTCGGGCGATAGGGTCTGCCGTTTCGAGGCCAGGCAGTCTGCCTAAGGGAAATAAATATGCTCACGGTAAAAGAAGCAGATATCGACAAAATAAGCGAAGCATTTTACCTGATTCTGAAGGGTAAGACACCGGTTCCCATCGATCTGCCGGAAGATTATCCTGATAATGAAATCAAACAGGCGGTAGGCTTTATCAATAAATTTATCGTTGAGTACAACAGCGCCACCGAATCGGTCAACGCCATATCCAAAGGCGAGCTTGATCTTGAACCGCCAAAAGGCAAGATGTCAATTCTGCAAACCTTAAAGCATTTGCATGCGAATTTAAGGCATCTGACCTGGACAACCCAGCAAATCGCCAGAGGTGATTTCAACCACGAAGTCGATTTTATGGGAGACTTTTCAATTGCTTTCAACAGCATGACCCAGCAATTGAAAGACGCCTTCGAGGAACGAAAAAGAACCAACGAAACCCTTCGACAACGCATCAATGAACTGGATGATGCCCGTCTGGCCATGCTGAAAATGATGGAAGATCTCGATGAAGCCAGGCATGACGCCGAAGAAGCCACCAAAGCCAAAAGTGATTTTCTGGCGAACATGAGCCATGAGATCCGCACCCCCATGAACGCCATTATCGGCATGGCGCATCTGGCTCTCAAAACCGATCTCACCCCCAAGCAGTACGACTACCTGAAAAAAGTAGATATATCCGCCAAATCCCTTTTGGGGATCATCAACGACATCCTGGATTTTTCCAAAATCGAAGCCGGCAAAATGGACATGGAGTCCGTGGACTTTCAGCTGGAGGATACCCTCGACAATATATCCACGCTGGTTGGCATCAAAACCCAGGAAAAAGGCCTGGAGCTGCTCATCAAGACCGACCCGGCCGTGCCCACGGCCCTGGTCGGCGACCCCCTGCGTCTCGGGCAAGTTCTGATCAATTTGTCGAATAACGCCGTCAAGTTTACGGATGCGGGAGAAATTGTGGTTTCCGTCGAACTGGAAAAAGAAGATGGCGGCCAGGTGACGCTAAAATTTTCGGTGCGTGATACCGGCATCGGCATGACTGAACAACAAGCGGCCAAGCTGTTTCAACCTTTTTCACAGGCAGATTCCTCTACGACCCGGAAATACGGCGGCACCGGGTTGGGCCTGACCATCAGCAAACGGCTGGCTGAAATGATGGGCGGTGAAATTTGGGTGACAAGCCAACCGGGTCTGGGGAGTACTTTCAGTTTTACCGCAAATTTTGGGCTGGGTAAAGAAAAGGCCCGCGAGCGTTATCAGCCGGTTGCTGACCTGCGTGATATGAAGGTCCTGGTGGTGGATGACAATGCCACCTCGCGGGACATTTTTCAGGATATGCTGGAATCTTTTTCATTTGACGTGACCCAGGCGGCCTCCGGCCGGGAGGGATTGGCGGAGCTTGAAAAAGCATCAAAAAACCGCCCCTTCGAATTAGTGATTATGGATTGGAAGATGCCGGGTATGGACGGAATCGAGGCCACCCGGCAAATTAAAAGCCATGCCGGCCTTGGTAAAATTCCTGTCATCATATTGGTAACTGCTTACGGCCGTGAGGATGTCATGCAGCAGGCCCAGGAAGCGGGTCTCGATGGATTTTTGCTAAAACCGGTCAATTCGTCGATGTTGTTTGACACCATCATGCAGGCTTTCGGCCACGCAACGGACGATACCTTGCGGGTGCTCCAAGGAAAAGAACGGCAGGACAGGGCTTTGGAAAATATCCAGGGGGCCCGCGTCCTGCTGGTAGAGGACAATGAAATCAACCAGCAGGTGGCCCGGGAAATTCTTGAAGGTGCCGGACTCATCGTGGCCCTCGCCAATAACGGGCAGGAGGCGGTCGCGGCCGTGAAACAAGACGTTTTCGACGCGGTGCTGATGGATATCCAGATGCCGGTGATGGACGGATACACCGCTACTCGCGAGATACGCGAGTGGGAGCTCAAAGCTCAAGGCTCAAAGCAGGAAAAAGAGAAGCTGAAAGCTCAAGGCTCAAAGCTCAAAGCAGAGGACAGAGGACAGAAGACAGAGGATAGAGGACAGAAGACAGAGGATAGAGGACAGAAGACAGAGGACAGAGGACAGAAGACAGAGGATAGAGGACAGAAGACAGAGGACAGAGGGCAAAAGCTAGAAGTCAGAAGTGGCAATGTGAAAGCGGAAAGTCTGTATGCCGAAGTCGGAATTCAAGGCTCAACCGAGGCCAACCAATACCCAATACCTAATACCCAATACCTAACACCGATTATAGCCATGACCGCCCATGCTATGGCGGGGGATGAGGAAAAAAGTCTGCAGGCCGGCATGAACGCGCATGTCGCTAAACCCATCGATCCGGATCAGCTGTTTGCCACCTTGCTAAAGTGGATAACACCGAGGACCGAGCACACTAATGTCCCCCCAAGCATACCCGCCACCGCGAGTGGGTCCCCGGCCCCTGATGGACTACCGGAAGTGGATCAGGCATTGCCGGAGGAAGATGTCCTGCCGGAATCTTTGCCGGGATTTGACCTGGCCTCCGGCCTGTCACGCCTGATGGGCAACAAACTTTTGTACCGCAAGCTTCTGCTTGATTTTGGGGCGCAATACGGCCAGGTTGCCGGCGAAATCCGGGGCGCATTGGATGGCGGGGATTTTAACCAGGTTCACGGCCTGGTGCATAATCTGAAAGGATTGGCTGGAAATTTAGAAGCCACAGATCTTCAGGCAGCAGCAATTAAAATGGAAAAGCTTGTTAAGGGCCGGGACGCACAAAATGTCCCGCAAGCTGAGCTGAAGCTGAAATTTGCCGCATTGGAAAACGCCCTGCAACAGGCCCTGGCAGCGGCGCAGACCTTGGGGGCCACTGATGCAGAAATCTCCCCTGAACTCACAGCCGACGCAATCGCCGTGGTTTGCCCCGAACTGCCCGAAAAGGTGCTCGATCGTCTAAAAGAGGCGGCCGATATGGGAGATGTAATGCAAATTAAAGCTATTGCCGAAAAACTGATGTCCGAATCTGATACTGCGGCAGTTTTTTGTAGCGAGCTGGTTCGCCTGGCTGAGGATTTTGACTTCGATGGTATTCAAAATTTTCTGGTTGGGATGGACGAGTGAAAATTCGGGACTAGAGGATCCGGTTTTGGTCCACCCAAGAGGGATGATGAAGGTGGCAATTTTTACCAACAGTAATATCGATCAGATCAGGTTCAATTAAAAATATAGTTTGGCATACGCCAGAACGCCGCCATTGGTAAGGTCGATTTCGGACAAAAAGTTGTCACTGCCGCTTCCGCCACTGCCATCACGCTTAATGGAAAAATCCACCGCCAGCCCATACAACCCGGCGGCGATGCCAAGATCGAAATATTTGTTTTTGAAAAATGACCAGGCATAAGATCCTCGCAGGATCGTCATATCGAAGTCGGTTTTTACTTTCGTGCCGACCGGAATCGTTCCTCCGCCAGGCTCGGGGATATCAATCGTCAGTTCATTGGTGCCATCCCGATTCAAGGCATAGTAAGTATAATCCACCCGGTTGCGGCGGGTGATGCGCCAGAACCACATCCCCTGCGGCTGATAACACGATAGATTCAATGCGTGCCACGAAATTCAGATGGCACTGGTTACAATATTTCTTACGCCATTTTGTTTGTAAACCCTGAATCCTGAATCCTGAACCCTGAACCCTGAACCCTGAACCTTGAACCCTGAACCTTGAACCCTGAATCCTGAACCTTGAACCCTGAACCTTGAACCCTGAACCTTGAACCCTGAACCCGTTTACAACTGTGATTCAATTGGCCAAATACTCATAAAGTTGATGCCAAACCGGCGCCAGAAGCCGGTGTGCGGCTCATGGGTATAAACCACCGACTGGCCGTCTTCCCAACCGTGCCAGTATAGCAATTCCAATCCATTCTCGTCTTTTTTGAGTTCCAGGCGAAACGCAAGCCGTTCAATGTTTTCTTCAAAAAAGGACGCCATCTCCCCGGCAATGGCAGGTACTTCCAAAACCACGCCGATTTCGGTGTTGTGCAATACCGCCCGGGGGTCGAGGTTCAAAGATCCGATGAAAACTTGCTCACGGTCGAAGACGAATGATTTGGCGTGCAGGCTGGCCTTGGACGAGCCGCCTGAACCCTTTTTTGCTTGGCGTTGTTGGCTGGTCAGAGTTTTGTTCAACTCGTACAGCTCGACTCCGCCGCGCAACAGGGGCCGGCGATATTTTTTATAACCGGCATGCACGATGCCGACATCGTTCGAGGCCAGGGAGTTGGTCAGGATCCGGACCCGCACGCCGCGGCGGGCCAACCCGGTCAAAAAAGCGGTGCCCGGTTTGCCCGGGACAAAATACGGCGAAAAAATGATCAGTTCCTTGTTGATCCCGTCCAAATAGGGCGTGAGCATCGGCGTTAAGTGATATTCGGTTTTGCTGAAATCGTGCAGCAGTTTTTCCGGCTGGTCAAAAACCACTTCCGCCTTGCCCCATCTGAAGTCCACCTGGTTATTGCGGATTTTGTTTGCCAGATCGGAATTGCGCAGTTCCCGCAGATATTCGGAGTCTTGATGATCGGCCACATATTGGTTCAGTTGTGCGCGAAGCCCGGCAACTTCGGCCGGCGTCGGTGGAGCCTCTTCGGGAAGGACGGAAGCCGGATATGACAGTTCACTGTTCCAGTACTGATCGAACACGGCCGATACCTCCTTGGCCACCGGCCCGACGGCCATGACATCCAGATCGGCAAAGGCCAGATCCGGGTTGGCGTCGAAATATTCATCGCCGATGTTGCGGCCGCCCAGGATCGTCACCTGGTTGTCCACCGTAAATGATTTATTGTGCATGCGCCGGGTCACGGAACCCAGCCGGGTTACAAACTGGGAGGCCCGGCTGACGCTGCGGCTGAAGGGGTTGAAGATGCGGACTTCCATGTTGGGATGGCTGTCCATGGCAACCACTTCGATGTCCCGGCCGGCAAAATCCATATCATCGACCAGCAGACGCACCCGCACGCCGCGGTCGGCGGCCTTGAGCAGCAGATCGGTAAACAGTTTGCCCACCAGATCATTGTGATAAAGATAGTATTGAACATCGATGCTGCGTTCGGCCCGCTGCGACATGACCGCCCGGGCCACAAAGGCATCCAGGCCGTTGGGCAACAGATGGAACCCGGATTGGCCCGGGTGGGCGGCCCTTTCCGCCGCCCGTGACCGGCCAAAGGCCGTATTGTCCGTATCGGCCAAGGCATAGGATTCGGATCGTTCAAATTCTGTCGGCAACGTTGCGCAGCCAGCGATCAGCAACATCGCCACTGCGGCTGCCATATGAAGTATGGTGGCGGCTTTATGCATATTTAATCCTTTCAATCAATTGGACCCGGTTTTTACCGGTGGAATGGCCTGCAAGAATACGTCATCCCGCAGCATGGTGTCAACATTGTTTAAATCCCAAATATACAAAAGGCATAAGTCCAATTGAGAGTTATTGGTTATTGGTTTAAAAGGAATCAGATCAATTTTTATATGTTACTGATGATAGATATATAAAGCCAGTTTCCCAGCCCTTTTCATTTTATTTTTATCTTGGGCAACGGCGTGAACAGCAAATCGAAAATGGCAATATTCGGGGATGGATTTCGGGGCGTTGTTTCCGGAATTGACTAAAGATCCTGGGTTAAAAAAGGTGGGAAATCTCGCTAAACCTCTTTAATATCACGCATCAAGAGAATGCAGTCAAGGTTTCACCATCTCCATGGAGGAGAACTGTTTTGACTTATTAATAAACGAACTATCAAAGGTGGCAAAGCTTGAACACCTCCTGCTGGAGGCCAAGTGCAAGGCATCGGCAAAATCAAATTTATTCTCATACCATGAAATCGCTTGATAAATGGTATCTGGATCCTCGACATTTACGTTTGACAGTCCAATTAACTTCTGAAACCCGGTTATTATGTTCGATCGATCAATTTCGTAAGCGTGCCGCAATACCCATTCGGTTTCCAGAAGCACCGTTTTTGGAATGAATATAGCGTCAGTATTCAATATCTTTAACGCCCGACGGGCCTGAATGGGATCATCATTGGTAAGTATTCTGACTAATAAATTCGTGTCCACGGCAATCATGGCTTTTTCCCAGCTCCTTTGGTGATAGCAGCATCCATATCTTTAAGTGACTTTTTGGAACCTTTATAGCCGACACACCCCAGCAACTCTTCGGCTTTCATCTCTGAGTATGGGGTCATCGGTTTGAGCTTGACGCCGTCACCAGTATCTTCAACGACAAATTCAAGCCCCGGCTCCCAGCCATGTGCCGTTCGAACCTGTTTCGGTATTACGATCTGGCCTTTATTGGATAATCGAGTTGTTTGCATAATTTTTCCCTTTGTTGGTAAGACTGAAGTAAGATTAAGATAAATGTAACTCAGTTAGGTCAATTAGGCAACAATAAAAGCCGCCAGGTTTGATGAAGGCCATTTCGCTCTTTCGGCGTCTCCAAGAAAATATGGCCTCAATTGAGTAAAAACCAATTGAAAGTTAGTGGTTATCTGTTATTAGTTACTGGTTTGGAAGGAATCAAATCAATTTTATTCTTGGAGTCGACATGATAAAAGTCATCATCTTTGATTTCGGACGAGTCATCTCATCCCAAAAGCCGCGGTCGCTCTTCCGGGCTTATGAAAACGATCTGGGCCTGGCGCCTGACACCATTAATCAGATCATGTTCGACAGTTCCCAGTGGCAGGCGGCGATGCTTGGCCGCCAATCCGCAAAAGAGTTCTGGTACACCATCGGCCCGGAGCTGGGCTTGAAATCCCGTGTCGAAATCGATGAATTCCGCCGACGCTATCACGCGGACGAATCGATCAACACCGAGGTGCTCGATCTTATCCACCAGTTGCACGGTCGCTATAAACTGGCGGTGCTGTCCAACAATCCGCCGGGCTTGGACAGATGGTTGGCTGATTGGGGCATCCTCGACCTGTTTGATGTTCTTGTTTGCTCTGGAGACGAAGGGTTGATCAAGCCGGATCCGGCGATTTACCATTTGACGTTGAAACAACTGGGGGCTTCATCCCACGAGGCGGTGTTTATTGACGATACTGCCGGCCATGTCGAAACTGCCCAAAGGCTGGGCATGCATGGGCTTGTTTTTACCAACGCGTCCGAACTCAGGCGGGAGCTCAATAACTTGATGCTGCTCACATAGCACTAGATCAATTCAACTCATTAATATTCAGCAAAAGGAGATAAAATATTATGGTAACCATTGTCGGAATTTCAGGAAGTCTGAGAAAGCATTCGTTCAATGCCGGGCTATTGCGTGCGGCGGCTGAAGCCGTCCCGGAAGGGTGTTCACTTTCAGTTAACTCCATCGAGGGCATCCCGTTGTACAACGCGGATATCGAGGAGGCCGAAGGCATCCCCCCGGTTGTGAGTGCATTGAAGGATCAAATCGCCGCCGCCGACGGTTTATTGCTGGTCACACCGGAAAATAACAATTCGATGCCGGGTGCGTTCAAAAACGCACTAGTAAAGCGTCTCGTAAATGTTGTTCTTGGTTTTGGCAATATGATTTTCTCATATTTAGGCTTGTATTTAACCCAGTATGTGGTATGATTCTATGAAAAAGCAATTCAAAAATAGCTTTTATACT
>Ga0209678_1000349_pt1 | contig 16336 bp, 15 predicted proteins | sample WorMetilvaeELBA1_FD_187404 | JGI IMG/M metagenome (GOLD analysis project Ga0209678, IMG submission 187404) | Marine gutless worms symbiont microbial communities from Max Planck institute for Marine Microbiology, Germany - Olavius ilvae ELBA.1... ...
TTTAGAGAAAACGCTGCTAAATATTGATTTGCTATTGTTCGCCATCGTTTTGAACGGCAGTAATTTAATGAGTGATAATTAGCGGCCGGGCTAACTGGAAAAACGGCCACTTTTCGTTCAGGCACTAATTAGTTAAAATGGAAAAATCCATTCTCTAATAACAAATAACCATTAACATCTAATTGAGCGCGTTACGCTCAATTAGACGGGAGAAAATAAATGGCTAAAGTGTTATATATCGATCATGAAAAATGCACCGGCTGCCGGCTGTGTGAGCTGGTGTGCGCGGTTTCGCACGACGGTGTCTCCAATCCTGCCAGAAGCCGGATCCGGGTGTTGAAATGGGAGGCCGAAGGCATCTATATCCCCATGACCTGCCAGCAGTGCCAGGATGCGCCCTGTCTGAATGTCTGCCCGGTCAAAGCGATCTCGCAGGATGAACAATTGGGCCGGGTATCCGTTGACTACGATACCTGCATCGGCTGCCGCTCCTGCGTCAGCGTGTGTCCGTTCGGGGCCATGATTTTCAACACCACCGATCGGCGGGTGCTGAAATGTGACGTCTGCGACGGCGACCCCCAATGTGTCCGGTTCTGTGACGTCAAGGCCGTGGATTTTATCGAGGCCAATGACGTGAGCATCATCAAGAGCCGCAAGGCCGCGCAGCGGGTCTCGGACGCGAGCAAAAAGGCTGCGGAGCTATTTTAAGAGGAATGGATTGTCTTTTATAGAAGAATTTTTGACAGGATCAACAGGATTTACAGGATGTCCTTTTTAGCGCTCTCCGGAAGCGATCACTAAAACCCAATCTTTAAAATCCTGTCTATCCTGTTAATCCTGTCTAAAAATTTTCATTTCTTCTGCGGCGTCATTTTTTTCAAAGCATCCTCTTCGGCCTGGATGGCGGCCGCGCCGGCCGCCGCGGCCTCTCCTATTTTTTTCCGCCGCTCCTGGTCGTCGGAGTTACCCTGGCCATTATCAGGGGTTTGATCTTCCGGAGGTAGATAGACCGTCACATTGCGATGGGCAAACTCAATGCCGTTTTCTCTAAACGACTCCTGCATCATGCGAAACACCTCGCGGCGCACGACAAACTGTTCTCCCGGTATGGTCTTGAACTTGACCCGCATGATCATGGCCGAGTCATCCATCTCCCGCACCCCCTGGGATTTGATCTTGCCCAGCATCACCGGGCCCATTTCTTCGTCTTTCTGAATTTTTTTATTGATCTTTTTAATGATTTTTCTGACTTTGTCGACGTCCGTGTCATAGCGCACCCGAAAATCAAGTTTTGAAATGATATAGTCGCGGCTGTTATTGGTTACCGTGCCCATGCCGCCGAAGGGAATGGTGTGAACCGGACCCCTGGGGTGACGCAGTCTGATCGAACGCAGGGAAATGTGCTCCACCATACCTTTGGTGCCGGCGGTCTCGATGAAATCGCCGACCCGGAAGGCATCATCGATCAGGAAGAAAATGCCGGAGATGATGTCTTTCACCAGGGTTTGAGCACCGAATCCGATTGCCAGGCCGATGACACCGGCACCGGCGATCAGCGGACCGATGTTGACGCCCAGATTTGACAAAATGATCAGGGAAACCATGACGACCATGATGGCCATGATGAATTTGCGCAGCAGCATCAGCAGGGTGCCGATGCGCGAGCCCCCGGCGCCGCCTTCCTCCATTTCTTCATCCGTATCGGGCATTTCTTCTTTCAGCTTCCGATCGATACGGGATTTGGCAAACTCCCAGGCAACAAAGCCGATGATCACGATGATAATTATCTGCAATGTCTCCGCCGCAAAAATTCGGCCGAAAGAAAGATCGATGCCCCACAGACCGAGCACAACAAAAAACAGGAGGGCCGCCAGCACAAATCGAAAGGTCTTTCTGATCAGCGGTGCAAAATGTTTTATATTGGTTTTTGGGCTTTCTTCAATTTCTTCGGCGCTGCCATCGGCACCGTCGTGGGCAGCTTCGGTTGTTTCATCGGTATTTAAATCGATGACTTCCGGCAGTTCACCGGAGGCAATCTTCAACAAACGTTGCACCCACTGGTCCAGACCGATGAAAATCGGTATCAGAAACAGGCTGGCGATCAGGTTGAGAATTCCGGCCTTGCTGCCCATAAATACATTGATCAACCAGAAAGCACCGGATCCTGCCACATAAAGCATGGCGAAATAATGCCAGGTCCGCGCAAATTTCAACCGCAAGGTATTTAATTCGCACGCACCATCGGCCGACTCGGCACAAATGGCCTCTGCCACTCTTTTGCGGCTGCGCCAGATCATTAGCATCATTAAAATTGTCACGCTGAGTCCCGAGGCAATGAAGAACAGGTCATAAAGCTCCTGGCTGCGAGCGGCGCTCATGAATATGATGCCGGGACAGATAGAAATGGCGGCAACCAGTGAAATTCTAAATATCCAGCTATAAAGGAAGATTGCATCTCGATCCTGCAGGGGCAGCAATCTCAAAGCCGGTTTCTTGGGTGCCATGATCACCCGCGCGGCAAAAATGATGATCATGAAATAATAACTGACGATCAGCAGTTCGGAAATGATCCAGTAGGCCGCTTCTTCCTGTCGGTAAAAAATTATCAGCAAGATGAAGGTCGTGAGCACGTAAGCGCCAATGCCGAGCAATTCCAGCAGGATGCGGGAAAAGAAGCGACCGACTCGCTGGAGCTTGCCCAGGGTGACGGAGGACAGTATCTGTTCCTGAAGGTTGGCGGTCAGACGCAACACCACGCGTTCGACAACAATACCACCGGCAATCATCGCAAACCCGATCAACAGGGTCAACACGACGTGGGTGCCACCCAGGCCACCCGATAACCGGTTAATGACGGTCTTCCATTTAACCGTTTTCTCCTCATCTGTACTCGATTTTAAAAAAAAGGCGACTTGATCGATGACCACGGAAGCGCCCAGGGTCAGTTTGTGGAACAGCTGATCGGCAGGATCCTCCTCTTGTAAGAGTGTTTCTGTGATTTGCGACAGGGGATCGTCGTCTGCATTTTGTTTAAGCTGGCGGCCCAGCAACTGCCGTGCCTGTTCATCGCTTAACCCCTTCAGGTACTCATCAACTTCTTCCGGCGAAAGATCCTCCGGAATTTTGACTTCCTCTTGTGTTTCATTGGCATTCGATTTGGCAACCACGCTTGCCGGAACAGCGGTTGCCTGTGATGCCGGCGGATGCAGTAAACACAGCCCCAGGACCAAAAACAACAGGATAAGATATGTAGGGCTGCCGGCCGAAGACGGCTTTAAGTTTTTCAAATCCATGCCTCTTCTCCTAATTGTAAAATATCGCTTATCGTCTGCCCCTGTTTCGTGGTAAATAAAATGGTCTTTTTCACAAAAAATATCAATAAAAATTTTCGGAGGCGTCCATATGCCCACCCGCTCCGACAAAAAAATGGTCATCCTGACCAGCTTTTTCAAAGATGAGACCTATGGGCTGCTGGGCCCGCAGATGGCGGCCACAATTATCCGGGAGCATACGCCCTATGAATGTATCGTGATTGCGGTTACCGGGGATTATGACAAGGCGACCCTAAAAGACGCACTGACCGCTTATTTCAGGACCGCCCGGCCGCTGATCGGATTTTCTTCATTGAGTGGTCGCGAGGACCTATTTGCTCTGGCCGGAGAACTGAAAGATGAAGGGGCCGCCACCATCCTGGCCGGCCCGCAAGCCGCGGCTGACTTTGCCGGCGAGAAAGGCTGGCCTGAGCATCCCCATCGTTTTAAAGGGCTCTCCGACAATTTTGATTTCGGCATGCAGGGACCGGCGGAACAGGTGATCGAGCTGCTGAATCGGCTTGACGGCCATGACCGATCGCAGATTCCCGGTCTTCTGTTTATCAACCGGGATGGCCTCCTCTGCCAAAATCCGGTCAATGGCTGGAACGAAGCATATCTTGGCCGGGTTTGCTGGGATAATATTTATGTAACCACCAAAGACGGAATTGCTTCCCTGAAGGTAGAAACGGGCCAGGTCCTGCAGCATATCGGCTGCCCCCATGCGGCACGTTCAATCCCAGCGGAAATCGATTATCCGGTATCGTTAGCCGGGCGGCGGGCCGGACCCATTAAATTACTTTTTAAAGGCTGCAGCTTCTGCGATGTGGCCGCCGATAAAGGTTTTCACGGCAAGATTGATCCACAGGCGGTGCTCAGTCAAATACGTTGTCTGCCCGCAACCCGGGACGGCCGCAAAATTCCTTTCGAACTCATCAATGAGAACCCATTGCCGGCGCTGCCCAAGTTGCTGAAAGAAGTCATTCATCTGGGTATCGTGCTGTCACAAATCAACCTCATCTTGCGAGCGGATTACTTCATTACCGGGCTTCATCACCTGAAAGAGGCCCTGGGACTGGCCAAAGCGTCAGGGGTCTATATCCTGTTGAGTTCCATTGGGTTCGAATCATTTGACGATACCTTGTTGCGCAATCTCAACAAGGGCCTGAGCGTCAAAAAAAATCTGGCGGCCATCGGCCATATCCGGCAACTGAAAGAAGCGTTTCCAGGTCAACTGGGTTATTCGACCCGGGAGGGCGCCAACCACGGGTTCATTCACCCCACGCCCTGGGACACCAGAGACAGTGCCGCTGAACTCCAAAAAAACATAGCGCTTTATGGTTTGCAAAACGACATACTGCCACCGCACAGCACACCCTTGATTATCCACCATGCATCCGGTTTGGGCGATTGGATTAGAGAAATAGAACGCCGGGAAAACTTGACGTTTAAACGATACGGGTCGATTATCGGCTGGTGGGACGAGCCGCAACCCGTCTGAAGAGTTTGCCCGCCTGCGGAGTATTGGAGTACCGGAGTGTTGGAGTATTGGCTTAAGGTTTGATGTCTTCTTTCAATGCCCCAGCATTCCAACATTCCAGTATTCCATTATTCCGGCTTCGCTCGCAGAAGATTCATGGCATAGCCGATTGTCTCTGACTTAGCCGAGAGGACCAGGTTTTCTGCGACAAAATAAAAAAGGGCACTACCCCGCAAGCGAGGCGTGCCCTTTTTCTTCGGAAACGGCTGTTAGATCACAGTGACATTGGCAGCGGCGGGGCCCTTTTGTCCTTGCTCTATGTCAAAAGAGACCCGGTCACCCTCATTAAGGGATTTAAAACCACTTGAGTTGATTGCCGAAAAATGAACAAACACATCCGGTCCGTCTTCCTGCTCTATGAATCCAAATCCCTTGCTGTCATTAAACCATTTAACTGTACCATTGGCCATCGTAATACTCTCCTTTCATATAAGATCAATGTTGCAAACTGGAGGATGCCACTTTGATAAAATGGATTGTTCCCTCAGAAATAAGCCAACCTTTAATTACAATGCGAGATTCGATTATTAGGGTGGGACATATCGTTTCCGGGCGCTAATAGCAAGTACATTATTGATATTTTTCGACGAATCCTCAGCCGTCGAAATGGTTTTTTGCATTTTTAGTCAAATTGACATTACCGGCAAGCAAGCCTATTTTGATTTTTGAGACCCGGGATCCATTGCCTGATGCTATTGGATTCTCCTGCGGACAATGCCGCTGAAACCTCTAAACATATGTGACTGAAAGGGGGCTTTAATGGATGTTAAAACCTTTTGCGACAGTGCGGGATCCGATCTAGTCGGATGGAAAGCAAAATTGTACGATGTCATACGCAAAACCCAAACACTGGATAATGTGAACCAGGGCGAAGTCACACCCCTAATAAACGAGCTCAATCAGCTGGTGGAAGACCTGGACAAGCACATCAAGATCCTGGCTGATGAGTGCCCCCTGGAATGGGAATCCCAAAAAACTGAAATCCAGCAGAAGCTATCACAGGTGAGCACAAAATACAATGACCTGGATGGTGCGATGGATGTCTGGAATATGAATTTAGAGCGATCGACGTGACGGGGTACGGGTTGCGGGGTACGAGTTGCGGGGTGCGGGTTTTAAAGACAGGTTTTCGGCGTTCGGCATTTGGCGTTCGGCAAGAAAAACAGGTGTAAGGTATAGGGTATAGGGTTTAAGGTGAAAAAAAATTGGGAACGTAGCGTAGACGAAATGAACAGCGTTCGGCGTAATGTTAAAGGCAAAGGGAAAGATTCATAGTTTGAGCAGTGTAAAAAAGAATTAAATGGATGAAAACATTTCACCTTATACCTTAAACCTTACACCCTACACCTCTTTTTATCCTCTGACATCTGTCCTTTGCAACAATTCAAATATGGCTAATATGGAGGCTGCTTGATGAACACTTCGAACTACCGCCCGGTAACCCTCGAAATTGTAGCGGAACTGAAGCGGATTTGCGGCGACGCGTTTGTCTTTTCTGATAACGAAAAAAAGCTGGCAAAATATTCCTGCGACAAGGTACCGGGAGATTGTGGCCACATGCCGGAAGTTGTTGTGCTGCCGCGAACAGCGCTGGAAATTGCCGAGATCGTGAAGATGGCCAATCGCGAGATGATTCCCATTACACCCCGGGCGGCCGGCAGCGGTCTTTCCGGCGGCGCGGTTCCCGTCCATGGTGGTATCCTGTTGTCCGTTGAGCGGATGAACGATATTCTCGAAATCGACGACCGGAACCTGATGGCCGTGGTGGAGCCGGGAGTGGTCACCAATAAGCTGGATCAGATGCTGCAGCCGTACGGGTTATTTTTTGCCGGGTACCCGATGAGCGATGAGTTTTGTTTTATCGGCGGCAATGTGGCCGAAAACGCGGGCGGCGGCCGGGCCGTTAAATACGGTGTCACCGGGCAATATGTCAAGGGGGTTGAGATCGTCACCGCAAGCGGTGATATCGTTCAGTTCGGCGGCAAACGCATCAAGGATGTCACCGGCTATGACATGGTCCAATTGATGGTCGGTTCGGAAGGGACCCTCGGAATTTTCAGCAAGATTTTCATCAAACTGCTGCCGCGCCCCACGGTTCGGCAAGCCGTCCTGGTGCTGTTCGAAGATCCCGCAACCGCCATTGCCGTCGTGCCGGAAATTGTGACCGCCGGTAAACTGGTGCCGACGTCGATTGAATTTATGGACGGTTTCACCTTTAACCTGGCGTCCAAAGCCTTAAATGAAGATTTCCCCTATGAGAAAATCGGGGCCGCCTTGCTTTTCGAGGTTGACGGGACGAACCTGGCGGTAGTATCCGAAGATACGGCCACCATCAGGCGAATTTGCCGGGAGGGTGGGGCGCTTGCAGAATATCCGGCCACTACCGAGTCGGAGATCGAGCGCTTTTGGCGCATCCGCAAACGAATCCCCTGGGAAATTCTGCGATATACCCCCCACCAGTCTGTTGAAGACATTGTGGTTCCCATCGCCAGCATTCCCCGGACCCTGTCCAACCTGAAGCAAATCAGCGTCAAATATGACGTTGCCATACCCGTTCTCGGACATGCCGGTGATGGTAATTTGCATGCGATACCGCTTAAAAACCCGGCCAGTTCAATTGAGCACTGGGAAGCTGTCCTGCCCGCCCTGCTAAAAGAAATTTATGCCATGACGGCCGAATTGGGAGGAACCATCAGCGGTGAGCACGGTATCGGCCACAAGCGGCGCGATTACATGAATCTCGTCATGAGCGAGGCCCACCTTGATATGATGAGAAAGATCAAGCGTGCCCTGGATCCAAATAATATTTTAAATCCCGGCAAAGTGTTCAGCCTTTAATCCTCCTTATTCCCGGGCGAACCAATTCGGTTTCTCGCTGTGACGCGGCATGCGCGAATAGAAAATATCATCCATCTTCAGGGCGATATGGCGGGCGAGCGGGTTGCGGGCGCACAAGAACCGAATGATGTTGTGATAAAAGGTGTGAGGCTTGGAATAGGGGCAGACCGCCATGCAAATGGCGCAGTCCGTGCCGGCCGTGCGCCAGAATTTATAGCAGGTTTCCATCTGGCTTTGCCACTTTACGACCCCGCGCACCTTTTTCTTGTCATTGAATTCAATGGACGCCGAAGGGCAGTTGTCCGCACATTTCTTACAGATTTCGCAAAAGTGCTGCACGCCGAAGTTAATAGGAGTGTCTTCATCCAGTTCAAGATCGGTGGTGACCACTGCCAGGCGGACCCGTGGTCCGTGGCCCGGCGTCATGATCAAACCCAGCCGGCCGAGCTCCCCAATACCCGCATCGTGGGCGACGGCGGTCGCCAGAACCTGATAGTTGCCGTCGATATGAGCCCGGGCGCTGTAGCCGAGCTTGGACAGGTACATGGCCAGGGCAATTCCGATATTGGCCAGGTTCATGTATTGGACGGCGGATTCGGTTGCCGCCGGGGCCCGGGGTGTGCTGTGCACCATTTCATGCGCCATTTCCGAGCTGAAAACGATGGCATGGGTATGCTCCACATTGTTTGGCTCGCCCTAGTTATGAAGCCGGCGACCGGCGTGGGAGTAGACATGGTAGTCTCTCAATCGGGTGACGCGCACGTCCAGGGCCCCCAGGTGTTTGACAAAACCTTTGGCCCGGCGGGTTGCCTCTGCCTGCGAAAGATCGATGCGCCCGGTGGCCGGTGAGCCCGGATCCGCCAGGTGATTGTATTTGGCGATGAATTCGAACAGGGCATCGAAATACGGTGAATCCAGTTCATGGGAATATTTCCCGCCCAACTCGCCCAGGCGCGGCATGCTGCGCAGGTGGTCGTCAAAGCCCTTTACCTGGGGATTCAGCTCGGAATAATATTTCTCATACTGGGGCAGGTCCGGTTCGAGTTCCATGCGGCCGAATATAACATGGCGTTCGTCATAGCGTTCGGTTGCAGACAGGTCGATTTCAAGGGGTGCGGGCCTGCCATAGGGCCAGGCCAGCAATCCGAGTCCGGCTAACAGCAGCACCCAAAAGGCGATGGTGAATTGAATAGTGGCGGCTGCGTAAAAGTGGCCGGTTAAAAACCAGGCAACGCCATAAACGGTAGTCATAATCAAGGCGACCGCCGAGGCACGTTTTTCTTGTTCAAAGTATGAAGTCAGGGCAAACCCCAGCAAAAAAAATGAGCACAACAGCCCGGTTATGATGTAAGTTATGTGCACGACGGACTCCCAAACTATTCCGATTAATTTTGCCGGACAAATACTACCTCAAACCCCTTCTTGATGGCAGCCTGGTAGTAAACGCCTGAAAACATGTCCCGCTCCGGGTGGTAATCGAGCGTGTACGTCGAGCCCGGGTAGCCGGTATCCTGCAACTCGATGAAGACCTCCTGCCTGTCGTTTTTCCAGGAAGCCTCGGCCCGGGCGACATTTATCGGGCGAGGATTTAAATAGGCGGCATCCATGCGGCCGTCGGTCCGGACGCTGCGGATCTCGATGATGTAGCCCCCGTCCGGCCGCAGCCAGCGGCCGATCAGGTTTCCAAACCCCCTTTTTTTGTCTGCTGCTGCCGTCGATGGATCTTTGGGCACCGCAGCTTCGGATTGCGATGACTCGTCCTGTCCGGTTGACCTGAATTCGGTCAGCGCCAGAATAACCGCCCCAAGGGCAACCACAATGGCCAGAGATACCCAGAGGAGCGGGAGTCGTTTTTTTGGCGGGGCAGGGGCTTGAGATGGCCCGGGTCTTGATTTGCGCTTTTTTTTCTTGCGAGAGCTCATCTGTTTCTCCAGGACTTGTTACCTAAAACTTAGATGAATTCCTTTTTATTCTAACTTTGAAAACCAGGTCCTCTGGGCCCGGGTCTTTACTACAACAATGCAGTTCTTTTTCGACTAAGCCAGCCGCTTTTTGTACGGCAGCGGCGCTCACCTGAAGCTACTTCAGGACATAAATCGGCGGATGATCGGCAGCAAGCCATCGACGCCATCCTGGAGCGGTCGGATGACCGGCAGTTTCAGTATTTGTTCAAGTTCATCCCGGCAACGGGTCAGGTCTTTATCAGTTCCACCTTCTTCGTTCAGCGTGACGGCCAGGGTTTGAGCGCCATACATTTTGATCAATTGGATTTCATCCGCAACATCCGGCATCCGGCAGCCTAAGCGCTCCAGTTCTTCATAGTGGGTCCGGAAAGGCGCATGCTGCAATATAACTCCCTTGACGGCGGCCGAGACAATTATCTCCGAACCGCAAGGTCCGGAAGGGTTTCTCAAGCCGGACTGGCCTTCGATGAGAATCAGATCGGGAGCAGACTCCCGGTCACACTCTACGATGGCGTGCTCCAGTTCGCCGCTGACGAAATCATTGAGGGTGGCATCGAAGATAAAGCCGTGCCGGTATCCCTGCAGCCATCCGGTTTGGCCGGTGTAGATCATTTCAGCCCGAATGCCATGTCTGCGGCAGGTTTGCTCTATTAGGCCGCAGGTCGTTCTCTTGCCGATGGAACAATCCATTCCCAGGACGGCGATTCTGGGCGTGTTGACGGTATAGATTGCACCGCTCCAGAAATGAAGCTCTGCCACTGGCTTGGGCCGGCGAAGATCCGTGATCCGCACGCCATTTTTGCGGGCGGCCTCCTGCAGCACCGGGATTTCACTCACGGGGTGGTGCATGGTGCTGATGATGTCGATGCGATGTTCGATGGCTTCGAGAAGAATCTGGTGCCAGTCCTTCGGCAGCTTTCCGCCGCTCAGTGCAACGCCGATGATAACGCAATCCGGCCTCTGGTTCGCCTGTGCAACATGTGCTGCAATCGATGCGCACACAGGTATGTTTCTGGGGCGGCCGTCCAGAACTTCCCCCGCATCCCGGCCGGCATTGGCCGGATCGACTACCCCCACGATATTAAAGCGGTTGGTTCCCCGAATAAGGCCGTGGGCCGTCTTCGCGTCATCATTGGCCAGTAGGCCGTTTGTCAAAATAAGAGCAGTATCCATTTTTCAATCCGCAATCCGCAATCCACAATCCGCAATCATCTTCACCCCCAGTCCCGGCCGGTCGGTGATCCGCAACTCGCCGTCTTCTAGAACGAACCCGCCTTGCACCAGATCCCGCGCCAGATCCAGGCTGCCGTCCAAATCCAGGTAGCGGGTGTTCGGAGACGCCAGGGCCGCGTGCAGGGCCGCGGCGATGCCGACCCGGCTTTCATCCATACACCCCCACATCAAATCGATGCCGGCCAGATTGGCGATTGCGGCAATCTGCAATCCTGGCGCGATGCCGCCGCACTTCATCAGTTTGATGTTGAAAATACCGAACGGGCGGGGCGGTTGGAGGCATACAAGGGCATCCCGCGTGTCCAACAGGCTTTCGTCGGCGGCCGTTAAATCCCGCACTGATTCAGGCAAGCGGCGCATGTTTACCAGGTCACGGGCCGGAAGGGGCTGCTCGACAAATTCCAAGTCAAGGGAATTTGTCTGATCGACAAACTTTTTGAAATCCGCCGGCGTATAGCCCTGGTTGGCATCTACGCGGAGTAGAATTTCAGTCCCCATCCGCTCGCGGATCTGTCTCAGGCAGGCGACATCCTGCTCAACCGATTGCCCGATTTTTATCTTGATAATTCTAAAGCCCCTTGCCCGGTATTCTTCCGCTTCCGCAAGGGATTCAGCAATGGATTTTATGCCGATGGTAATCGACGTCGGCAATGACCGGTGGCACCGTCCCAGCACTTCAACCAGCGGCAGATCGAGGTATTTGGCCCAGAGGTCATGCAGCGCAATATCGATTGCAGCCCTGGCCGCGGGCCGGGCGGAGAGGGCGTTTTCCACCTGTCTCAGGATCATATTCAATTGGCGAATATCCGCATCCAGCACCAGGGGTTCGAGACCGGCTGCCAGTGCCTGCCGGCAGTCCTCTACGCTTTCGCCGGTTACCTCTGCGTCCGGCGCGGCGACGCCCAGGCCGATTGAACCATCTTCAGTCTGCAGTCGTACGAAGATATTTTCAACCGCATCGATGCGCTCGTAGGCGATGGTGTAGGGCCGGGTCAACTCAAGTTGTTCTGTCCAATACATGGCCTGGGTGATTTTCATTATCCGAAATCCTTTTTGAGGTGACTGCCGCCGGCCGTTACCTCGGATTGACAAAATCCATACCTTTAAAGAATCTATTAAACAAAACCCCTGATTGAGTTTATTACTCAATCAGGGGTTTATTTTATTCGATCTTAATCAGGTTCTAGGGCGGCTGCTCAGGCGGTCAGCCTGAACCTTGAACCCGGAACCTTTTAACCACAGCGATTATAAGCCGCCGACTGCCACTTCGACGCGGCGGTTCATCTTGCGACCTTCAGCCGTGGCATTGTCGCCAGCCGGGTTGGCCGGCCCGTAGTAGTTTACCACGATCCGGTCGCTGGTGACATCGTAATTGTCCATTAAATAATTCGCTACGCTTTCCGCTCTCCTGAGGGAAAGGCCCAGGTTATATTCCTCGGGGCCGCTGTTGTCGGTATAGCCCTCCAACAGGACGTATGCGTTGGGATTCTGGTCCAGAAATGCACCCAGAGCATCGACGTCATCGACGTAGTTGGTTCGGACACTTGCCTTATCGAAGTCAAACAGTATGCTGTCGATTTCTAGGCCGACGATTCGGGTCTCGGAAACGGTCACAATGCGCTCGGTGGCTTTAACGGTAAACAGGGCACCGGTTGTGTATTCCGGATTCTCGATAAATCTGCTAAAAGGGATCACCCGTGAACAGGCGTTGGCCTTGGCCATATCGCCCAGGCGTTTGGCGGCCAAATTATCCTGGGGAGCACCGATTACATAGAAACAGACATTGTATTTACTGGCATATTCCCGGGTGTAGTCTTCCGGCTCTCGGATGCCCTCGATCTGACTGTACTGTCCGTCGCTGAAGATGAAAACCACGGTTTTACCGGACAATCCCTCCAACACCGAACCAAGCTGGCGAAGTGACTGGGCCAGGAAAGTCCGTCCTTTGGGCTCCTCCGGCATGCTGTTCACCGCTTCTACCCATCCGACTTTATCGAGGGGAGCCATCGGTTCGAGTTCGGTGTAGGGGGTATACAGGTAGAGTCCGGCGTTGTAACCCAAATCCGGCAGGAGCACGACTTTTTCTCTTAGAATATTTCTGGCGAGCTCATATCTCGATTCCGGCGAGCCTTTCTTGTACTGCCGCTGCATCGAGTTGGAAGCATCGAACAATACAATGAAGTTGTCTGCCAACTTGATAAAATTTTCTTCGATGACCACCTTTTTACTGATGTCTTCTTGGGTGATAATCTCGGCGGCTGGAAGCAATCCCGGCATGATCATTCCCAAAACCATTAAAAACACTGTCAGTTTAAGCTTCATGGTTTTTCCTCCTGTTTTGAAATTGTTATTTAGGTCAGTTAACCGAACCACCTTCCATTTCCCTCTAGTTTTGATTCCTGGCTAGGCATGATTTACGGCTTGCCCCCGCATACCAGGGTTGATAATTGCTTGTAAACAGGGTCCTTAAATCCAATTGCAATCAATCTAAACATCGGTTATTTTACTGTCAACTGCGCTAATGCGATTTAAGCCCTTAATTTTATATTTTTTTTTCAGCAATTGCATCACCCGACTGCCGGTGAATTCCAACCGGTCGGAGCTGACTTCTTCGGCTTTGTGTGAATGAATCTTATTATTGTATTGTTAGAAAATAATGTGGTATCAACAGAAAATATCGTGGCGCATTGCAGTATTGAACTGTTGGCGCCTGCCTGGCGGGTGGTGCCTATTCATTGGGGAAAAGGGTGTAGCAAAATGAGCGTTTGTGTAGAAGAAATTATGAAGCTATGGCTGAATATCGCAATTGTCGTGCTAACCCTTACGGGTTGCACATTCTGGGGAGAAACTCGTGAGAAAACCTTATCCGCGCGCCAGGTGTCCAGCGAAAACCTTTTTTCATTCGGTTCGGTATCCGTCATAATCAATCCGGAACTGCCGTATACAAATATTTCGGGGGACATAAAGATAGAGATAATGGGGAAAGTCAGCACCCCGACCAAAAGAGAATTTCACCTATTCACCCGGCCCGGCATCGATAACATGGTTTACATCGAAACCCATACCAGGAACCATCCCCATACTTTTGATCAGTCGAAAGAATTAACGAAAAAAATGATTACGATACAAAAAGGAAGAAAACCCATCGATGGCAAAACCTGGGACGTGTACGTGAGATCCCATCCGCAATTCCCCGAGCAGATATTGAGTGCGGCCAAGCAAAAAGGTGTTCCTCTAGAACGGTACCGCTGTGCTCTGGAAGTTGGGGTCGCCCGGGTGACCAACCGCTATAGCAGAATATACATCAGCTACTTCCAGGGATCTGAAGACTGCGGGAGACTGCCGCGCAACGGCAGCGTCCTCAGTTCCGATCAGGTTAATATGATCCGCAAATTTGCGCGCCGGTTCGAGGAAAATGTCACGATTGTTAATTAATCCGCCCCTGATGTTAGGCTATTTGGGAGGAGCGACTGTTTTTTGTAAGTTAGAAACGATCTGTTTCGGTATTATTTATGTCACTGTTGAGTTAAAACACGAGCCCGACATGGTCGAAAAAAGTGATGGCGACCTAATGCTCAAAGTAAAAAATAACCAAATTTTCATCAGATTGTGATAAAGTATAAAAGTAATTCCAAAGGGCTCACCCAAAATTAACTTCACATGATTCTGACGAGTGAATGGAAATGAACGACACACTGACGGTAACCGGAAAAATCGTAAGTGGTGAAAACAAAGGTGCCTATTTTACCCAGCTTGATTGGGTTCAGAACCAGTGTCAGGAAAAGCTAGGATTCAAACCCTATCCGGGCACCCTCAACCTCGAAGTTGACCCGGCGAAGATTTCCCAGATCGAAGCGCTGTTTGAGAGACGCGGCATCGCACTGGTGCCACCGGATTCCAGTTCATGCGCCGGTCAGGTTTACCCGGTAAACATTATGGGGGTGGGCGGAGCCATCGTTGTACCGGCTGAAGATGTCCGGACCCATGGCAACAATATCGTTGAGTTGATAGCCCCGACCTGTTTGAAGGAAGCGATGGACGTGGATGACGGGGATGAACTCATGCTGGCCGCCAAGTATTAAAATTGCTCCATGCTGCTCCGCATATATCCGCTCCTGAAAAACAATTGCGTGAAGAGATAATACATACGCTTATCTATAAAGCCTATGTTGCCACAAAAGACTCCTGTGGGAACGCTGTGGGAGCGGCTTGCAGCCGCGAATTGAAATAATCGCGGCTGCAAGCCGCTCCCACACATCAAAAAACTCGATCTTTCCTGACAATCGATTTTTTAGCAATCCATCTAAAGCCAATGTCGAAATCGGATAGACCTGCCTTGATCTTCGCTTTTAAAAAAAAATGAAGGTACAACACCTTTATTTCCTGCTGCTGATCTGCTAATAAGCCTTAGCCGGAATTTGCCGGAGAAGAATAAGTCTCGCACCACAGCGCAAAGACGCCAAGATTGTTAATCGAATTTGTCTTTGTATTCTTAGCGGTTTGGCGAGACTAATTTTAATTCAAAAACGTCATTCCGACTGGAGGGTTATGTGTCATCAAAACAACACAACATTGCCGCTGATGCGGTTATTTTCGATCTTGACGGGACGCTGATAGATTCAGCGCCCATCTATTATGCCTTGATCGACGTCATTTTCAACAGACTGAACATCCCGCCCGTGCCCCGCGGCGTCCTGTTGGAAGCCATGCAAAATGGTGAATTCGAGTGGGATCTCGTGCTGCCCGTAGACATGCAGGATCGCAAAGAATCTTTGGTCGAACAAGCACGGCGGATTATCGATGAACTGGCTCCGTCCATGTTTCACGATCAGGTTAAATTGATTCCCGGTACGGCAGCTGCCTTGAATGCGTTCGCCGCCGGGGGGCTGAGGCTGGCAATGGTTACTTCGACTCCCAGGGAATACTTGGATATAAAATTTGTGCCGTTGGTTGCCGTGGGCCTCGAAACCCTGTTTGAGATTGTCATCACCGCCGATGATGTTCAGAATAAAAAGCCCCATGCCGAACCCCTGGTATTGTGCAGCGATAAGCTGGGATTGGCACCCGAAAACTGTGTCTATGTCGGTGACACCCGGGTGGACATCAAGGCCGGCAAGGCAGCCGGTATGCAGACTGCCGCCGTGTTAACCGGATTTGACGACTATGAGGCCCTGGAAAGGGAAAAACCGGATGTCATCATTGAAAATGTCGCCGATTTGACGGTGACCTGTGGCGCAGATACCGGCCAGGCCGGAACTAAACGGACGGGTTAATCACGAAAGCACGTAGGGACGAAAACACAAAAAAAGCAAGATATACTATTTATGGTTATATAGAAAGCCCAAGTGATAAAAATAATTGATTCATCTGTGACCGTATCTGTCACAGGTCTACGGTACAATGGCCTCAAAAACATAGAGGAGGCCTATTATGACAACATTTTATATCAT
>Ga0209678_1000350_pt1 | contig 16334 bp, 13 predicted proteins | sample WorMetilvaeELBA1_FD_187404 | JGI IMG/M metagenome (GOLD analysis project Ga0209678, IMG submission 187404) | Marine gutless worms symbiont microbial communities from Max Planck institute for Marine Microbiology, Germany - Olavius ilvae ELBA.1... ...
GACGCTTTACGGAAACTGTTATCAGCCGAGATCTGCCGTTGCCAATAGCAGCATAGCTGCCATGCTTTGTTTGTGAATTTTAAATTGCCAAATTTAGCGACAAAACTTGTGAGACATCGCACTAGGGCATAAATCATGCGCAAACATGATGTGATTTCAATAAATAGGCACTAAGTTTTTTCCGAGACTGCGCTCGGAAAAAGGGGCTCCTGCGGTGCAGCTACAGCGCAATTCAAAGAATTTAGGTGTCAGGTGTCAGGTTTCGGGTGTCAGGGAACCGAGTTGCTAAATCCTGACACCTGAACACTGACACCTGAAACCTTCAGTAACTTACAACATGTTGTCAGAAAAAAGGAGCTAAGGCACTAAAAACTATCATCAGATCTTTTATCGTATGCAGCCGCATAGACAATAAATTGTCCATATAATCTAACTGACGCTCAGGGCAATCGCCGCGTCACCATCAGCCTGATCTCCGTCATTTCTTCCATGGCAAATCGAATCCCCTCGCGGCCCAGACCGCTGTCCTTGACGCCGCCGTATGGCATTTGGTCCGCCCGCCAGGAGGGAACATCGCCGATCACAATACCACCCACTTCCAAGGTATCCCAGGCCTGGTTTATTTTGTGGATATCCCGCGTAAAGATACCGGCCTGCAATCCGAAAGTGCTGTCATTGACCATGGCCAGGGCCTCATCGAAATGATCGAAGCCGGCCAGCACCGCCACCGGTCCAAATGCTTCCCGGCACCAGATGGGCTCATCGGTCGGCACCGCTTCCAGGAGGGTGGCCGACAGCATCGCGCCTTCTCGGCGCCCGCCGCACAGCAGGCGGCCCCCTTTTTCTTCAGCCCGGGAGATCCAGGATTCCAACCGCAAGGCTTCTTTTTCCGAGATCAGGGGACCGATGAATACCGCCTCATCTTGCGGATTACCCATTTTTAACTCCCGGGCCGCGGCCACAAGCTTTTCTTTAAAAATTTCGTAAATGGACCGCTGCACCATGATCCGCTGGACGCCGATGCAGCTCTGGCCGGATTGATAAAAGGCACCGAAAATAATACGCGATACCGCATCGTCTATATCGGCATCCGAATCGACAACACAGGCGGCGTTGCCGCCAAGCTCGAGGGTGACTTTTTTCTTGCCGGCTTTGGATTTCAAGTCCCAGCCCACATCCGGCGAACCTGTAAAACTCAAAAATTTAAGGCGGTCATCCTCAACAAAGAGACGAGCCCCCTCCCGGTGGCAGGGCAGGATTGAAAAAGCACCCGCCGGCAGATCCGTTTCAGCCAGCGTCTCGCCGATAATCAACGCCCCGAGGGGGGTCAGGCTGGCCGGTTTGAGCACAAACGGGCATCCCACCGCCAGGGCGGGCGCTATTTTATGGGCGGCTAAATTCAGGGGGAAGTTAAACGGCGAAATAAAAGAGCAGGCCCCAATCGGGACCCGTTTCCACACCGCCGTGTAGTCCCGGGTGCGGGGACTGCGATCCAGCGGCAAGTATTCTCCGACCAGCCGCACCGATTCTTCTGCCGCAATCTTAAAGGTTTCGATTAGACGGGTCACCTCGCCGCGGCTGTCATTGATGGGTTTGCCGGCTTCGACGCACAGCGCCTGCGCCAGTTCTTCGGCCCGCTCCGAAAAGCGGTCCGCACAGTGCTGCAAAATATTTTGCCGGGTGTAAGCCGGCAGATCCTGCATGGGACGCATGGCGTCAACGGCGGCGGCGATGGCCTCATCGATGGCGGCCTCATCCGCCAGGGCCACCCGGGTCGCTACCTCGCCGGAGTATTTATCGATAACTTCAAGATCGGTGTTGGGTTTGCGACGCTGATTCGCCAGGTAATATGGATAGCTGTCCTGCAGCATGATAATAGTCCTTTCTAAATGCAGTGGTGTCTTGAAATAGAGGTTGTTTAGATAAAGTTCGGAAATTTACTGATTATAACTGAATATAAATTTTGGATTTTAGAATTTGGATTTTGGAATGATAGAATCGCAGCGCTCTATCGATTTAATGGAAAGTATGCATGAATCAGTACCGATTCAATGGGTGTTGGACCGAAGCGAAGGGGGAAAAAGCATAGGAAGTTTTAGGGGAAGATTCGTGTAAACCTATGGGGTTGGAAAATTCCAAACATTTCACAGCATGGCGGACCGCGATCCAAAACCCAGATCTGCCTGTCCGCTAGGATTCCATCAATCCAAAATCCGCAATCCAAAATCCAAAATCAAACCGTCAGTATGAAATAAGTATCTCTCGGTTGAGATGCTTATCTTTTAGAACTTTACGCTCACCATTGGACAAAATGAAGCCTCCGGGATGATGCACCCCGAATCCACTGATATAGGTCGTACCGGCCTTATGGCCTTTGCCATTTAAACCGGCGATGATAATCGAAAATGCAAAGCCGGAAGCCAAGCCTAACAGGACGCAGGCCAGCGTAACGATTATCAGGGAACTGAAGACAGTGGAAATGTGGAAATAGAAGAGTATCGGGGAAATTGTAAGCCCGGCGACGCCCCCGGCCCAGGGTTTTTTCATTCCGGCCAAAGCCCCGAGCAGCAATGCAAGAAATATGATCGTAGAAAGGCACATGGTGGTTTCTCCTTCCTGCTGGGTATATGAATCAGTATGCCGATTCAAATACCTGAAGTCAAGTGCCAAACTGCCACATTGTGAAATTTTAACTCAAATTAAGACAACCGCCATTTTCAGACCGATTTGCCGGCGGTATTCAAAAACCCTTTGACTGCCGCGGGCAGATCGGCCGGCAGCACGACCACCTTGGCGTTTTGTGAAGCAGATATATCCCGCACGGCATCAATGTACTTCTCCCCGAGCAGATACATGACCGGCAAATCATTTTCCTTGATGGCCGCGGTAACTTTCTGGATGGCTCTTTGACTGGCCTCAGCCAATACCACCTGGGCCTGGGCGTCGCGCTTGGAGGCCTCCAGGCGGCCGTCGGCTTCGAGTATGGCAGCGGACTTTTCGCCTTCGGCGCTGGTCACCGTGGCCCGGCGCTGTCTTTCGGCGGCGGCCTGCTCTTCCATGGCTTTTTGCATGGTTTGGGAAGGGTTGATGTCCTGGATTTCGACGGTTTTAAGGGTAATGCCCCAGTCGGCAATATCATCCGAAATGGAATCCTTTAATTTGGCTTTGATTTGTTCCCTGGATGACAGCGCATCGTCCAGATCCATTTCACCGACGATTGAGCGCAGTGAGGTTTGGACCAGGGTCTGAATGGCAATCCGATAGTCCTCAACGCCATAAACCGATTTTTCGGGAGAAATGATGTTAATATAGGCAACGGCGTTGGCAATGATGACGGCATTATCCCGGGTGATTACATCCTGAGACGGAATATCCAGCACGATGTCTTTGGTGGTAACCTTGTAGGCAACCCGGTCTAAGTAGGGCAGAATAATATTCAGACCGGGCCCGAGGGTTTTATGATATTTCCCGAGCCGTTGAACAACATGTTTGAACCCCTGGGGCACGATGCGAACTCCCAGGGAAATTGTCAGCAGAACCAGAACGACGAATACAGCGACGACAATCATGCCTTCCATATATAAATCTCCCCTTCAGATGGTTAAGTCAGCGTTTTTCGACAATCAGGGTATTCCCGGAGATATCTTTGACAAATACACGGTCGCCGGAATCCACCTCCTGCTCGCAGATAAAGGGCCATTCATCGTTGCCGAGCAGCGGGGTGGCGAAGCGGACCTTGCCGCGTCGTCCCTCTTCCGGGGTCTTGATCACCTGGCCGCTTTCACCCAGGATTGCTTCGCGGCTGATCCCGGCCTTGGTGCGGTCGGTCATCAGTGGTTTAAAGAATTTAAACCAGAAAACGGTAAATGCGATCGACGCCACGGCCCAGACAAACAATTGCCAAGTGACGGTCAGCTCCGGCAGCAGCCAGAGGATCAGTGCGACAATAAGGGCGCCCAGTCCGAACCAGAATACGGTGAAACTCGGTATAAACAGTTCGGCAATAATGAGCAGCATGCCAAATACCAGCCAGTGCCAGTAGAGAACCTTAAATTCCATTCAATCCTATCTCCTGTTTGAGACAATTAATGATCAAAGGACGGTGACGCAGAATATGGCTGCCGATAGCCCAGCCGGGTATCAGCGAATGGGAGTGTATTTCCTCAAGTCAGCAATAGGCAATAGAAGGTTATTGGTTATTCGTTATTGGTTTGAAAGGAATCAGATCGATTTTGATATGTCACTGATGATAGAAATTTTAAATCAATTTCTCATCCTTTTCGAATAACGATTAACAATTAACCAATAACGCTAAATTGAGCGTTTTCTGCTAAATTAGGGTATTCGTTAATTATGGATGAAATTGAAATAAAGGTAAAGCGTTTATTGGAATCAGGGATTTCGAAACGGACCTATAACCAATAAAAAGGCAATCTTATGATTGCCAGAAGTTATTGAAAAGTCTCGATGTTGGAGTGTTGGAGTACTGGGGTATTATATTAAATGAAGACATCAATCCGCCAGCCAAGACGCCAACACTCCAGTACTCCAATACTCCAAAATTTAGAAAAATATAAGACCCCACGATGGATTACCTTCCTTTTTCCAGCTATCCGCCGGCGATCTTAGCTTTATGTCCCTGCTTCGTTAACTCGCTGATCAAGGTGTTCCGGTGATCGCCCTGAATGATGATGACCCCATCTTTCACCGAGCCACCCGTGCCGCAGCGGCGCTTTAAATCGGCCGCAAGATGCTTTAGCTCATCGTCGGTGATTTGAAATCCGGAGACCGTCGTCACCGTTTTTCCTTTGCGTCCCTTCACTTCGCGCTGAACCCGGATAATGCCGTCATAGATAATATGGCTGTGAGTTTTGGATTTTTTCTTGCGGCACCTGCATTGCGAGACCGGTTGTTGGCACGAGGGGCAAATTCGACCGGTATCAGTTGAATACACTAGTTTTGAGTCGACCATTGTTAAATCCTTATTTTCGGTGAATTTCGCACATTATGGCGGCAGTCGGTATTTATAAGTCGGACAATATTTTCCTGCAATCTAATTTTATCTCCACTATGCATTTTCTTAGCTGCATATATTCACAACCGGCTTCATATCAAATCAAAAGCAGCGATACAATCCCATCCATCAGCAGTTGATTTACGGGCCAAATTCAGGTCGAAAAAAAATTCTGTTCCGCACCGACATCCGAGAAAAGCAAAGCGAGCGAATACCAGCGGGTTAATCGCCGTGATTTGCCAAATTGTCCACCATCATTTGACGATCGGGGGCCAATTGTGATATTTAATTTATATGTAGCGCTCTACCGGAATTGCCTCTCAGTCTGCAAGCTAATTTCCCCTGGAAGTGGTTTTAAGCACCCACATTCCGTTCCGAAATTCACCGGCGGATCAGACCGGGTTTCGAAACTATTGCTAAGGATTCTGCCTGAACTGTTCATGAAAGTTGATGTTGGGTTCCCGAAGACGTCGCTTTAAACTTTTGCAAAGATCTAGTAATGGGGAGGTATCAACCATGTCCCGGATACCAAAATCATTAGTAAAATTGGCTGTCATCGCCTCGTTGATAGTTATATTGGCCTTTCTGGTGGTCAGGCCTGAGTCATGGGATACAGCATGGCGTTTCAATGAGACGGATTTGGCCGCAAAAAATGCTGAACTCACCCACGAAAATGAACTGCTGGAACTCAAAATCGCCGACCTGATAAATGAGAATGCGACTTTAAAAAAATATCTGCTTGCCTATGAAACAAATTTTATTGCCCTGAGAGATGCCGCCGCAAACTGCGGCCCGATTGAACCAGGACCGGCAGCCGATCTCCCGGAAGGCCTGCGCCGGGAGCCAGTTGAAATCCGCCGGATATATCGCGATTTGCTGGGTGAAACGATGCGCTGGAACCGATATCAGCAGGAGCAATATAAACACATTATAGACAGCACGGTTGAACCCCATATCGTCGAAGCGCAGACACTATATCTGGAGAATGAGGACAATCGTGAATATTTTCTAGAATTGGAATATGCATTCCGGCTGCTTTACGAACAGCAGCAGGATACCACCGCATCGCCGGTTCCAACCACATACAACTACAATTTGTACACCGTCTACGGGAAAAAATTAATGGAATATTCTGAGACACTCGCCCCGCAATCTTCGATCACGTTGGAGCCCTCGGCGTTTGGGCAGTTGGATTTTTTTAATCGCCGAATGTATGACGGTTTATATGATCTATATCAACTCGGGCAAGACGAAGCCATCGACCCATCTCACCTGGATCTGGCCGAACTGGAAGAAGTTCTCGATGCAAAGTTTTAACTGAACTCTGAGTGGAATAATGGAATGGTGGAAGAATGGAATATTGGGAATCGAAAGCGGATGACGGTCTGATTTTATAAACTGATCCGTGCCGTTGTTATAAAAATAGATCCCCTTCCACTAGCCCAGCATTCCAACATTCCATTATTCCGTCATTCCGCTCCCGCTCGTAGCAGTATTCACGGCACAGCCGGTTGTCTCTGACCTGGCCCAGAGGACCAGGTTTTCTGCGGAAAAGGCTCAGTTGCCGATCAACTTATCCAACGCGGCCGAAAGTTCCTTTTTCAAATCTTCACCTGTTCGATATTTATCCCTACCCGCCCAATCAGCGCTGAGTTGATGCATCCAGGAAACCGGTTCCGGCGGTCTTTCAGACCATCTGGCTGATGGCCCGTAAAAAAGATAAATATCCCAGGCCACGTGTCCGTTCCAGCCCACGCTGTCGGCAATGGACTTGCCGACGATTTGATGGAGGTCGTAATAATGCCGAATCCGGTTGTCGTTTAAAGCCCTGACACTCGGGACGGCCGCCTCGAAAGAATCGTTTTCAAGAATCGGAATCCAGACAATGGATCCGCTGATATCCGCTTTGGGATATTTTTTAAACACATTCTCATGCACCGCCCGGGCGCCCTGGTCGCGTCACAGCGGGCAGGTGGGTGACAGTAGCGCTAAAAACCGAACCTTGCTGCGCTCCGTGTTAAATCGATCTTTGAGGGGATCGAGGGTGTCGTCCAGGACAGCCATGCCACTTGATGGGAATTCTAATATCATTGTCAGTACCTATATGAATCTCAGGGTTTCAATCAAACGGGTTAAGGGCGGGTCCGTCTTCTATTGTCGCCAGCACCTGGCGAACATCACCGAGGCATCATTGGCCTTTGGGGTTTTTTGTGGCACACTGGCAGCCGCCGAGTTTTTTTTCCCTTTGGATCTTTGCCCTTATGGTGGATTGACCATTTTTCCGATAATCCCGCAGAATATCACCAACCGTGTAACCAAAACAGTAGCAGATTAAATCATCCACAATATCCATCCAAATGTCCAAGGCTCGGGGGGGGGCTTTGGTTATATTTTCGCCACTTTTGGCCGTATGCTCCCGGGCCGGATTTCGGCTCTAACAATTCTTATAATAAAAGCCATTTTTAACTTCAGTTAAACATAAATCTAATAAACCAGATGTATATACCCGGATCACCGGTTAAACAAGTATTTCCCGTCTGGCTTTGCAAATTTCAATTAGCCGAATTTGGTGATACAAGCGGATTATAACGTCCGGCGACAGTCCACCGGCAACACCACCGCTATAATTTTCAGGCATATTTATTTTGGTGTTGCCAACATACTATTAAAAATGTATCACGGAGATTGCTGCACGTCCTGATACTGCCGACTGCTAGCAAAACCTGACCCAAAGGCCCGAATTTTAATGTAAGAATAAATCCATTTACTTTGATTTTCCAACTCAACAGACCATTTGGAACTGAACCTGAGATCCGCGGCGGAGATATTGTTAAATGAGCAGTATTGAAACGAATAATCTTGTCAAAGAATGGGGCAAGGTTCGCGCCGTTGATGGTGTATCCTTCCAGGTTGCCCGGGGAACCCTGACGGTATTGCTGGGTCCCTCCGGCTGCGGCAAATCGACGATTCTCCGCATGATCGCCGGCTTGGAGGACGTAACCAGCGGACGAATTGCCATCGGCGGCCAGGACATTACCCACAAGGATGCCGCCAGGCGGGGCGTGTCGATGGTCTTCCAATCTTACGCCCTGTTCCCGCATTTGAATGTTCGCGAAAATATTCTATTCGGCCTGAAAGTTCGAGGTGTGAGTGCCACCGAGAGACGAAAACGACTGGACGATGTGGCCAAAATGGTCGGGCTCGAAGGGCTGCTGCAGCGCAAGCCGGCCAATCTCTCGGGCGGGCAACGGCAACGGGTGGCGCTGGCCCGGTCTATCGTTTCACAACAGCCGGTTTGTCTGATGGATGAACCCCTGTCGAATCTGGATGCCAAACTGCGCAATGAAATGCGCGATGAGATACGTGCCCTGCAGCAAAAACTCGGCCTGACCATGATCTATGTAACCCACGATCAAATCGAGGCCATGACCATGGCCGATCAGGTCGTGTTGCTGCAAAACGGGCGCATTGAACAAATCGGGGCACCTTACGAGCTTTATGAAAATCCCGTAACCGCATTTTCGGCCCATTTTATCGGATCGCCTCCCATGAATCTCATCCGCCTGGATCAGGTCGCGGACCGGTCGGCCCTGGCGGCAGCCGGCGGCCGGGTCCCGCTGCCGGAGGGCAGCCGGGACTGGTCCATGGGCATCCGCCCTGAAGCGATTAATATAAGCGACCAGGGCCTATCGGGCCGGGTTGACGCGATCGATTTCCTGGGATCTGAAACGATTATCCGACTAGCCTTGGAGGGCCAGACCCTGCTTGCTAAAATAAATGGAAGAGCCAAAGTCGCCCCGGGCGACCCGATTACGGTCAGTTGGTCACCGGAGGCGACGCACTGGTTCAATGAAAAAGGCGCAAGGGAGGACTGGTAAGACCATAGTGCATTTTTTATGGCAACATGTTGTAAGAACCTGAAAGTTTCACGTCTCATAATTCGGGTTCCAGGATAAAGAAATTTCAAATAACAAAAAACAAATACCAAACAAATCACAATACCAAAAATTAAAAATTCCAATCAATTGGCATTTAATTTTATTTGAGATTCGGAGATTGAAATTTTGAATTTATTTGTAATTTGGTGCTTGTAATTTGCTATTCCCGGATTCTCTCATTTGGACTGTGCTAGCCGGAATCAGGAGGTGGTTCCGTGCTCAGTAAAACGAAAACTCAAAAAAAAATGGAGGTTAAAACATGTCTGGTAAACTAAAAGTTATACTGATGATCATCGCCCTTATGGCCTGCCTGGTCGCGAAACCGCCGGCAGGCGCCGCAACCGAATTGACCATGTACTACCCGGTTGCAGTCGGGGGTCCATTGACCAAAATTGTGGACAGCATGGTGGCGGATTTTATGAAGGAAAACCCGGACATCAAGGTCAAGGCGATCTATGCCGGCAACTACAACGATGCCCGGATCAAAGCCCTTGCAGCACTGAGAAGCGGCAAGCCGGCTCAGCTTTCGGTAATGTTTTCCATCGATATTTACGAATTAATCGAGCAGGATGCGATCGTGGCCTTTGATGATGTCGTCGAAACTGCGGATGAACGGGCCTGGTTGGACTCATTCTACCCGACCCTGATGGAAAACGGCCGCACTGCCGGCAAGACCTGGGGCATTCCTTTTCAACGCTCGACCATTGTCATGTATTACAACAAGGATGCTTTCCGGGCTGCCGGCCTCGACCCGGAACAACCACCGGAAACCTGGGAACAATTGGTGGCCGTCGGCCAAAAACTTACCACGGCCGACGGATCCCAGTGGGGCGCGATGATCCCGTCAACCGGTTATCCCTATTGGATGTTCGGCGCATTGACCATGCAAAACGGCCAGGTACTGATGAACGATGCCGGCAACAAAACTTACTTCGACAACCCGGCCGTCACCGGCGCCTTGCAATTCTGGCGCGATTTAGGCAATAAACACAAGATCATGCCTGCGGGCACCATTGAATGGGGCACGCTGCGCCAAAATTTTCTTGAGGGTAAAACCGCCATTATGTGGCATTCAACCGGGAATTTGACAATTGTTAAAAAGAAGGCCAAATTCGACTTCGGCGTTGCCATGCTGCCGGCCAGCAAACGGCGCGGTACACCGACCGGCGGCGGCAATTTTTACATTTTTAAAAAGACATCCGCCGCCGAACGCAAGGCCGCCATGCGGCTGATCAAGTTTATGACCAGCCCCGCGCGCTCGGCCGAATGGTCCATGAAGACCGGTTACATGGGCATCAGCCCGGCGGCGTATAATACCGACAAACTGAAAGAATATGTCAAAGGCTTCCCATACGCCGCAGTGGCCCGGGACCAGCTTGAATATGCCACCGCCGAGTTGTCGACGTATCAGACCGGGCGGATTCGCAAGGCCCTGGACGATGCCATTCAAGCTGCTTTAACCGGTGCCAAATCTCCGGAAGATGCCCTGAAAGAGGCCCAGTCCTTGTCCGAACGACTGTTGAAGCAATATCAATAGGCTGTTATGACACTTAACTAAAGATTTCAGGTGTTCCGCCGGAGGCGGATTCAGGTGTCAGGATTTAGTGCCCTAATTTTCTGACACCAGGAAACTCGAGTGAAACCGCATATTTTAGAAATGTAGGGCGGGCCACTGTGCCCGCCGAAACCGGTCGGCACGGCCTGCGACGAGCTCAGTCGTGTCGTGGCCGACCCTACGCTGGCGTATGAACAATGTTTCTATCATCGATCAGACTGGACGCTGGTGGCCAGCGGCGCCGCTCTTATGAAATATTGATTTAGACAGGATTCGAGGATTAATCCCACTGAAAGCGGGATTGATCCTGTCAAAAAAAAATAGTGCGATGCCAAACAATATCACGCGACACGTATACGGCTGGTTATTGTTGACGCCGGCGGCGATTTTATTAATCGCCTTTACCCACTACCCAACGATCGCAACGGTATTTGACAGCCTTTTTTCCAAGGGCACCGTCATCCGGCCGTCGCGTTTCGTGGGGTTGGCCAACTATGAGATGCTGATTGAGGACCCCATTTTCTGGAAGGTTCTCACCAACAATGCCTGGTTCGCCCTGGGCACGATCCCGACCTCCATCCTTCTGGCCATCGCCATGGCGCTGCTGGTCAACCGGGCCATACCGGGGCGTTCCCTGGTCCGCATGGCCTACTTTACGCCGACCATTTTGCCCATGATCGCCGTTGCCAATATCTGGCTGTTTTTCTATACGCCTGACATCGGCCTGATCGACCAGGTGGCCGGCCTGTTCGGGATCGGCGGTCACAATTGGCTGGGGAACCCGTCAACCGTGTTGCCGGCCATAATTCTAATGACGATCTGGAAGGAAGCCGGGTTTTTCATGATCTTCTATCTGGCCGCGCTGCAGAACATTTCACCGGAGTTGGAGGAAGCCGCCCGTTTGGAGGGCGCCACCCGCTGGTATTATTTCCGGCGGGTCTTGTTTCCGCTTTTGATGCCGACGACCCTGTTCGTGATGATCAACGCGGTGCTCAACTCGTTCAAACTGGTGGATCATTTATTCGTATTGACCAAAGGGGGTCCTGACAATGCCAGCAATCTGCTGCTTTACTATATTTTCGAAAGTGCCTTCTCCTATTTTGACACCAACTATGCTGCGACCCTCACGGTCATTTTGCTGGTCCTTTTAGCCCTGATGGCTCTGATGCAGTTTTACGTCCTGGACAAACGGGTGCATTATCGATGACAACACGACGTTTACCATTTAATAATTTTCACGATGTTTTGGAGACAACGGCCGCCTGGTTTCTGGCCCTGTTTTGGGTAGCGCCGCTGGCCTATGCCTTTTGGGCGGCCTTTCATCCCAGTGAATACGCCGTGCACTTCGACCTTTTTGCACCGCTGACCCTGGACAATCTACGCGAGGCCCTGTCCCAGGCACCGTTTGTGCGCTATGCCTTCAACACGTTCATCCTGGTCACGACAATCCTATTGGCGCAGCTGGTGCTTTGCACCCTGGCGGCTTATGCCTTTGCACGGTATCAGTTTTTCGGCAGCAACATCGCCTTTGCCCTGGTTTTGGTTCAGCTGATGATTACCCCGGAAATCCTGATCGTTGAAAACTACGGCACCCTGGCCCGCTTCGAACTCATCGATACCATTATCGGTATCGGCCTGCCTTACATGGCCAGTGCCTTTGGCATTTTCCTGCTGCGCCAAGCCTTCAAATCGACGCCCAAGGAACTCGAAGAAGCGGCCCGTCTGGAAGGCTGCGGGGTCTTCGGCGTGTTGTGGCGGGTTTATGTGCCCTTGGCGCGTCCGACCTATATCGCCTATGCCCTGGTTTCGGTCAGCCATCACTGGAACAATTTTCTGTGGCCCCTGGTGGTAACCAACTCGGTGGAGACCCGCCCGTTGACCGTAGGACTGGGCATATTCGGCGCGCCGGAATCCGGCGTTGATTGGTCGATCATTTCAGCAGCCACCTTGATGTCGGTCGCCCCGCTTCTGATCGCCTTTTTGCTGTTTCAAAAGCAATTCGTGCAATCATTTATGCACGCCGGCATAAAGTAAAGATCTGAACCCAGAGGTTCCGGCTTTGGTTCACCCCAGAGAGGTAATGAAGGTGGCAACTTTTGCCAGCAGTGTTCAGGTGTCGGGTGTCAGGTGTCAGCAACTGAAGTCGATCCGCTGGATGGGAGTGGATCATGAATTTGACCTTCTTTCGCCGCTGGTGACTTTCAGCCTCAACCCTATCAGAGTTCGGGACTCAGATTTCGGCTTTTACTGACATCTGAAACCTGACACCTGAAACCACAATTAGCTTGGACAGATGGCATAACCGATTGTGTCGGACCTGACCCAAAGGACGAGGTATTCTGCGACAAAATAAAAACTGGAGAACCGTGCCGTGAATTCCGTAGGACCTACACCTGGCTGTACCTTGAAAAATCCTGAATTGAATCTGGCCGAAGACTTTGTTCAATACACGGACAGTCATATCTTTTTAACCGGCAAAGCCGGCACCGGCAAAACCACATTTTTGCGGCAGCTGAAAAAAAACACCGCCAAACGGATGATCATCACCGCCCCAACCGGGGTGGCGGCCATCAATGCCGGCGGCGTCACCCTCCACTCTTTTTTCCAGCTGCCCTTCGGCCCATTTATTCCGGGCAGTGAGGCCACTGAACAGAATAGGCAGCGCTTTTTCAGATTCAGCAAGGAAAAAAAGCGGATTATTAAAAGCCTCGATTTGCTGGTGATTGACGAGATCAGCATGGTGCGGGCCGACCTGCTGGATTCTGTGGATGCGGTCCTGCGCCGCCACCGCCGCAGTGTTCAGCCTTTTGGTGGCGTACAGCTGCTCATGATCGGGGATTTGCACCAGCTTCCTCCGGTGGCAAAGCAGAATGAATGGCAGCTGTTAAAGCAATATTATGACTCGGTTTATTTTTTCAGCAGCCATGCCCTGGACCAGGCCCAACTGGTTACCATTGAATTGCAGCATATCTATCGCCAGAGTGATGCCCGGTTTATAAAATTGCTGAATCGGGTACGGGAAAACCGGCTGGATGCAGCCTCCATCAGGGCCCTAAATCAGCGCTATGTTGAAAATTTCACCCCTGAAAAAGAACAGGGATTCATTACCCTGACCACTCACAACGGCAATGCCGACCGTATCAATCAAAGCCGGCTTGCAGCTTTGGAGGGCAAGGAACATTGTTTTGAAGCTGAGGTTCAAGGTGAATTTCCCGCGCACAATTATCCGGCCCCGAGCACTTTGGTGCTCAAAGCAGGGGCTCAGGTCATGTTTTTGCGCAATGACGCGTCCATAGAAAAGCGTTATTACAACGGCAAAATCGGTAAAATAAAAACCATTGCCGGCCGGCGAATCTGCGTTGCCTGCCCGGGCGAATCCGAGGATATTACGGTGGAAGCCTTGGAGTGGGAAAACATAAAATATAAGGTAAACAAAGATAATAAGGAAATCCAGGAAGAAATCATCGGTACCTTCAAACAATTTCCTTTGAAGCTGGCCTGGGCCATCACCATCCATAAAAGCCAGGGCCTGACCTTTGACAAGGCCGTCATCGATGCCGCCGCCGCTTTTGCCCATGGCCAGGTGTACGTGGCGTTAAGCCGCTGCAAAACGATCGAGGGCATGGTGCTCAGCTCACCGATCCCCTCCCGTGGAATTGCAACAGACGAGGCGGTGCTGAATTTTATGGCCAAGGTCAGGCAGAACATGCCCTCTGAAAAACGGCTCCAGGTCGCCAAGGTATGCTACCAGCACCAATTGCTGCTGGAGTGTTTTGATTTTCAATTGCTGCAAAACCGCCTCAACTATCTGGTGCGGCTTCTGGCGGGCAATGCCGGTCTGATTCAGACCTCCGGTGTGCCTGATATTGCCCGACTGCAGGAACTGGCCGGCAAGCAGATTTTTACGGTCGGTGAGAAATTCAAAGAGCAATTGCGGACTATATTTGTAAAACAGGACCTGCCCGAGACCGATGCCTATATCCTGGAAAGAATCGGCAAAGCATCCGGCTGGTTTCAGGATAAATTTTCCCTAAATTTCGATGATTTGGTGCACAAGTTCCAGATTGAAACAGACAACAAAGAAATCGAAAAAAAAATAAGCAACGCCCTGAATAATCTCAAACAGGAAATCCTGGTAAAACTGGCCGGGATAAAATCCTGTGCAAAAGGTTTTTCTCCGCCCCATTACCTTCGCTCCCTGTCAAAGGCCGAAGTCGCCTTTATCCCGGGCAAAGTAAAAAAACCCGGGACCCGGGACTATAGCGAATCCGACATCCAACACCCGGAATTGTTCCAGCAACTAAAAGACTGGCGCTCCCGGATGGCCCAAAAACAGAGCCTGGCCCATTCCCAGATAGTCCATCAGCGGGTATTGATCCAGATCGTCACTAGTTTGCCTGGCAGCAGAAACCAGCTAAAGGCGATCAAAGGGGTGGGCAAGAAAACACTTAAAAAATATGGTGATGACATTCTGGCCTTGGTAGCTGGTTATCGTAAAAAAACGAGCAATTGACAGTTGCAATAAAAATTTGGCTACGTATATTTCGCTAAGAATAAATAGGGAATCGGATCGATTTTCATATGTTGCTGATGATAGATATTAAAATTTAGATTCTCAGCCATTCCTGCTTAAAAATCCGCCGGGGCAGAATCACGAGTAGCAAATAACCAATAACATCTAATTGAGCATTTCTCGCTCCATCAGGGAGGGAGGGTATCATTATGTTGCTAGTCAGAAAAGTCGAAGGACCCGCAACCGCGCGCGTGGGAGAGCGGGTGATATACCGTGCGACCAAATTCAACCGGGTGAATCCCACATTGAATGAAAAACGCGGCATAAATTGGCTCATTAAATGCGATGGTGAAGATTTCCGCCGTGGTCACAATGCCGGGGATGTTTTTTCGCTCGAAATTACAGAAACTCTTGCCGGAAAAACCATCGTGGCCATGCCATTCGCGAGGAAACCAACGCCGGCCGTGTCGGTGGTCACACTGATACAGTCCGAGCCCGAGCAAGAGCTGCGCCGGCAGTGGGGGGCGCTGCGGGATGAATTTGCGGACGTTCTGATCGAAAATATCGAGGAGCTCTCAGAACGCGAACTCGCGGGAAAAATCCAGAATTTAGCAGAAAAATTGGATGATTTGCTCGACGCCAGCGGACCGGTTGATGAAGACCGGGAGGGCGATATCGAACCCGAAATACCACCTATTGACGCCAGACGCCTCGCCATCGTCGTGGGACATACCCAGGAGCGCCAGGGTGCCGTCGCTTTGGCACCCATTAGTCAAAACGAATACCCCTTCAACAAGCGCATTGCGCAGCTTATGGAGTTAGAAGCCGCTGACCGGGGGGTTTTGGCGAAAACCTTCTTGCGAGACGGCATCGGGATCGAGGGCGCCTACCGGGCCTCGGTTGCCTTTGAGCCGGATTCTATCATCGAGCTTCACTTCAACTCTTTCGACAATCCGGCTGTCAGAGGAACCGAGACGCTTTACGCTGAGGTCAATCCGGGCTCTAAGCGGCTGGCTAAAATTGTCCAGGAATCGATGGTAAGCATTTTCAGCCGCAGCGGCAGGTCGAATCGCGGCATCAAATTACGAGGTCCCGGCCAACGCGGCTTCACCAGTTTATCTTCAGCCCCATCAGTACCGTCCGTCCTGGTTGAACCGTTTTTTGCCTCAAACCTCGGCGAGTGCCAACTAGTAAAGCGTCTCGTAAATGTTGTTCTTGGTTTTGGCAATATGATTTTCTCATATTTAGGCTTGTATTTAACCCAGTATGTGGTATGATTCTATGAAAAAGCAATTCAAAAATAGCTTTTATACT
>Ga0209678_1000352_pt1 | contig 16315 bp, 17 predicted proteins | sample WorMetilvaeELBA1_FD_187404 | JGI IMG/M metagenome (GOLD analysis project Ga0209678, IMG submission 187404) | Marine gutless worms symbiont microbial communities from Max Planck institute for Marine Microbiology, Germany - Olavius ilvae ELBA.1... ...
CAGCTAAAATAACCTGTAGACAAATTAAAAATGGAATCCAGGCTGATTTACTTCTACGAAATTAATTCACTTGGGCTTTCTATATAACCAGATTTTTTTATTAACTTTATTTCCCGCATCGCCCTGGCCCCATTGCTGCCCCAGGTCAAACATGACCTGGCTTTGAGCCACGCCCAGGCCGGCTCGCTTTTTTTCCTGATATCCCTGGGCTATTTTGCCACCCTGCTGGCCTCCGGATTTATCTCGTCACGCCTGACCCATCGCGACACCATCAAATATTCAAGCATTGCCTTGGGGATTGTTCTGCTTCTAACATCATTCAGCACGGGTCTGTTGGGAATGCGGTTGGGATTATTAGCCCTGGGCATGGCCTGCGGCCCCTATATGCCGTCCGGACTGGCGAGCCTGACCACGTTATTCAACTATCGGCACTGGGGCAAAGCGTTGTCGATTCATGAAATGGCACCCAATCTGAGCTTTTTTCTGGCCCCGCTTATTGCTGAAATATTTTTGTACTGGTTTACCTGGCGCACTCTATTCAGGGTGTTCGGGTTGGCCGCCATCGTATTGGCCCTGATTTTTCACAGATTTGGCCGCGGCGGTAAATTTCACGGTGAACCTTTCCAATATACTTCCATCAGGCAGATTCTTGCCAACCCCGCTTTTTGGATTATGGTGGTTTTATTCAGTTTGGGAATTAGCAGCACCCTCGGGATATTTACCATGCTGCCGCTCTACCTGGTGACGGATCACGGGATGGATCGGAACTGGGCCAATACGCTGATCGCAATATCCCGGATTGCCGGCATCGCCATGGCTTTGGCGGGCGGTTGGGCAACGGATCGTTTCGGACCCAAACGCATTTTAAGAATTATATTCGTGCTGACCGGACTGCTGACCGTTTTCATCGGTCTGGCCTCTCCCCAGTGGGTGGCCGCTGCGGTTTTCCTGCAACCGATCATGGCGGTTTGCTTTTTCCCTGCGGGTCTGGCAGCTTTGTCCATGGTGAGCTCGGCCAGCGAGCGTAATCTTACCGTCTCCCTGACGATTCCTATGGCATTTTTATTAGGCGGCGGCGCCGTGCCCGCGCTGATTGGAATTATCGGAGAGATACAATCATTTGGCTGGGGGATTGCCCTGGTCGGCGGTCTGATCATGACCGGATCGATCTTTGCCAACTTTATTCGGCTGCAGGATCAGACACCGCAATAAACAAGGTTTCAGATGTCAGCCCAGCCGCCGGCCAAGCAAACGGCTGGTCAAATCGAATAAAGAAACTGTGCCAAATCGGCGAAGTATCACATAAGCGCATCCGACGTTTCGTACTCGTGCTCGTGCTCGTGCTCGTGCTCGTCCTCGGAGTTTTTGGGCCGCCTTTAGTATCGAGGACGAGTACGACGACGAGGACGATTCAAATACCCTATTTGGGATTAATATAGACCTAGTTTCACACGAGCGCTGCCTCTGGCCAAAAACGGGCCAGTCTGATCAATAAAAGAAACTTTGAAAAAGCGAATATCGAATATCGAATAATGAATGTCGAATCCTCCTCCGGCGGACAAGTGTCGAAGTAATGCATTCTATCTATGTTATTAAAAAGACTGAGCAAAGCGATTCCACCCTTCGACATTCTGCGGTTCGATATTCGATATTCTGCGGTTCGCTTTTAATGTTTCATACAAGGAGTCAGGTGTCTGGCTTCAGCGCCGCCGCCAACCCATTATTTGTTCTGAACATTATTCATCTGTAAGAAAAGGAGGGGTTATGAATCTCGAGATTTTCGAAAATATGGATGCGCCGGAACTTCGCAATTATATCCAATTCCTGCTGTGGCATTATCGGGTTGTGGATGCCTTCTGGTACCTGAAAATCACCGATCGATTCGATCAGAATACGGCAGACCAATTGAATGAGAGCGTCTGGGGCAAAGTTGCCGCCATGGCCGCCAAAGATCTTGTCAAACGGTTCGACATTAAAGAAAAAGGGTTGCCCGGCTTTGTCGAAGCGCTGAAATATTTTCCCTGGTGTATCCTGGTGGGATATGAAATCCAGCAGAAGCCGGGCGAGGTATTCATTTCCGTACCATCATGTCCGACCCAGGCAGCCCGCACCCGCCGGGGGCTCGCTGAATACGATTGTAAAGAAATGCACCGGGCCGAATTTTCGACCTTTGCCAAGGTCATTGATGAACGCATTCAAATCGAATGCCTGTTTGCGCCGCCGGACCCCCATCCGGCAGATATGCATTGTCAGTGGCGATTCGTCCTGAAGTCGGAAGTCGGAATGCGGAATGCGGAAACAAGGGAATAGGAAATAGGGAATAAAAAAGCTAAGGTCTCAAGGCGCACGGGGCATGGTGTTAAATGAGATGTGCAGATATTAGCTGATATGATGAAATTTCAGGTTTCGGGTGTCAGGTGTCAGGACAGCGATGACAGAGGGAAATGAACACGGAACTCAACATGTTTCCGACTTTGACTCGCCTGAGCTTGTCGAAGGCCGCATTCTAACACTTTCCGACGATCACAAGAATTCATTGCAAATTCCAACTTCAAATCTGATGCACCTTCGGGAGAATATCGATGCCTTTAGCTTTTGATTCGCTCAGCCATGGCCAAATTGCGTTTGGCTTTTTTAATATCGAATCCGATATGCTGCTGTGTGACCGCTATTTTTTATTTGCCGATACGTTTTGCAGGCATGTGCAGGATCTCGCGGAAAATGCCGAGCAGCCAACCTTGCGAACTGCCTGGCAAGTCCGGATAATTCAGACCCCGGAAGCGATTGGTGATTTAATGGGGGCGATTCACGGAATTCGCTATATCGGATTTATCGGTGAGCTATACCGCCACTTTCCTTTTCCGTCCGAGGCGCAGAATTTCAAGCAAAACCCTCAAGGATTTAAAACCCAATCCCAGGTTGCTGAAATTATCGGAAAATACGCCACGCTGCGCGAAATTCAGGTTTCGGTTAAAAACACCGACGGTGAAATTCAGGTCGGTGATTACCGATTCAGCAGCACCCAATTCCAGAAATTAATCGGCTATGTCTGGTGCGGCGGGTACCCGCGCTGGAAGGATCATATCAGACCGGCCTACGTGTCGGACATGCGGGAGAAGATCTTGCGCAACTGCCGGGGGATATTTGAAGGGATTCGCACCCACGCTTTGGTTGAGACCGAGCTTGGGAATACATGACACACAATATTTGATACTCGCTTTTGAGCGGCTTTTTCGATTTAACCGGCCGCCGGGTGACCAGCGGTTCGGCCGAACGGGGGCCCGGTCAGCATTGATCTAAATTAATTGACAGTTTGGTTCAAACATCTTATTGTTGCGGGATAAAAACGCCATGTTCTTAAACAGGTGGATTCCGGCATCCGGGATGGAAAAATGGTCCTGCAATCATCATATCTCAGTTTGAGAGAAAATTAATAAATCACGCTTCAAACATTTTAAAGGAGGATTAAGTAATGGTGGATCTGTCAACGCAGTATCTTGGAATGAAATTGAAAAATCCTGTCATCGCAGGTAGCTCCGGCTTAACCAATTCAGTCAAAAGCATTCAAGACCTTGAAGAGAGCGGCGCTGGTGCGGTGGTATTAAAATCTATATTCGAGGAGGAGATCGCCTTTGAATACGAGGATATCTTAAAAGAGGCTTCTGAGGAAGGCGTTAACCTCGATCAGTTCGATTATTATGATTTTCATATAAAAGGTGAGAAACTCGACAAATACACCACCCTGATCGAAGAGAGCAAGAAAAGCGTTTCCATCCCCGTGATTGCAAGCATCAATTGTGTCTACTCACACGAATGGACTTCCTTTGCCAAGCAGCTGCAAACCGCCGGGGCGGATGCTCTCGAGTTGAATATGTTTTTTCTGCCTTCGGAATTTGACCGGACCACTGAAGAAAAAGAAAAAGCCTATTTCCAGATTATCGAAAAGGTCCAAAAGGAAATTACCATTCCCATCGCCTTGAAAATCAGCTACTATTTTTCCAACCTGGGACCCATGATTCAAAAATTGTCTGAAACCGGGATTGCCGGTTTAGTGCTCTTTAACCGCTTTTACAGCCCGGATATCGATATCGACAAACTGGAAGTGGTGTCATCCAATGTCTTCAGTACGCCGTCCGATTTGCCGATTTCCCTGCGTTGGATCGCCATCATGGCCGAAAGGGTCAATTGTGACCTGGCAGCGTCAACCGGCGTTCATGACGGTACGGCGCTGATCAAGCAGATCCTGGCCGGGGCCAATGCCGTGCAGGTGGCTTCAACCCTGTACAAAAACGGCAAAGGGCAAATTGCTGAAATGCTCAATACCCTCGAATCGTGGATGGACCAGAAAAACTACGGCAGTCTGTCCGATTTCAGAGGCAAAATGAGCCAGGCCAAGAGCAGCAACCCGGCGGCCTACGAAAGGGTGCAGTTCATGAAGTATTTCGGCGGGAAGAAGTAATCGGGGTTCGGAGGTTCAAGGTTCAGAGGTTCAGAGGTTCAGGGGCTTGGAGGATCAGAGGTTCAAGGGTTCAGAGGTTCGGAGGTTCAGAGGTTCAGAGGTTCAAGGGTTCAAAGGTTTGGTGGTTCGGAGGTTCAGAGGTTCAGAGGTTCAAGGGTTCAAAGGTTTGGTGGTTCGGAGGTTCATAGGATTCTTTGTTCTCTCTGCGGGTTGCGTAGGGCTGGCAGGATTTAGTGGTTCAGGATTCACCCGTCTCGGACTGGACTAATTCTTAGATATCTATCACGTGACGATGAATTCAATAAAGCGGCGGTTCCGAAACCATAGGTCAATGCCATTTATATGATGAGGATTTCAATCGTCAAACCTTGAACCTCTGAACCTTGAACCCAGAACCTTGGTTATTTGACGATTTTTCTTAGATTAATAAAATTGCTGCGGTCGAAACCCAGGGTTTTGAAAAAGGAAAGCATGTCGGTGGAATCCCAGGGTACCGATGTGTATACATTTTCGATACCCTGCGACTTGTAGTATTTGAATATTTCTTCAGCCAGACTGGCACCGATTCCCTGACCCATGCAATTCGGGTCAACGCCCAGGGTGGCGATCCAGGCGCTTTTGGCCATCCCGAAGCCGGCTGTGAGAATATAACTGATCATAAAGCCCACGACCTCACCATCGCTTTCGGCCACAAAGCATGCTTCGTCATCACTTCGGGCGTGATCTTCAACGACCCGCTTAAAATCCGCATCAACATCTTGCATGGTTATGGCCGCGTAAATTCGGCTGATCCGGCCGGCATCTTCTTTTTTCAATCTTCTGATATGTATTTTATCCACAAATGAATCCCTTTTCCTGATAAATGGATGTGAACCCTGCCGGTGCCCCCCTCGCCTTGGGTGACAGGCGGCTATCCGGTGCTAATCCGTGCGGATGATTTTTACCTTGTGGCCGACCCAATTGGGGGGCAAGTATACTCTGCCGCTGTTTCCACTGGACTTAACCCGCTTTTCGATCATTTCTTCACCATAGATCTCGAATTTGACCTTGCTACTGGAAACATCGGTGGCGAGATCCCGCTCGTTTGCGAAATCCTGATTGCCGTCTCGATTTTTATTATCTGGCACCTTGATTTGCCTCTTTCTAATGTTTTCCCAATCTGGGCTATTAAAATTAAAAGGCATCCGTATGGGGTGGATAGAAAGCGACCGACCGGGCCGGCCGGTCAAGTCTTACCCCGAACCGAAACAGGCGGATGCCGCCATTTTTACATCGGAATCGCTCAATTCAGGAATTTAATTGATCCCTCCATTAACTCGCGATAAGAACGAATCTGGTTGATTATCGCTGCAGAAGGCGGTATAGATCTTACTTGAAGCTACATTACAGCTACATTGTATCAGAGTCAAGGGAAAAGATGACAGATGACAGATGACAGATGACAGAGGTCAGAGGTCAGAGGACAGAGGACAGAGGTCAGATGGCAGAGGACAGAGGGCGGAGGGCGGAGGGCAGAGGGCAGAGGGCGGAGGGCGGAGGGCAGAGGGCAGAGGGCGGAGGGCAGAGGGCAGAGGGCGGAGGGCGGAGGGCAGAGGACAGAGGGCAGAGGGCAGAGGGCAGAGGGCAGAGGGCGGAGGTCAGAGGACAGAGGGCAGAGGGCGGAGGGCGGAGGGCAGAGGGCAGAGGTCAGAGGGCAGAGGTCAGAGGGCGGAGGGCAGAGGGCGGAGGGCAGAGGGCAGAGGGCGGAGGGCAGAGGGCAGAGGACAGAAGTCAGATGACAGAGGACAGAGGTCAGATGGCAGAGGACAGAGGTCAGATGACAGAGGTCAGAGGACAGAGGTCAGGGGACAGAAGACAGATGGCAGATGACAGAGGAGAGACGATAGCGGGCCGTAGGGCGGGCCACTGTGCCCGCCAATATGGGTCGGCACGGTGGCCGACCCTTCAGGGGGCAAGGATTGAGTGTCCGGAGGATTAGTGACGTATGTCGAAAGGTTTAATGGTGGAGGGTACCGTAATCCGCAATCTGCAATCTGAAATCCGCAATCGAGAAAAGGAGAGCACATGCTCACAGTTGGCATTGATGTGGGATCGATAACCGCCAAGGCGGCGGTGGTCAGAGACGGCGCAGTGATTTCGAGCCAATGGATTTTGACCGGCTACAATGCCGGCAAGGCCGGCGACAAAGTGTTTGCTGCAATTCTCAAAGAGACGGGCCTCGATGGATCTTCGGTCAACCGGATCATCGCGACCGGTTACGGCCGCAACAGCGTAGCAATTGCCGACAAGGCGGTCACTGAAATTACCTGTCATGCCATGGGTGCCTACCACCTGAATCCTGCAGTTCGATCGGTAATCGATATCGGCGGGCAGGACAGCAAAGTCATTGCTGTGAATGAATCCGGTAATGTTAAAGATTTTGCTATGAACGATAAGTGCGCGGCCGGAACCGGCCGCTTTCTGGAAGTCATGGCCAGGGCGCTTGAAGTCGACCTTGATGACTTCGGTGAATTTTCAATCAAGGCCGATCAGCCCGCTAAAATCAGCAGTCTTTGCACCGTTTTCGCGGAGTCGGAAGTCATTTCGCTGATTTCAAAGGGCGTGCAAAGGGAAAATATCATTGCCGGTATCCACGAATCCATTGCGGCCCGGGTGGCCGCTATGGCCAGTCGAACCGGCCTCAAGGCGCCGGTTATGATGACCGGCGGCGTGGCTAAAAATATCGGTGTCGTGCAGGCGCTTGAGAAAAAAATGCAGCAGCCGATTGAAGTGTCCCCGCTGAGCCAGATGACCGGCGCGATCGGCGCAGCCCTGCTGGCGCAAAAGGCCTAGCCGTCCTGCAACTGCATGTTTTCGGGAATAATCATGGATTCCACGAGAATCTCTTTGAGCGCCAGGGCCTTGACTCCCAAGTCGTATTCCTCGCTCAAATCATTGACCTGGTCAAAGCAGTTATGGCAGGGGGTGATCACGATTTTGGCGCCGGTTGCCCGGATTTGCTCTGCTTTTACCCGGCCCGACGCCATACGGACCGGCTTGTACGGCGGACCCATCGGCATGATGCCGCCCCCGCCGCCGCAGCAGTGATTGCGATCGCGGTTGGGCGCCATATCCCGGAAATCCTCCGCAATAAACGGGATGATTTTACGGGCCTCTTCCCAGAGTCCACCGTTTCTTGAGACATTGCACGGATCCTGGTAGGTGATGGGCTCCTTAATTTTTTTGGCGGGATCGATGATGAGGCGGCCGTCCCGCAGGTACTCGTACATCAGCCGCACAAAGTGCACCACTTCCACCGGCGGCCGGCCGTCTTTGTAGCCGGCCAAATACGGCCCTTCAAACGCCAGGGAGCGGTAGGCATGCCCGCACTCGGTGATCAGTATCTTCTCGACCCCCAATTCGAGCGCTTTTTCATAGACATTGCGCACCTGTTGTCCGGCCAGTTCGCGATCGCCGCAGAACATGGGCAAATTAGTACAGTCCCATCCGAAGCCGGGAATGGTCCAGCTTTCGCCGGCGGCGCTGAAAATAATGGCGGCATTGGAAATGTCCTGGGGATAGTAGACCGGCTCACGCGGATTGATGGTGTACATGTATTTGGCCCGGGGCTTGTCCACCGGTATTTTAATGTCCCGGTATTCATCTTCGGTTTCCTCTTCCATCCAATCACAGGTATCGATCAGTTCTTCTTCGGGAATGGCCATGTGATTGCCGGATCGGCGGCAGTTCTCCGAAAAATCGGCCAGGCTTTGCGGTTTGAATCCCTGTGAGTGGCAGATTTGGCGGGATATCGCGATCATGGTCGCGATATCGATACCAAAAGGGCAAAAAACCGAGCAGCGCTTGCACATGGTGCACTGCAGCCATGAAATTTTATAACTTTGCTTTAAGAAATCTTCTGTCAACCGGCCTTTGCGCCGGTACATCTCCCCCAGGGTGTGATGGAATTTGTAAGCCGGGCTGAGCCTGGGATCTCTATCATTGGCCAGATAGACGAAACAACTCTCAGCGCACAAACCGCAGCGCGAACAAATACTGAGCCAGGTTTTTATCCGGGCGCCGTCGTTGGCCGCCAGGATAGCACGGATTTTCTCCCGATCAGCAGGGGTCTCGTTGTTTTCAAATTCTTTTTCTAATACTTCTTTGATGTCTACCATAGTTTTGCTCACAAGCCACTAAATGATGAGTTGCCGTCTAGTCGCGGAATACAAACGCATCTTGCAGCGGCAATCCAAATTCCAAATATCAAGCACCAAATACCAAACAAATCTCAAATTCCAATAAACAATGACCGAAACAGGATCGAGCGGCCGGCACTGCAACCCCATCCGATGTCTGGAAATTTGAATTTCGGTAATTGTGTTTTGTTTGATATTTGTCATTTGATATTTGTTATTTGGTATCGCCGCCTGGCAATTGATTTACCATTTAATCAATCAGCAATGTAAATGAACCACTTAGTACTACCAACTTCTAGCTCCACGCCGACCGCCCATTTCGAAACCGATAAACGCCCGGGTAAAAAAGAACAGAAGCATATGGGCCAGCTTGGTAAACGGGATCAGGATCAATATGAGCTCAGCCGACAATAAATGCATGATCATCATCAGTTCATACGGCCCAATCTGATGGTACGCCAAAAAGCCGGTTAAAAAGGGCAGGGCGGTAAGAGCCAGCAGCACGTAGTCCCAGGCTTCGGTCAGAATGCGCACTTCAAGGCGCACGATGCGGCGAATCACCAGAAATACAATCGAGACAAAGAAAAGGACCGTCAGCAGGTCGCTCAGGGCATTCGGCAAGGACCACAGGCTGATCCCCCATGATTCAGCCCACAGGATATTGTGAGCGTTAAGAAACAAGGGAACGGCCAGCAAGGTGATATGAAAAACAAAAACCATCAAGCTAAAGACCGGCTGTTGCCGCATGCCTGCGCTGCCCCATGGCAGGAGCCAGTAAAAAATGGATTTGATCCCCCACCTGAAGCTGGCATGGTTGTAGAGAACCCCATCTTTTTTACGGCTTAAACGGTATAGATAGGCGGTCCTAATAATCAGCCCGCCAAAAAAAATAACAAATGCGGCCCACAAACCGGGGCCGGCTAAAATTGTGTAGATATAATTACTTTGCATAGTTGCTCCGAACCGTTAATCCGCTGTGAAAAATTCGCAGTCTAGCTCGGGCAATATTCCCCGAAAGCTGAAGTAAGCTGCCGGGTTGAAGCGGCGGCGGAATAGTGAATTTATGCGGTGCATGCCTGTATTGTTCCCGGGTCGTTAAACACAAAGGCAGAGCCGTTTTCGGCTCTGCCAGGTGATTATTTTATTATTTCCTGATTTGCGATCGATTCCGGGTTCATGGTTAAAGGTTTAAAGCCCACGGAGTTGCCCTGAATTTTGAGATTCCAATACACCGGAACTCCCCCATCGGGCGGACCTTATATGTCAATGAAGATAAAGTTGCGTTAATCTGATCTGAATTCCAGGTCTTTTAACCCAAAATCTCAAACGCCGAACCCTTTGATCCTCGTACAACAAGATTTACATTTCATTATCAAAAACAGATACGCTACGCCATTGGCCGACGCGCAGCCAGCCGTCTCTGCGCTCCTCCGGATGCCTGCGTTCCTTGGCTTTTCGTCTCTCTCTGCCGCCCTTGGCAAAATAGGATTTATCCTTACCATGGCGTTTATCATTGTCGGAACGACGCTCCTCCGACGAGCGCTCTTCCCAGTCGTCATTGAGCAGTTGCTCAATTTTGGGTTTCTTTCCTTTCATGGGGCCAGTCATATAGTCTCCTCGCGAGAATAGGGTCATTTTTTTGATTCCATTTCGAGTTTCAATTCCAGAGTCGAATGCAGCAGCACGAATCACGACGATTCACGGTCAGTCGAGCAGGAACTTCTTCCCCATTTCCACAAATAGAATGCGACAAAAAATATCCAAACTCTTTATCGGTTTGGTTTCCACCGCGATTTTGTCATGGATGTGACGGATTTTATAGGATAAAATGATATTTATGTCAACAAGAAATTCGCATTTTGATTCCAGATTTCACTTGCCAAGCCTACACGCTTTCTGTTATACGCTCTTTATTTCCTAAGTTGGATTTAATTGATGAGGCTTCTTCATCAAGGCTTGGGAAATTTACCTGTTCCATGCAGGAAAATGGGCCGGAGCATCATTTTCCGCGGCTCAAGCGGAGTCTGCCGGATCGGATCCGGAATGCTGCGGCCTCCCCGCGTAAAGAAAACCGATAACCACAACAAAAGGAGGGAAACCACATGAAATTTACCAAACTAGGCGTTCTTATCGTCGTTGCAGCTCTTATCGTTACCGCAGGGTATGCGGTAGCCGGCACCCTCGAGGAAGTTCGGGCCCGGGGCTATATTTTAGCCGGCGTCAATGGCGGCGTGGCCGGGTTCAGTATGCCGGATGAAAAGGGCGAGTGGAATGGTCTTGATGTTGAAACAGCCAGGGCAATTTCGGCCGCAGTCTTCGGCGATGCGAACAAGGTGAAATTCTCAGCCTTGACCGCCGTCCAGCGCTTACCGGCGCTGCAGTCAAAGGAAATTGATGTGCTGTGCCGTAATACGACGCAAACCCTGACCCGTACAACCACCAATGGCCTGAATTTTGTCCAGGTCAATTTTTATGACGGGCAGGCCTTTCTGGTGCCCAAGAAATTAGGCGTAAAAAGTGCCAAAGAGCTTGATGGTGCAACCGTCTGTGTGCTTCCGGGAACGACCACCGAACTTAATGCAGCCGACTATTTTCGCAAAAATAATATGCAATGGAAGCCGGTAGTCATCGAGAATACGGCGGAATTGACCAAAGCATTTTTTGCAGGGCGCTGCGACGTTTATACTTCGGATGCTTCCCAGCTGGCGGCCCATCGCTCGACAGCCCCAAGACCGGACGACTACGTTCTGCTGCCCGAAATTATCTCCAAAGAACCCCTTGCTCCGGTGGTTCGGCATGGCGATGATGTCTGGTATGACATCGTAAACTGGACGGTCATGGCCCTGATCCAGGCCGAAGAATTCGGCATTACTTCCGCCAACGTGGATGAAATGCTGGGCAGCAACGATCCCCAGATTAAGCGTTTTTTGGGGGTAACGCCCGGACTCGGCAAAGCTTTGGGCCTTGATGAGAAGTGGGTTTACAACATTGTCAAACAGGTCGGCAACTATGGTGAAATCTACCAGCGCAACGTCGGCCCCGACACGCCGCTGGCCCTGGAACGCGGACTGAACGCGCTGTGGTGGAACGGCGGCCTGATGTACGCCGCCCCGTTTAGATAATCAGAATAATTTGTCCCTGCGGGACAAATTATGTTTTTTACCATTAAGTTAAAAAACACGTTCCCGATGCCTGCCTTGCTTTATTCAATCAAGCGGGGCAGGCATTTAAATTGCCATTTTGAATCTTATGGACAACGCATTGCCAGGTAAAGTGCCGTTTTGGCTGGACCCGAAAAAGCGCGCTATCTTTTATCAGATCGCGGTCTGGCTGCTGGTCGGCCTATTGGCGTATTATTTGATATCCAACACCCTGGCAAACCTCGAAAGACAGTCCATTGCCACCGGCTGGGGGTTTCTGAACAAGGAATCCGCTTTTGAAATCGGTGAATCCCTGATTCCATACTCTGCCGCCAATACCTACGCCAGAGCGCTTCTGGTTGGCGCCCTCAATACCCTTAAGGTTGCGTTTCTGGGCATCGTGCTCACCATTATCCTCGGAACCATCGTTGGAATCGCCCGGCTATCCAGCAATTGGCTGGTATCCAAACTGGCTTCGGTTTATATCGAAGTGATGCAGGATATCCCGATTTTGCTGCAGCTATTTTTCTGGTACGCGATGTTTTACGAAATATTTCCGTCACCGCGCCAGGCGCTCAATCCGATGAACGGCGTTTTTCTGTGTAATCGAGGGCTAATTTTTGCCGTACCGGAAGCTCACCCCGCCTATAAATATATGTTCGCAGCCTTTGTGATCGGCTGTATTGCTGTTTATGTGCTGCATCGCTGGGCCAAAGGCCGTCAGGCCAAAACCGGTCTGGCATTGCCGGTCTTTCGGATTTCGCTGGGCATTTTGGTTTGTTTTCCCCTGGTTACCTGGCTGGTATTCGGTGCGCCCTTGACGATGAGTATGCCCAAGCTGACCGGCTTTAATTTTAAAGGCGGGGTGACGATGAGCCCTGAGTTCATTGCGCTGCTGCTGGGGTTGGTGCTCTACACGGCGGCCTTTGTGGCGGAAGTCGTCCGGGCCGGTATCCAATCCGTCGGCAAAGGCCAGCGGGAAGCTGCAATGGCCATAGGGCTGAAGCCCTCACACGTGCTAAATCTCGTGATTTTACCCCAGGCTTTGCGGGTGATCATACCGCCGCTGACCAGTCAACTCCTGAACCTGACCAAAAACAGTTCTTTGGCAGTTGCCATCGGTTTCCCGGATTTTGTATCCGTGGCCAATACGACCATCAACCAGACCGGACAATCCATTGAAGGGGTTGCCCTGATTATGGCCGTTTACCTCATATTCAGTCTATCAACATCGGCTTTTATGAATTGGTATAACAAAAAAGTGAAGTTGGTTGAGAGGTAAAGGACGGGGTGCGGGGTGCGGGGTGCGGGTTACGGGGTGCGGGTTACGGGGTGCGGGTTACGGGGTGCGGGGTGCGGGAAAAGCCTGGAAGTTGGGAAGGTGAGAAGCAGAGAAGTTGAGAAAGTGTGGTAGAGAATTCAGGGGCATAGGGCATGACGCAGAGAGCATGGGGCAATGAGCATAGGGCATGGCGCAGAGAGCATGGGGCTTGGTGCTAAGAGGTATCTGGTGAAGGTTGGAGATCTGAAAGGACGACGTTCAGGGCTAAAATAGGAGATGATCCTTTTATGCGTCAAGCGAAGCGCTCATCAAGTGAAACGCTCATCAAGCGAAGCGCTCATCAAGCGAAGCGCTCATCAAGTGAAGCGCTCATCAAGTGAAGCGCTCATCAAGTGAAGCGCTCATCAAGCGAAGCGCTCATCAAGTGAAACGCTCATCAAGTGAAGCGCTCATCAAGCGAAGCGCTCATCAAGCGAAGCGCTCATCAAGCGAAGCGCTCATCAAGTGAAGCGCTCATCAAGTGAAACGCTCATCAAGTGAAACGCTCCTTGAGCGAGGCGCTCCGTTCTAAAGGCACAGTCCGGCAAGGGTAGACAATGGAAGCAATCGTTAATAAAAAACCGGTCGATGACATTAAACCTCCCGTGACCAGCGTGGGGATTATCGGGTGGATGCGGGCCAATTTGTTCAATGGCTGGTTTAATTCTGTGTTGACGATCCTGATTCTTGTCTTTTTTTATAAAACGATTCCGCCCATCATCCGCTGGGCCTTCGTTGACAGCCTCTGGTTTACCGACGGCGGGGTTTGCCGGGATGCCGGCGGCGCCTGCTGGTCGATCATTACCTCCAATTTTCGATTCATTATTTTTGGATTCTATCCATATGATTTGCAATGGCGGCCGCTGGTTGCGATGCTGATATTGTTCGGCCTTCTTTTTTTCAGCCGAGATCGCAAATATTGGCAGAAGTATTTAGGCTACGCCTGGCTGCTGGGCCTGGCGGTCATGGGCCTATTGATGAAAGGCGGTCTTTTCGGGCTGACCCCGGTGGAAAGCACCAAGTGGGGCGGACTGCCGCTGACCCTTCTGCTTTCGGTGTTCGGACTGACGGCGGCCTATCCCCTGGGGGTGGTGCTGGCATTGGGGCGCCAATCCAGAATGCCGGCCGTCAAGTTTCTCTGCGTGATTTATATCGAGTTGATTCGAGGCGTGCCCTTGATCAGTCTGCTTTTTATGGGTTCCATCATTTTCCCGCTTTTTCTGCCGGAAGGGATTACGATCAACAAAATTCTCAGGGCTCAGATCGCGATCATTTTGTTTACAGCGGCGTATATCGCCGAAGTCGTGCGGGGGGGATTGCAGGGCATGTCCCAGGGCCAGTATGAAGCCGCCGAATCCATCGGGCTGAATTACTACCTTACCATGCGATTGGTGATTCTGCCGCAGGCGCTGAAAATTGTAATACCCCCGACGGTAAGCATCTTGATATCGGCTTTTAAAGATACGTCGCTGGTTGTCATTATCGCGCTGTTCGATCTGCTTAAAACCACCCAAACCGTTCTATCCAACCCGGAATGGCTGGGATTCAGCCGCGAAGCCTATATTTTTATTGCATTGCTGTATTTTCTCGGATGCTTTTCAATGGCAAACTACAGCCGCAAATTGGAAAAGGAATTATCCCGGGAGAATTAGAACAAAGAGGTTTTCATGACCCAAGAAATTCTACAAGAAACAAATCCCAAACCCTCTGGTGACGCAATGATCGATATCGTCGACATGCACAAGTGGTACGGTGATTTCCACGTGCTGAAAGGAATCGATCTATCCATTGCCGAAAAGGAACGAATTGTGATCTGCGGTCCTTCGGGATCCGGCAAATCCACCTTGATCCGCTGTATCAACCGTCTCGAAGAACACCAGCGCGGTCAGATTATCGTCGATGGAATCGAGTTGACCAACAACATCAAAAATATCGAAAAAATCAGGGCCGAAGTCGGCATGGTCTTCCAGCATTTCAACCTTTTCCCGCACCTGAGTATCGTCGAAAACCTCACCCTGGGCCCGATATGGGTCAGAAAGATTCCTAAAAAAGAGGCCGAAGAAACCGCCATGTATTACCTGGAAAAGGTTCAGATCGCCGACCAGGCCCGCAAATATCCGGGGCAGCTATCCGGCGGGCAGCAGCAGCGGGTTGCCATTGCCCGCAGCCTGTGCATGAACCCGAAAGTAATGCTGTTCGACGAACCGACCTCCGCCCTTGACCCTGAAATGATCAAGGAAGTCCTGGACGTCATGATCGAGCTTGCCCGGGAAGGTATGACGATGATCGTGGTTTCCCACGAAATGGGATTTGCCAAAAGCGTGGCCCACCGGGTGCTTTTTATGGACTTCGGCCAAATTGTCGAAGGCAACACGCCCGAGGAATTTTTTGAGAATCCGCAGCACGAACGGACCAAATTATTTCTCAGCCAAATTTTGCATTAGATCCTCTTCCTGATTCAAGTTTATCCCTTCTCCGGCCGATATAGGCCTATATCAATTATTATTCTTGGCAGAGCGACTCGCGGCTCAAGCTCCAAGTGTGCAGCCGAATGACCATGCACATTATTTCAATTAAAATCTGAACTTGAAGATCATGAATATTTACTATGCAGATGGAGATCAGCAGGTCGGGCCGGTCGACAAGGCCGAACTGCAATCACTGATCAAGGCTAAAAAACTCAATGCCCGAACCCTTGTCTGGCAGGCGGGTATGGAAGATTGGCAGGAACTGGGCGTTTTCATCCGCAGCCAGAAAAGCAGTCAAGCTACAGACCAGGCTGCCGTCCCCGTGAAGCAGGCAGCTTGTTCCGAATGTGGACTCAGCTTTGCCGAAGATGAAATGATTCCATTTCAAGATACCCGGATCTGTGCCGGTTGCAAGCCGCTGTTTGTGCAAAAAATCAAGGAGGGTGTGTCAGTTGCCGGTGCGATGAACTATGCCGGGTTTTGGATCCGGTTTGGTGCCATCGTCATTGACGGCTTCATATTATGGGCCGTGAATTTTCTGCTTTTTATCCCGCTGGGCATCCTTTTGCCTACCTCCGAGGACAACCCGTATGTTTTCTTATCGTTTATGCCTTTTTTAATATATGGTTATATAGAAAGCCCAAGTGATAAAAATAATTGATTCATCTGTGACCGTATCTGTCACAGGTCTACGGTACAATGGCCTCAAAAACATAGAGGAGGCCTATTATGACAACATTTTATATCAT
>Ga0209678_1000353_pt1 | contig 16263 bp, 8 predicted proteins | sample WorMetilvaeELBA1_FD_187404 | JGI IMG/M metagenome (GOLD analysis project Ga0209678, IMG submission 187404) | Marine gutless worms symbiont microbial communities from Max Planck institute for Marine Microbiology, Germany - Olavius ilvae ELBA.1... ...
CGAGCTCTCAAACAATTATGCGATGTCATGAATCAGGAGTCATACGTCTACCCCGGCACCCGAATGAAATTGGTATTTGCCGCGCAATAAGTTGCAATTGAAATTACGCGAGGTCAGGAGCCCTGAAATTAGCTGTTAACGGTACTATCAATGCAAAAGAAGTCAAGGTGACAAATACTGGATGGTCGGATTTTGTGTTTGATGAAAATTATGATCTTCCAAATTTAGAGAAAGTTGAATCATACATCCAAGCGAATAAACACCTTCCTGAAATTCCGTCGGCTAAAGAGGTGCAGGAACAAGGTATCGCAGTTTCCGAGATGCTGGCCAAGCATATGCAAAAAATCGAGGAACTGACTCTTTATGTTATCAAATTGAATAATGAAAATGAAAGTCTGAGAGCCAAAATAGCTGACCAGGATAAGCAATTGATGATGCTAAAACACATACAGGCGCGTATCGAGGCGTTGGAGAGGAAAAAGTAGCCTTCCAATGAATTACCGCAAAAGCAAAATGTATTTTTCTCTGTGATTTTTGCGTACTTGAGCGAAGCCCTGCGGAGCGGGATGCAAGCACGGGCGAGAGATATTATTACCCGTTCAGAGGTTTCAAGGTTCAGGGATTAGGATTTAGAGGTTTAGGGTTCAGACAGTTACCAATTGAATTTTGCGAAATATGCGCAAAATATTTTTTGATTTCCTTGTGAAGCATTGACATACGAGCAATCATCAAGATTCATGACGGAATCAACTTTTTGTACGACTGTATTTAAATTTCTCGGCTCGATGATTTCGCTTGAGACATTTGAATTTTCAAATTTCGAATTCCCGGTTTATCCGAGATAGGTTAATGAAAAATAGAACCAATTAATACTGCGATGGCCAAGGAGGAAGCGATGGTTGTCAATAAACTAACCAGAATCACATGCATGATTTTTACGCTGCTATTTGTCCTTGTTAGCAGTGCTTCGGCAGAAGGCGAATGGGCTACAAATGGGCGCAATATTCATAACACCAATTCCGGTAACGTCGGCATTGGGACGACAAGTCCCAGTGGCAAATTGCATGTGCGGAAATCGGATACATCGGGCAGCATTCGGATCGGTGGCGGCAACCACGCAGGATATCACAGAGTTTACATCAATGCCGAACCGACCAATTCCTACATCGATTCATTCGGGAACAGCAAATATAATTCTCTAAAGATCGAAGCAAATCCTGTTCTGTTAAACTCAGTAAGTGGCGGCAACGTCGGCATTGGGACGAAAAGTCCTAGTGGCAAATTACATGTGCGGGAATCGGATACATCGGGCAGCATTCGGATTGGCGGTGGCAACCATGCGGGAAATCACAGAGTTTACATCAATGCCGAACCAACCAATTCCTATATCGGTTCATTCGGGAACAGTCAGTACAATTCTTTGAAGATTGAAGCAAAACCTCTGCTATTAAACTCAGTAAGTGGTGGAAATGTTGGCATTGGAACGACCAGTCCCCAATCCAAGCTGGCTGTTAGCGGTACGATTACCGCAAAAGTAGTCAAGGTTGAGTCCGGTTGGTCTGATTTTGTTTTTGATGATGATTATGACCTCGCATCCTTGGAAGAGATTGAGTCCTTTATTCGCGAAAACAAGCACCTGCCGGATATTCCATCGGCCAAAGAAGTTGAGCAAAATGGATTGGCGGTCTCTGATATGCTGGCCAAGCAGATGCAAAAAATTGAGGAGATGACGTTATATCTTATTCAACTAAAGAAGGAAAATGATCCGCTCAAAAAGCGTATGGCTTTGTTAGAGGAAGTCGGAAATTCTGTCAACTACGACCAAATATGCGAATAGGTTTTCGTGTGGAAGGAAAAATGAGAGTACCAAACTTTTCTATCTGGATTCGGTATGATGGTGTTAATAGCCGGCTGACTCCCTTTTAGCGCAAGGTCTCTATAATGGAGCAGTTGGTTTCCATCGGGGTCTAGCGAGTTTACGAAAGCATAGTTTCCCGGGTAAAGTGCGGATTGAATCCAACCAATCGGGAAGTAGGTGTTTCGTATCGATTAGTGACTGATGACGCAATTAGAATAGAAATTAACTGACAATTGAAAAAGGGTTCTTTGAGGGAGAAACCATGAATAAGAAGATCTTAATTGTTTTAGCGTTCGTCTTAACTATTGCTATAAGTAGCATGGCTTTTGGAGATCCTATTCCAAGACTGGAGGTTATGGGGTCTTATTGGCACTCGGCAGAAATAGCAGCAAGCCGGGACGATTTTGTTGTTTTGTCACTAAGAAGCACAAACAATCCTCAAACTTGGGCAAGTTTTCTGTGGCATCACGTACCAACCGGACGCTTGGCCTTTGGTAAAATGACAGATTCAAGCCATCTTTTTGAACAAATGGTAATTACCGAGAGCGGAAATGTCGGCATCGGTGCTACCAGTCCAGGATTTCCATTGGTAGTTAATGGTGAGATTGCTATTAATACTGATACTGACAGAAGGGTTGCGGAAGCTAGTGCTGCCAGTGACGAATTGTTCATTGGAGGGGGATTCAATGAAGTACACATCAATGGCAACGTCGGCATTGGGACGACGAACCCTGGTCGGAGGCTGGCATTAGATGGAAGTATGGGTCTCTCTGGGAATATTTTGATGGGTGGAAATGCATTTCTGGATGGAGGAGGTAACATTATTTTAATTGCACGAACGTTGGGCAACCAACCAAATGATTTTGCCATATCATCATACTCTTATACGCATTCTAATTGGTATGACAGGCTCTTAATTAATGGGGATAACGGCAACGTCGGCATCGGGACAACTAATCCTCTACAAACGCTGGACGTCAACGGCGGCTTTACAATAGGGAACAGCAGTCGCTGGGCAATGCATGAGAATTTACACCGGCTGGAAAGTAATAAAGAGTATATTCTGCGCATCCCCTGGTTCAATGATAGTGCCTACCGGACGTTTGGCTTTACCGTGACCGTCTACGGATCGCCGGCTTCATCGGTCGATCCCCACGGCTATGTCAGGCATTATTTCGCCGGCTACAAAGAAGATACGACTAACAACATGGTTATTCAGGGCGATTATGCGATTGATCTTCAGGGAAATATTCCAAATCAGATTTCTTTTCATAACATAAGTTACAATCCCGGTTTTATTGACATAAATTTCGCGACTTACGGCGGTTTCGGCAGCGGACGCTGGTGTACATTTATAATCGAATTTTACCGTAATGCCGATCGGGCCGCGACCGGATTTACTATATCTGCTAACGGGACCAGGAGCGTTCTCTACGCCCGGGAGAAAGAGAAGCTGCAGATTGGTGGCGGATATAATGTCGGCATTGGAACGACCGATCCAAAAAGCAAGCTATCCGTAAACGGCACAATCACTGCCAAAGAAATCAAGGTTGAGTCTGGTTGGTCTGATTTTGTGTTTGATGACGACTATGACCTTGCGTCCTTGGATGAGGTTGAGTCTTTTATCCGCGAAAACAAGCACCTGCCGGATATACCATCGGCGAAGGAAGTGGAGCAGGAAGGATTGGCGGTCTCCGAGATGTTGGCAAAGCAAATGCAGAAAATCGAAGAGCTGACGCTTTATCTTATAAATATTAAAAAGGAAAATGATCATTTAAAAGCAACAATAGAAAGCCAGAATAAACAGCTGTCAGGACTAAAAGAGCTTCGCGAGCGCATCGAAGCATTGGAGCTGAAGAATTGATTTGCGCTGGAAAATAAGACTTTTTCAATCGGAGGAACATTTTTATGCGAAGATTCAAATTCAAAGGGATATACATTCCATATGTCGTCGTAGTTTCCATGTTTTTCGTTATTCTACCCCTTCATCAAACCGGTAAAGCCCATGCGGACCAAAATGTATTGCACTTGCCCTGGTTTAATCTTGGCCGAGCGGCCCAAGGACCTTGGGTGCCCGGCTACATAAAGCTGGTCACTCCGATTAACCAGTACGAAAGCAATATGTTTTCCATCAAAATAAACGGCTACCGATATGGAAGCGGTGGTACGCCGGTAGAAATCAGATGTGGGGGATACGCCTATTCATGGGGACTTATCAGCAAAGATTGTCATACTGAAGGCACTGACGATCCGGTCGGCATGGGTGTTGAGAACGATAAGGTCATCATCACCATCGGATCAGGAGCAGGAACTTGGTACTACGACCATTTTACCGCCGAATACGTTGGGTGGCAGAACAAAAATGCCGAAGACTTCAATTGGGAATTTGTGCACCAACAATCTCCCGGCACTGCCAATACAAACAATGTTGTGGTGGATGATTCTGCCGGAACCATCAAAGCAGAAAACTTGACCGTCAATTCCAAGCTGGACGTAAATGGAGCTATCAGCGGAAACAAGCAATTAACCCATTTACCCTGGTTCAATCTTGGCCGAGCGGCCCAAGGACCTTGGGTGCCCGGCTACATAAAGCTGGTCACTCCGATTAACCAGCACGAAAGCAATATGTTTTCCGTCAAAATAAACGGCTACCGATATGGAAGCGGTGGTACGCCGGTAGAAATCAGATGTGGGGGATACGCCTATTCAGCAGCGGGCCTTATCAGCAAAGGTTGCCATACCGAAGGCACTGACGATCCGGTCGGTATGGGTGTTGAGAACGATAAGGTCATCATCACCATTGGATCAGGAGCAGGAACTTGGTACTACGACCATTTTACCGCCGAATACGTTGGATGGCAGAACAAAAATGCTGAAGACTTCAATTGGGAATTTGTACACCAGCAAGTGCCAAGTACTGCCAATACAAACAACGTGAAGGTTGATGATTCCAGGGGTACAATTACCGCAATGACAGGAATTGGTGTCGGCACGGATCCCGGCAATTACGGGCTCAATGTAGCCGGAACCATTCGGGCGGAGGAGATCATCGTGAATACATCCGGTGCCGATTATGTGTTTTCGCCTGATTATGAACTTGCGTCGCTGGGCGATGTGGAACATCACATAAAAGAAAAACGGCACCTGCCCGATATGCCCTCGGCCGAAGAGGTTCAGTCAAAGGGAATTGGAGTGGCACGAATGCAGAAAAAGTTACTTGAAAAAATCGAAGAACTTACTTTGTACATTATCGAACAAGATAGAAAAATCAAAAAATTGGAGAAGCAAATGGCGAATTTGGGCGGATGCGACAACTCCAATAAAAGTTGCAAAATGGCTGTTGATTAGAGCTCAAAAAAGTATTAGGGAGTTAAATTGGCATGTATTTTTGCCTAAACAGTTTAACCCAAATGAGGTGCGTGGCTTCTCTTTTTAATGCCATGAATCCATTAGAAAATCCACCTTGAGGACAATAGCATGAACTCAGCAAAATTTTCTCTGTGGACGGTGTGTCTTTACTTTGCAGTGGTTTGTTCGGCCCTTGCCACGAACGATTTGGTATTTCAAAATGAAACGGTTTCAGGTGGGCAAAGTTTGACGCACAAAGCGCGCAATACGATTACGGCCGGCCCCAATTATATAATTGCTCCAGGAGCCGCCGTTACACTTCAAGCCGGCACAAGCGTTACCCTGCGCCCCGGATTTCATGCCCGCAGTGGCAGCAGTGTGCACGTGCGGGTATGGACCGACACCCAAAAGCCGGCAGTGATCAGTTCTTATCCTGAAGATGGCAGCTACGTCACAACGGTTGAAGGTACGCTTTCAGTGCTGGTAACCTTCGGCGACAGTGATTCGGGAATCTTCTCCGCCAGGCTGCTGGACGACAGGGGTAATGATATTAGCAGTTCGGCTCTTATTGCGGGCAACACGGTCGAATTAATTCTGACAGATCTCGCTGATGGGACATACCGGTATACGCTGATACTGGAGGATTGGGCCGGAAATATCACGAGCTACGAAATGAATTTTATCGTCGACAGCAAGCCGCCAGCCACGGTGGCCAGTATTCCCGGCGGTCCGTATGATGGCGCTGTCAACGTCGATTTGACCTGTTCGGAGGATGCGACAATTTATTACTCCACCGATGGTTATCCGCCATTTGTGGGCGCCGCCAATACCACGGCAGCCGCTGCCCCGGTCAATGGCATCTTGATCGATAATTCTAGAATCCTGCAGTTTTTTGCCGTCGACAGAGCCGGAAACGTCGAAACCACCAAATCCGAAACCTATTTTTTAGACAAGGTTCCAGGCTCGGTCAGCGGACTGACAGCCGACTATGATGCAGGAGCGAACCGGGTTACTTTACAGTGGCGACTGTATCCGGATGCCGTCAGTGGGTATAACGTCTATCGCTGCATCAGTCCGTTTGAGTGCGACATTTTGCTGGCGAGTAGAAATGGCGGCTACGCTCCCACGGATCGCTTGAAACAATCCCAGGAGCCGGTTGCAGACAATCAATACCTGGAAACAGTGATCGTTCCCGGGGCCATATATCGTTACGGCGTTGCTGCGGTGGATACCGCTGGTGTTGTAGGGATCATATCAGACCTTGCACAAGTCGAAATACCCGCCACTGGAGCTGCAGCCAGTAAAGAACAGGCCGTCGAGCGTGCGCTCGTCTGGTTGGAAATGAACCAGAATGAAAAAGGCTACTGGGAAGATGACGAGCATCTGCGGATCCTGGCCACTAGCCAAATCCTGAATGCGATTAAGCTTAGTGGCAAAGACGGCATCGGTGTGCGTCAGGCGCTTTTCTACCTGAGGGGACATCATCCGGACAACAACGACTATTTGGCACGCAAAATATTGACTCTGCATCGGTTCGGCCAGAACACGGATGCCATCATCAACCGTCTTGTCGCCCAAGGCCTGATATCCGGCACGAACATCAGAGGTTGGGGGCTGCAGAAACACTTTTTTTACGACGCCGTCGATTCAGCCCTCGGGACCCTGGCGGCCGACAGTTCCCAGCGTACCCTCGAAGATCAGAACGATATCAGACACTCCAACCACGGCTGGTATTACCTGCGGAATGACAGTAGCCTGCAAAGTTCCACGGCAGAGCGTTTCGGCTGGGTTTCAGGATCGGAACCGAGTGTTTATGTTTCGGCCCTGGTATACCACATCATCGATGCGCATTACGGCCAGGATCCGCCGGTTTTCGATTCTCAATGGATTCTGGATTCGCAAAATGCCGATGACGGCTCCTTCGGCAACGGACTGGTAGACACTGCCGCCGTTCTCCTATGGCGCGATCTTACGGACAGCGCTCGAGATGAGGCGATCGGCTATTTGGTGTCACAGCAGAGCATTAACGGCAGCTGGCAGGAAGACCCCTACCTCACCGGCCTATGCCTGGAAGCGCTGCTCACTGATTGAGGTAAATTGAATTGGAAAACCGTGATATTAATCTCGCAAAAGGAAATATAAAATGATCGCTAAACCTTCAGCCAAATGGTACCGCCCGGTATTTGCCTTCTTTTGGATTGTTTTGGGATTGTGGGGTTTTCAGGTTTCTTTAGGGTACGGCGATCCCGGCCCCGAATACCTGGCTCAGACCATGGAGTGCGAATGGGATGAGCAAGATCCCGATGATGAGTTGGTAAAACTTGCCCGGCAATTGGATTACAACCCGGTGAAAATTTACAACTGGGTCTATGCGAATATCTATCATCCGGCCAAGAGCGATTACTACTATTACAGCGGCTCCAGGATCGGTGCACGCGTGACTTTTCGCAATCGCAGGGGGAACCATTGGGACACGTCTTCGCTGCTCATCGCGCTGCTGCGAATCTCCGGTATACCGGCACGGTATGTCAAATTCGACAATTCCGATTATGTGTTTGTCGAAGCCTGGCTGCCCCGGAGCAATTACAGGGGTGCCGGCAGCGGCGCCGACAAAGGATGGGTGCCACTGGCCCCGTGGTACAAAGAATATCGCATCGTTGAGGGTCTTGACCTTTTCCCGGGTCAAGAAGGGTCCTGCGATGGTATCAGCGGCATACCGTGTGGTCTCGAATTTGATTTTGAAGATTACTTGTCGAGCGTCAAATACAAAACACCACTTGAATTGTTTGAGGAAAGCATCCAGGCCTACCTGCGCGCTAATTGCCCTGGCAAGACCTTAAAGGACATACCACGGCAGGAGATATTGCGCCACACGCCGCTCTCCATCTTGCCGGGTCAACTGCCGGCTGAAATCAATTTTTCCGGAACCCGCACCACCTATTCGGAAGTACCCGAACAATTCCGTTCGAACATCACCTTACGAATCAAAAAAAAGTCCAATAGAGCCAATCTGTTCAGTGAATATAAAGTGTATTTGCCGCAGATTGCCGGTAAACGTTTTGGTCTGGATTGGGTTTCCGCCGGCAGCGACCGGTATAAGCCGGTGCTAAAAATCGACGGTCAGATCGTTCACGGCAATGGCGCCGGTGATGAATCTATTGGTTCGGATGAAAGATATTATGTCGCCTATATCGGCGGAGGCTACAATACAGAGGTGGTGCGACCGTCACATGAACCCGGCACCTATATGCAAATCGCTCTAGATCCGCTGAGTGCCTCTTTTATGACGATCGAAAAACTGAAAAATGAACTTCATGATACAGTGTCAAATGTCAATTCTACCGATGTCGAACGCGAAGCCGATTTGGGGCTCATGGGCGCTATATTGGCTGAAACTTTTCTGGCACGCCTATATGAAGCATACGCCCGAACCTCTGCGTTGATGCATGGCGAGGTTCAGCTGGGTCTATCGCCTACGTTTATTTATGCCCTACCCGGAGCAATTCCGGCTGACGAAGAATCGAAGTTCTACCTTCACCCGCAATGGAATATCGACGCTCAAAGCATTGGCAGCTATTACAAACAGAATGGCAACACCCTCCAGCGGTTGGACTGGAACAATCCGGTCTGCCGGCACCTGCGTTGGATTGCCGGCTACGAAGCCTCCTTCAATGAGGCACGGATATTTGAGGACTGGATGGACACCTTGGCCCTAAGCACCATTAAGGGCATCATGGTTGCCAACGAGGAACTGAATATCGAAGTCGCGGAGTTGGACGGTGACGACATCCCCAGGCTGGAGGGTATGAAATACCGCGCTAATTTCGATTGGAACCGTCTGGACGAAGCCCGGTGGGATACACTCTTTAATTATTTTTTAACCAATACCAACCAGTCCCCACCGCCCGGCCAATATGAAAATTGGAAAAATCAATTTAAAAACGCGTGCAGAAACGGCGATATTCCGATCAGCTACCTTGAGCATCTGCTGATGCCGGACTACATTCCGACCGATTCGCTGCGTGACGAGACCATTGATGACATTATCGCTTTTATCCAGGCCGGTGAAATCGTTACCGCACCGCTGGAACTGATCAGGTACAAAGGAATGCGCGGCTATGTGATGCTGACCAACGGGCCGACTTCCGATGGCTATCTTTTCAACATGGACAACGGTGGTAAAGCTTCGGCGACCGTAGAGTACAATCCGTACGTTGTAGACTACAGCAGCATACAGGTCAGCTCAGATGTCCCCGCCCAAGTGGCAAGCCAATGGCAGGATACCTACGCCACGTCCGTTCAGGGGCAAAGCCAGACAACCCAGATCGAAAGCAGCAAGGTCGCTGCGGCCCTATCAGCGGCGGGTGATCCGGTCAACATGGTCAACGGCGAATTCTACCAGCAGGAAAAACCGGATATTTTCATTCCATCCCGCGGATTCAATCTCGCCATTACACGTAAGTACAAAAGCCAACTGATTTACAACGGCCCCTTTGGCTACGGCTGGGCCTGGAATCATGCCGAAAGGCTCATGTTGCTGGATAACGGCGACATCAAATACTATGACAACGAATGCACCGCTTATGAGATAAAAAGCAACGGCGACGGCACCTACCAATACCCGCCGGGTTTGATGATACGGCTGGAAACGGCCAGAAACGGTTACACCATCACCATGCTGAAGGCAAATATCAGGCTTTTTTTCTCCGACACCGGGCTGCTGACCCGAAAAGAAGATGCATTCGGCAATACCCTGACTTTTTTGTATACGGGTAACAATCTGACAACCATCAGGGATGCTCTAAACCGTGATTTGACCCTTCATTACAAGCCATCCAACCAAAAAGTCGAGCGGATTACGGATTTTACCGGAAGATCTGTTCGATATGACTACAATGGCGATGACTTGATCGCCTTTACCGATCTGGAAAACAACACAACCCGCTTCGAATACCTTAAGAACCAGGAAAACGAGCTGAATAACCACAATATGTCCAAGTACATCCTGCCCAACGGTGATTATCTGGAGATCGGTTATTACAAAAACGATCAGGTCGCCTTTCACCGCAATAAAAAGGACGAAACCTTCAATTTTCACTACAGCCGCCTGAACCGCTATGGTGAGACCTGGAATGAGGAGGGATATTACCGCAAAGTATTTTTCGATGAAAACAACAATGTTGTTCGGATCGCAAACGAAGACAAGACCATTGAACAGATGACCTATGACGATTACCACAACATGATAGCCAAAACCGATGCCAACGGTTATACGACGGTCTTTGACTATTATCCTGCGGGCGGCGATCCGGCGATCGCGGCCGACCGCAACCTGTACAAGGTATCCAATGCATTGAGCGAAATCTGGCAATTCAGGTACGACGATTCTGACAACCCATACGCCCCTTCGGAGATTACCGATCCGGCGGGACGGGTCACCCGCTTCGAGTATTACCCCAATGGCAGACTCCATAAAAAAATCCAGGCACCCGGCTACGAACTCGACCAGAACTGGAACATGGTTGAAAGGGCGGAAGCCCCCGGTTTTATTACCGAACACAATTACGACGCCCACGGGAACCTGACTGAAATTATAGATGTCAACGGGCATTCGGTTACCAATGCCTTCGACAACGTCGGTCTATATCTTATCAGTACAAAGGATAAAAACGGCCATGTAACCAATTTTGATTACTACCTGCCCGGTAATCCGGAATCGATGCCGGTTGGTTTGCTTAAATCGCAAACCATAAATACGCCGCTAGATCCCCAGGGATATACAAGCTACCTGGAATACAACCAATACAATCAGAAGACATTGGAAGGGAATGCTCTTGGTGAAGAAGTCGAATACCGATATGACATAAACCGCAAGCTGACCCACATCATTTCACCGAACGGCGCAACTACTGAAAATATATACGACAGCGCCAGGGATATCGTGGCCGGCGCTAAAATAATTGCAACCATCGATCCACTGGGACACAGCGTCTATTTTAAGCACGATAAATTGGGCAATGTCATCGATCAGACCGACAGAAACGGCAATGCCACCAGGTATGCTTATGACGGCTTGAACCGGCTGATACGGGAAACCGATCCGCTCGGATATACAACTTCCTACGAATACGATGGTACCGGCAATCTAGTTACACTGACGGATAAACGCGGCAACCTAATCCTACACACCTATGATCCAGCCGGTCGCCTGACTAGAAGAACCGATCCCGAGGGGCACGTTACCAGCTTCAGCTATTATGCGGACGGAAAGCTCCAAGAAAAGGTTAAAACCATAAACAACTCGACCCTGCCGTCTACTGTAAGAACCTACCATGAATACAATGCCCTGGGCCAATTGACTCTCAAGCGCATCACCCGGCCTACCGGAAATCAGGTGGATGAGCAGCGCTCTTTCCAATACCGCTATGATGCCTTGGATCAATTGAAAAGAGAAACTCATCCGGAAGGCAATTTTGTCGAATACGACTACGACGGTAATGGTAATTTAAGGCTGACGAAGCACTATGATAGAAGCGGTGTACAACAGCTAAAGCAAATCGAAAATATTTACTATGCCGACAGCCGGAATTTACTGAAACAGGTCATCGTCGACAACGGCAAAGGCGGCAGCGGCGCTGGGACCACCTACGAATACGACGCTGTCGGCCGCACGACCGCCGAGATTGATCCGGTGGGTGATCGGATCGAATATACCTATGATGCGGTCGGCAATTTGACATTGATCAGTAATCCGGCCGGCATCGCGCAACATTTTTACGACGTTTTGAATCGTCGTATTCGGACAATTGATGCCATGAGCGGAGAGACGGTTTATCAGTATGATAGCAACGGTAATACCGTCCTAACCGTCGATGCGGAGAGAAATGAGACCTATACCTGGTTCGATGCCATGAACCGTATGATTGGTCAGGAGGATGCCGCCGGCGCCATTACGACCTACAACTACGACGGCAACGGCAACCTGGTGGATGTCAACGATCCCAACCAGGGCAATACATCCTTTCGATACGACCGCAACAATCGCCGGATAAAAATCATCCGGCCGATGACAGAAACCGTATCCTACACGTTTGACGGCAGTGGAAATTTGGCGACTGTCCTCGATGCCAAAAACCAGAAAACAACTTATGATTACGGCATTTTCAATCAGGTCGTTACAGCCAGATATTACAGCGCCGGCAATCACGCAACACCGTTGAAAACCGTGACGCTCAACTACGATGACAACGGCAACCTGACCGGCTACCACGACGGTACAACCTCAGCCATTTATACCTATGACGATTTGAACCGCAAGACCGGCGAAAGTGTTTCTTACCCCTCTTTCGACAAGTCGTACGCTTACGCATATCCGAATTATTGGCAGACGACCTTTACCGGGCCGGATGCCACCACGCTCACCTTCAACTACGATGCAGCATTGCGCCTGACCGGGATCCAAATCCCCGGCCAGGGCACCATAAGCTATCGCGACCACTTCTGGAATGCACCGACTTCCGTGGAATTGCCGGGGGGCAATATCATCGAGTACGACTACGATAACCTGATGCGTCCGGAATTTGTTATGGCCAATGATGCCCAACAACAGCTTATCTTATCGCGCGACTATCTCTATTCGGCTGCCGGCAATATTCTTGAAGCCGATACCGAGTACGGTCTTTACATGTTTGACCATGACCGCCTGCACCGGCTGGAGAGCGCGACAAATCCGGCTCCGCTGCAAGATGAGAGCTACACCTACGACGCCCTGGGAAATCGTAAAAGCGCGCAGCAAGTCGCTGGAGAGTGGACCTACAACCCGAACAACGAATTGGAATCATACGGCGATGTTGAATTCGAATATGACGACAACGGCAACCTGACAACCAAAACCGAATCCGGCACCACCGTCACCTATGGTTATGACATACAAAACCGACTGGTGTCAGTGTCCAACGGAACGAACACGGTAAACTACTATTACGATCCGTTTGGCCGGCGGTTGTGGAAAGAAGTTAACGGTCAAATATACTACTATTTTTATTCGGAAGAAGGCTTGATTGCAGAGATCGGTGCCGGGGGCGAACGCCATTACGGCTATCTGCCGGCATCTGACTGGACAACAGCGCCGCTGTACAAGAAGGAGGGCATTAGCTATTACTGGTATTTGAACGACCATTTGGGAACGCCCCAGAAAATGATATCCACTTCCGGGCAGACCGTGTGGTCGGCGAAATACGATTCTTTTAGCAACGTCCATATTGAGACCGCTTCTATTGAAAACAACCTTCGCCTGCCGGGCCAGTACTATGATGTGGAAACCGGATTGCACTATAACTGGCACCGTTACTACGACCCATCGACCGGCCGATACCTGAGGCTTGATCCGGCTGAAGATGGTTTGAATCTGTATATTTATGCCGCCAATAACCCGGTTATTTGGATTGATCCAAGAGGGTTGATGGTGAGAGATGCTTGGGACTACACAAAAAGATCTGCAGATCAGCTCATCAGAGGAAATTATACCGATGAAGTGACGATACTAGGAACAGGGGCACAGATAGGAACAGGCTTAATTGGCCTTGATCTTCCAGGAGATATTAGGGATGTAGCGTATGATATCCAGCATTGGGAGTGGTCTTGGAGTCATACAGGCCAAACCGCTTTGGATGCAGTCGGTATTTTACCAATCGTTGGAGCTATCAAATACACTGATGAAGTCGGAACACTTGCTAAAAGTGGTCTAAAGAAACTTTCTCCTTCCAAATATTCTAATCCAGATCCATCAATGGATCTACCTGCCGTCCGTTATGAGCCAAAAACAATTGATGAAGTGATGCGTATGAGGGAAGGTAAGTCACCAATTCCCAGAAAGAAAGGTGAAGATTGGATTGAGGGACACCATCGGCAACAGGTTCCTGTGGAAAAAGGCGGGAAGATAGATGAGCTTTGGAAAAGTACTCATCGAGGACCAGGACAACACTCCCGACACAATCGAAGCTCTCAATTAACCCCATCACAAAGGAGCCGTGAACTACGAGAGCATTATAAGCAGAGAGGTTCGGAATATATGACTGGTTATGGGGAGGGCATCTAAATGGATAAAGTCGAAATTGAAAACATTCTTTCAAGTCATTTTCCAAGGCGTGATACATATAAGCACTTACCTTCAGAAGAAGATTGGAAAGCTTTTGAACAGTACTTTGGTTGGAAAGCCAGTCCAACATTCAGAGCATTTATGGAAATTTTGCCAATGTATTACTTTGAAGGGGGTATTCTCCAAGTTGTCTGCAAAGACGGTCTTAGGGGAGAGGATACAATAATTGATGCCTACGAAACTGAAGAAGAAATAGGTGAATGGGATAGAAATATGATTCCCTTTTATGATGTGGGAAATGGAGATTTCTATTGTATTACTAAATCGAAAAACGATTATCATGTTTACTATGTTTATCATGAGGATCGATATAAGGAAATTGTGGCAGAATCGATTGAGGAATGGATAAAAAAATTACCGGACTATTAGCCTTACTAGTTTCTGGGCGCTTCCAGACGTTTTTTGCGGCTGATCTATAGCCCCAAAGAGTGGAATAAAAACCCCACATGGTCTTGCTAAACAGAGCAACAGCCCTGCTTCATTAGCTGCCAGGTCGCAAGTAGAGGAGGGTGCTGCCCTTTACAGATTAGGAACCACTGGAAAAAGCCAAGCCGCAGAGGCCCAATTCTGGGCATTGGAAAATCCAAGCACTCCTGGATTTGCACAAAGATATGGTATACCTGCCAAGAATGTTCAAAATGCAAATTTCATAGAAGCTGCAACTGTTAAGCCTGGAACATCTTTTGTTACAAGACCCGCGCCAGGTGTTGGAACAAACGTCGGTGGTGGAATAGAAGTTGTAGTTCCAAAGGGAGGTGTACAGATGCAATGGTTCAGCATGCCTTAAGGAGAAGCCATGGTAAATTTTGATCATTATAAAGAAGCAGAAGAACTTGCTGAAGAGCTGAGAAAAGAAAAAATGGAAAGCTTTGCAGACGGGATAATTAAAGCAATGGAGGAAGGTTCTACGGGAACAGAAATTTTTATGGCGTTACGCTGGAATGTTGAAAATCTTCTAAAAACTAAAGAGCTATCATATTCAAAAAACATTAAAGATAAAGCAGATCGTTTGTTTAGAGAATTGGACAAAGCATTGCAATAATATACATATCAGTTGCGTTGCCAATTTAAAATTTAACAAGGCCAGTGGCTGTCTGATTTTATATTCCCGCCCATGCCCCAGTCCGCTTCCAGCTGCTCCGGGTAGGGGCCTGCCACACCAAAGGCGTGGCCACTGCGGGATGCGGAAAGTCGCTTCGTTCGGCACATCTGATAAGTGCACTTATCAAGACGCGGCTTTTTGTCATGATACCTGCAATCTATTTTAGAAATAAAAGCGATAAGCAGCTATCACGCCAAAAACCTTTCCTCACTTCGCTAGACATAACAAGTTTATTATGTCTCCTTTACGCAACCCTCCGATTCCTGTGCGCCCTGCGCCACTTCCGGCAGTCTTCCGCATCTCCCACCCTGATAAGGCATTCTGTCTATTTTTTATACCCACCCGCCGCCCGGAATGAGGAATCCTGTCCATTTAAGACAGTCAAGCAGCTAAACAAGAAAATTTGACTAGCTCATTTGCTCATATTCAAACGATCTCGCTCAAAGGCATATCACGGTATGGATTAAAATAGCTACTTTTGTCAGCCGCCAATAAAAACGATCCGATCCTTATCAGGGGTGGTGGGCGGGGTTGTGGGTATTAATATCAGACAGCCGCGTTCCGCAATATCAAGCCCTGGCTGGCGTGATGCCTGCTGACTGATTACATAATCTGAATTATCCTTGATGCTGCAGTCCTTTGAAAAATAAAATTGAGCAGCGTTGGATAATTAGTGCCTGAACGAAAAGTGGCCGTTTTTCCAGTTAGCCCGGCCGCTAATTATCACTCATTAAATTACTGCCGTTCAAAACGATGGCGAACAATAGCAAATCAATATTTAGCAGCGTTTTCTCTAAA
>Ga0209678_1000354_pt1 | contig 16254 bp, 8 predicted proteins | sample WorMetilvaeELBA1_FD_187404 | JGI IMG/M metagenome (GOLD analysis project Ga0209678, IMG submission 187404) | Marine gutless worms symbiont microbial communities from Max Planck institute for Marine Microbiology, Germany - Olavius ilvae ELBA.1... ...
GGGGCAGAGGGCATGGGGCATGGGGCAAAGGGCAGAGGGCATGGGGCAAAGGGCAGAGGGCAAAGGGCAGAGGGCATGGGGCAAAGGGCAGAGGGCATGGGGCATGGGGCAGAGGGCAGAGGGCATGGGGCAGAGTGCATAGGGTAAAGGGCACAGGGCTGTCGTCAGATAAAACAGAAATGCAGTATGCTCCTGGAGTTCAATTACTGGACCCAAGCCTTCCAGGGTCGTGGCCTCCCGGATGCCGTCGTCAAAATCCTGCAAAAAGGTTTCCCGTTTAAAAGTCCCGTTTTCCTGCGGCACATAGCGGGTTGCCGGTGTTGAAGCGAGTTCTTTGAATAAGCCTTTCTGTTTGGCTTCTGCGCTATGCTCTCTGCCCTATGCTTTTACCCTTCCGCATTCCGACTTCCGAATTCTGTCTTCTGCCCTCTGCCCTTTGCCCTCCGCCCTCCGCCCTCTGCCCTCCGCCATCAGACCACCACCTTTATCAGGGAAATTCATTTTGAAGGCCGGCTTGAAGGATGTCCAATTGGCGGGTGGAACGGGCAAGGTCGATCAGCAGGGTTTCCAATCGTTCCCGGTAATCCTTTTCGGACATTTGAGCCTTTTGATTGCGCAACAGGATGACGGCCCTTTCGAGTCCATGAACCCGGGCAGTCTGCGCGCGCAGCGCCTCAGCGGCCGGACCTTTGGCAGCGGCAAACGGCAGTGACGCCGTGAGGGTGTCGACCTCGGCAATCTGCGCCAGACGAACCTCACCCCGCGCCGGATCCGGGTCGGTGCGCAGGTTGCCGTTACCATTGTCGTCGAGGGTCGGATGCTCCGAAGGCAGCCGCTTCTGGTCGGTGTACCATGTATTCACTTTTACCCGCACATAGCTAAAGATTTCGAACAGGGATACCCGCCGATTCTTGTCGCGGTCGGCGTTATGGTTTTCCAACGCCTGCAGCAAATATTGGGCAAAGACGGTGTCGTATCTTTCGGCTGCCGAGCGTGTCGCACAAACAATCACCCGCCCGGCGGCGGCCAGCGCAACACAAAACGGATGACTGGAACTGGTCGCGTTCACTATGGCGATATCCTGGTCTGAAAAACCTTCCAAAACCTCTGCGAATTTAACGCCGGTGATGTCCGGCCCCACAATTACGAATTTGGCAACCTGACCGTCACTGGTGCCGTGGCCGACGAAAAAGACGCTGATCTGGTCCCCGGGTTGAACCTTCTGCCGCAGCCGTTCCATGGCTTGCAGGATGGTCTCCAGCCGACAGGGGCCGGCAATCTGCGATGCCTCAGGATCGCCGCGACCCAAAAGAAGGGTGATATGATCGGCCGGATATCCGTAATCCCGCACGAGGATTTCATGGAGTTTGAGGGTCCACTGCCGAAATTGGGCTTGATAGCGCTCGGCGGCGGCCCCTCCCAAGATGACCGCGTATTTTTGGTTTTGCGGTCCGGCGAGAAAATATTCCCGGCTCTGCGCTTCGCCGATTGCGAGAAGCGCCGGAAGCATTGCCGCAACCAAAAACAATATCCGAAAAATGGGCACTTTCATGACATACCTTTTGTGCGTCGGATCAACCATTCCAATGCGAAGAGCCCGCCGAGCAAAAACAGGACAACCGGCATATCCCAGATATCCTGTTCAACATCAACCGGAACGACTTTCCGAAGGTGCTTCAGATCATCCACCAACTTGTCCGCCTGGTTGTCCGAATAAAACCTTCCACCGCCGGCACCGGCCATGGCCTTCAGCAAAGCGACGTCCATATCGGAATCGATAAACTCCGTCACGGGGTTAACGACCAGAAAACTGGTGGATTTTTCCTGCACTGCGCCGGACGTCAATGTTGCGGCCGCCTCGATTTGATGGATCCCTTCTCTGTTCACACGGAAAGTCCCGCTGTAAATGCCATCCTCGCCGATCGTCCATTCCAGCTGAATGTCTTGGACGGTGCCCACCGGATCGGTCAGTTTCAGCCAAACCGCGGCGTCGTTGATCGGCGCGTATGTGCTGTCGGAGACGCGCACCCGCACATTGGCCTGCTCACCCGTACCATATGACTCCTTGTCCAGGCTCATTTCAACAGGCGACGGGGCCGCGGCCGCCAGCCAACGCAGCACCTGCCGCCAGAACCGTTCATGGGACAAATCTTCGTGGGGTAAAAGCATCTGCCAGCGCCAGGTAGAGGCCGTGGCAATCACCATGCTGCGACCACGGCCATATCGTTCAGAGGCGATCACCGGCAAGGGTTCATTGTACAGGCTGAGTGTTGGGTGGACGGCGAGCACTGTCGCGCCGGGCTTGGCCGGACCGGTCACGTTAAATCCTTGCAATTGAGGCATTTCTTGCCACAGTCGGCGGTTCGTGGCACCATCGAGTCCCAGGCGCAGCAGTGATGTGGCTTGGCCCTCGTCGGTTAGATGCAAGCTGAATTTTTCACCTGCGGGGCGTTGGCGCAGATGGGCCGGAAGCTGCGCCTGCCGCAACAGGACCACCGGCAAAGCGTCTGCAATCGGCGAACCAACGAAACTCTCTTCAAATGCCGTTGAACCGCCAAGCATCAGAAAACCGCCGCCGCGCTCTGAAACGAACTCCCGGATCATAGTCAACTGATCGGCGGTGAAAAAGCTTTGCGGAATATCGCCGAGAATTATTGCTGCGAATTGATACAGATCCGCTTTCGTTTCCGGAAACCCGGCAGCAAGTTCCTGGGGAGACTCGATACCCTGGCGCAGAAATTTGTGGGGCCCCGTCTTCAAATAGGTCACGAGTCGCAGACTTTTATCGCCTTGGACGGCGCGCCGGATAAATTTGTACTCGTTGCGCGGGTGGCCTTCGATGTAAAGCACATCCGACTTTCGGCGCAATTTGTTGACCAGAAACGAACGTCGGTTGTTCTGCACGATGATTTCATCTTCCGCAGTGGGGATTCGCACGGTATAAACCCGCGAACCTTCATTCTCAGAAGACAATTCAAGGGTATGGCGCCGGGCCGCATGGCCTGCGCCTGATGGTACCGTTTTGCGCGCAACGACCCGGTCCCCTTCTTCGATAATGATGTCGAATTCCCCCGGGGCGTATCCCCGCTGACGAACCGTCACATTCACATCGAAAATCGATTCCTCCATCACGGTCCGGGCAACGGCGACCTGGCTGATCTCGCGATCTTGCAGGATGGCGTTTTTTCCGAAGCCCACGGTGAAGAGGGGAGTGTCAATAGTTTGAAGTATTTTTGCCTGCCGGATGGGATCCTGCGGGCTGTTGTCCCCGCCGTCGCTGAGCAGAATCAGACCGGCCAGCGGCAAACCCTTCAAGGTTCGGGCGACCTGTTTCAGACCCTCTGCCAGCGACGTGCGCGGGGCCGTGAAAGTCAGATCTTGCGGACCGGCAATCGGCTGGCTGCCGGCGCCGATTCGAAACGCGTGCACATGGAAATCATTTCCCAGGCGATCCATCAAACCATTGACACCGTAAAGCAAATCAACTGCGACTTCTCCCCGCGAGCGGTCGTTTTCGATATCCCGGATAGTCATACTGCGCGAGTTGTCCACGATGATTGCAACATCGTGTTGCTGCTCAACCGACCGGGCGGTGATCAACACCGGCTGCAGCAGACACGCCAGCAGGACGGCCAGCACCGTCGATTTCAGTGCGATCAACAGGATCTTCAATCGGCCGGCGGCGGCAATGGTCGTCTTGCGGTAGAATAGCCACAAAACGCCAATGATCGCTGCCAAAAAGCCGAGCATGGCGACCCCATGAACCGGCGCACCGAAGTAAATTTTTCCGCCGACCCATTCGGCCGGAGGACGCCCCAGCAGGAATTCCAGAAATGCAGTCATAAGGTTTGGTTATTTGTTATTGGTTATAAGATGCTGACCGGCCTTTATCGAACTGCTTGTTATCAGAGACTGAAGGTGTCAGGTGTCAGCCTGGCCACTGGTCGCGCAACGACCAGTTTGATCGAAACAGAAACTTAGGCTTTTTTCCAGCGTAGGGTCGGCCACCGTGCCGACCGGTATTGGCGGGCACGGTGGCCCGCCCTACGTTACGAATATAAAGTCGAGAATCATGTTTCAAACGAGCACGATTTAAATACCCTGTTTTGGGGTTAGTATAGATGTTTCATAAGAGCGGGCGCCGCTGGCCGCGAGCGTCCAGTCAAATCAAATGAGAAACGAATTAACGTCCAACATCGAACGTCCAACATCGAACATCGAATAATGTATTCTGCCTATTTTAAAATGACTGAGTGAAGCGATTCCACCATTCGTCATTCGATATTTCTTGTTCGATATTCTGCGGTTCGCTTTTCAATTCGACTCTGCAAACTAAATTAAATCGATAGAATTCCACAAATATTCAATCTTCAATCTTCAATATTTTACTCCGCCTGCGACAATTCCCGGTAATATTCTTCCACCTTATCCCGATATGCCGGCGGCACGGTTTCTTCCGGCACTGCAAAAATTTTTTTCTTCAGCTGATTGCCTTTGGCCTGCGCCAGTAGAGTCGATTCCAGTTCCCGAACCGGTTCCAGCAGCCTCTGCCACAGATCGGGCTGCCTCAAAAAGTCCTCGATCTCTTTTTGGGTCAGTTCGCGCTGGATCGAGCGAGCGTCGATTCCCCAACGCTCCCCGCGTGCCCAGGGCTGGACCAGCCCCTTGGCGTAGCGGCGGCTGCGGTGCAGGTGTTGCTGCATTCGTGCCTGGCGGCCCCCCGCCTCATCTCCCGGCCCCGTTTGCAGGCGTCCAGCCTGCGGTTCCGGACCGGACAACCCTTGCTGCCGGCTGGCCTTGCTTTGCTGCAACGCCGCGATCTCCCGCTGGAGATTTTCGAGCTCTTGGCGCAATCCCCCTGCGTCGGCAGCTGCCTGCCGAATCTGTTCATCCCGGGAGGGGGCGGCCGGACGATCGAGGTTCTGCAGCTTTGCGCCCACCCGTTCGATGGACTGCTCGATCTTCTTTTCGGTATCCAATGAAAGGGTCAGCCACCCCGCCTCGAGCATCCTGCGGCTTTGCTCGATTCGTTTCTCAACCGCTTCGCTCTGCAAGGCCTGCAGGGTCTCTCTGGCCCGCTGGGCAATTTGCGGGTGATCCGCCCGCCCCTTGCTGCCAAGTGTTTTGAGCATGGATTCAGCCTCGGTCAATTCCTGCTGCAGCCGGTCCTTATCGGTGAGCAGATCTTTTGTCAGCCGGATTGCCCGGGTTGCGGCCGGGGGTGATTCAAGGTCCATTTCGCTTTTCAGGGCCTGCAATTTTTGTGAAATTTCTTGCTCCTGCCGCTGCAATGCCCGGCCTTTGCGCCTCAGGTCATTGACCAGATTGGACATGGTTGCCTGGCGGTCGAGTCGCATCTCCCGTTCCTGGTCCCGGAGTTGTTTAGAAGCTTGTTGGCCTTTGGTTAAGGCCGTGGCCGGCTGCCGGGCGCGCAGATCACGTTCGGCCTCCTGCATCCGGCGGGCCGCCTCCGCCAGCTGCCGCTGGCGGTCGGACCATTGCCGGAGACCGTCGCCGCGCGCAAGCCGCGACATCCGCCGGGACAGCTCCTGCGCGTCTTGTCTCAATTTCTCCTGCTCGCGACGGAGCTCCTCCAGCCGTCGTTTCCGCTGCTGTTCGTCCATCTGGTCCCGGCGGCGCGCGTGGTCCTTTTGCGCCCGGTTTAAACGCTCCTGGCGGCGGGCCAGCTCTCGCAGTTTTTCCAGGGTATCATTGTTTTCGCGCGCCTGCCGAGCGGCTGCAGTTTGCTTTGGGATTTCATAACGATTTTCCAGACGGCCCATTTCCATCTCAAAGAGTTTCTTGAGATCCTCGCGCTCACGGTTCGGACCGCCTGCGCCACCGCTCCCCCGATTCTGGGCCATCTGAATCATGGTGTTGCGGCTTTCGGCTTCAGCCTTCATGATCGCCTGCAGGGCCGACTGCTCCGGTCCGAGGGCTTTTTGCAACCGGCGGGACGTCAGGTTTTCGATGGCCGCCGCCATGTGGCCGACAGCCTCTTGGAGATGATTGACTGCCCGCTGGTAACTGTCGTCGGAAAATGAAAAGCGTTCCGACAGCCGCTGCAGCGACATCTGCGCGCGCTGCATGACCTGTCGCTGCGAATCGGTGATGGTCGCAACATTTGCTTTAAACTCGTCCGGGTCGGTCTCCCGGTGCTGTTTCAATAATTTCCAGGTGGCGGCAATAATATTTTTCTGGTTTTCCACCAGCGCGCTGGAAGCTTGACCCCGGCCGCCTCCCTGACCGCCTCCGCCGCCGGCTCCCTGCGGGCCACGGCGAAACGCCGCTTCCGTCGGAACGACCTCCAGAAAGTAGATGTCTGAGACGATTTCAGCGGCACCCTTCAGACGATTGTTATCCCGCGCGGTGAGATAGTAAAAAACGAAGTCACCCGCCGTTACGTTAAGATCCTCCAGATACAGCGTCGTCTTGCTGTGAATGCTGGCATTCGACGGCTCCTTCTGCATCGCCAGGAAATCAATTTCGCGATTTTCGCCCCCAGCTACGTTATAATTCAGCGCAAATCCCGCCAGGCCGTAATCGTCTTCAGCGGCGGCAGCGATGGAGACCTCTTCCAGAGACATCACCCGCCGGTCCCGGCCGGGCCGGATCAGCGTCACCGCCGGCGGGCCGTCGGCAACGGACCGCACGAAATACACGTAGGGATCTTCGTTTGCCAAGCGCTCGCTATCCAGTACCTTAATCGTATAAGTCACGTCCCTGGCAACGATGAAAGAACCGCGGGCCGTGGTTCCGTCTACGGCAAGATCAAGGGTCGTCCCGTCGCCGAAGTGGACCGCTGCCCGGTGGACGGCCTTGTTAAAGACGGGATGCAAGGTGATGCGGGTCCCTTCCGGTGCAATCACGTCACCGCCGTCTTCGATCGTCCTGTTTTTCAGGCCCGTATGTTCCGGATAGACATAATCCACCGCGATCCGTTCGACCCGCGGCATATCCAGCACCGAAATGGTGTAACGTTCGGAGCGTTTGACACCGATATCGACGTAGTAGGTCACGTCTTTTTGGATTGCCGCCAGAAAATGGGCAAATGTATTTTCAGCACCCTCCTGCCGCATCGGGACACGGTCCCAGCTCTCCGAACCGGTCAGAAGATAAACCTCGGCTTTTTCGGGGACAACATTGGTGGTCCGTGCGACAAGCAATACATCGTTGCCGCGCTGAATTTTGATGTTCCCCGGCGCCACGCTCAATCCGACCGGCAGGGCCGTGGTCTCGACCGACTGCACCCAGGGCATAAGGACTCGGATTCCGGCCGGTAAAAAATCATTCAAGGACCACCCGGCAAAAAACAGGCCGCCCAGCACCAGCAGGGCCCCGGCCGCCGCGTACCAGGCGCTGCGGATCGAGGATACCGGCGCCATGTCAAGGCCCCGCAACCGCATCCGTGTGTCCTGCCACAGCCTCTGTACCAGGGCCGCGGTGTCACCCGTTGATCTTTTGCCATCGAACTCCAGTGACGTCATGAGGCGTTGCTCAAGCTCCGGGATTTGCTCGTCAACATAGTGGGCGATCCGCCGGTCGTCGCTTGCCAATTGCCGATGGAGATGCAGGTAGCGCCATACCAGGGCGCCGGCCGCCGCTGCCAGGATACCCGTCAAGGCGATGCGGCCGGCCGGCGGCAGCTGAAATTTCATCTCTAAAAGCCCGAGCGCGGCAAATAGGGCCGCCATGCAAACAACTCCCAAACAAATCTCCCGCAGGTTCAACAGACGCACTCTGCGTCGCTGAATCCGGCGAACTTTTTCACGCAGCTCATATATTGAATTTGAAGACATTTTCGATTCTCCAATATGCCATCATTAGCGATAGGTTCGATTGGCCAATAGGGTTTCGCCCAGACCCAAAAACAAGACCAGCAATAATATCCACCACCATAAACGCTGCGATTTTTCTGCATGGTCGGCGATGGGTGTGTTGGGCGCGTCCGGGTGACGGCGGGCCTCGTTGACCAGAGCGGATTCGATCTGCTCGGGTGCGACGAATGCAAGATCCGATTCCGCAGGCGCTACATTGACGGCCAGAATATCCTGGGTTTGACGACCGCGCACCGTGAAGTAGCCGGGCCGATCCGTTGCCCGAAAATAGACCGTATCTTCGGTGGCTGAAGTCAGGATCGTTTCGGCCCCTGCGGGAGCGGTTACCCGCACGGCGTTGCCCGCCGGCAGGTGCAGGGGCACCGGTTCGCCGATAGTGTATGAAGGCTTCATCTGTTCGCGCGATGCAAGATAGCGCAGCGTTTCATGCACCAGCGGCACATAGATTCCCTGGCGAGGCAGATTATGCCCCTGGGTGTCCAGAGAAAAAGCAAAAAGCAGCACGCGGCCCCGGCCGACTTTTTTTTCCAGCAGGGCGGCCGCGCCGTCGTCGAAACGGAGGATGACGTGACTGCCTGCGACCGGCTTCGTCAACCAATATCCCCGAAACCGCGCGGCGCCGAAATCACCGTTTTCGCTGAGACCCAGCGCTTTTATAATCGGATGTCGCCGGTTTATCCCCGCAATCGATAAATAATCACCATTGACAGCCACCTGTTTTTGATATAGGGCGGCCGGGGTCAGCCCGTGAAAAAGACGGTTAAAGGATTGGGCCGCCACCCGGTTGCCCGGCGCAATCAACAGGCTGCCGCCCCTCGCCAGATAGGCGGCGATACGCGCCACACCAGACGACTTCAATTCCGCGAAATCGAAAAGCGCGATGACATCATAGTGCGCCAACCCATCGCCGGTGAACTCCCGAGGCGGAACCATATCGAGATGAAACGGTGAATTACCGCCACGACCCAAAGCCGATTGAAACCAGCGGGTCGCATCTGCCTGTACTTCAGCCGATGTTGCCTGTGCAATGCCTAAAACCGCCAGCGGCCGCCGGAAATTGACCGTAAAGAAAAACGTATTGTCGGGGGCAAAGTTTTCATCTTCCACCGTCACCGCGCCACGCTGAATGCCCCGCTTGCTGAATTTGGTGCGAAACGTCGCAACGGCCTCGGACCGGTCGGTCAGATCGACATTTTGGGTTGCGACGATTTTTTCATCAATCAACAATGATACCCGGGCATCGGACGGTGTTCGGCTCCCCAGACTCCGTACCCGCCCGATGATGACGTGTTCCTCCTGATCCCGCATGATCCGGACCGGTGATTTAACTTCCGTCACGGCCAGATTGATGGTTTCCTCAGCGCCGATTCCGATGCCTTCGAAGGCGATACCGGAACTCAATTGCCAGCGATTGTCGTAGCCGGTGACGGCTTGACGCTGGTAATCGGAAATCAGATACACGGTCCTGTTTCGGTGGCGCGCTGCGCGCAGCATCTGATCTGCCAGACGCAATGCCGGAAGATAGTTGGTGGATTTAAATCCCGCTGAATCAAGACTTCGCACACTTGCCGCAACCTGGAGCAGATCCGTCGTCAGCTCCGTGACCCGGCCCGTGCTGTCCGAAAATGGAACAAGGGCCGCTTCGTCACCGGTCTGAAGCGATCCCAGAATCTCGAGCGCTGCTTTTTGGGCCCGGCCGAAGGCGTCACCGTAGCGCATGCTCATGGAAGTATCCAGCACAATCACCAGGGAGCGGGAAGATAACCCGGGCCCGGCTGAGACAGATTGGGCAAGGAAGGGCCGTGCAAAGGCAATTGCCAGCAGAGCGATGATGGCTGCTCGTACCAGCAGCAGCAGCCATTGCTGGATCTGCTGAAAAAAGATCATCTTGGGCGGTGTCTTTTTCAGAAACCGAACGGTGCTCAAGACTACTTTTTCGGCCTTTTGCCGGCGGCCGAGATGGATGGCCACGGGAATGGCCACGCCCAACAGACCCAGTAAAAACCAGGGCGATAGGAAGGACATGATACATCCTTTTGCTTAATAATCCTCTATTTTAACTCAAAACAGGGTGTTTAAATCGTGCTCGTCGTCGTGCTCGTCGTCGAAACTGAAAGCAGTTCAAAAGCATCGAGGACGAGAACGAGGACGAGAACGAGTACGAAACAGCAAATGAGTTCAAAGGAAACTGCGTTGATTTGGCACAGTTTCTTATTTGATCAGACTGGCCGTCTTTTTTGGCCAGCGGCAGTGCTCGTGTGAAACTACATGGAAATTTAAAAGCGAATCACGCTGAAGACGTGACCTAAAGCCCGCAGAACCGCAGAATATCGAATATTGAATCCTCCTGCGGCGGACAAGTGTCGAAGGGTGGAATCGCTTCAGGCTCGGGGCTTCGCTCTTCGAGCTACGACCCGACAGGTAGCTCAGTTTTTTTATAAAATAGACCGTTCGACAAAAGCTCACGACAGGCAGAATACATTCCTTCGACACTTGTCCGCCGCAGGAGGATTCGACATTCATTATTCGATATTCGATATTCGCTTTTTCAAAGATTCTTTTCCGATTAGACCGGCCGTTGGTTTGGCCGGCGGCTGGGCTGAAACCTGACACCTGAAACCTGACACCTGACACCTGACACCTGACACCTGACACCTGACACCTGAAACCTATCGCAGTCAATAATGCTTCGCCCGTTTCGATAAATAGGAGGACAGGGCAATTTCCAGAGGCTCGGCGGTATTCAACAGACAGTAATCAATCCCGCTGGCCCGGCATTTGCGGCGATAAAAGCTGCAAAACTTCTCCAATTCCGCAAGATAGGATTCTCTCATCGCCTGGGGTGCCACGGTCACCGTCGCATGGCTCTCCGGGTCTTCAAATTGAGAGATTCGTTCGAAGGGAAAGGTCAATTCGGCATCGTCCATGACATGAAACACGATGACATCATTGCCTTTGAAACGCAGATGCTGCAAGCCCTTGGCAACGGACACTTCATCGTCGAGGAGATCGCTGATCACAATTGCCAGGCTTTTGCGGTTCAGGTTAAAGGCCAGGTCGGAAATGGGCCGCGCAAGATGGGTCCCTGCGCCCGGCCCCACCTGGGCCAGGGCCCCTAGTATTTGCATCAGGTGTCCGCGGCGGTACCGGGAAGGCAGATGCTGCCGGATTTTGTCGTCAAAAGCGGTCAGACCGACGGCATCCTTTTGGCCGAACATGAAATACGACAGTGCGGAGGCCAGGGTCCGCGCATACTCCAATTTTGTCATATTCTCCGATCCGAATCCCATGGATGCACTACAATCCAACAGGATGTGGCAGCGAACATTGGTTTCATCCTGATACTGCTTGATAAAGTATTCACCGGTCCGGGCATAGATCTTCCAGTCTACGTGTCGGATGTCATCCCCACGGCTGTAGTGCCGATAGTCGGTAAACTCCACGCTGAATCCGCGGTGAGGGCTTTTATGAAGTCCCGCCACAAATCCTTCCACAGCGGTCTTGGCACGCAGTTCGAGATTGGAGATGCTCGCCAGAACTTTGGGATCGAGAAAACTGATTTCTTGCATCGTCGTTTATTCCAAAAGTGTTGGAGTACTCCTTGTTTTAACGTCCAGGTCCCCACATTTCGAAATTTATGAACCGTTCGCCGCAGCCGGATATCTATATATTATAATAAACCGGAGGTCGGTTGCGGGACCGCTTCCAGCAGCCGGTCGATCACTCGGGACATGGTGATCCGTTCGGCCTCCGCGTGAAAATTCAACAGGATCCGATGGCGCAGCACCGGGTGGGCCAGGGCCCGGATGTCGTCATAAGAAACATTGTAGCGTCCATGGAGCAGCGCCCGCACCTTTCCGCCAAGTATCAGGTTCTGCGAAGCCCGCAGCCCGGCGCCCCAGCTCACCCAGTTTTTGATGAAATCCGGCGCATTGCCGGCGGTCGGCCGGCTCGCTCGTACCAGCGTCACGGCATAGCGGATCACGGCGTCGGCGGCAGGCACCTGACGGGCAATGCGCTGAAAATCGAGGATGTCCTGCCCTGTCAAGACATTCGCCACTGCATCGTCAATGATCCGGGTGGTGTTGTTGACCACATCAATCTCCTGCTCCTCGGGCAGGTAATCGATCAATATCTTGAACATGAATCGATCCAACTGGGCCTCCGGCAGGGGATAGGTTCCCTCCAGTTCGATGGGATTTTGGGTCGCCAGCACGAAAAATGGCTGGTCGAGTTGGTAGGTGACGCCGCCGGTGGTCACCTGCTGTTCCTCCATTGCCTCAAGCAGCGCCGCCTGGGTCTTGGGCGGTGTTCGATTTATTTCATCGGCCAATAGGATGTTGGCAAAAATCGGCCCCTTGACGAAATTCAATGTTCGCCGCCCGGTAGATGTGTCTCGTTGCACGACTTCCGTGCCGATCACATCGGCCGGCATCAGGTCGGGTGTGAACTGGATCCGTTTGAATTTCAATTGTAGGATATCGGAAACGGTCTTGATTAGAAGGGTTTTGGCCAATCCGGGAACGCCCGTAATCAAACAATGTCCGCCGGCAAACAGGGCGATGAGAATTTCTTCGATGACATCGTCCTGCCCCACAATCACTTTCTTTAATTCATGCAGGACCTTTTCCCGACCCTCCTTTAACCGGACGACGACGTCCAGGTCGTCAGGCTCCTGGGTCTTTTCATCGATTCGCGGTTCCGTTGGCTCCATTAATTCAACTGGTTCTGTCGTCATTGATCACCTGCAAAATAAGTTTAGGGACTCTCCCTCAATTCCTAAATTCCCAACCCGGGCAAGCCGGAATTGAAGATTGAAAATTGAAAATTGAATATTTGTTGAATCGCTTCGCTCTATCTTTTTTATTTAAATCGATAGCGGTCCTAAGATATTCAATCTGGCTATGGCATAAATCATGCGCAAACATGATGTGATTTCAATAAATAGACACTATACTTTTTCCGAGACCGCGCTGGAAAAAGAGGCCCCGGCGGGGCAGCAATGGTGCCGTTTGCAGGTTTTAGGTTTCAGGTGTCAGGTTTCGGGTGTCAGAGAACCGGCGCGCAAAATCCTGACACCTGAACACTGACACCATCCGTAACTTACAACATGTTGTCAGAAAAATCCTGCTAAGGGCCTAAATCCCTGAATCCCTGAATTGAACCCGTATCCAATTTTCATGCAATTTTTCGACATGCGAAGGTTCACACCCATTTTTTCAAACTAAATTCCGAGGCCTGTAATTAAGCTTTTCTATCTCAACTAGGGTACGGCTCCAAGGCGCGCCCTCCTCAGTGGGTCAAGGCATAGATCAGGTAGTTGATACCGAGTTGATACGCTAAGTTGGCGTACTTGGTTGGATAAGACGGATGGTAGGTGTGTTCCCAGCCATCGCCCATATCCGAATTCCAGTTGATCAGCACCATGACTCGACCGTCGTCGTCCAGCACGGCCCGGTTGCGCGCCTGATCGACATCCTGCTCGGCATAATTTTGAATATTCCAGACAGCGGGAATCATCTGGGGACCGTCAATGTCATAGAAACAGTGAAAAATCTGATGATTCTTATCCAGTTCGATCACCGGTCGATCGGGGAACACTTTCGCAAAAGCCCGGTAAAATATATCCCACTCCAAGGTTCCCCAGAAATCGTCGATTAAAAGGAATCCGCCCCGCAGGAGGTACTCGCGCAAATTGCGGGTTTCCTTCTCGGTGAATTTGGGACCGCCGTTGCGTCCCAGCTCGAGCATGTAAAGAAATGGGTATTCAAAAATGCGCTCATCGTCCAGCCGCAGCACCGCCGGGCTGCTGTTGATATGAATATTGGTCAGCCGCGTCACCCCGCGCAGAAAATTGAAATCGGCATCAGGATAGTCGATGCGCCAGGTGCCCCGCTGGCCCCAACCCCAGTCATCATCCAGGCCGCCGCCGGCGTTGACGTACTGAATGCGGATAAAGGTAAAGGCATCCCCCTCAACGCCGGGTAGATCGTCAGCCGGCTGCTGCCCGGCGGCGTTTTCAGCAAGGCCGAAGGAAATTAGGGCAAAAATGATGACGGCCAAGCTCCTTAACGGAATTGAAAACTGAAGATTGAAGATTAAAGATTTGTGGTATTCTATCATTTTTAATTTTGTCGCAGAAAACCTGGTCGTTTAGGCTAGGTCAGAGACAATCGGCTATGCCATCTGTTCAAATCATATAGGGTTTCAGGTGTCAGGTTTCAGGTGTCAGCAAAAAACGAATCCTGAGTCCTGAGCATTGATTGGGTTGAGGCTGAAAATCACCTGCGGTGAAAGACGATCTAATTCATAAACAACTCTCATCCAACGAATTGACTTCATTTGCTGACACCTGACACCTGACACCTGACACTTGAAACCTTCATCTGATTCCAACAATATATTGTTACGCCAAACTCGACATCACTTTAGTGACTCAAGGCATAGATGATCGTGTTAATGCCGATTTTGTAGGCGGCGTTGCAGTAGCGCGTCGGGTAGAACTCATCATAGGTGTGCTCCCAGCCGTCGCCTAGATCGGTGTTGAAATTCACCGTCATCATCAGTCGACCCTGGTCATCAGATACACCGTGCACTGCCGTCGGGTAGTCGGCGCTGTCCAGCACAAATCCCATGCCGAAGCCCCATGTCACACCCCGGCCTGGCACCTGCGTAAATTCGTTGATGTCAAAGAAACTGTGAAAGATCGGATGGTCGATCGGTAATCTTTCAGGCCGGCGGTCCGGAAAGATCTTGGCAAGCTCAAGTAAAAAATCCTGCCAATGCTCTGGCCCCCAGAAGTCGTCGAGCATCACAAATCCGCCCCGCAACATGTATTCCCGCAAAACTGCCGCTTCTTCCGGTTTGAAGTCAGGGCCATTACCGGAGTAAAGCGGAATGCGTTTCATATTGATATACAGAAAAGGATATTCGAACAGCATCGGATCCGTCAGGGACATCGCTTTGAAACCCTTGCTGGACGCATCCAGCGTCGTATAGCGCTGCAAGCCCCGCAGGAGATTGCGATCAGCATCGCTGAAGTCCGTCTCCCACCACTGGCGCCAAGTGCCGCTATAGCCGTGGCCGTAACCGGATCCATCGCTGCCGGGATAATTCGTGTAGATGGCCCGCACAAAAACAAACTCGTGCTCAACAGTACGATTGTCGGCCGGCTGCTGTCCGATCTCCGAAGGTTTGGATTCCTCCCTGCCGAAGGCAATGCCTGCCGACAGAAGTATGAGCAACATGCTGATGATATAGCTTATTTTCATATGAGCGCCGCTTCTGGTCGCCAGTGGTCAGTCTGATCGGAAAATAAATTATGCCAAACTGGTGTTTCTTATGAGCACATCCTTCGTTTCGTACTCGTACTCGTGCTCGTCCTCGTCCTCGAAGCTTTTGAGCGTCTTTCAGTATCGAGGACGACCACGAGCACGATTTAAATACCCTGTTTTGGGGTTAACATAGATGTAGTTTCACACACGCTCATTTTGCACTATCCTCCGGCGGCAGCGAATCAAGCAGGATAGTTTGTGCCCGTTTAAATGTCGGTGCAATTTCAAGGGCGAGCAGCGCAGCGTTTTTGGCTTTCATGGCCTTGCCGCCGGCCAAATAGGCTTGCGCCAGATCGGTGTAAGCCCGCACGGGATCCACAACATCCAGGGCCGTCAGGATCTGATATTCCCGAATGGCTCTCTCATAATCGGCCGTCTGATAGGCGGCGTTTGCCAGCAGACGATGCACATCCGGCTGGTAAGGATCCACGGCCACGGCCCGCTCCAGGTAGTAGATCGCTTTGGCGCTGTTTTCGCGCTGGAGGTAGCCCTTGGCCAGCCGGTAACATGCCTCGAAGGCGTGTTGCTGATAGCGAACCAGGGCCTCCAACTCCTGCAGCATGGCGGTCTCATCGCCGCGGGCCTGGTACAGATCGGCCAGAACTTGACGGGGGTTGGGGTCTTTCGCGTATTCGGGCAGCAGATCCCGCGCAATCTTCAAATGCCGGATCGCATCCTCATCGTTGGCGTTCTTGGACAAGATCAGGCCCAGTTGAAAGTGCGCCTCAAAATCGCGGGGATTTGCCGTAACCCGGTGGCGCAAAGTGCTCAGCGCAGCTTCAGGGGTCGACAAATCCGGCAAAGACGGCGCCAAAGGGACTGCTGCCCGGTTTTCAAGCGGCGCGTGTTGTTCGGTGATCTTCTCCTGATGAACATATACATCGATCCGCCGGATGCGGTCTGCGAGCCAGCTATCGAAACCTTCTTCAAACGATGCCAACGATAGGTCAAAGATACTCATGAAAATATCTTCGACCCGCTTTGGAGTTCGGTACTGGTAGATCAGAGCCTTCAAGGATTTAAATCCGTATTTCTCGACAATATACTCAACCACCAGATACGACTGATAATAAGCGAAACTG
>Ga0209678_1000357_pt1 | contig 16160 bp, 11 predicted proteins | sample WorMetilvaeELBA1_FD_187404 | JGI IMG/M metagenome (GOLD analysis project Ga0209678, IMG submission 187404) | Marine gutless worms symbiont microbial communities from Max Planck institute for Marine Microbiology, Germany - Olavius ilvae ELBA.1... ...
CGAGCTCTCAAACAATTATGCGATGTCATGAATCAGGAGTCATACGTCTACCCCGGCACCCGAATGAAATTGGTATTTGCCGCGCAATAAGTTGCAATTGAAATTACGCGAGGTCAGGAGCCCTGAATTTAGAATCCAGGTAGATCAGCAGATTTCGGCAGCAAATCAGATCCAGCTTCGTGAAGGGCGGATCTTTGATGATGTCCTGGGGTGCAAAAATCAGCATTTCACGGATGTCTTTATTGATCCGGTAGACATTGTCCTCGCCGGCAAAAAACCGCTTTAGCCGCTCGGCACTCACATCCACGGATATGCCGGCCGGGTATACGCCGGCCCGGGCATTATCGATGGCCGTACTGTCGATGTCGGTGGCCAATATCTGGATGCCGAAGTGCCGTTTGAGGCGTTCGGTGCACTCGCGCAGGATGATGGCGATGGAATAGGCTTCCTCGCCGCTGGAACAGCCCGGCACCCAGGCGCGGATCACATCGTCCTTGGATCTGTCTGCCAGGATCTGCGGCAGCGCTTCCTTTTTCAGAATTTTAAAGGCTTCTTCATCCCTGAAAAAGTTGGTGACGCCGATTAAAAGCTCCTTGAACAACAAATCGGCTTCGGTGCTGTCCTCCTGGAGGTACCTGACATAATGTGAAATCTTATCGATCCGGTGGACATTCATCCGCCTTTCGATGCGGCGGCAGACCGTATTCTGCTTGTAGCCGGAAAAGTCGTGTCCGGTCTGGGATCGAAGAACAATGAGTATTTTCTGCAATGCATTGGCGGTCTTTTCGCCCGCGGGCACCAGTTGCGGGACATCCTTCTGAATGGCATGTTCCGTATATGCAATCAGGTGTTGGGGCATCCGTTCAGGCGGCAGGATATAGTCCACCAGATCGGTTTCAACGGCGCTGCGGGCCATACTGTTATATTTGGCTGTGTCCGGATCCTGCACAACCGCCATCCCAAGCTCAGCTTTAACGGCTCGCAGGCCGAGGGTGCCGTCCGTGCCCATGCCGGATAAAATGACGCAGATGGCCTTGTGACCCTGATCCTGGGCCAAGGTGCGCAAAAAGAAATCTATCGGCATCCTGGGGCCGTGGCTCCGGGCGGGATCCAAGAGCTGAAGGGTGCCCTTGATGATGGCCAGATCATGGTTGGGCGGCACCACGTACACTGCGTTGGGCTCGACAACCATTCCGTCTTTTACCTGGGCAACCTTCATTGTCGAACATTTTTGAATCAGCTCGGGCATCAGGCTGACATGGGTCGGATCCAGATGGGGAACTAAAATAAACGCCATGCCGGGATTGTTCGGCATGTGCTTAAAAAATGTCTCAAACGCCTCCAGCCCGCCGGCCGAAGCACCCATGCCGACGATGTGAAATTCACCGTTCGTCGGCGAGGCGGTTTTTTTCTTTATCGCTTTTATTTCAGGCAGGACTTTTTTTTTATCTTTGGCCGTTTTTTTGCGGGTGGCCATGGGGGGCTCCTTCACGATAGGTGCTGGTATCGTCAGGGGTCAAGCTCTATCCGCGACCGGATGCAGCAGATAAGGGCCCTTGTCGAATAAAGATTGAAGAATTATGGTACTCCATTTTAATTAAATTCGGCCTGGTAGTCAATAGATTGAAGGGCTCCAATATTACTTACACGACACTGTCCCCAAAATCCACGAAAAAATCAAAATGATTGCTGCCAAAAGAAGATTTTATAGCGGGCATTTCGATTGGATTGTTCCGTTAATTCATTTCTTTCTTGACTCGGTTTCAAATTCTCACTACTTTCCTATCATATGCAAGCAAGGTCCATAATCACAAACGCCAATCATCGAGGGGGTGATGACAGGAAAAGTAGGGATGGCTGGGTGACGGATTATTAAGGAGCGAAGGGAATTTTTATCGCCCAAGGGGTATCTCGGGTAAATCGGTTTTCATTTCTCTAATGTAACCATATCACACGAAAGGAGAACAACATGTCAAAAAGAATCTTGACTACGACGATTTTCGCGGTCCTTGCACTAGGGTTGATCCTGCTGCCACTCACAGGGGTGCAGGCCGCAGACAAACTCGGCTGGGTCGGCCCCGTCTACAAGGAGTTGTCCGCCAGTCTGAACAAGGGTTTCAAAGCGTATTACAAGAAAACGTACGGCAAGGATGTGGACATCACATTCGTGCGACCCGGCGGGTGGCCGGTTTGCCTGGACAAGGTCCGGGCATGGGGCGGTAAACCGGATGCCGACATTTTCCTGGGCGCCGGTGCTCCGGCCCATGAAGTCCTAAAGCAGGAGGGACTGATCATCCCTTACCGGCCTAAGGGTTGGGATAAGGTTCCCGCCGATTGGCACGGCATGAAGGTCAAGGACAAGGGTGATCTATGGACCTGTTTCGCGCCCTGGATCGTCACCAATCTGTACAACGAGAAAGTATTGAAGAAGCTGAGGCTGCCGCCGCCCAAAACGTGGCACGATCTGCTCAACCCCATTTACCGGGGCAACATCGTGCACACCCTGCCCTATGCCTCCGGCACCATGCATGAAACCATTGAAATTCTGATGCAGGCCTTTGGCGAAAAAGAAGCCTGGCGCTATCTGAGATTACTGGCTGCGCAGCTGGCCCGTTTTTCCACCGGCAGCACCGATACGACCCAACTCGTGGCCCGCGGCGAAGTCCCCATCGGAATCGCGCAGCCGCAAATGAACGCCATGGCGGCGCGCAAAGACGGCTTTCCGGTGCGTGATTTGTTGCCGGAAAAAACCATCCTGGTTCCGGAGGCGGTGGCCTTGCTGAAAGGTGCGCCCAATGAAGCGGTCGGCAAGATCTTCCTGGACTGGCTGTTCAGCATGGAAGGACAAAAATACGTGCTGGAGGGCCGCTACTTTGCGGCCAATACGGACATTAGCTTCTCCGCCTGGCAAAAAGAAGGCGTTGAAATGGCCAAGCATGCCCAGAAGGCACTGGGCACGGATTCGTTCTGGGCCCTGAAGGTCGACTTCATCGAATACGACCTGGACCTGGCGACAAAAAGATGGGACGAAGTCAACAAGAAATACGAGTACGAGATCTACCGCAAGTGGGGCGAGTTGAAAAGCAGTCTGTTCCTGATCGAGGAAGTTGAGGGGGAAATCAACGCGGCCAAAGACGAAAATATGGACGTGGCCAAGGCCGAGGCCAAAATAAAAGACGCCCGAAATCTTTTCGAGATCGACGGCAAGTATGCCGCCGCGCGGCTGGCGGCCTCGAAGGCCCGCGCTTTGCTGGTGGCGCCGTAACGGAGTTGTAAAGTCAGTGTACGTTTCCAGGTTTGATGCACGGACGGGCCAAGGTGCGTCCGTGCATCTATTTTGAAATAATAATGATTTCGAGTCCGGAGGAGTTGGCTTATCAGTTATTGAAAATTCCAAATAACAAATCACAATGACCTAAATTCGAAATTCTAAACATGTTTGGATCATTGAAAATTGTAATTTGAAACTTGTAGTTTGGGGTTTAAAATATTAGATATTTTTCCGAGAATTCGTCTTGCCAGTACTCCAAAACTCCAATACTCCCTGAGCATTATTCGAGGCAAAGCCATGCATCTCTGACTACGCCATGAGATATGGCTACGAAAATTTAGCAAAACAAAGGATCTGATATGTCACGCGGCAGTATCTCTCTGGCAGCCCTCCTGTGGGTGGTGATTGCCTGCCTGGTGCTTTATCCCCTGTCAATTCTGGTGGTGGAAAGCTTCAAAATCGCCGAAACGGGCGGCTGGGGCTTGGGCAATTACCTGGAATTTTTCCAGGACGCGTATTATCTTAAATGCTTTGGGAATACCCTGCTTTTGAGCACCCTGGTGCTCCTGACGACTACCGTGTTCGGGGTGCCGCTGGCCTATATTTTGGCGCGCTACCGCCATTGGGGCAAGACGGTTTTCACAGCCCTGATCCTGTTGCCGATTGTTTTGCCCGCTTTTGCCGGCGTATTTGCCTTTATCATCTTTTTCGGCAAATGGGGTACTGTAAATTTGCTCCTGATGGAGATCGGGCTAATCGAGAAGCCTTTAAATTTAATCTACGGGTATCACGGGCTGGTTTTCATTCAAGCCCTGCACATGCTGCCTTTTATCGTCCTGGGCCTTTCGGCCGGTTTCACCAACATCGACCCCTCCTTCGAGGAAGCCGCCGAAGTCGAAGGGGCCAGCGGCTTTCGGAGATTTTTTACCATCACCTTGCCGCTTTGCACGCCAAGTTATCTGGCGGGCGCCGTCCTCGTATTCCTGTGGCCCTTTACCGATTGGCTGACGCCGCTGATTTTGGGACAGGTGGATTTTCTGCCGTCGGTATCGTATATCAATATCTCCTATCACTTTACCGATATGCACCGCAAGCACATGGGCATCGTGGCGGTGGTCGTTTCTTCGATTGTTTGCATTTCCCTCTTTTTGCTGGCCCGGTGGTGGGTCGAGCGCAAAAAGTATACCGGCCTCTCGAAAGGAACCACGTCTGAAGGCCGCGTGATCGAACCCAGCGTGTGGGTGAAGTCGGGGGCGTATGCCTACATGGTGTTTATCGCCCTGCTCGTGCTGCTCATTCCGATCGTGCTGGGGTTGGCCGCTTTTTCCAGGAGATGGTCCTTTGAGATGTTTCCAACTTATTGGACGCTGGAAAATTTCAGGCTGATCCTGCTGGAAAGCCCGGGGCTGATAAAAAACTCGTTCCTTTTCAGCGGAATCGCGCTTGTTTTAGGAATTGCCTTCGGGCTCCCGGTCGCTTATCTTATCGTGCGCACCCGGACCCCGGGCAAGGATGCACTCGACTTTGTGATCACCCTGATGCTGGCGTTTCCGGGAATCGCCATCGGTGTCAGTTATCTGCTGGCATTTTGGAAAGGCATACCCCTGGCCCATTACTGGATCATCATGCCCCTGGCCCTGTTTGCCAGGCGGCTGCCGTATTTTTTACGCATGGCGCATTCCTCCTACTTGCAGCTGGATCCTTCGCTCGAGGAAGCTTCCGAAGTAGCGGGTGCCGGAAAAATCAGAACCTTTTTTCACATTTCATTGCCGTTGCTGCTCAAAGGGGTGCTCGTCGGCGTGGTGATGTTCTTCATCATGGCGTTTCAGGAGATCTCCACCGCGGTATTTCTCTATAAAGGCGGATGGGAGACCCTGCCAATCGGGATCTATTTGAACTGGCATCGCGGCATGGAGTTCGGAATTGCCGCTGCCATGGCGTTTCTGATGATTGTGATCACCTTCATTTTGCTGCTGATCATATCGAGAATCGGCGGGGGCGTTCTCAAAGCCGCCTGGGGGGCTGGGGAAAAGTAAGAGGTTTCAGGTGTCGGGTTTCAGGTGTCAGGGTGCAAAGGTTCAGAGGTTCTGGGTTCAGGGTTTAGAGGTTCTGGGTTCAGGGTTCAGAGGTTCAGGGTTCGGGGTTCAGAGGTTCAGGGTTCGGGGTTCAGGGGTTCAGGGTTCAGAGGTTCAGGGTTCAGGGTTCAGCCCAACCGCCGGAAAAAACAGCCGGCCTAATCGAAAAAGAAACTACACTGATTCATAGCGGTATTATGGATTGTGTGAGCGGTTTTTGCTTGTGCTAGCATCCCGCTTTCAAGCGGGGCATCCCGCTGCTTTTTAGCGGGGCAACCGCGATTTACTCGGTCTGGCATATTTATATAAGGAAGTTTCATACGAGCGTCACCGCTGGCCCAAAAAACGGCCAGTTAAATCAAAAAAGAAACTAATGAACATCGAACATCGAACGTCCAACATTGAACATCGAATAATGTATTCTGTCTATTTTATAAAAGACTGAGCGAAGCGATTCCATACTTCATCATTCGATATTTCTTGTTCGATATTCGTTATTCAAAACTAACCCAGCCGCCGGAAAAAACAGCCGGCCTAATCGAAAAAGAAACTACACTGATTCATAGCGCTATCATAGATTGTGGGAGCGGTTTTTGCTTGTGCTAGCATCCCGCTTTCAAGCGGGGCATGCCGCTGCTTTTTAGCGGGGCAACCGCGATTTACTCGGTCTGGCATATTTATATAAGGAAGTTTCATACGAGCGCCGCCGCTGGCCCAAAAAACAGCCAGTTAAATCAAAAAAGAAACTAATGAACATCGAACATCGAACGTCCAACATCGAACATCGAATAATGTATTCTACCAATTTTATAAAAGACTGAGCGAAGCGATTCCACCCTTCGACATTCGATATTCGATATTCTGCGGTTCTGCGGTTCGCTTTTAACTTTAGTTTCATATGAGAGTGAGAGGTTCAAAGGTTCACGGTTCAAGGGTTTGGAGGGTCAGTGCCGAAATTACCTTGAACCTACGAGGAGAATAATTTAATGGCATTCATAGAGATTCAAAACCTGTTCAAGCGCTTTAAGAAGGTGGTGGCAATTAATCACATCCAGCTGGAAGTGGACCAGGGCGAAATGTTGACCCTGCTCGGGCCCAGCGGCTGCGGTAAAACAACCACCCTGCGCTGCATTGCCGGCCTGGAGAAGCCGGACGAAGGGGACATCGTTATTGACGGCAAACCCATGCTTTCGAAGGGATTCGTCGAACCTTCCAAAAGGGGGATTGGCATGGTGTTTCAGAACTATGCCGTCTGGCCGCATATGAAGGTTTACAATAATATCGTTTATGGGTTGAAAATCCAGAAGATGTCCCGGCCGCAAATGAGTGAAAAAGCGCAAAAGGTATTGGAATTGGTCGGGTTGGGTGGACTGGAAGACCGATACCCGGCCCAATTGAGCGGCGGCCAGCAGCAGCGGGTAGCGTTGGCACGGGCACTCGTTGGAAACCCCAAAGTGCTGCTGTTGGATGAACCGCTGAGCAATCTGGATGCCAAGCTGAGAGAGGAGTTGAGATTTGAAATCAAGAGCCTGGTCAGACGGATGGGCATTACATCGGTCTACGTCACCCACGATCAGGCCGAGGCCATGGTCATCTCCGATCGAATCGCTGTCATGGAATCGGGCAACGTCGTTCAAATCGGCACTGCTAACGAAATATATGAAACGCCCGCCAATAAATTTGTGGCCGATTTCATCGGCACCATGAATTTTATGCCCGGTCAAGTCGTCGAGGTCCAGCCGGACGCGGCCGGAGTTTGCATTCGCCCGGAATTCAGCGAAAAGATAATATGCACAACATCCGGCAATACGGCTGCATCAGCCGGAGAAGAAGTGTATGCCTCGATACGACCCGAGGATGTGGAAGTATTTACAGAACCGCCTCAAGACCGGGAGAATCTTTTCAAAGGCACCATCGCCCACCGGGCCTACCTGGGCAACTTTCTTTACTTTTTCGTAAACGTAAACGACACGATGATCAGGGTGCAGGTGCCCCATCACCTGCCGCAGGAAGAGGGGCAGGAACTCTATCTGTTTCTAAATCCCCAAAAATGTATGATTTTGTCCTGACTATAGCGTTTGGCATAATGACGTTCCAATACAGCCAGTTTTTGAATGTTTTTATTGTATTAAATACATCTGAAATTACCTGGTCCAAACGCTCTAATATTTTTTTCAGTCCTCATCCCTCAGTCCTCAGCACTTTTCACTTGAGACCCTTGCAGTTGGCATAGTAGGTGACCGTGGCGGGCCAATCCGAGAAAATACCCCGGATGCCCACCTCCTGCGCCAGCACGTCGAGAGTGATGTACGCGTCACCGTCGTTGTTGATGGCCGGGGCCGTCGTCCGGTAGTAAAATCCGCCGCCGCTTTTGAGAAGACCGGAGCGCTCCAGGGTCCAGGTGATGATTTCCAGGCCGGCTTCCCTGGCCCCTTTGGCGTAAACCGAGGGGACGATCTTTTTATTCCCGTCAAGCGCCAGGAGCATCCACATGGGCGGCGCGATGATGTTTACACCCTCGGCAACGAGCTGCGCCATGCCGGGCGACCATGTGCCCGGGGCAGTGTGATCGAATCGGGAGCTGCGAAAGCGACCGTCGAGAAACACGGCCTGCCGGCCGAAATCGGGTTCTTTGTCGATCCAGTAGCGCACGTCGTCGAGGTTGAAAGACTGCACATACACATCTTGGGGCTTGACACCGGCGGCTTTGTATTCATCGATCATCTGCTGGGCATAATCTTGCTGGGTGTAGTCGCCTTCGTAGGGCATGTTCACGCTGGGAGATTTGAGCTCAGGTGTCATCTTGACGCCCAAATCCTTGAAGAGTTCGATGCTCTCGACGTGGCTGAGCACCGTGCCGCAGGTGGCGTACAGGTCGGTGCGCCACCCGGCGGTGGCATCCAGGTATTGCTCGATGGTGGTGGCCTTGCGGTCGGCCGCATCCATTTTGCCGCAAAGGGACTTGAATTCGGCCAGCGTGAAGTCACTGGCGCAGCACTTGATATCGGCCGGGTTAAGCAGCTTGCCGGATCTGGAGAATGCGGGAGGTGTCGTGCACTTTTCGCGCAGATCCTCCCGGGCGACGACGTCCGTCGTGGTATGGAGATCGCACTGGGAGTGGCGGCAGATCAGCTCCCGGTCCCTGGTGAACGTCACGTCGCACTCGATGATGCCGGCCCCCATGCGAGCGGCCGCGACATATGACTCCCGGGTGTGTTCGGGAAACTGCAGGGCCGCGCCGCGGTGGCCGATGGAAAAATCGGTTTTCTCGAAGGGACCTGCGGAGCACTGCTCGAGCTCGGTTTTGAGCCGACTTGGGTCCATGTCCGCGACGAGATAGAAGGGCCGGGGGCCGAGCTGCACGGCCGGTTCTTTTTCCTTTGGGTCTTTTTTATCACCGGCGGCGGAGACAATGGCGGCCAGGGCGAGCAATATGGTTGTTATGATTACAGCAGTTAGCGTAATTGCCGACCTACTATTGGATTCGATCAATTTAGGCCACAGAATATGGCCTGAAAAACGTCCGTATGCGTCCATGATTTTTCCAATACGTGGCTTGGGGAAAGTGGCTCTCAGATTGATAGTGTTTTTTGAAGCCATTTTTTAAAAACGATATCCTGAATCCGATAAATTTCGTTTTTTACAATGATCTCTTTTTTCATAAGACTTGACAGTGCCTTTGTCACCAGAGAAGCCGTTTTTAAATTGACGGACTTTAACGCATCGGCATTATACAGGTTGGATCCATTGTTTAATAAGATCAGCTTCAATGTTTTCTTTTGATTGACGCTTAAGGTTTCCCATAACACGCTGTATTCCAGAGTTCTTTTATCAACAATTAAATCCTCTAATTCACTGATAACTTCCGGGGAAACGGTTTTTTTTGCCGGCTGCTCCCAAAGGTGAAAGAGGAGATTTTGGATATACATAGGGTGGTTTTCGAATGTTTCTACAATCCTTTCGACAAATTCAGCCGGGAGATGGAGTTTTTTGCGTCTGAAAAGATTTTGAATCCAGGGGATGTATTCTTTGGTTTCAATTTTTTTTAAGGGAAAGCTTTCCGCTAATTTGTAAAATGCTCGTTTATTGGAGTTAAACATCTCAGTTATCATGTGTTGCTGGCTGCCTGCAAAAACGTAGCAGATTTTTGAATGTTGCTGAATCAAGGAACGTAATCTTTTTTCAAAGCCCTCTTCAGTGTAATTGGCAACTTCCTGGAACTCATCAAAAGCGACCACCAGCTTATGCTTCTGGGAATATTTTAAAAGGATATTCATCAATTCTTCGAGGATGATTTTTTCATTAACGGCCTCGAAAGCTGGAGATATTGAAGTTCCTCCTGTCGCCGGATCAATACTTAAATTAAGTCTGATACTTTTTAGCGCCTTGTTGACTGTTTGAAGCAATCTTTCAAAATTCGACTCCAATTGGTTTAGACATTGAAAGGTTTTGGATATAAAATCCTTTTCAGATATGGTTCCATACAACTCTACATGCATCGTTTTGATCTTCAGGTTTTTCCGTTCAATCTCACCAAAAACCTGTTGAATCAAGGAACTCTTGCCGTATCTTCTATGGGAATATAAAAGGACATTCTGAGACCCCTTGATATATCTGAGCATCTCATCGAGTTCTTTTTTACGGTTGCAAAAAGAGTCTCCCGTAACGTAGTTGCTGTAGGCAAATGGATTTTCCATATTTCACCTTATAGAATATACCCTTTAGTGTATAATATATTACACTTATATGGTTAATATATGTAGTGTAATATATAAAATGCCTTTAATCTGATGTCAAGCGTGAAGGTCTTTTAATCCAGGATGGCCGTGATCATCAATCCCACCATAGCTCCCATAACCGGCGCCAGGGGTGTCAGACGAAGGGCCTGAACATAGTATGTACCGCAGACTGCCACCAGCCCGAAGAAAATAAAGACGAACAGGTCGCCGAGGGCGTGGGAGGCCAGCGGATAAGGTCCGCCGCTGTAGGCCAGGGCTGCGATAATCGAGGCGGCTCCGATGATTACCACCGGCCAGCCGCCCCGGGCCTCGGCCACATAGTAGGGCAGAGCATCCAGGATGGGCAATAGGGCTATCTTGAAGGGTCGCCTGTTTGAAGTTTGCTGTGCGCCAACAAGTGCAGGCTCAATAAAAAATAAAATTGCTACCAGCAGGCTAAGTGAAACCCATTTTCGCATAATAATCAAACCCATCATATTAAGTCCTTTTAATTCCTTTAAATGCTTTCGTGGTCTTACGATGCGACTATTTTTAACAGAAAACCGAAATTGTATAAAGCAGATTAATTATTTCATCACATGGATTGATCTGGATATTTTTCTTGACAAATAAGCCCGTGAAGTTTTTACATGGCTATTTGAGGTTCAACCAAAATAATTTATCTCGACAGTGGTCTAGACAGAAATGATGTAATGAAAGCTTTGGAATCAGGGTCTCCGGTGTCGGACGTCCCTGTATTTTTCAGTACCTCATATTAAAGAGGTCGAAGGGAGGTGGGCAGACTTACTTTGCCGACAATAAACACTCAAAAAGGGGGAAGGTTATTATGAAACGTATTTCATTGTATGCAACCTGCATTTTAATCGCTGCCATTGCTTTGGCCCTGGTCTTTCCCGGTCCGAGCCATGCCGCTAAATTCAAAAAAGAGTACAAGATGACCGTCGTCGTCACCTCTGGATTTTACTGGGGGCAGGGGGCTCTCAAATTCGCCGAGCTTGTGAAAGAGAAAACCGAGGGCCGGATCAACATCAAACCCTATTGGCGCAGCCAACTGCTAAAAGGTGCGCAGTTGAAGTCGGCCCAGATGGTTGCCAACGGCGTGATTGATTGTGCCATGGAATCCACCATTAATATCTCACCTGTCATCACCGAGGCCAACATCTTTTCGCTGCCGTTTTTTATCAACAATTTCGAAAATCTCGATAAGATGGAAAATGGACAGACCGGGCAGGCCGTCTTTGCGGCCATGGAGAAAAAAGGTCTCAAAGGGTTGGCCTGGGCTGAAAACGGTTTTCGGCAAGTGACCAACGGCACCCGACCTATCCGCACACCGGCAGACGTCAAAGGCCTGAAACTCAGGGTTGTGGGAAGTCCAATCTTTATCGATATTTTCAGGCAACTGGGAGCTGACCCGATTAATATGAACTGGGCCGATGCGGTATCCGCCTTTCAGCAAGGTGTCGTGGATGGCCAGGAGAATCCGGTCGGTGTCCTGCTGCCGGTCAAAATCTGGCAATACCACAAATATGCCACTTTCTGGAATTATCTTGTCGATCCGGTGGTCTTTTACTGGAACAAAAAGCAGTGGGATAAATTCCCCAAGGACATTCAGGCGGCGATCCTGGAAGCAGCGCAGCAAGCCGCCAGATTCGAAAAGGCCCTTTGCCGTGCCGGGCAGGACGGGGATAAATCCATCAATATTCTGAAAAATGAGTTCAACCATACGATGAAGATTCCGCAGCCGATCCAATATATGGAGAGCCAGGGAACCCAGGTTACTTTCCTGTCTGATGATGAGCGCAATGCCTTCATTGAAGCCACAAGGCCGCTCTATGACAAGTGGGTGCCCAAGATCGGAGCTGATCTCTACGAAAAAGCGAAGGCGGATATGGGCCAATAGCCGACAGCAGATCAAAAAATCCCCGGGATGTCTTGTGCTGCCCGGGGTTTTTTTCACAGTTAGCGTCTTAAGTTAAATCTGTTAGGGGTTTCAGGTGTCAGGTGTCAGGTGTCAGCAAAAACCGATACTGGACACAGATTTGGTTGCGACTGAAAACCAATACTGGTGACAAAAGTCCATTTCGTGAACGACTGCGAAACTGCGCCTTGAGTTTGGTTGCTGACACCTGAAACCTGACACCTGAACACTGCTGTTTAAACAAATCACCAAAGTCACCTCTCCTGGGTGGACCAAAGCCGGGCTCGGATACTATACTCTCCGGTGGATTCGGGTTAGGGTAATCGCATGAATAAAACCAAAGAGCGTATCAGAATAGACCACTGGCTGGTCGCCATTTTCCTTTTCACCATGGCCGCCATTGCATTTATTAATGTGTTGAGTCGTTACCTGTTTCATTTTTCATTTGCATCGACGGAAGAAATCACCATTAATCTATTTGTCTGGATGACGGTGATCGGATCCGGCATTGCCTTTGAACGAGGGAGCCAGCTCGGGATGGTCACCCTTTTTAATGTTTTCCCGCAGCGATTTAAAAAGGCGGTCGTCTTGTTAAGCTCCATTCTGAGTGCGCTGCTGTTTATCCTGGTCGATATTTATATGATCAAAGCGATTTACAGCGAAATTACTCTCTTCCAGGCAACCTCGGCCGCGCTTGGCATTCCCGTGTGGATCTATTATATCGGCGTTCCCATTTTATCCGTTTTCGTGTTTACCGGCATCTATAGAGAGGTCACTGCCAGAATGGCTGAACTTTATAAGGAGAGCGGTCAATAATGGAGATTGTCCTGATATCGGTCCTTTTTCTGGTGCTCATGGCGATCGGGGTGCCGATCGGAACTTCGCTCGGCGTTTCAGCGGTTGTTACCATTTACCAGTTTGATCTTGGCATCGACATGCTGGGCGTTAATTTTTCATCCGGAATTGCAACCTTTCCGCTGCTGGCAATCCCATTTTTTGTTCTGGCCGGCGTTATTCTCGATAAAGCCGGGCTGGCCGCCACCATCGCCCGCTTCTTCGAGCTTTTGGTCGGCCAGGCGGTGGGGGGCCTGGCCATGGTGGCCGTGATGACCTGCATGTTCTGGGGGGCGCTCTCCGGCTCCGGGCCGGCTACCACAGCCGCGGTGGGTTTGATTCTCCTGGCGCCCATGATCAAACACGGGTATGACAAGCACTTTGCCGGCGCAACCATCGCCAACTCATCCGATCTTTCCATCATCATTCCGCCGAGCATCGCTTTCATCATTTACGGGGATATCACCAGCGTTTCGGTGAGTGCCCTTTTCGTGGCCGGAATTATTCCCGGCCTGTTAACCGGCCTCGGTACGGTGCTGGTGGCCTATCTCATTTCCAGAAAGCGCGGCTACCGGGGGCTGGAAAAACGAGGAAGCCTCAAAGAAATCTTGATTGCCCTGAAAGATTCTATCTGGGCGCTTTTGGCACCGGTTATTATCCTGGGTGGAATTTATGCGGGTATTTTTACACCCACCGAAGCAGCGGTTGTCGCGGTCTTTTACAGCCTTTTTGTGGCCATTTTCATATACCGTTCCATCGGTTGGCGTGATCTGATCAAGATTCTGGTCGACGCCAGCGTGACCAGCTCGGTAATCATGTTCATTGTCGTATTTGCCGGCATTTTTACCTGGGCCGCTTCGGTGATCGGCGTGATTGACCTCGCTGCCAACTTTATGATCGAGATTGCGCCGAACGCGGTCGTGATGATCATTCTGGTAAATCTGCTTCTGCTGGCCCTGGGAATGATCATCGATGCCATTTCCATATCCTACATCGTCATGCCGATCCTAATCCCGGTTTTGGCCTCTTTTGGCATTGATCCCCTGTGGTACGGCGTGATATTCGTATCGGCCCTGGCCATTGGTCAGGCCACCCCCCCGGTGGGGGTAAACCTGTTCACCGCCGCCAATCTGGTCAAAGGCAATCTGGATTCCATCGCCAAAGAAGCCATTCCCTATGTTGTCATGGATGCCATTGTGCTGCTGATTCTGTCACTCTTTCCGATTCTCTCGCTTTATTTGCCGGTTTTGGCGGGGTTGTATAAGCCGGGATGATAGGCTGGGATGCTGGGATGTTGGGAGGCTGGGAGGCCGGGAGGCTGGCTCATAGCTCATAGCTGATAGCTCTTAGAGGAAGGTGAGAAGGTGGGAAGGTGAGAAGGTGAGAAGGTTGATTTGAATTCGGAAGTCGGAATTCGGAAGTCGGAAATAGGAAGAAGTTGAGAAGATGAGAAGGTAAGAAGTTGGGAATGAGTGAATATCTGAAGTTGAGAAAGAATCAGGGCATCAGTTAGGTAGTGCCTGCACGAAGAGTCGGGTTTTAGGTAGGTTGGGTAGAGCCCGCTTTGAAATGTTGGGTTTCGTACCTCAACCCAACCTACGAAAATCAAGCATTTAAGGCGAATTGATCTCTAACGGCGAAACCCAACAATTCAATAAAGCGAGTTTTCGTTCGATTAATCGGTTGTTAAAACGCCAGGGGCTATGGGGATGATAAAAGTTTTTTCTAATCTAGCCCCTAAAGACTTTCTATCTTACCTGTCATTTCTTATGTGCTACGAGCTTATAGCTTAGAGCTTAGGGCTATGAGCTATGAACTATGAGCTACGAGCTATGAACTATGAACTATGAGCTATCAGCTGGCACGTCAGTGCCGTAGCCTTCCAGCAACAAAGATTATTTTAGCTAGGAGTAGTTTATGACCGCTTTGAATAACAAGTACATCGAATACTATCGCACCATGGTCACTATCCGGCAGTTTGAAACCATGGCCGGAGAGCTTTTTGCGGATGGGAAGATACCCGGTTTCATTCATCTGTCCATCGGCCAGGAAGCCTCGGCGGTGGGGGTTTGCTCCTGCCTACGAAGTGATGACTACCTGACGACGACCCACCGCGGACACGGGCATATGATCGCCAAAGGGGCCGACCTGAAAAAAATGGTGGCCGAGTTGTTCGGCAAAAAAACCGGCTACTGCAAAGGCAAAGGCGGCTCCATGCATATTGCCGATTTTTCGATCGGTATTTTAGGGGCCAACGGGGTCGTTGCCGGGGGGCTGCCGATTATTGCCGGGGCGGGCTTTTCCATTAAAATGCGCCAAACCGATCAGGTGGCGGTCTGTTTTTTTGGTGACGGAGCCTCCAACCGCGGGCCCGTGCACGAGGTCATGAACCTGGCGTCCGTCTGGAAATTGCCGATCATATTTGTGATCGAAAACAATCAGTTCGCTTCGACAACCCCTTTACAGGAGGCCTGCTCAATCGATGACATCTGCATCCGCGCGGCCGGCTATGATATGCCGGGTATTGCGGTGGACGGCAATGATCTGCTGCGGGTGCGCGAAGTCGCCCTGCAGGCCGTTGAGCGAGCTCGCCAGGGCGAAGGGCCGAGCCTGATCGAAAACAAAACCTACCGCATCAAAGGCCACTTTGAGGGCGATCCTCAGAAGTACAGAGCTGAAGAAGAAGTTCAGCATTGGCAGGATCAAAAAGATCCGGTCAGTCGATTCGCCGAATTTTTAGCCGATCAAAACGTCCTGACGGCGATGCTGGATCAGCAGATTAAAGATGAGGTGGCGGCCCGGCTGCGGGATGCCGTGGCGTTTGCAGAAAATAGTCCTTTCCCGGAACCGCATGAGGCGCTGGAGGATCTTTTTGCAAGTAATTAGGCGCTTAGCGACATCATGTTGACAATTGGTTTGCGATGTTACCACCTGCATTAACATTTAAAAGTGTCATGTGTCAGGTTTCAGCGCCGCCGCTGGCCTTAAAAGCGTCCAGTCTGATCGATGATAGAAACATAGTTCATATGCCAACGTAGGGTCGGCCACGACACGACTGAGCTCGTCGCAGGCCGTGCCGACCGGTTTTGGCGGGAACAGTGGCCCGCCCTATATTTCTGAACTACGCGGTTTCACTCGAGTTTCCTGGTGTTAGAAAATTAGGGCACTAAATCCCGACACCTGAAACCTTCACTGTAGAGCACCAAGAAGAAGTCAAGCAAAAAATTTCAATTTTTTTTAGGCAACACTCCACGGGTCCGATCCGAGCCGGTTCTTTGAAAATTCAATTAACCAGAGTCAATCATTGCAATCTCAGATTTTAG
>Ga0209678_1000358_pt1 | contig 16145 bp, 10 predicted proteins | sample WorMetilvaeELBA1_FD_187404 | JGI IMG/M metagenome (GOLD analysis project Ga0209678, IMG submission 187404) | Marine gutless worms symbiont microbial communities from Max Planck institute for Marine Microbiology, Germany - Olavius ilvae ELBA.1... ...
TTCAGCCGAAGCCCCGACTTTCAGTCGTAGCAGAGTGACTTCGAGTCAGTGCTTTCAGTTGGCTTTAGCCAAAACGCGGCTTTCAGCCGCGAATCATACTATGGACTTTAGTCCATAGTGGTTGATTGCAAGCGTCATTCATGATTTTGCTTGCGAATATGGTTATTTAAAAAGGCGTCACACTATTAATGGGAATAGTGAGGAAATAAAATATGGAGACACCATGTCAAGAAGGTATTGGGATAATTTATTCCTAAAAATGGCAAAGGAAACTAACGGTCTACGAATCGTTAATTACATTGCCTGGTGTGCCGTAAGGCTCAATTCGATAATCAAACATTGAATTACCCAATTATTTCAAGAGATCAAAATATCAATAGCATTAGCACAAACCGCACTAAAAAACCTTGGCCTCTATAATAGGGAGGTTGATGGCGTCAACGGCAACCAGACAAAAGTTGCAAATCAACCTATGACGCTGACAGTGGGCCTATAATCCTGTGGAACTCGGTACTCAACAGCATAGAACCCAATACCGTTAGCTTAAGGATTATGAGGCCGGTTCGTTCAGCTCCCACCGCGTCATTCCGGCAGGGATTGCCGGAAACCAGGTGCCAGGGATGGCAAAAACAAGGGGGAGATGGCATTGGCACAGAAGGAGGATAGAAGATGCAACGTCGCGATTTCTTCAAGCAGACCGGGGTCGCCTCACTGGCACTCGGTGCCTCTACCTTCGGTATCAAGACCGTCCGGGCCGGCACCGAGCACAAGTGGAAGATGGTCACTACCTGGCCGAAGAACTTCCCCGGTCTGGGCACCGGCGCCAATCGACTCGCCGAACTCATCGGCGAGCTGAGCGGGGGCCGCATCCGGGTGAAGGTGTATGGGGCCAAGGAATTGGTACCCGCATTCGAGGTCTTCGACGCCGTCGCCCAGGGCACGGCCGAGATGGGCCATGGCGCGGCCTATTACTGGAAAGGCAAGAGCGAGGCCGCCCAGTTTTTCACCACCGTCCCCTTCGGCATGACGGCCCAGGAGCGGAACGGCTGGCTCTATCACGGGGGCGGCCTGGAGCTCTGGACCGAGCGCTATGCCCGGTTCGGTCTGGTCCCCGCACCGGCCGGGAACACCGGGGTCCAGATGGGGGGCTGGTTCAACAAGGAGATCAAGAGTGTTGCGGACCTTGCGGGCCTCAAGATGCGGATTCCGGGCCTCGGCGGCGAGGTGCTCAAACGCGCCGGAGGCACCCCGGTCAATCTGCCGGGGGGTGAGCTCTTCACCGCCCTGCAGTCCGGCGCCATCGACGCCACCGAGTGGGTAGGGCCCTACAACGACCTGGCCTTCGGTCTCTACAAGGCGGCCAAATACTACTACTATCCCGGCTTCCACGAGCCGGGCACCACGCTGGAGGCCATTATCAACAAGGCCGCCTTCGAGGCCCTGCCTGCGGACCTGCAATCCATCGTGCTCAACGCCTGCAAGGTGGTGAATCAGGATATGTTGGCCGAGTACACCGCCCGTAACCCGGTGGCGCTCCGGACCCTGATCGAGAAGCACGGTGTAGCCCTGCGTTCCTATCCGGACGATGTCACTGTCAAGCTGCACCGGCTTGCCAAGGAGGTGGTCTCCGAACTGGCGGAGAAGGATGCATTCTCGCGCAAGGTGTACGACTCGTACCGGAAGTTCCTCCAACAATCGCAAGCATGGAGCAACATCTCCGAGCTGGCCTACCTGCAGGCCCGCGACCTGGGTTGACCGGGCAGGTTCCGTCCGACGTGGAGGGCCTCGCGGCCCTCCCCCCGCTGGCGCTGTATGTTCATATCCCCTGGTGCCTGAGCAAGTGCCCTTACTGCGACTTCAACTCGCACCCCCTGCACGGTAACATCCCCGAAACGGCCTATGTGGAGCGCCTGCTTCGGGACCTGGAGCAGGAGACAACCGAGCTTGCTTCTCCCCGCCCCCTGACGAGCGTCTTCATCGGCGGCGGCACGCCGAGTCTGTTCTCCGGCGCGGCGATCGCCAGGCTGCTGCAGGGCGTGCGCGACCTGGTCGATCTACCGGAGGACGCGGAGATCACCCTGGAGGCAAACCCGGGCACGACCGATGCCGCCCGCCTCGTGGCCTATCGACAGGCCGGCGTCAACCGGCTTTCCATCGGTGCCCAAAGCCTCTCGGCGCGGCACCTGGAGCGGATCGCCCGGATCCACGGACCCGCGGACGTCCGCTCCGCGGTCGACCAGGCGCGACGGGCAGGCTTCAAGAACCTCAATCTCGATCTCATGTACGGCCTGCCGGAGCAGTCGCTCGCGCAGACCTGCCGGGATCTCGAGGAAGCACTGGCGTTGGAACCCGAACACATCTCCTGGTATCAGCTCTCCATGGAGCCCGATACCGCCTTCCACCGGGCCCCTCCGCCCGTTCCCGATGAGGACCTGACCGCCGACATGCAGCTGCAGGGGAGCCTAATGCTGGCGGCGCGGGGATTCGAACCCTACGAGGTATCCGCCTACGCGCCGGTGGAGCACCGCTGCCGGCACAACCTGAACTACTGGCGATTCGGGGATTACCTGGGGATAGGTGCCGGCGCCCACGGCAAGCTGACATTCCCGGCCCGGCAACGGATCGAACGCCGGTGGAAGCTGCGCGACCCGGCGGCCTATCTCGACCCCGCCAGTCGGGACCGCTTGGTCAGCGGAAAACAGGTCCTGTCGGAGGCGGATCTGATCTTAGAGTTCGCCCTGAACGCCCTGCGACTGTCGGAAGGCTTCGATGCCCCGCTGTTCGAACGCCACACGGGACTTCCTTTCGATCGGATCGCCGAGCGGGTCGTCAAGGCCCGCGCGGCGGGTCTATTGACCCCGGAGCAAGCGGATCATCGGATACGACCAACCGAGCTCGGACGCCGGTTCCTCAACGACCTCCTCCAGTATTTCACATCCTGAGGGCAACCGACCGGCCCATGGAATTGCAATTAGACGCCCCAAATGGCATTCTTTTCGGTTTGCTAAAATGAATGCGATCAAAAGCGGAGCAAGAAGGGCCATTATGAAAGAGGGAATCCACCCAGAGTACGGCGATATCAAGGTCGTGTGCAGCTGCGGCAACACATTCGTCACCCGTTCCACCCTCGGAAAGGACATCCACATCGAGGTCTGCTCCGTTTGCCACCCCTTCTACACCGGCAAGCAGAAGATCGTGGACACCGCCGGGCGCGTCGATAAGTTCCGCCGCAAATACGGACGCTGACACCACAAATCCGCCGTCGCTTTGAATCCGGCGACACATCCATCCCAAGCAATGACGACCACCCCGGAGGAATTCCGCGCCCAAGCCATGGCGCGCGGCCTGTCCCGAACATCCCTGGAGCCCGACCCTATCCGTCAGTTCCAGCACTGGTACGAGGAGGCGGTCGCCACCGGCATCCCGGAACCCAACGCCATGAGCCTGGCGACGGTGGCCGCGGACGGTCAGCCCTGGGTACGCACCGTGCTGTTCAAGCTCTACGACGAAACCGGCTTCGTGTTCTTTACCAATTACGAGAGTCGCAAGTCCGAACAGATAGCGGCGCAACCCAAGGTCGCCTTACTCTTTCCCTGGGTCGCACTGGCCAGGCAGATCCAGATTACGGGCAGGGCCGACCGGATTTCGACCGCCGAGTCCCTCACCTACTTCGCCACCCGCCCCCGCGGCAGCCAGATCGGCGCCTGGGCCTCACCCCAGAGCCGAGTCATCGGCTCCCGCTCCTTGCTGGATGCCAAGGTGGAGGAGATACGGCGCAAGTTTTCTCAGGGCGAGGTCCCCTTGCCCGGCTTCTGGGGTGGTTTCCGGGTGGAACCCGAGACCATCGAGTTCTGGCAGGGCCGGGAAAGCCGGCTGCACGACCGTTTCCTATACAGCCACACCCCTCAGGCCGACTGGCGCATCGAACGGCTGGCGCCTTGAATGCTTGACTACCTTTGTCCATTCCACTTGCCTGCACTCCACGCACTTAGAAGCTGTCTGGTTAAAAGCGATCCTGAATGATTTAGCGTTGTCGGGAGGAAAAGATCCCTACCTAGCGTCGGGACAAGAAAGATCCCTCCTGCGTCGGGACAGGGCTTGACGGGTTGCGTTTCGACGCCCACGGGCTCGTTGCTCTATGGCCAGGCCGGTGCCGGCGACTCAACGCAACCTACGCCCACAGTATTCCCGGTGCGGCCGGCCCGCGCGGACCGCGCGTCAAGTGTAGGTTGGGTTAGGCGCGCGGTCCGATCCCGAAGTACAGAACATGGAGGCGGGATGCGCTGCGCTTTCCCGCCCTACGGTTCTCTGACAACTGATAACTCTTTAACATATAAAAACAGTCGGTTAGAGTTAAATGTCAACAGACCCTAGTACCTAAGCACATTGGCGTGCTTGATCTGGTACGCCGCGGCTTGGCCTTTATTCACCAACTCCGTGAGCAACACACGTTCCTCCGCCATTAAACGCACGAGGTATTTTTTGCCCATCGGGCCACCTCCTGATCAACTCGCGCAAGCCCTACCATCACGGCCATGAACCTGCAATAATAGGAGAAATCACAGACGCGGTGCTCCGTCTGTTCTGTACCGGAAAAATAGACTGAAACTAGGTACTAGCACCCAGTTTCGATCGATACTGCTGGTCGCACACCGGAGTGTATGAGCCAACAGAGGCTATGAATTTGCAATATCAGCCGAAACTGGGTACTAGGGCGTGTTGACATTTAGAAGCTCCACCCGGCGGATCTTGCAGTCGATCAAATGGTTAGCTGTCAAGTTACAGTACGGCTTGTCATCTCGACCGAAGGGAGAGCTCTTACGAAGTATAGGGTGTTGTTTGGGCACAAGATTTCTCGCTGCGCTCGAAATGACACTAAATGTCAACACGATCTGGGGTCCGCACAGCGGACCCGACAACTAATTCGATCTAGGGAGGGCTCCAGCCCATGACTCGTCTTGTCGTTCACCCCAAGGTCGCGGGCGGGGATTGCGTCCGTGTCCCCCGGCTCCGGGCGGTCACCCTGGCCCTGGCGGTCGTCCTCCTGGCCATAGGCGCCGGCGCCGCCCAGGCCCAGGATTTCACCGTCACCAATGCGAACGATAACGGCACCGGCAGCCTGCGCGATGCGGTAACCCAGGCCAACGCCGCCGGTACCGGGCCCCATCGCATCACCTTCGCCGGCGGCGTGACGGGCCCCATCGTCCTGACCGGGGATCAAATCGACATCACTCAGGCGCTGACCATCACCGGCCCGGCGACCGGTCTGACCATCGACGGCAACAAAACCAACCGCATCGGACGCATCTTCGGGGTCACCGAACCGGTGGCGGTGACCCTGGAGCAGCTGACCCTGACCAACGCCAGGACCTCAGCGGGGGGAAGCGGTTCAGATTGCGACAAGACCTTCTCGGGCCAGGGCGGGGCGATCTGCGCGGAGGGCGACCTGACATTAGGCAACAGCACCGTCTCGGGGAATCACACGGAGGGGTCAAGCGCTAATGGTGGCGGGATTTATAGCAGTAGAGACGTCACCCTGACCAACAGCACCGTCTCGGGGAACCACACGCAAGGGAGCAACGCCGATGGCGGCGGGATTGCCAGCAGGGGAGGGATCACTCTGATCAACTGCACTATCTCAAGGAACGCCACGCAAGGGGGCGCCGCGGGTGGCGGGGTGTATCTCTTTAACGGCACCGCCACCTTCACCAGCAGCATCCTGGCGGGCAATACCAAGGGTGCCAGTACCAGCGCCGGCGCCAGCGACTGCGAAAAGGGATCAAATGCCACTGTCACCGCCGGCAACAGTCTGCTCCAGGCGACCGGCGCCGGGGCCTGCGATCTGACCGCGACCAACGGCAACCTCATCGGGCAGGACCCGCTGCTGGGAGCGCTCGCGGACAACGGCTGCGCGACCCCTTCCGGCACCGGCGGCGCCTGCGTCCGGACCCATGCCTTGCAGTCGGGCAGCCCGGCCATCGACGCCGGCGGTACCACGACGCTGGACACCGATCAACGGGGATACTCGCGTATCCAGGGAGCAGCCGTGGATATGGGTGCCTACGAGTATCATGGAGATCTGTCCCCCGGCACGACCACCGGCGGCACTACCGGCACTACGACCGGCGCAACCACCACTGGCGCCACCGGCACCACAACCACCAGCACAACTACCGGCAACACCACCACCAGCGGCACGGACACCGCGACCACTGCCGGCGATTGCCGCGCCGACATCGCGTGCAGCGACACCTCCAAGCTGTGGATCCATCGGGCCTATCGCGGCTATTATGGGCGCTGCGCCGAGTGCGGCGGCTTCCGCTACTGGTGCGAGCGCCTGGACGCGGAAGGCGGCGGCACGGATCTGAGCCCGATCATCGCCGCCTTCGGGACCTCCCAGGAATACACCGACCGCTTCAGCGGACTGAGCGACGCCGAGCTGGTCAACAACCTCTATCACAACCTGTTCGACCGCGACGCCGAGCCGGACGGGCTGAGATTCTATCTCGCGCTGCTGGAGGTCCACCGTGAGCGTTGGCGCGCCGCTCATGACGGCAGCGACGAGGGCGCCACCGAGTTCGGCCTGTCCCATATCGCCCTGGACGTCCTGCTCGGCGCCCAAGGCGACGACGTCGGCGTCCTGGACGCCAAGCTGACCGGCTGCGAGCAGTATTAGTTGGAGAGACTGTGAAAGTATTACCGAATTTCAGAAAGGGAAAACTACGAATCGCGCGAATCAGCGCGAAACTGTCATCCCGAACCAGGGCAACCGAATGATAAATAGATATAAAGTAATTGCTCAGGTAATTTGAACCGCAGAGACGCAGAGCACGCAGAGTATTTTCGGTGAGAGATCTATTAGTTGGATTGTGGGTAGATCCGGATTTCTCGTTACGTGCTGATCGCGGAAACACGCTTTTATCGCTTTCTCTGCGTCCTCAGCGTCTCTGCGGTTCATTGCCAAGACGATGTTTCAGCAGTGATTATTATTCGGTAGCCCTGCACCCGAACCGAAAGGGAAGGATCTTCTTCGCGTGATTCGTAGTTTTCCCCTGTTTTACCGACCGGGAACGCTTAAACTTAATGGCAGATGCCGGCGTGTGGGAGCCGGATGGAAATGGAGGAGTCTTCCGATGTTCAAGCCTTGGGATCCGCGCGTCAAACCCTCTGCCGCTACGGCAGCTTCCAAACCCGGCAAGCGTCTCGATCTATCCCTCGCTGCTGCTGCGGCATGTGTCGTCGTCATGCTGACGGCCCCTCTGGTCGGCGCCAATCCCACCGGCGGCGTGGTGGTCCGCGGCAATGCCGCCATCGCCACCCAACCGGGGCGGGTAACGGTCGATCAGCGCACCGGCAAGGCCGTCATCAACTGGAACGGCTTCAGCATCGAGGAAGGCGAGGTCACCCAATTCAACCAGCCCGGCAGGCGCTCCATCGCCCTCAATCGCGTTATCACCAAAGATCCGTCCCGTATCAACGGGCAGCTGCGGGCCAACGGCAATCTGTGGCTGATCAATCAGAACGGCGTCACCGTTGGCCCGCGGGGTAAGGTTCGGGCCCAAGGCTTCCTGGCCACTACCGCGGATATCGCCGATGACAACTTCATGCGCGGGCGCTACAAGTTCGACCGCCCGAGCCCCAACCCCAATGCCAGGGTCGTCAACCAGGGCCACATCTCCCTGGGCGAGCGTGGTCTCGGGGCCCTGGTCGCCCCCCATGCCCGCAACGACGGCTTGATTGAAGGCCAGGGCTCGACCGTGGTCATTGCCGGGGCCGAGACCTTCGCGGTCGATTTCTACGGCGACGATCTTATTCACTTCGAGGCCGGTCCGGTCACCCAGAGACCGGAGGGCGTGGAGGCCCTGGCCGCGAACCACGGGGAAATCGAGGTCGACGGCGGACGGGTACTGCTGACCGCCGCGGCCGCCGAAGGCATCGTGGACCAGGCGATCCAGGTGGGCGGCAAGATCCATGCGCGCAGCGCCTACACGGACGGGGGCGAGATCGTCCTCGACGGCGGCGATCACGGGACCCTGGCCGTGACCGGTATCCTGGATGCCTCCTCAACCCACCGAAGCGGCCACGGCGGCAAGATCGACATCCGCGGTCGCAAGATCAGGCTGGGACGCAAATCCCTGGTAAGGGCCAGCGGCGGCGACATCCGCATCGGTGGGGACCGGGGCGGCCAGGGCCCCGGTCGCAATGCCGATTCAGTGGTGTTGGCAGCCGAGGCCCGGATCATTGCCGACGCCACCGGCTTCGGTGACGGCGGCAGCATCATCGTCTACGGGAAAGAGACCGCCAAGATCGAAGGCCAACTGACGGCCCGGGGCGGTCCGTCCGGCGGTGACGGCGGCTTTGTCGAGACCTCCGCCGCCGGGACCATCGAGATCGCGGGCATTCGGGTCGATGCCTCCGCGTCCACGCCCGCCGGTAAGCCTGGGACCTGGTTGATCGACCCGCGGGACATCACAATCGGCCAGAGCTTGTCAGAGACAATAGTGAACGCGTTAAAAATTGGGCAGAACGTGACAATCTTCACGTCATCCGCCTCTACGCCGCAAGCTGTTGAGGGTGAGCTGCCTCCTCTATCGCCGGATCCAGGTCAGGACGGCAACATCACCGTTGAGGCGAGCATTCGCCCTGATTTGACCACAAACCCTAACGCTACAAATCAGCAGACTGTCACCTTGACGCTTACGGCGGACAACGACGTCACCGTCAATAGCGGAATCACCATCGGGCCGACGGATGCCGACGCCGGAGACAGCATGGGGGTTACGATTGTTGCCGGAAACGACATAAAGTTCCTCCAATCCCCCTCCAAAATTCCTGGCACCATTGATGTTGCGGCAGGTCTCGGCGGGGCGGTCAGTCTCACGGCGGCAAACAATGTTGACTTGGGTCGTATCAATGCCGGCGTCGGCAACATCAGCATTACCGCCACCGCCGGCGCGATTACCGACAACACCGCACCCCCCTCGGTTGGAGACGATGGTGGCGCAGGTGACGAAAACCTTGTCGGTGGTGCGATCAACCTGACCGCGGGCACCGGCATTGGTGGTGCGACGGTAGGCGACGATATTGACATTGCCGCGACCAGTCTGAACGCGACGATCACTGGAAGCAGCGGCGGTATTTTCATTGCTGAGACCGACGACCTTGCATTAGGTCACATCAAGGCTGCTGTCGATCCCGATACCGGCGCCGGTGTTGGCGACATCGTCCTCACGGCGGGCGGTGCGATCACTGACCAGGACACCACGGCTGTCGGAGAAGGTGCGGGTAATGAAAACCTCGTCGGTGGCATTATTAACCTAACCGCGGGCGGCAGCATCGGTACGTCGGGAGATGGCGCGATCGACACGGCTGTCGCGACCAAACTTGACGCATAAGCCACCAGCGGCAACATCTACATCGATGAGACCGACAACCTTGCACTGGGTCGAGTCGATGCCGGCACTGGCGCCATCACCCTCACGGTGGGTGGCGCGATTACCGATGAGGACCCTGCAACTGAAGGTGCGGGCAATGAGAACCTCGTCGGTGGTGATATTCGCGTGACCGCGACCAGCGGCGACATCGGCGCATCGGGAGACGGCGCCATCGACACCGCCGCGACCAATCTGGACGCACAAGCCACCAGCGGCAGCATCTACATCGACGAGAGCGACGGCGTTGCGGTGGGCCGTATTGATGCCGGCACCAATGCCATCGTCCTCACGACCGGCGGTACGATCACCGACAAGGACATCGCGGCGGAAGGTGCGGGCAATGAGAACCTCGTCGGTGGTGATATTCGCGTGACCGCGACCAGCGGCAACATCGGCGCGTCGGGAGACGGCGCCATCGATACCGCCGCGACCAATCTTGATGCGCAAGCTACCGGCGGCAGCTATCGACACCAGGGTGGTCGGCATCGACGCGCAGACCACCAGCGGCGGTATTTTCATCGATGAGACCGATGCCGTGCAGTTGGGCAACACGGGGCCGGTAACCACCGGCAGCGGGGGCGGACCCATCCAGGTCGCCGCGGGCGGCACCATGACCGTGGCGCAGGCGGTCACTACTGCTGGGGGAGGGGCAATCAGCCTGACCACCACCGCCGGCAACTTGCAGGTCGGTCAGGCGGTTACCGCCGGCGGCGATCTGAGTCTGGATGCGGCGGGTCTGTTGGGTCTTGCCGCGGCCGTTAGCGGAAGTCGTGTCGGTCTCACCGGCGGCACTGGCATCGGGCACACTGCCGATGGCGACGTCATTTCCGATGGCATCATCACCGCCGGGGCCACGACCGGCGATATCGGCATGGCCGAGGGCACTGTCTACGACGCCAAAGGGGCGGTCAGTCTCACGGCCCAGGGCAATGTCGCCTTGGGTCGGGTCGAGGCCGGTACCGCCATCTCCGTCACCACCACCGAGGGCGGAATCAGGGACAACACGGCGGCGGAAGGCGCGGGTAACGAGAACCTGGTCGCCCGCGACATCGATTTGGTTGCGGCTACCGGCATCGGTGCGCCGGGCGGTGCCGCCGATATCGACACCGCCGCCGACACCATCGATGCCGAAACGACCCGTTCCGGCGGCATTTATCTGGCCGAGACCGATGCAGTGACCTTGGCCTCGACCACCGGAATCCGCTCGGCGCCGGAAGCGGATATCGATATCAGGTCAGGCGGCGAGCTGGTCGTCGGAGCAGGGGGTGTACAGGCCTTCGCAAGCGGTGACATTCGGCTCACCGCTGCCGCCGGCGATCTGGTTATCGGCGGTGAGGTCGCAACGGACTCCGGCGACCTGGAGCTCACCGCCAGCGGAGCGATCCGGCGCGCCGCGCAAGGTCTGCTGCAAGCCAAGGGCAACCACCAGGGGACGCTGGCCCTCCGGCGCTCCGCGGAAGGTCTGCTGCGAACCAGAAGCGACAACCAAGGGACGCTGGCCCTGCGCAGCGGTCAGGCGATCGGCACGGCGGATGTCCCCATCCTGACCGATGTGGCTACCCTGGCCGCGGCCGCCGCCGACGGCGGCGCGTTTCTGACCCAGATAGACGGCGTTCAGGGCAATCTGGCAATCGGTACCACCACGGGGGCCAATCCGCTGACCGGCATCACCGCCCACGATGGCGACATCGAAGTGACCACCGAGGCGTTCGGTTCGCCGCGGGATTACGGACGGCTCGACATTCTCGGTCCGGTGCACGTCAAGGGGAGCGGCGATATTCGGCTGCGCACGGAAGGGTCGCAAAGCGATCTGGTTATACGCAATATCATCAGTACCGATAACGGTATCGTCGAGCTCCAGGCCGGACGCTGGGTCATCTCGGATTTCGACCTGTCGGGATTCCTGATTCGGCATGATACGATCGTCGATTCCTCCCTCCAGTTGACACGCAGTCTCTTCGAGAACCTGGCCGAGGCCTACGCGGTTCCCGATTACAGCGTCGATGACGAGCTGGATTTGGCGTATTTGAACAGCGCCAACGAGGCCATCTGGGGAGAGCAGGACAGGCGTGATGATGATGAGGAGGAGGGAGGGGAATAAGGGGCTGTTGACATTTATCCGAACGAGGACGATTGCGAGGAATTTTTCTTAGCTGAAAGGCGCGGCGAGGAGGAATAGCCGGCCTATTTTGACGAGCCGCAACGCCGTCAGCGCGGAAAAGGGCCGCAATCGGACCGTGAATGATGAGTGTCAACAGCCCCTAAATACGCCGGGAGACGGATTTTTTGCCGAGCGGGTAGTGGCTAAGTTTTAAGTAGGTATAAAACCGGAGGCTCTTTATGGATTCCGGACTGGTCTCCCCTCCACCCCCGGCCTGGACCCGTAGGATGTGGTGAGCGCCGGGTGCGGGAGCGACCGGCGCGAACCGCATCTTCGGCTGCCGGCTCCTGGATGCGGTTCACCGCGGCCAGGCGTCCATCGATGCGGTTCGTGCCCCCGCGTGGTGCCATCCTGAATGAGCTAGCGCGCTCACCACATCCTACACGCCCGGCCAGACCGCAGTGTAACCAGGGGGGTGGTGAAGGCAGCGAACGGTTCGGCAACCGGAAACACGATGACTCCGCGGCCAGGGCAAAGCAGTCCGGAATCCATAAAGAACCAAACCGGAAACACGCAACCCGAATGTTCCCATAGGCACAAAAAGCCTCTCTCCCGCCGAGGGTGTCGCAAAAGTCCCTCTCCCGCCGGGAGAGAACCTGCGCCGAGCGCAGCGAGGGGGCTTGGGGAGGGGGGGGTCAAAGGGCAAAGATCGGTGCCTTTTACGACACCCTCTCAGGGAGAGGGGCTTTCCCACGCTCCGGGGCGTAGTGGGCTGTGCCCACCGGGTAGGTGCGGTATTGGTGGGCACAGTGACGGTTAAAAAACAAGTCATACATCGACTTGATTAAAGCCATTGGCATCGACGACAGAGATCCATTTCCCAAGTACCTCGTCGCTGCGTTTTTTCTCACACCAAGCCACAAAGCCACGAAGAATTATGCTGTCGTTCTCCTTCATCCCTCCATCCCTTCGTGTCTTTGTGTGATATTTGACAAGGGGCATCACCAGACCTAAGAAGATAGATAACTTGTTAGTGAACCGTTCCACAGCCCACTACGAATCGCGCGGACCGGCGCGAAATTGTCATCCCGAACCGAAGGGAGGGATCTTCTTCGCGTGATTCGTAGTTCTTCCCCTTTTTTGCCGACCGGGAACGCTTAAACTCAATGGCAGATGCCGACTTGTGGGAGCCGGATGGAAATGGAGGAGTCTTCCGATGTTCAAGCCTTGGGATCCGCGCGTCAAACCCTCTGCCGCTACGGCAGCTTCCAAACCCGGCAAGCGTCTCGATCTATCCCTCGCTGCTGCTGCGGCATGTGTCGTCGTCATGCTGACGGCCCCTCTGGTCGGCGCCAATCCCACCGGCGGCGTGGTGGTCCGCGGCAATGCCGCCATCGCAACCCAACCGGGGCAGGTAACGGTCGATCAGCACAGCGGCAAGGCCGTCATCAACTGGAACGGCTTCAGCATCAAAAAGAACGAGCTCACTCAATTCAACCAGCCCGGCAGGCACGCCATTGCCCTCAATCGCGTTATCACCAACCATCCGTCCCATATCAACGGGCTGCTGCAGGCCAACGGCAATCTGTGGCTGATCAATCAGAACGGGGTCACCATCGGACCCGACGGCACGGTTCAGGCCCGAGGCTTTCTGGCCACTACCGCGGATATCGCCGATGACAACTTCATGCGCGGGCGCTACCAGTTCGACCGCCCCAGCCCCAACCCCAATGCCAGGGTCGTCAACCAGGGCCACATCTCCCTCGGCGCGCGCGGTCTCGGGGCCCTGGTCGCCCCCCATGCCCGCAACGACGGCATCATCGAAGGCCAGGGCTCGACCGTCGTCATCGCCGGGGCCGAGACCTTCGCGGTCGATTTCTACGGCGACGGGCTTATTCACTTCGAGGCCGGTCCGGTCACCCAGAGACCGGAGGGCGTGGAGGCCCTGGCCGCGAACCACGGGGAAATCGAGGTCGACGGCGGACGGGTACTGCTGACCGCCGCTGCCGCCGAGGGCATCGTCGACCAGGCGATCCAGGTGGGCGGCAAGATCCATGCGCGCAGCGCCTACACGGACGGGGGCGAGATCGTCCTGGACGGCGGCGATCACGGGACCGTGGCCGTGACCGGTATCCTGGATGCTTCGTCGGGGAACGGCCGCGGCGGCAAGATCGACATCCGCGGTCACAGGATCAGACTCGGACGGAAAGCCCTGGTGGATGCCGGCGGCAGCGCGGTCGGCGGAGATATCCGCATCGGTGGGGATCGAGGCGGCCAGGGTCCCGGCCGTAATGCCGATGCGGTGATCCTGGCGTCCGAGGCCCGAATCATCGCCGACGCCACCGGCTTCGGTGACGGCGGCAGCATCATCGTCTACGGGAAAGAGACCGCCAGGATCGAAGGCCAACTGACGGCCCGGGGCGGTCCGCACGGCGGTGACGGCGGCTTTGTCGAGACCTCCGCCGCCGGGACCATCGAGATCGCGGGCATTCGGGTCGATGCCTCCGCGTCCACGCCCGCCGGTAAGCCTGGGACTTGGTTGATCGATCCGCAGGACATCACCATTGATGACATCATGGCAGACGCCCATATGACTGCCTTAGAAGGAGGGACAAATGTTACCGTGACCACCGCCGGGGCTGGTACGGATGCGGGCAACATCACTGTTGCAGCGAGCATTCGCCCTGATTTGACCAAAAACACGAACTCTACAAATCAGCAGACTGTCACCCTGACCCTCACGGCGGACAACGACGTCAACATCAACAGCGGCGTCACCATCGGACCGGCGGGTGCCGATGCCGGAGACAGCATGGGGGTTACCATCGATGCCGGAAACGACATAACCAATAACGGCACCATTGATGTTTCGGCAGGCACCGGCGGGGCGGTCAGTCTCACAGCGGCGAGCCGTATCGCCCTGGGTCGTATCAATGCCGGCGTCGGCGACATCAGCATTACCGCCACGGGCGGCGCGATCACCGACAACACCACGCCCCCCTCGGTTGGAGACGATGGTGGCGCAGGTAACGAAAACCTTGTTGGCAACGCGATCAACCTGACAGCGGGCACCGGCATTGGTGGTTCGGTAGTAGGTACCGATATTGACATTGCTGCGACCAGCCTCAATGCGACGATCACTGGAAACAGCGGCGGTATCTTCATTGCTGAGACCGACGACCTTGCATTAGGCCGTATTGTGGCCGGCGGCGGTGTTAGCGACATCACCATCAAGGCGGGCGGTACGATCACCGACCAGGACCCTGTGGTTGAAGGTGCGGGTAATGAGAACCTCGTCGGTGGCGCTGTCAACCTAACTGCGGGCGGCGGCATCGGTACGCCGGGAGATGCGATCGACACGGCTGTCGTGACCAAGCTCAACGCACAAACCACCGGCGGCAACATCTACATCGACGAGACCGGCAACCTTGCACTGGGTCGCGTCGATGCCAAGACCGGCGACATCACCCTCACGGCGGGTGGCGCGATTACCGACGAGACTCCTGCGGATGACAGTCAGAAGAACCTGGTCGGTGGTGCGATCAGCCTGACTGCGGGCAACGGCATTGGTACGACAGGAGACGTCGATACCGCCGCAAGCAGCATCAGTGCCGGCACTACTGGTGGCGGCATCGACATCGCCAACACCCTGGGCTCCCCGGTTACCGTAAGCAGCCTCACCAGCGGCGGCATCGGTGACATCCGGTTCGATCAGAGCGGAGACGGGGCGGTGACCTTTAACACCGTCACCACCAATGACGGGAGCGTCACCCTGACCAACGCCAATGCCGGCCTGAGTGTTACCGGGTCGGTCGAGGCCGGCGGTGCCGGCAAGAATCTCACCCTTACCACCACCGGCTCCGGTGACATCACCCTCAGCGGGACCACCACCGCTACCGATGACGGGACGGCTGACAAGACGGATGACAAGGTGTACATCACCTCCGCCGGGGCCATCGACGGAGCAGGATTGGTCACGGCCGCTACCGTCGATCTCGACGCCGCCACCGGCATCGGTAACACCACGGCCCTGGCGTTGGCAGCGACCAGCATCAGCGCCGGCACCACCGGTGGCGGCATCGACATCGACAACACCCTGGGCTCCGAGATCACCGTGAGTAGCCTCACCAGTGGCGGCATCGGTGACATCCGGTTCGATCAGAGCGGGGGCGGGGCGGTGACCTTTAACACCGTCACCACCAATGATGGGAGCGTCACCCTGACCAACGCCAATGCCGACCTGAGTGTTACCGGGTCGATCGAGGCCGGGGGTAACGGCAAGAATCTCACCCTTACCACCACCGGCTCCGGTGACATCACCCTCAGCGGGACCACCACCGCTACCGATGACGGGACGGCTGACAAGACGGATGACAAGGTACACATCACCTCCGCCGGGGCCATCGACGGAGCAGGATTGGTCACGGCCGCTACCGTCGATCTCGACGCCACCGGCGACATCGGGAGCATTACAGCCTTAGATCCTGTTTACGATCTTTGGAGTAACAAGGCCAGAAAAGCCAACGTAACAAATTGTAAGCTGGTATTGAGTTTTCGCTCGCAGTTTTTCCATAACCTTCGACACTTTTCTAACCAAGCAAAAGAGCGCT
>Ga0209678_1000360_pt1 | contig 16045 bp, 15 predicted proteins | sample WorMetilvaeELBA1_FD_187404 | JGI IMG/M metagenome (GOLD analysis project Ga0209678, IMG submission 187404) | Marine gutless worms symbiont microbial communities from Max Planck institute for Marine Microbiology, Germany - Olavius ilvae ELBA.1... ...
CATGATGCCGTGGGTGGCCGGGCGGGGGTGCGGGCCGGTGCCGCCAACACGGCAAAGCCAGACTCAGTCATGGGCCACACCCAGATACGCGTCGATGACCCGCTGGTCGGTGCGCACTTCGTCGGGCGTGCCGTCGGCCAGCTTCTCGCCGTAGTCCAGCACGACGACGCGGTCGCTGAGGTCCATGACGACGCCCATGTCGTGCTCGATCAGCGCGATGGTCGTGCCGAACTCGTCGTTCACGTCGATAATGAAGCGCGACATGTCTTCTTTTTCCTCGAGGTTCATGCCGGCCATGGGCTCATCCAAGAGCAACAGCTCCGGCTCGGCCGCCAGCGCCCGGCCCAGCTCGACGCGCTTCTGCAGGCCGTAGGGCAGCCGCCCCACTGGGGTCCAGCGGATCGCCTGGATCTCCAGGAAGTCGATGACGTGCTCGACGAACTCGCGGTGCTCCAACTCCTCGCGCCGGCCGCGGCCCAGCCAGAACGCCTGCTCGAACAGCGAGGCGCGCATCTTCAGGACCCGCCCCGTCATGATGTTGTCGAGCGTCGACATGCCCTTGAACAGCGCGATGTTCTGGAAGGTGCGGGCGATGCCGGTCGAGGCCGCCTCGTGCGGCCGCATGGCGCGGTGGGTCTTGCCCTTCCAGGTAACGGTGCCTTCCTGCGGCTGGTAGAAGCCGTTGATGACGTTCAGCATCGACGACTTGCCGGCGCCGTTGGGGCCGATGATGGCGCGCACCTCGCCCTCGCGGATGTCGAAGCTGACGTTCGACAGCGCACGTACGCCGCCGAAGCTGAGCGAGATGTCGTCGACCGTCAGCACGGGCTCGCCGATCTTGCGGTGATCGACAGGTGCCGCGGGCGGCGCTGCGGGCTGGACGATGGCGGCGTCGGTCACGCTCAGCCCGCCAGCCTGAGCGGTTCGGCCGCCGGCGCCTCGATGATCGCCAGGTCCGCCGCCAGCGCGCCCTTGCGGCCGTCCTCGAACGTCACCTCGACGGAGATGTGGGCGTGGGACGCGCCGCTGTAGAGCGCCTCGATCAGCGGCTCGTAGCGCTCGGCGACGAAGCGCCGCCGCACCTTGCGGGTGCGGGTCAGCTCGCCGTCGTCGGCGTCGAGCTCCTTGTGCAGAACGATGAAGCGCCGGACCTGGCTGCCGCGCAGGCGCTCCTCCGCCGCCAGGTCCCGGTTCACCTGGGCGACGTGCCCGGCGATCAGCTCCAGCACATCGGGGTGCGCCGTCAACTCCTGATAGCTGGCGTAAGGAATGCCCTGCCGCTCGGCCCAGTTGCCCAGCGCCTCCAGGTTGATGTTGAGGAACGCCGTGCAGTCGTCGCGGCCGTCGCCGAAGACCACCGCCTCCTTGATGTTGGGGAAGAACTTCAGCTTGTTCTCGATGTACTTGGGCGCGAACAGCGTGCCGTCGTTCAGTTTCCCCACGTCCTTGGCGCGGTCGATGATCTTGAGGTGCCCGTCCTCGTCGAAGAAGCCGGCGTCGCCGGTGTGCACCCAGCCCTCGGGCGTCTTGGTCTCGGCTGTCGCTTCCGGGTTCTTGAAGTAGGACTGGAAAGAGCCGGGCCCGCGGAACAGCACCTCGCCGCTCTCGGCGATCTTCAGCTCGACGCCAGGCGCCGCGGTGCCCACCGTGTCCGGCTTGATCTCGCCGTCGGGCTGCATGGTGATGAAGACGCTCGCTTCGGTCATGCCATAGAGCTGCTTCAGGTTGACGCCTAGCGAGCGGTAGAAGTCGAAGATGTCGGGGCCGATCGCCTCGCCCGCCGTGTAACCGACGCGCACGCGGCTGAAGCCCAGCGTGTTCTTGAGCGGCCCGTAGACCAGGATGTCGCCCAACGCGTAGAGCAGCCAGTCGCGAATCGTGACCGGCGCGCCGTCCAAAATCCGGATGCCGACGCGCTTCGCCAGTGCCATGAAGTGCGCGAACAGCCAGCGCTTGATGGCCCCCGCGTCCTCCATGCGGATCATCACCGTGGTCAGCACGCTCTCGAAGATGCGCGGGGGCGCGAAGAAATAGGTCGGCCCCAGCTCGCGCAGGTCGGTCAGCACTGTGGCGCTCGATTCCGGGCAGGCGACGCACAGGCCCACCGTGTAGCACTGGCCGACGCTGAAGATGTGGTCGCCGACCCAGGCCATCGGCAGGTAGGACAGCACCTCGTCGGTCTCGCGCAGGCCGTCGCGCTCGGCCGCGTTCAGCGCCGTCAGGATGACGTTGGCGAAGCTCAGCACCACGCCCTTGGGCCGCCCCGTGGTGCCCGAGGTGTAGAGGATGATCGCCGTGTCGCCGCCGGCCGCTTTGGCGATCTCCTCGGTCCAGAAGTCCGGGTGTTCGCGGGCGAAGATGCGGCCCGTTTCGACCACCGCCTCGTAGGCGTGCAGGAACGCCTGGGTGTAGTGGCGCATGCCGCGCGTTTCGTCGTAGACGACCGCCTCCAGGCCCGGGCAGCGCTCCTTGACCTGCAACAGCTTGTCGACCTGCTCCTGGTCCTCGGCGACGGCGAAGCGCACCTCCGCGTGCTCCAGCACGAACTCCATTTCGCCGGCGACCGCGTCCTGGTAGACCGGCACCGGCACGCCGCCCAGCGCCTGCACCGCGACCATCGACCAGTACAGCCGCGGCCGGTTGTCGCCGATCACCGCCACCTTGTCGCCGCGCGCGACGCCCAGTTCGTGCAGGCCGCAAGCGAGCGCCGTGATCTCGTCCAGCACCTGCGCCCAGGTCCAGGACTGCCAGATGCCCAGGTCCTTCTCACGCATGGCCGGGCGGTCGCCGCGCTCGCGCGCGTTGCGGACCAAGAGCTTGGGGAAGGTGTCGGCGTCCGCGCTGAGCCCGCGCACCGGTGCTTCAACCGGAACGGCCGGCTCTTCGAGCGCGTTCATCGGCGCCGCGGTGCGGGCGCGTGCGGCATCGGCCGCGGCCCTCTCTCCCTGTTGCACGACCGGCGCCTTTGACAGGGCGCTCGTTCTTCGCCAAGGGTCTTACGGCATCGCGCGCGCGCTTGGCAAGGCGCGCGCCCCGACATGGTTAACGCCGAGAGGCCACGAGGATCGACCCGGCATGGACGCACCCGCCACCGACGCGCGCGCCTTCCGCATCGACCTGGGCGACCATCGCCTGGCCGCCGTGCGCGTCGATCCGGCCATCGTGACGCCCGGCCGCGCCCCGCTGGTCCTGCTGCACGAGGGGCTGGGCACGATCGGCCTGTGGCGCGACTTCCCGGCAGCGCTGGCGGCGGCGACCGGGCGGGAGGCGCTGGTCTACGACCGCCGCGGCTATGGCAAGTCCGACCCGTTCGCCGGCGCCCGCGGCACCGACTACCTGCATGTCGAGGCCCACGACGTGCTGCCGCGCGTGCTCGACGCCGCGGGCATCGAGCGCGCGGTTCTGGTTGGCCACTCCGACGGCGGCACCATCGCGCTGCTGGCCGCCGGCCGCTTCCCGGGCCGCATCGTCGGCGCGGCGGTCGAGGCGGCGCACGTCTTCGTCGAGGACGTCACCATCGCCGGCATCCACCGCGCCGTCGCGGGCTACGTGCCGCACCTGCGCGACCGCCTGAACCGCCACCACGGCGGCAAGACCGACGCTGTCTTCGCCGCCTGGGCCGACACCTGGCTCAGCGAAGGCTTCCGCGGCTGGAACATCGAGGATGAGTTGAGGGCCATCGCCTGTCCGTTGCTGGCCATCCAGGGGGCTGACGACGAGTACGGCAGCGAAGCCCAGGTGCTGGCCATCTGCCGCGGCGCCGGCAATGCGACGCCATTGATGATCCCCCACTGCGCCCACGTGCCGCACCACCAGGCCCGCGAGACGGTGCTGACCGCCATGACCGAGTTCATCGCGGCGCTCGACTAAGGGCCCGCGGTAGCGCCGTCGCCCGGGCACATCCTCCTTGTCACAAATCCCACACTGCGGCTTACTATTGTCGAGCGCCGAAACACGGGCGTAGAGACGGGGAGGATCGCGCACCGGCGCGCCACCCTGCACGGTTGCGGCTTCGTCCTGCCGCGGCCGCGCGCCCGGCCGGGGAGGCTTGGCGTGACGGGTGAAGCCCTGACCATCGAGAACATCACCGTCGGCTACGGCGCGACGCCGGTCCTTGAGGACCTGTCCCTGCGCGTCGAGCCGGCGGAATTCGTTGCCCTTCTGGGGTCGTCGGGCTGCGGCAAGACGACGCTGCTGCGCTCGGTCTCCGGCTTCGTGCCGGTCGCAGCGGGGCGGATTCTCGTCGCCGGCCGCAACATCGCCGCCCTGCCGCCGGAAAAGCGCGACATGGCGATGGTCTTCCAGTCCTACGCGCTGTGGCCGCACATGACCGCCGCGCAGAACGTCGCCTACGGCCTGCGCCTGCGCCGCGTACCGCGCGACCAGCGCACGCAACGGGTCGCGGAAGTGTTGGCGCTGCTGGGCCTCGAGGGCTTTGGGGACCGTGCGGTGACCCAGCTCTCCGGCGGCCAGCGCCAGCGCGTCGCGTTGGGGCGGGCGCTGGCGGTCAACCCGCGCATCCTCTTGCTCGACGAGCCGCTCAGCAACCTCGACGCGCGCATCCGCCTGGCGGTACGCCACGAGATCAAGGCCTTGCAGCAGCAGCTCGGCATCACCGCGATCCACGTCACCCACGACCGCGAGGAGGCCATGGTGATGGCCGACCGGATCGCGATCATGAACGCCGGCGAGATCGAGCAGTACGGCACGCCGGAAGAGGTCTACGAGCTGCCGGCGTCGCCGTTCGTCGCCGCCTTCATGGGCGCGGACAACGTCATCGAACTCGACGTCGAGGCCGTCGACGGCGGCGTGCGCATCGCCGCCGGCGCGAACAACGAGGCGGTGGCGCTGCCCCGGGGCAACGGGGCCGGCACCGGTGTGCATGCCGAAGGCCCGTTCGGGCGCCGGGCGACCGCCCACTTCCGCGGCGAGGCGGCGCGCCTGGTCGCCGTCGACGAGACGCCCCCCGACAGCCTGACCCTGCGCGGGCGCATCGCCCAGGTTTCCTATCCCGGCGGTGTCTACCGCTACGCGGTCGACATCGGCGCGCACCACGTGATGGTCGACGATCCGGGCCGCCTCTCTGTCGGCGAAGCGGTCGCGATCTGTTTGCCGGCCGCCGCCCTGCATCTCTACGCCATGGAGGCGCGGAGCGCGGCGGCGACCGGACCCGGCGGCGGACAAGCGAACAACGATCCGCCGTCCTAACCAGAGGAGGAATCGATGTACGTCTTGAAACGACTTGCGGGGGTTGCCGCCGTCGGCCTGGCCGTCGCAGCGCTCTCCGCGCCGGCGCACGCGCAGCAGGTGCTGAACGTGTTCACGGCCGGCTCGCAGAACATGGTCGACTACGTGACCGACTATCTGGGGCCGATGTTCGAGCAGCAGAACCCGGGCGTCACCGTCCGCACCAGCGGCACCGGTCCCGGCGCCGCCGGCTCGCAGAAGATCTTCGAGAAGCTGGACGCCCAGCAGCAGGCGGGGAAGGACGCCTGGGACGTCGACGTCGCCGTCGTGCACCAGAAGATGGCCGGCCAGATGGTGAGCGCGGGCCTGCTCAGCACCTACCGCGGCGACATCGACACCGGCAAGCTGGTCACGCGCGACACGGCGCTGAACGCGCTGGGCGTCGACGTCGACGGCTACGTCATGCCGATGTTCCACAGCCAGACGGCCATCGCCTACCAGCCCGACCTGGTGGCGGAACCGCCGGGCAGCTACGACGAACTGCAAGAGTGGGTGCGGGCCAACCCCAAGGCCTTCGGCTACAACGGCATCAAGAACGGCATGTCCGGCGTCAGCTTCGTCGTCGGCTGGGTCTATGCCTATTCGGGCCAGGCCGACAAGCTGGCGAAGGGTCCCTACGATGCCGCCGCCAAGGACACCTGGGGCGGCGTGCTGGGCGATCTCAAGGAGTTCAACGAGTACGTCACCTTCACGCCGGGCAACGCCGGCACGCTCGACATGCTGAACCGCGGCGAGATCGTCATGGGCCCGGTCTGGGTCGACATGTTCTACACGTGGCAGGCCGACGGGCGCGTGCCGCCGAACATGAAGCTGAAGCTGATCGGTCCGGGCATGCCGGGGCAGCCGATGTACTACGTCACCCCGGCGAAGGCGGCGCAGCCCGAACTGGCGCGGAAGTTCATCGCGCTGGCGACCAGCCCGCCGGTCCAGGCCGAGGGCATCGTCAAGAACTTCAACTGGTATCCGGGCATCGACGCCCAGCACGTGCGCGGCTCGCTCGACGACGCGACCTGGAGCAAGCTGTTCGCCGATGTGTCGCCGGAGGACCTGGCGTCCAAGGGGCGGTCTTTCCCGATCGGGCCGTACTTCGACGACATCCTGGAGTCCTACGAGAAGCAGGTCGCCCAGTGACGTTGCGCGTTGACCCGTGAACGCGGGCACGCGCAAGGTGCCGGGGGCGCCTAAGCGCCCCCGGCGACCCGCCGGTTCACAGGCTCGCATGAGCCCATGAGCCGCGAGCACCTATTTTCATTGGCGCTGGTGGCGCCGGCGCTGCTGACGCTCGCGGCGCTGTTCATCTACCCGTTGGGCTTCTCGCTGGTGACCGCCTTCGCGGCCGAGGACGGCGGCTGGACGATCGCCAACTTCACCAAGGCGTTCGAGTTCTACGCCCTCGACATCCAGTTCACCGTGCTGATCGTGGTGCTGTCGACGCTGCTGATCGGCGTGTTCTCGGTCGCCATCGGCGGCTACCTGACCCTGGGCGAGAACCCGCGCACGGTGGCGGCGCTGCGCTGGCTGTACCGCTGGCCGCTGTTCATTCCGTTCGTCGTCGCCGGCCAGTTGATGCGCACGTTCCTCGCCAAGAACGGCCTGATGAACAACGCCATCGTCGAGCTCGGCCTGTTGACGCCGTTGCAGACCCAGAGTTTTCTCGACTGGCGCGGCATCGTCATCACCTTCGTCTGGAAGCAGACGCCGTTCGTCGCCCTCCTGGTCGCCGGGGCGATGGCGTCGCTCGACCGCGCCACCATAGAGGCGGCGCGCAACCTCGGCGCCAGCCGCCTGCGGGTGCTGTTCGACGTGGTCGTGCCGCAGGTGCGGCCGACCCTGGTCGTCGGCCTGATCCTGTCCTTCGTCATCATGATGTCGGTGCTGTCGGTGCCGCTGATGATCAATTCCCAGGCGCGCACGATGATGACCGTCGACATGGCGTTCCGGATCAATTTCTACGGCGATTACGGCGTCGCCAACGCCCTCGGTTTCATCTCCTACGTGATGACGGGCGTGGTCGCCTGGATCTACCTGCGCCAGGGCGTGCGCGAGGGAGGCCACCGGTGACGCGGGCCGAGGTCGGCCGGGCCGAGTCGGCGCCGTTCGGCGCCGGCCTTATGAGGCTGCGGTCGTGGCGCTGGCTGTCCACCGGCATCGTCATCGGCGTCTTGGTGTTCGCCATCTTCGGGCCGCTCGCCAACATGCTGCTCTGGGCCGTCGCGGAGAGCTGGTACTTCCCCCACAAGCTGCCGGTGACCTGGGGCCTGAGCTACTGGGAGCGGGTCTTCAAGCCGCAGGGCGACGCCATGGAGTCGCTGGCCAACAGCATCGCCATCGCCTGCCTCACCGTCGTCGTCTGCCTGGCCGTCGCGGTGCCGGCAGGCTATGCGTTGGCGCGGCGCAGCCTGCCGTTCCGGGCGCTGATCCTGTTGGCGTTCCTGCTGCCGCAGGCGTTCCCGGCCGTCGCCGTCTACATCAACGTCGCCCGCATCTTCTACGGCCTGGGACTGAACGGCCGCATCGAGGGCGTCGTGCTGGTGCACACCGTCCACGGCCTGGTCTTCGCGGTGTGGATCGCCACCGCCGCCTTCGCCGCTGTCGACCGCGAGCTGGAGGAGGCGGCGCGCAATATCGGCGCCTCGCCGCTGCGCACCTTCTTCACGGTGACGCTGCCGCTCGCCGCGCCCGGCATCATGGCCAGCGCCATCTTCGTCTTCCTCGAATCCCTCGACGAGTTCACCGGCACGTTCTTCGTCGGCCTGCCGGAGGTGCGCACCCTGCCGTTGCTGCTGTTCAACGCCAGTATGGAGGGCAACTACCAGATCGCCTCGATCACGGCGCTGATCCTCCTCGTCCCGTCGGTCGGCTTCATGCTGTTCATCGAGCGCTTCCTCAAGGCCGACGTGCTGGCCAAGGTCGGCAGTTGACGGCACGGTAGCGGCCCCTTGAGCCAACCGCCCCTCCCAACAATGCCCGAGCCGTTCAAGTCCTGGTTCAACGTGCCCCTGATCGAGGCCATGGGGGAGCACCTGGTCGGCGCCTGGCCGGACTTCGACCGCGCGCGTTTCGAGTCGCTGGCGTGCGACGGCCTCGACGCCCTCGAGCTCAAGGAACGGGCACACCGGATCCGCGACGCGCTGGACGCCACCCTGCCGGACTATTTCCCGGCCGCCGCCGCGCTGCTGGTTGCGACCTTGCACCCGGCGAAGGACCGGGACGTGGCGGACATGACCACCGACGACGCCGGCATCGCCGGTTGGGCGGTCATGCCGATGGGCGAGTACCTGGCCCTGCGCGGCGGCGCCCACCTGGAGCTGTCGCTTGAGGCCCTGCGCGAAATGACCATGCGGTTCTCGTCCGAGTTCGCCGTGCGCCCGTTCCTCGACCGCGCGCCCGGGCGCGCGCTCGAGATCATCGGCTCGTGGGTCGACGATCCGAACCGCCACGTACGCCGACTGGTCAGCGAGGGCACCCGCCCGCGCCTCCCCTGGGGCATGCGGCTGCCGAAGTTCGTCGCCGACCCGGCGCCATTGCTGCCGCTCTTGGAGCGCCTGCGCGACGACCCCGAGGAGTACGTCCGCCGCTCGGTCGCGAACAACCTCAACGACATCGCGAAGGATCACCCGGACCTGGTGGCGGCGTTGGCCACCGAGTGGCTGACCGACGCGCCGCCGGAGCGCGAAAAGCTGGTCCGCCACGCCCTGCGCAGCCTCGTCAAACAAGGCCACGAGGGCGCGCTCGCCGCGCTCGGATTCGGCACCCCCAAGGTCTCGGTCAAGGCATTCAAGGTCACGACCCCGACGGTCACTCTCGGCGACGTCCTCCACTTCGACCTCGTGCTGGAGAGCGAAGCCGACACGCCGCAGGACCTGAATCTCGACTACGCCGTCCATCACCTGCGCGCCAACGGCACGCTCAGCCCCAAAGTCTTCAAGTGGAAGACGGTCACGTTGGCGCCCTGCCAGACCCTTACCGAGACCCGCCGCCACCCCATGCGCAAGGTCACGACCCGCACCTACTACCCCGGCGCCCACAAGGTGGAGGTGCTGGTCAACGGGAAGAGCGTGGCGGAGGCGGACTTCAGTCTCGAGACGGACTGATCAGATCCGGGCCATTGACACCTGAGACGTTACAGGTGACAATCGGGCGTGATTGGCGGGTTCAGGCATCGTGGACTGCGACGGCTGTATCGGGATGACGACGCGCGCGGTGTGCCTGCCGCGCATACCGGGAAGCTGCGGCGCATTCTGACCCTCCTCGACGTCGCCCAACGACCGGACGATATGGATGTGCCTGGGTGGCGACTGCATCCGCTGAAGGGCACGCGCAAGGGCGAGTGGTCGGTGCGGGTGTCGGGCAATTGGCGCGTAACCTGGCGCTTCGAGGGCAAGGACGCGACTGATATCGACTATGAGGACTATCACTAGGAGGCCGGACCCATGGCGATGAAGGACCCCTGCCATCCCGGCGAAATCGTCCGGGACGCGATCGTCGACGGCCTTGGTTTGTCGGTAACAAAAGCTGCCGCCGGCCTGGGCGTGTCCCGCAAGCAGCTCTCGGCGTTGGTCAATGGCCGTGCCGGCATTTCGCCGGAGATGGCCCTCCGCCTCGAACGCGGCATCGGCAGCACGGCGGACGCCTGGCTGCGCATGCAGGTGGCGTACGACTTGGCGCGGGCTCGTGAAAGCGCCGACCGGCTCAAGGTGAAGCGGCTAGAGCCGGCCTGAGGCGCCCGGGATCGCCCTACGGCAACGCCCAGCTTCCCGTGACCGTCACGTAGTCCGTCCACGACCTTGCCGCCTCATCGCGCGCACCGACCTTGCGTTCGATCTCGAACGCCCCGCGGATGCGGGCGTACTTGCCGGTGCCGCCGGCGAACGTGCCGCCACGGCCGCCGCGGGCCCAGTCGCCGGTCTCGGTCGAGGTCTCGAAGATGTGGTCGCCGTCGGCGTCGACGTTCACGCAGTGGGCGGTGGCGACGCTCGCCCCGAACAGCGTCTTGCCGTTCGACACACAGGTCTGGGTCATGCCGTGGAGGATGCCATCGCCCTCGAACGTCCCGCTGCGCCGGGCGATCCAGACCCAGTGGCGGTGGCCGATCTCGAACCCCTCCCACGAGCCGTTCTGGGTGATCGTGACCGCGAACCTGCCGGACTCCGCCGCCGCGCCGGGCGTGGCGAGGCAGAGCGCCAGCAGGACAAGACCGCTACAAATCCGATGCACCGCGCGCCCCCCGTCGCTCGACCCGCCCATTGTGCGCCGGCCCACGCCCTATGGCCAAGCCATGCGACCCCGCCTTGGCGTGCGCCGCCGATGGGCGTATAACGCCGGTCGCACTTGGCGCGATCTCTCGGTCGCCACCGGCGCGCCGCCGCAATTCACATCTCGAACGACGAGAGGTTGACCATGACCGTGACCGGGCATGACACCCTGGGCGTCCGCCGCACGCTCGACGTGGACGGCGACGCTTACGACTATTTCTCGCTGCCGACGGCGGCCGACAAGCTGGGCAACATCTCGCGCCTGCCCTACTCGCTGAAGGTTCTCTTGGAGAACCTGCTGCGCCACGAGGACGGCGGCACCGTGACGACCGACGACGCGCAGGCGGTCGTCGACTGGCAAGCCGAGCGGCGTTCCACGCGCGAGATTGCCTACCGCCCGGCACGCGTGCTGATGCAGGACTTCACCGGCGTGCCGGCGGTGGTCGACCTCGCCGCCATGCGCGACGCCATGGTCGCCATGGGCGGCGACCCGCAGAAGATCAACCCGTTGAGCGCCGTCGACCTGGTCATCGACCACTCGGTGATGGTCGACAGCTTCGGCGGCAAGGACGCGTTCACGGCGAACGTCGAGCGCGAGTTCGAGCGCAACGCCGAGCGCTACGCCTTCCTGCGCTGGGGCCAGCAGGCGTTCCGCAACTTCCGCGTCGTGCCACCGGGCACCGGGATCTGCCACCAGGTCAATCTCGAGTACCTGGCGCAGACCGTGTGGAGCGAGCCCGATCAGGCCGGCAAGACCGTCGCCTACCCGGACACGCTGGTCGGCACCGACAGCCACACGACGATGGTCAACGGCCTGGCCGTGCTGGGCTGGGGCGTCGGCGGCATCGAGGCCGAGGCGGCGATGCTGGGCCAGCCGGTGTCGATGCTGATCCCGGAGGTCATCGGCTTCAAGTTGTCGGGCGAGCTCAAGGAGGGCGCGACCGCGACCGACCTGGTGCTCACCGTCGTCCAGCTGCTGCGCGCCAGGGGGGTGGTCGGTAAGTTCGTCGAGTTCTTCGGCCCAGGACTCGACGCGCTCTCGCTCGCCGACCGCGCGACGATCGCCAACATGGCCCCCGAGTACGGCGCCACCTGCGGGTTCTTCCCCATCGACACGGAGACGGTGCGGTACCTGCGCTTCACCGGGCGCGACGAGGCAACCGCGCGGCTGGTCGAGGAATACGCCAAGGCCCAGGGCATGTGGCGCGATGCCACGAGCCCCGATCCCGTATTCACCGACACGCTGGAGCTCGACCTCGCCACGGTCGAGCCGTCGCTCGCCGGCCCCAAGCGGCCGCAGGACCGCGTCGCGTTGTCGAACGCGGCGCAGGAGTACGCCACGGTCGAAGGCGACCTGGGCGGCAGCGCCCGCGCGGTCGCGGCGCCGGGTGCGGACTTCCAGGTCAGCGACGGCGACGTGGTGATCGCCGCGATCACCAGCTGCACCAACACCTCGAACCCCAGCGTCATGCTGGCAGCCGGCCTCGTCGCCCGCAACGCGCGCGCCAAGGGCCTGGCGGTCAAGCCGTGGGTGAAAACGTCCCTGGCGCCGGGCAGCCAGGTGGTGACCGACTACCTGGCGGCGGCGGGCCTGCAGGACGACCTCGACGCGCTGGGCTTCGACCTCGTCGGCTATGGCTGCACCACGTGCATCGGCAACTCCGGGCCGCTGCCGGGGCCGGTCGCCGCGGCCATCGACGAGGGCGACCTCGTGGTCTGCTCGGTGCTGTCGGGCAACCGCAACTTCGAGGGCCGCGTGCACCCCCAGGTCAAGGCCAACTACCTGGCCTCGCCGCCGCTGGTCGTCGCCTACGCCCTCGCGGGCTCGATGCAGGTCGACGTCATGAGCGACCCGCTGGGTACGGACGCCGACGGCAACGACGTCTTCCTAAAGGACATCTGGCCGAGCAATTACGAGGTCCAGGAGACGCTGGAGGCGGCGCTGACGCCGGAGATGTTCCGGTCGCGCTACGCCAACGTGTTCGACGGCCCGCCCGAGTGGCAGGCGATCCAGGTCGCCGGCGGCGAGACCTACGACTGGCAGGACGGCTCGACCTACGTGCGCAAGCCCAGCTTCTTCGAGGACATGGGCGCCGCGCCGGGGGCCATCGCCGACGTCGACGGCGCGCGCGAGCTCGCCATCCTCGGCGACAGCGTCACCACCGACCACATCTCGCCCGCGGGCGCCATCAAGCAGGACAGCCCCGCCGGCGAGTACCTGATCTCGCACCAGGTGCGGCCGGTCGACTTCAACTCCTATGGCTCGCGCCGCGGCAACCACGAGGTCATGGTGCGCGGCACCTTCGCCAACATCCGCATCCGCAACCAGATGGCGCCGGGGACGGAGGGCGGCGTGACCCTGCGCCAGCCCCAGGGCGACGAGATGCCGATCTACAACGCGGCGATGAGCTACCAGGCGGACGGCGTGCCGCTGGTCGTGGTCGGCGGCAAGGAGTACGGCACCGGCTCGTCGCGCGACTGGGCCGCCAAGGGCACGCGCCTCCTGGGCGTCAAGGCGGTGATCGTCGAGAGCTTCGAGCGCATCCACCGCTCGAACCTGATCGGCATGGGCGTGCTGCCGCTGCAGTTCAAGGACGGCGAGAGCCGCGAGACGCTGGGCCTGAAAGGCACGGAGACGTTCGCCCTCAACGGTATCTCGGGCGGCCTGACGCCGCAGATGGACGTCGCCTGCACGGTCACCTACGCGGACGGCACGACCAGGGACATCGCACTCCTGTGCCGCATCGATACCGCCGACGAGGTCGCCTACTACACCAACGGCGGCATCCTGCAGTACGTGCTGCGCAACATGATGGCCGAGGCGTAAGGCGCGTAAGAAAGGCCGCCGAGCGGCCAAATTCCCCCTCACCCTATCCCTCTCCCGCCAGGGGAGAGGGGACGCCAGCGAGCCCAGTCGTTTAGCCCCTCTCCCCGCCGCGGGAGAGGGGTTGGGGTGAGGGGGCCTGTTTTCGGCCGCCTCAGGCGTCGACGGCTTCGCGCGCGTCGTAGGGCGTCTCGGCGCCGTCTTGGAGGCGGAACACCTGGGTGTGCTTGATCGGCAGGTGGATGATCGTCTCCGGGTCGAGGCCCAGATAGGCGCCGCGCAGGACGCGGCTGGTGCCGCCGTGGCAGACGACGATCCGCTTCGCGTCGGCCGGCTGCTCGGCGAGCCAGTCGGCGACCCGGTCGTAGAGCTGGGCGCCGGTCTCGCCGCCCGGCGCCGCCTGCGTCCAGCGGTTGTCGACGTACGTCTGCCAGGTGCCGGGACCGTAGTCGTCGATCTGTTCGTGGGTCAGGCCCTCCCAGTCCCCGAAGGCGACCTCCTTCAGGCGGTCGTCGCGGGCGATGCCGTCGATGCCGCGGCCCATGGTCTCGGCGACGATCGCCGCGGTCTGCCAGGCGCGCACGATGGGGCTGGAGACGATGTCGAAGCCGTCGTCCGGGCCCACCAGGTCGCGCATCAGGCGGCCGACGGCGTGCGCCATCTCGAGCCCGCGGAGCGTCAGCGGCGAGTCGCGGTGGCCTTGCATGCGAAACTGCGCGTTCCACGCCGTCTCGCCGTGGCGCAGCACGTAGAGCGTCCGACTCATGCGCCGCCCGGCCCCTCACACGTCGGCGGGGCTGTGGCATAGTCGCGCCCGCCGCGCCCCAACCCTGCGATCAACATGCGTACGCTCAAGGTCGAACACTCCACGCTCTACCGCTACACCGCGCCGGTGACGTTCGGCGCGCACCGGCTGATGTTCCGGCCGCGCGACAGCCACGACCAGAAACTCCTGGATGCGTCGTTCAGTGCCAGCCCGGCGGCCGAGCTGCGCTGGTACCACGACCCGTTCGGCAACTCCATCGCCATCGCGACGTTCGCCGAGGCGGCCGACGAACTGCGCCTGGAGAGCACCTTCCGCGTCGAGCACTACGGCATCGAGGGACCGGACTACCCGCTGGAGCCGTTCGCCCGCACCTTCCCGTTCGCCTACACGCACGACGAGATGCCCGATCTTGCCCGCACCATCGAGCGCCACTACGCCGACCCCGACCGGCACGTCGACGCCTGGGCCCGGCGCTTCGTGCGCACCGACGGGACGACGGAGACCATGGCGCTGCTCACGGCCATGACGAAGGCGGTCAAATCCGAGTTCGGCTACGCCCGCCGGGACGACCACGGCACCCGGCCGCCGCTCGAGACCCTGGCGCTGGGCGAAGGCTCGTGCCGCGACTACGCGCTGTTGCTGATGGAGGCGGCGCGGGCGTTGGGCCTCGCCGCGCGCTTCGTCACCGGCTACCTCTACGACCCGGACTTCGACGCCGCGGGCGCGGATTCCGGCGGCGTGGTCGGGGCCGGCGCGACCCACGCCTGGACGCAGATCTACCTGCCGGGCGCCGGCTGGGTCGAGTTCGACCCGACCAACGGCCAGGTCGGCGGCACCAACCTGATCCGCGTCGCCGTCGCCCGCGACCCCCGCCAGGCGGTGCCCGTCTCGGGCAGCTTCGCCGGCCCGCCGGGCGCGCTCGACGCGCTCGAGGTCAGCGTGCGCGTGACGGCGGAGAGTTGACGGTGCGCGCGGGCACGCGACGCCTGGTCCCGACTCACCGGATGGTCACTGGCGGGTGAGGGGGCGCCACCCGCATATTGGGCCCATGGTTACTCGCCTCGTGATTGTGGTCGCCGCGCTGATGGCGCTGGCCATCGCACCGGCCTACGCCGAGCCCCCGCGCCTCACCGTCGTCGAGCTCTACACCTCGCAAGGCTGCAACCCCTGCCCGCCGGCGGACGCCTACCTGCGCGACCTGGCGGCGCGCGACGACGTGCTGCCACTCAGCTTCCACATCGACTACTGGGACTACATCGGCTGGAAGGACCCCTTCGCCGACGCGGAGAACACGGCGCGCCAGCGCGCCTATGCCGGGCGGCTGGGGCTCAGCTACGTCTACACGCCGCAGATGGTAATCGACGGCATGTGGCAGGGCTCGGGCGCGGCACGCGGCGAGCGCGACAAGCAGATCGCCATGGCGCACGACACCGAGCGCGAGACGGTCGCCGTGACGCTCGAGAGCGTCGCGCCGAACCGGCTCCGGCTGTCGTTGCCGGCCGGCGACTTCGACGGCCGCGCCGACATCAATCTGGTGCGCTTCGACGCCGAGCAGACGACCAAGATCCTGCGCGGCGAGAACCGCGGCCGCGAGCTGACCTACGCCAACGTCGTGCGCGAGATGCGCCGCGTCGGCACCTGGCGCGGCGAAGCGCTGGAGCTCGAGATCGAGTTGACGGACCTGGGCGGCGTCGGCGACGACCGCTGCGCCATCATCGTCCAGCGCGCCGGCCAGGGCGCGGTGCTCGGCGCCGCGATGCTCGACCTGCGGGGTTGAGGCCGAACGCACTCACCTTCAAAGTAGCTGAACCGCCGTCCGCTGCACGCTAGAGCGGGATCGCATTAGGCGGAAGCGTAGCCGGCGTTTGCGAAGAAGGCGGCGCATTGGGTTGGCGGGAAGCGGTCGATGATGCGGGCTATGGCGGCGTGGAGCTCGTCGCTGGAGCGGGCCTG
>Ga0209678_1000363_pt1 | contig 15994 bp, 10 predicted proteins | sample WorMetilvaeELBA1_FD_187404 | JGI IMG/M metagenome (GOLD analysis project Ga0209678, IMG submission 187404) | Marine gutless worms symbiont microbial communities from Max Planck institute for Marine Microbiology, Germany - Olavius ilvae ELBA.1... ...
ATATCTCTGGCTACCCAAAAAATTTACAGTGACCGCCCGAGTTATAGAGTTGGGCAGGCGAGCGAGCTTCACCCTTCGGGCTCGCTCACCTGCCCAGCATCTATCTCTCGTAATGGTACCAGTTTCACACGAGGTAAACCACGAAATACACCAAATACACGAAAGCCATAAAAAGGTTCATTTTTCCTTAATCACTATATCCTCTCCCGCGCGGAAAGTGGGTTTCGGTCATTGGATATTGGGATTTGAGATTTATTTGTAATTTGGTGCTTGTAATTTGTAATTATCCTGATGTACAAATTCAGTTTATTGTTCGATTTAACTCGCCGCTTTTCTGACCAGCGGCTGGGCTGTCACCTTCATCTCCCAAAGCCACCGTGAGAACAGCGAGGAAACAATGAAAAGTATCTGGATCAAAAACCCCCTGTCCATATTGTCCCCCGAGGGCGTGGAAGCCGGCGGCGGGTTGGTGGTACAGGGCGCGCAGATCGTGGAAATGGTGCCCGGTGGTCGAAAACCGTCCATCCACTGTGAGCGGATTTTTGACGCGAGCGAGCAGGTCGTGCTCCCCGGCCTGATCAATGTCCATCATCACTTTTACCAGACCCTCACCCGGGCCCTGCCCGCGGCCCTCGACAAGGAGCTCTTTCCCTGGCTGGAGACACTTTATCCCATCTGGGCCGGGCTCACACCGGAGCATATTGCGGTTTCCACCCGGCTGGCCCTGGCCGAATTGCTCCTGTCCGGCTGCACCACGGCTTCGGACCACCACTATGTTTTTCCCCGGGGCCTGGAGCAGGCCATCGATATTCAGATCACCGAGGCCCGCAAGCTGGGCATCCGCCTGGCACCGACCCGGGGTTCCATGAGTTTGAGCCGGGAAGACGGGGGATTGCCCCCCGAAAACGTCGTGCAGGATGCCGCCACCATCTTGGCCGACAGTGAAAGACTCATCAGCCGATATCACGAAAATGATCCGGGCGCCATGGTACAGCTCACTCTGGCGCCGTGCTCTCCCTTTTCGGTCACCCGGGAATTGATGATCGAGACCGCCCGTCTGGCCCGCCGCCATGGCGTGCGCCTCCACACCCATTTGGCCGAAACCCAGGACGAGACCCGCTATTGCCGGGATTTATTCGGAGTTCGTCCTGTGGATTATCTGGAACAGGTGGAGTGGATGGCAGACGACGTGTGGCTGGCCCACGGCATCCATTTCGATGCGCAAGAGATCCGGCGACTGGGAACCGCCGGGGTGGGTGTGTGCCATTGCCCCAGTTCCAACATGGTGCTGGCCTCGGGCATCTGTCCCACCTTAGAACTCGAATCCGCCGGTTCACCAGTGGGGCTTGGGGTGGATGGTTCGGCCTCAAACGATGGCTCCAACCTCATGCAGGAAGCGCGCCAGGCCCTCCTATTGCAGCGACTGAAATACGGTTCATCCAAGGTCAGCCACCGCGACGTCCTGGGCTGGGCCACCAGGGGGTCGGCCCGCTGCCTGGGCCGGGGTGACCTGGGTGAACTTTCGGCGGGCAAGCAGGCCGATTTGGCCATGTTCAAGCTGGATGAGCTGCGTTTTTCCGGCGCGGGCGACCCTTTGGCCGCCCTGGTATTGTGTGGTGCGCATCGAGCAGAGCATGTGATGGTGGCCGGCAAATGGGTGGTTAAGTCGGGGGAGATTCCCGGATTGGATCTGCCCGGTTTGATGGCAGCGCATCGCCGGCTGGCCGGTGACTTGCTGAAATAGGGCATGGATTCAATTTAGGGATTTAGGAATTTAGGAATTGAAGGAATATTCCTGATTCCCATCAGCGCGCTGTTATTGGGGGTTGGCAAAGCTCAACACAGGCCCGTTTCAGAGGCCAAAAAAACGTAATTATCTGCTCAATTTCAGCTACTTCCGGGGCCCGACCCCGGGGGTGCCTAAATAATTAGACATCGAAACCGCACTTTCCAAACATCGGCTTCCGGCCTGATTTGAAAATCCCTTGCAAAACTTGGTGTTGACAACAACCCGTGCCTTTGGTTATCAGGATGATAGTGGCATTTGTCTAGTTGACGGCTCAATTTATCGGGGCCATCTTAAACCGGAACCAATTCAAGATACGAGGGGGAAACCATGAAACGACTATTCAATATTTGGGTGATTTTAAGTTTATTTTTGGCTGGAATTCTTTTGGTCGGCGGTGCACAGGGAAAAACGACCGGAGAAAAAAAAGCAGCGTCCGATTACAAAATAGTGCTTATTCTTCCCGGACCGATTAATGATCAGAGTTGGAACGCGACCAATTACGCGGGTCTGGTCGCGTGCAATAGCGAACTCGGCACCAAGATGGAATATATTGAGAATGTCCAATCCGGGGATTTCGAATCCACCTTCCGCAACTATGCCGAAAGAGGCTATGACCTGATCATGGCGGCCGGCACCCAATTTGATGAAGCTGCGAATAAGGTTTCGCCATCCTACCCGAATTCAACTTTCTGTGTTGTAAACGGAATGATTGCAAAGACCGCTAATTCTACACCAATTTTCCCAAAAGAATATGAGGCGAGCTTCCTGGCCGGAATAATTGCGGCGCATATCACAGAGACCGGTAAAATTGCGACTGTTGGTGGATTTCCCAACAAAGCCATGGTTGACCTTCTCGATGTCTACGAAGCAACCGCAAAAAAGTATGCCCGGGAAAAACGGGGAAAAGAGGTTGAGGCGGTTCGCGCCTATGCCAATTCCTGGAGTGACGTTGCGTTGGGTAAACAAATGGCGGAAACGATGATCGACAATGGTGCCGATGTCCTGTTTTTCTATGCCAATCAGGTCGGTTTAGGCGCAATTCAGGCGGCAAAAGAGAAAAAGGCCAAATTTGTGGGTTTTTCCGCGAACCAGAACGACATTGCCCCGGATACCGTTTTGGCGAGTATTAGTTTTGATTTTGCGACGTTCTATAAATGGGCGGTGAGCAATTACCTTGCGGGAACACTCAAGGGAGGAATCGTCAACAAAGCCGGACTGAAGGAAGGAATTTTTATCCCCTTTTACGGGCCGAAGATTGGCAGTGACGTGAGGCAGGCGGTTGAAAGTGGCAGAAAGGCAGCCATTGCCGGCGAAATTGATTTTAAGACGATGTTCACGGGTAAATTTTAATCCGAATCATTGATATGACACGTTTTCATTTCACCGGCGGTTTCCCGCCGGTGAAATTGTTTCTGGCAACAGCTTAAAATCAGCCCTTTCACCACAGTGCTAAAAGATAAACAGATCGGATGTCCTTGAATAGTCCGTAGCACCGGTTTTAGTTATGATAACTCCTTTTGTCGAGCTGAAAGGCATTACAAAGTACTTTTCCAGAGTAATTGCGAATAAAGATATCTCCCTGTCCGTCAGCAAGGGAGAAGTGCTGGCGCTTCTGGGCGAAAACGGTGCCGGAAAAAGTACAATCATGAAGGTTCTCTACGGCCTCTATCATGCTGAAGAAGGCAATATCTTCATCAATGGAGAAAAAGCGATTATCTCATCTCCGAAAGATGCGATGAAATTAGGCATTGGGATGATTCAGCAGCATTTTTCCCTTGTCCCGCGGCACACCGTTACCGAAAACATCATTTTGGGAAACGAGTCCGGCGTTTTGGACTATGCTGTTTTGAGTAAACGGATCAAGGCTCTGGCTGAAGCCAACGGATTCGAAATCGACCCGCATAGCTATATAATGGATCTCTCTGTCGGACTTCAGCAGAAGGCTGAGATTCTAAAGGCCCTGTATCATGAGGCGCAGCTGCTGATAATGGATGAGCCCACTGCCGTGCTCACTCCTCAGGAAGCGGATAACCTCATGGCCTTTATCCGGGATTTTGCTGACCGCGGAAATTCGGTCGTTTTTATTTCCCATAAAATGAAGGAAGTGATGAATGTTGCCGACCGTGTCATTGTCATGCGCAATGGAAAAATACTGGGCAACCTTCGCAAAGAAGAAACTTCCGAAAAAGAACTCTCGGCACTCATGATGGGAAAAGATCTGCCGTTTCTTGAAAACAAAAGGAGATTTGCTTTAGAGACCGGCTTCGAGTTTAAAGCGCTGACCGTGCTCGGACCTCAAGGAAATGTTGCCCTTGAAAATGTCACATTCTCCATTGGAAAGGGGGAAATTTTCGGTATTGCCGGTGTAAGCGGAAATGGCCAACAGGAGCTGGGTGACGGCCTTAGTGGTCTTTTGCCGATACAAAGCGGTGATATTTTGCTGGATGGAATAAGCATTAAGGATCTGTCCGTCAAAGAGCGAATCGATGCAGGAATCGGCTATGTGCACGCAGACCGGCTCACAGCCGGACTCGTTCTCGAGATGTCGTTGGCGGAGAACATGTTTCTGAAAAACAGTTACGATCCGGCATGGGCTCAGCATATATTTATCAATCGCAAAAAGCTGAATGAATACACCGACACGGCCATAAAAAATTACTCGATAAAAGCATCCGGGAATGATGAACTCGTAAAAGGGCTTTCGGGTGGAAATCAACAAAAGGTTGTTGTTGCGCGCGAGGTCGCTATCGGACGGAAGGCGATCATTTTCGATCAACCGACGCGAGGCCTTGATTTGGGCGCTATTGATTACGTTCATAAAACCATCCTTGCCGAAAGGGATAAAGGGAAATGTCTTTTGTTGATCTCAACCGAATTGTCCGAGATTTTTGCACTCTCTGACAGAATTGGTGTTCTATACAGCGGCAGGCTGCTGAGAATTATCGACCGGCAGGATGCGGATATTGAAACGATCGGCATGCTGATGGCAGGATACGAGCCGCAGGAGGGTGACATCCGTGAGTCCTAAAATGAGAGATCTGATTATTTCAACTTTTTTGTCAATCTTTCTGGGACTGGCTGTCAGCGGAATCTTGATGCTGTTTCTCGGCGCAGATCCGCTGGCGGCATATGGACGCCTTTTACAGTTCCTGGTGAGGGATAAATACACCTTTGCAGATATTTTTGTAAAAGCGACCCCGCTTGTTTTCACCGCACTTGCTTTTGCATTTACCTTCAAAGCAAATCTTTATAACATCGGTGCCCAGGGGCAGTTTTACCTGGGATCGGTAGCCGCTGTTTTTATCTCACTTCTGATGGGAGGAATCGTTCCGGGGCCGTTTGCACTCCTGCTTGCGCTTGCCGCTGCGATGGTTTCCGGCGGCCTGTGGGGAATGATTGTCGGTTACGTCAAGGCTAGATTTCGGGCCAATGATTTTCTAGTCAGCATGATGTCGGTTTATATTGCATTGGCGTTGATGAATTATTTGCTGCGCACGGTATTGATTGAAACCAAACGGGAATACCCGCAGACGGATCCTATTTTAAATGATCTTTATATTCCGATCATTATAAACGGTACGCGTCTTCACGCCGGGTTTCTGCTTGCCGTGGCGGCTGCCGTTCTGTGCTGGATCTTTCTCTACAAAACGACGATCGGATATCGAATACGCGTTGTCGGGATGAATCCGGCGGCCGCGAAAGCTGCCGGTATCGATGCCGGTAGGATTTTTGTCATTGCGTTTCTGATTAGCGGATCTCTTGCCGGAATGGCCGGTTTTACTGAAGTAAACGGCGTACAGCATATGCTTGTGCAAGGTTTCAATCCAACCATTGGCGCGGAAGGCATTGGAATCGCTATTCTCGCGAATGCCAATCCGATTGGCATTATTTTCGGGGCGGTTTTATTCGGAGCGTTGAAGGTCGGCGGTCAGATTCTTGGACAAACCTCCGGGATTCCATCGAGTATCATCGAAATCATGGAAGGCTTTGTGATGCTGTTTGTTCTCATTTCTTACTATTTTCGGCGGCGGATTGAAATTCGAAGAGAGATCAAAAAGCTCAAAAGCGAGCCGATATGATAATAAACCTTATATCCAGAGCAATTCTGATGAGCACCCCGTTGCTGATAGGAGCGACGGCTGAGGTTTTTGCCGAGCGAGCCGGGGTAATGATCATCGCCATTGAAGGCATCTTTCTGATTGGAGCCTGGGGCGGATTTGTGGGAGTCTACACCACCGGCAGCTACTTCATGGGCTTTTTACTTGCCGGTGGTCTTGGTGTTCTCATTGCAGTCCTATACGGTGTGCTTACCGTCAAGTTAAAGCAGCACCAGATCGTCACCGGAACGGCAATTAATATCTTCATTGCCGGAATGGTAACATTCTTTCACCGGGTACTCTTTGGCGTTCCTCTGCTTCCCCTGACCATCGAGCCGATTCGAACGATACCGATTCCGATCCTCTCCAAGCTGCCGGTCATCGGACCGATTCTATTCAATCAGAGTCTACTGACCTATGTTGCCTATATTGTCGCCCCTCTCGGGTTCTATATTCTTTTCAAGACTTCGGTCGGGCTCGTGGTGCGCTCGACCGGTGAAAACCCCGAATCGGTTGACGTTGCCGGAATCGATGTAGAACGGGTCAGGATGACTGTCATTCTCATTGCGGGCTTTATGGGCGGGATCGCCGGATCGTATTATTCCATCGTTTATCTGGGTATGTATACCAGCACTATTATCGGAGGTCGTGGCTGGATTGCCTTCGCCATCTGTTTTCTAGGTAATTGGAATCCCCTCGGCGCCATGGTTGGTGCGCTGATATTTGGAGTGGCGGAAGCGCTTGCAATATATATGCAGTCATCCGGCGGCGGAATTCTGCCCAATGAGCTGTTCATCGCCATGCCCTACATTCTGACGATCATCCTCACCATCAGTCGCAAGCGATTCAACGTGCCGACAAAGCTGGGTGTGCCCTACATCAAAGAGCATTAGTTTTTCCGGAAAATCCTGAAGGAATTTGAAATTAACCTGTATCAAAGGTTGAATACTGAATTTTTGGGGACATGAAAAAATACATTTTTTACGCGCTATTAATACAGAATGCATAAATTCATGACCGTCTCTGTATGCCCCGGATTCGTTTTTTACTTGTATGAGACTTTATTAAGAGCGAACCGCAGAATATTAAAAAATCCCCCCGGCCCCCTTTAGAAAATGGGGAGTCGCATGTGGTTTATTGACATCCCACGATATCGCATTACCATCTACGTGTGCGGTGGACAAAAAACTTATTCCGTGCTTCTGCTATCTCCGCTTGCTTTCACGATCAATTGCTTTCCGGGAAATATCTACAGTTCAGGATTCATTCATCGTACGACTACAATTTTGCAGGTAATATTTAACAACTATGAATAATAGCGTCGATCGATCAGTATTTCTGGCGGAATTTGAGAGAGGGGCTCGCATTATGAAACCTGTTCATCAATTGATAAAATGTCTATCTTTCACATTTGCGATTTTAATTATCATAATCGGCGGAATGACCCACGTCTATGGCCAGAATGGCGTCATGATGCAATATTTCCATTGGTATTATCCGGGCGGCGGCGTTCTCTGGAATGAGGTTGCCGATCGGGCAGAAGAATTGGCGGCAGCCGGGATAACGGCCCTGTGGTTGCCGCCCGCTTACAAGGGATCCTCGGAAAATGATGTGGGATACGGCGTCTATGATCTTTACGATCTCGGTGAGTTCAACCAGAAAGGAGCTGTGCGCACCAAGTACGGAACCAAAGCCGAATATTTAGATGCAATTGCCGCGGCTCACGCCGCGGGCCTTCAAATTTACGCTGATGTTGTCTTCAACCATAAAATGGGAGCCGATTCAAAAGAGCGGGTGAAATCCGTTCGCATCGCCCGCGATAATCGCAATCATGAATACGGCGGTGAGATCTGGATCGATGCCTGGACCGGATTCGATTTTTCCGTAAGGGGTGATAAATATTCAACCTTTAAATGGCGCTGGTACCATTTTGACGGCACCGACTGGGCGGATGACTTAAGAGAGCAGGGGGTCATCTACAAGTTCCGGGGCGTCGGCAAATCCTGGGATTGGGAAGTGGATACGGAAAATCACAACTACGACTACCTGATGGGAGCGGACCTGGATTTCAGTCATCCGGAAGTACGCAATGAATTGAAAAATTGGGGCCGCTGGATCGTTTCCCAAACCAATATTGACGGCTTCCGCATCGATGCAGTCAAACACATTCAGTATGATTTCTTCAAGGAATGGCTGGATGACATACGCTCTGCTACGGGAAAAGATCTCTTCGCGGTGGGCGAGTTTTGGAGCGGCAATATCGACAAGCTGCACAATTACATCAGTAAAACCGGAGGCAGAATGTCGCTGTTTGACGCGCCGCTGCACTATCGCTTTCACGCCGCGTCAAAGGCCGGCGGCAGCTATGACATGAGCAAACTGATGGACAATACCTTGATGAATGAACAACCGGCCCTCGCGATCACGCTGGTGGAAAACCACGACACCCAGCCCTGCCAGGCATTGGAATCCCCTGTCGAAGACTGGTTCAAATCATTGGCCTATGCCTTTATCCTATTGCGGGAAGAAGGCTATCCGAACCTGTTCTATGCGGACTACTTCGGGGCCCGCTACAACTCCTCGGACAACAAATGCGCGGAAGCCACCGGCGGTCAGGCAACAATCGAGATGGCCCCGCATCGAACCGTCATTGACAAACTCCTTACGGCACGCAAAAAATTTGCGCACGGGCCCCAAAAAAGTTATTTAAACCACTGGGATATTATCGGCTGGACCCGCCTAGGGATTACGGATAATCCCGCAACGATGGCCGTGATCATGAGCGACGGAGCCGGAGGTGCCAAATGGATGGATACTGCAAAGCCGAATACAACTTATACTGACATAACCGGCCATCGTACCGGTACCGTTACGACCAACAAAGATGGTTGGGGAAATTTTCCGGTGAATGGAGGTTCTGTTTCCGTATGGGTCGAGGAATCCGTTGCGGACCGTGAGACGGGTAAAGTCAATGTGGCATTTACTTGTCAAAATACTGAAACCGTATGGGGACAAAATGTTTACGTCGTCGGAAACATTGCCGAACTGGGCCGGTGGGATCCTGATAAAGCCCGAATTCTCGATCCAAAAAACTACCCGGATTGGGAAGGCACGATATCGGACTTGCCCGCCAATAAGCAAATTGAGTGGAAGTGTCTCAAAAAAGACGGCGCCGGCAATCCGACATGGCAGCCGGGCGAAAACAATCGATTCACAACGCCCCCCAGCGGGATGGTTAGTGCAATCGGATCATTTTAGTACCTGAATTTTGATTGCGGGATACCTCAATCACATGGCCTTCCAATTCGAGTTCATCATTTTAAAGACAAACCGTGCGGGAGGACGGATCTTTAACGGTAGACGCAATCCAAACTCCGTCAGGAAGCGCATTTGAGGATTTAGGGACATGGATTAAGGGACGGTCATGAAAAAATGCATTTCTTACGCGCTACGATTACAGCAGGCATCAACCCGGATTATGATATTCGCATTTCGAATTGGGTTAGACAAAAATAATTGTTTCTGCAACTCCCATCAGGAGCTTTCCGCATACTGCCGGGTCTCCCGGTGATTGCTGATTTGATCAGGCGCCCTTGTTTTCCCACCTATCAATAATATCGGCAACTTTTGTCCGCACTTGGTGGCGCGCATCGCGCCGATCAACCCCGCGTAAAAGCAGCCGATCATACCCTGTTTCGGCATGCCGCACATGAGCAACAACAGCAAGCCGGATAGCATCCTCGTCCAATGCCTTGGCCGCTGCGCTGCGACCTACCCTGCCGCTATACTTACGGCAGGCGTGCTCGGCGATAAGGATCTCCCGGTCCTCAGGACAATACCGATACATTTCTCGTACCCGCTGTGCAAAACGGCGAATGTATTCCTGATCCAGCTCGGCGCGCCGGAGTGCGGCTCGGGCACGGGCCGCCTGTCTTGCCTCACTGTCCGCAGCACATTCGGCTTCGGCCCGCTCCAGTGCCTCGTTTTCCACGAGCAATCCCTGCCGTTCATAGCGTTTTCGCGCCCGACTCCACTTCAGCACGACGGCCGAAAGCTTAGAATGCTTGCGCGAACGGCGAGTGAGCGCAGCGTCACCGGAAGATAAGAAAACAAGATGATCAAAATCGGCGCAGGTAAGGCACAGAGCGCCTTTGACGTCATTCAACGTTATCCAGGCCCGGCGCCCCAGATGCTGACCGCATTCATCGCATGTTGAGTCGCGACTGGAAATGAAGACTTTCAGTTCGTTTTCTTTTGCCATAGCTGATCTAATATCAAGATATTTCTTTAGATGTCAATTGGGTTGGCGTAAAATGGCATTAGGTCGGACCAAGGTAGAACGTTGACAATTACGTTGTGAGCCTAAAAACAAGGCCGATATTTGGCCTTAGATTGGCCTTTTTACCGTCGAAAAAATGCGTTTAAGGGAAAAGGCAAATTGGCCCAAATCCAGTGGTTGGCTTTTCCTTAAACCGCCCTTTTTGGCGTCAAAAATATCGCTTTAAGCCTCGAAAATGGGGTAATTTTTAGCATAGATCCTTAATTTTCAGGCGTTCACCGTGGTCCGAGCTAATACTAGTGCTCACATTTGACAAAAGGGCATCAAAATTCGGGTTTTTCGAGTTGCTTAAATAAATGTAATCAAATGACATCCAACTTAAGAAAGCGGTCTTTATTGTCTACCTTGATTTTTACGCGGGTGATTAAAAATTGTCGTTGATCACGCGACTTGCGGTACGCCCATAAAATCATAATATTGGTTCTACTATAAGGAGAAACTTATAATTTTATGGGCGTCCCCGAAGTCCCGTTGGTTCTACTATAAGGAGAAACTTATAATTTTATGGGCGTCCCCGAAGTCCCTAAAAACCCATTTATTGCATAAATAATGATGGAAATGTTCATCAATCCCTATAAATACAGGGAGAAACGTAAATCGGAATGGTATTGCTGGATCTCACCCTTGGTTGAATCCTATGTTTTTGTTGTAGGGTGGGCTGTGCCCACCTTCGACATTTAGATTCAGCGCTATTTGGTGGGCACAGCCCACCCTACAATAAGAAACTTTTGCAACGTTGGGGTCAATTCTCAACCTTATGAAATACAATCTAATGCTTTTCTCTCAGAATGCCAGGTTTCCAACCTACCGCAGCAAATTATTATTAAGTGAATTGAGCATTGGTATTTTTACTCAGTCAATATCATCAATTTCCCCTATTATTCCATTCAATGATACGCCACCGTTCACGATCGCATGGACAGCCGCTGTATTGGGTATTAACTTAATTAGTGCCTGAACGAAAAGTGGCCGTTTTTCCAGTTAGCCCGGCCGCTAATTATCACTCATTAAATTACTGCCGTTCAAAACGATGGCGAACAATAGCAAATCAATATTTAGCAGCGTTTTCTCTAAAATTAGATCTACCTCTCCATTAAGTCCTTCTTTTCGATGCAGAGGTTATCTTTTTTATGCTGCTTTGCGTCGCTTTTGCTTCTTTAACTCTTTTTGCTGAAGCAAGTGGCCCAATATTTGTATATTCCGCGCTAACACTGATAACGCCACATAACGTTCAAACCCATGTAACCCATGATCCAGACAGCGGTCTAATCCGTGATTTTCTAAAGCATTAATTGAAGACTCGACCGCTGAATGCTTGCGCCGGGATTCGACAAATTCTTCTGACTGCTCTATTTCTTTGTCTTTGACCGATAGACGACCCTTTTTGGGTAGAACAACGTAATCTAATATTTCGGCTAACTGGTTTTTGTTCTCAGGGCTATAAAAACCCCTATCAAAACTGCTACCGACAAGATTTTCGAATCTATCCTTGGTCTCTTGAACCATGACAACAGCCAGCTTATCATCGGTCTGTTGGAGCATGACGCGGTGATGAAGAATGAAACCAAACTGATCTTTATGCACGCAGACGCCTAATCCTAACTCTTGGGGTACACCGGCTTTGCCTTTGCTGATCCACTCGGTATGCGGTTGAAAAATTGAAAAAACTTTTTCTTCGTGCGCTATCTTCTCATCGAGAACAACTCTTCTGCGGATCTGATCGATTTGTCGCTCGGCATGACGAATATATTCTTCGATAGTGGTCAGTCTTAATTCCTGGCTCATCGACAATATCCCAAGCTCTCGTAGGATACGGATCGTCTCTTTGACCCGTATTGCAAAGCCCTGGCAGACATCGATGTAATTTTGATGCTTGGCTATTATGAGTTGATCTCGTTTTTGTATTTTAGCTTTATCCTTTGATGTGGAGCGTCTCAGTTTTTGAATGCCACGCAGTAATCGCTTAACTTTTATTATGTTATGATGACTTTGCCGCCAGGCTGTGATGCCTACCTCTGAACAGATGATTGCAATCAGGCTAATCATCTTGCGCATGGCATCAAAAAGCAGATTGGTATCGGTCGGATAGTGCACATCGGTTTCAACGACAAACGAATCACAACTGCCTCTTAATTGGGGATCTTTGTCTGGAGAGATAATGCTGTGGCCGGCTTTGACAACAATTTGATTTATTTCATCGAGTATCGCAGGAGTCAGTAAGACAATATTATCTCTTATGGTTTGCAAGGCATATTGGCTATCAAAATCAGTCTTGCTGTGGCCGAGCATTTCGCGTAATTTACTGTGGTTGTTGGCCATCTCCAAAACTTTATCGTAGTCCCAGTTGGTATTTAAACGCAGCGTTCCCAAAACCAGAATCTTCCATAGATCCATGCCGGGTCTTCCGCTTTCGTAGCTTTTTTTCGGTACTATTTGTTTTAGGACTTCAGAAACCTTCTCGCGGACAGCCGCTGTGCGATGAATGTACTGCAGCCCCATCAGCAGTTTGGGAATTTCATCTCGAGATTGTAGATCAAATTCAATGTTGGCGATATCTGTTTTCCAAAATTCCATTTGCAAATCGATGACTTTTCGCATAGATTATCTCCACGAAGATTTTTCAGGTTAGACTCGTTTTTGCTTTTCTACTTTCGGGTAGAAAATCGGTATTTAATGTTAATTCAACAAGATAACTACCGTTTACGAGTTTTTAATGCAAGTAAAAAATGCATTAAACTGGAAAATCTTCGTTTTCCTTTTATGCGATATTAATCAGCAATATCAAAGAGTTCTGGATACCCGTTCGAACACTAGTTAGCCTCCGGTCATTCCCGCGAAGGCAGGGATTTTATGGAGCTAAATAATTTAACATTTTTGTGTTGGTTATCAAAAATTGGTTTCTGTGTCCATCACTAATAAATATTTTCGGTAAAATAATGACAAATAAAATATGGCGGTTTTATAATCGTCTCGGACACCTGATTGATCGTATAATATCCTAAAACAAGCTTGGTATAAGGGTTTTTATTTCGGCACAATAACCTTAAACCGCCATAATTAATTTGACATACTGGCGCTTTTCAGCTATCTTCTGGGTAGGCTATGTGACACAGCAGCAGAAAGGAGATAGCATGATTCAAATTGAGCCTAGCGGATTTATGTTGGCAGGACCCAAAGGATCGATTCCTTTAAGGGATGATGACGAGATCACCTTGAAATTGGCGATGTTATTTGAAGGCCAGTGTGAAGGATTGGGGCCCAGTAAAGCCGCCGAGAAGTTTGGAATGACAAGACAGCGCTATTATCAGATTTTGCAGCAGTTTAAACAGCACGGTGCACAAGCACTGCTAAGTGCCAAACGCGGTCCGAAAGGCAATTACCGTAGAAATTCTGAGGTGGTGCGTCAGGTGATTCGCCATCGGTTCTTAGATCCGCAGATCTCGCCGGAAGTCATTGCGCAAAAGTTGGTACAATGTGGATTTGCGATTTCAACGCGCAGTGTTGAGCGGGTGATTTCTGAGTATGGCTTACAAAAAAAAACCTCCACCGATGCCATCCCGCAAGCACAGCGGTAGAGATTGAAACCCATCGCACCAAGCAAAAGATGCGCGTTGAGCGCTGTGATGCTCAAAGTATTGAACGCGGAGTACGCCAGCTTTTGGCAGATAAGATTTGCGGCAATATGGTGGGTATCTGGTTACTGCTTGCCGAACATCTTAGACTGGGCACATGGGATCTGCTTAAAGCTTGGAGCGGTGCAGCTGATGAGCAGGTGCAAACGCGCTTGGCGATGCAACTGGTCAATGAAAGAGCCTTGTGTGTCAAAGGCATTCGCCAGAAGCGAACGCTGAGTCAGAAAGGATTTGAATTAGCTAACGGTCTGCCCTTCATAGCGACTGATTCGGCCATCCACCATCTGTTAGACGCGCATACGGTGGCCGATGCCCAACACTTGCAGATCGCACTGGGTAAGATCCGGCAGACATTTGGTCATTTTGGCGGCCGCATTTTGGCCATCGATCCGCACCGTGTCAAATCCTACAGTAAACGGCAGATGCCTCGCCGTAAAAAGGATAAAGATTCAAAGCCTGCTAAACTGGCTCAAACTTTTTTTTGTCTGGATGCCGACAGTGAACAGCCGATTTGTTTTACGACGGCTTGTTCTGCCAGAACGGTCAGCCAAGCCACACCGGAGATGTTGACTCTGGCAGCTAAGATTCTCAAGTTCGACGGCGAGAAGCCACTGGTAATGGCAGACAACGAACATTACACTGCTGAGTTGCTTGACTGGATCAAATCAACATCGGCTTATGATCTGTTGGTTCCGATGCCGAATAATCAATCAGTTCGAAGCTCAATTGAGCAGATGACTGAGCAAGCATTTACCCGGCATTGGGCCGGTTATGCGACCGCAAAAAGTGTTTACCAAATGAAGACCGGCAAAAAGGACGCATATAATCAGTTTATCCAACGCAAAGGCGAACGAGTAGACGACTATGACTTCAAATCATTTTTATGCACCAGTGATCGAGACGAAGTACAAGATCTGTCGATTCACTATCCGCAACGCTGGCATATTGAAGAGTTTTTTAATAAAGACCAGGCGCTGGGTTGGGACCAGGCCGGCACGATGAACCTGAACATTCAATACGGTAAGATGACCATGGCACTATTTGCGCAGGCCGCCAGTTTTATGATGCGTGCACGCATCGGGTTACCGGAGGCCCAATGGGATGCGCAACATCTGGCCCACGATTTTTTCAGGGCATTGGAAGGCGATATTCGCGTCAAACGCGACACCATCATTGTGACCTATTATAATGTCTCTAACGCTGATAGGATGAGAACGCACTACGAAAACTTACCGGAAAGATTGGCTGCGGAAGGAATACAACCAACAATGCCTTGGTTGTACGACTATAAACTTGACTTCCGATTCAAGTAACGCATGGGCTCTGGTTTTTGACCATCACAATTGTACTTGCACCTAAGAAAGAGTTGGAACCTGTCATTTATTGCACATTAGTTGAGCTGCTTTTGCGCAGTCACAGCAAATTAACTGTTTAACTAAATCTGTTTCGAGATTCTGTGCAAAGCAAAGCGAGAAAATCGGCCGGACTTTGCTGAAAAAATCGAACCATGTAAAATAAATTGGCCCAATAAAATATCTGCCTTCGCGGGAATGACCGGAGGCTAACTAAAAGATACTTTATTTAACCGCCGATTTAATAATAAGTTGACGCCAAAATTTATCTTCGTAAACATCTGTATACCAAAGGTTTACAAAGAAACTGAAAAATATTTTGCGCTTATTGCGCAAAACCGAATTGATAACTGTCTATCGCCTTTGCTGAATTTAGTGCCAGTATTGGGCAGGATGATGGTGTCAGGTGTCAGGTGTCAGGTGTCAGCCCGGCCCCTCGGCGCGAATATGGCCGTGCCAATCAAAAGAAATACTATTGAGCTCTGAAAGAGAAATTTCACAGATTCATCGCGCTAATTTAGATTGTGGGAGCGGTTCGCTCACCTGTGCTTGTCGATGGTTCAACCGCGAATTTCCCAGTCAGGCGAATTTTTATAAAGGAAGATTCAAGCGTGGTTTCTGCAACTCCCATTGGATTTTCCCGACACCTGACACCTTGTATGAAACTGGTACCATTACGAGAGATAGATGCTGGGCAGGTGAGCGAGCCCGAAGGGTGAAGCTCGCTCGCCTGCCCAACTCTATAACTCGGGCGGTCACTGTAAATTTTTTGGGTAGCCAGAGAT
>Ga0209678_1000364_pt1 | contig 15979 bp, 17 predicted proteins | sample WorMetilvaeELBA1_FD_187404 | JGI IMG/M metagenome (GOLD analysis project Ga0209678, IMG submission 187404) | Marine gutless worms symbiont microbial communities from Max Planck institute for Marine Microbiology, Germany - Olavius ilvae ELBA.1... ...
AAGATAACTACCGTTTACGAGTTTTTAATGCAAGTAAAAAATGCATTAAACTGGAAAATCTTCGTTTTCCTTTTATGCGATATTAATCAGCAATATCAAAGAGTTCTGGATACCCGTTCGAACACTAATTAGTCGCCGGGTTAATATGCGGCTATAGGGTTTAGAATCCAAACCACATATTTTCGTCAACGTTGTTTTTATCGATCACAAAATCATCGACCCGAATATATTCAGGTTGGCTCTTTCCGGCAAAATAGGCTTCGATAGCATCAAACACCTGAGAGGCGTAGTACGGGCTGACGGTAATCAGTCCATAGTAGTCGCCGGCTTTTATCGCTTTTAGCGCGTCGACAATGCCGCCGTTGCCGACCACAATGATTTCCCCTTTGGAAGGGTCACTTCCAATTTTCTTACCGGCGCTTTTCAACGCTTGAATCGCTCCCAGGGCTTCCGTATCAAAATGGCCGAAGACAGCATTGAATTCGATTCCGGATTGAATGATGTTTTCCATGGATTTCATGGCAGTTGCAATATTGTAGTCACCAAGCTGGGAAGATACTATTTTCATGTTAGGGTACTTTTTCATCTGCTCCCGGAAACCCTTGCTCATATCGATCGTATTGCCGCCGCCGGGAGTTCCGTGAAGCTCCACAATTTTGATTTCCTTATCAGGTCCGAAGGCGCTATGTATTATGTCACATTCTGTTGCACCGATGAATTTAAAATCGGAATGGATCCTGGTGATGTAATCTTTCCCCGCCGTTCCTTTGATATCTCGGTTCACGACCAATACTGGAACTCCGGCTTTCTGGGCGATGGGCAATGCTGCTGCCGAACCCACAACATCGACAGGGCCAAGAACCAGGATGTCCGGCTTCAAGACGACCATATCTTCAACATCGGCAAGCTGTTTTTCCACCTTCGATTGGGCATGCGTCACTCTATACTTGTGACCTCTTTTTTTGGCTTCCTTTTCCAAGTCTTTGGAAAAAGCGTTAAACCAGGGGTTCGCGTCACCAACGGATGAATAGGCTACCGATACAGACTTGCCTGCCGATGCGGTATCGCCCCAAAAACCTCCAAACACCAGAACCAATGTTACCAAAAGTACAGATACTAATTTCATCGTGCTTTTCTCCTTTCCTATGTGATTTACTTCTACGAGTTGCTATCTTTCGGTACATCCTCACATTTAACATCCTGCTTGATTGATTATTTGCCGGTTGCTTTTTATCACCCCCTTGTCTTATAGCGTATTTGGTTGATTGTTTTTCTATTGATCAAATTGTGTTGTCTTCCGGCTCAGGCAGCATAAATTCTCGAATTTGACCAACCAGGTCTTCATAACCAGCCATAAATTGTCTTAAAGTCCGCAGGGTAGCTCCATATTGATCAAATAATTCAACCGGAATTCCATTTTCGCTATACGCTCTACGGAAATCATCAAACTTTTTATTCAAGTCGTTTATAAGAGTCGGTTCGACCGTTTTTTCTATTCGAGGCAGAACTTCCACATCAGACCCATTGAAACGTTTTTGCCATGTATGGGTTATTGTGATTACTACATCTCCGCCTATAAATTCGGACCAATGCATGTAATTCCGTGTTGCAGCTGATAATAATCTTGTTGTATATTTGCGTTCCTGAAATATTTTATAGGCTTTTTTCATAACAGCAACTCCCGCCCATTCAAGGTATTCAGGATTTGTAACGATATCCTTTTTATCTGCAACAATTTTAAGCCAATCATCAAGTCGTCCTACCATGACAGTGCATACCGGTCCAATTTTCGAAATGTCTTTTCCTTCATCTTTGCGCCTTTTTAACCCACGCTCTACAGCGTCACCGACAGCTAAACATTGGGCTACAGTAAAACATACTGTCGCATTTATACTTACGCCATTATAGGTTGCTTCCTCTATTGCTTTTACACCGGCCGTTGTCACCGGTACTTTAACAATCATATTCGGGGCTAAACTGCTAAAATGTATCGCCTGATCAACCATGAGCTCGGAGTTCCGATAATACTTTGGGTTTGTCTGAATAGAAAGCCTGCCTTTTTTTCCGTTTCCTCTATTAAATATCGGTTCTAAAAGCTTAGCCCCCTTTACAGACATTTCCTCAGTCAATTTCCAGGCGATATCATCTTCAGTTGCGACAGGATTTTCAATGATCAGTTCTTTTATCCTTTCTTTCCACAACCTCATTTCTTTACTTAGTACCTCTCCAACAATAACAGGGTTTGCAGTAGCTCCTGACGCACCATTTTCAATCGAATATTTCAATTCCTCTACTGAGCATGAATCATTCCACAACTCGGTTGAAGTCGTGCAAGTCATTTTATGTAAAGGTGACTTATACACATTAGAATTCATAAAAGTCCTCCAATTCAATGTTCCGTTTTCAGATAAATCCTAATTTATCAGATATGTTTTGCGCAATCTCCTTAACAGCAGCAATCCAATAATTTTTCTTTTCCCCATCAAATCTAGCGATCAAACCACCTACGCTTATCGCCCCAATGACTTTGCCGGTTGAATCCCTTACTGGAGCACCAAATGACGCAACTCCATGGTTTACATCTTCCCAACTTTCTGAAAAACCCTGTTTTCTAGTATTTTTTACTTTAACCATCAATTGCTCAATATTTTTAACCGTATTTTCGGTATATGCTTCAAAATCATGTTTCTGCATTAATTTAAGTATTTCATCATCTTTCTTTCCGGATAATAGAGCAATTGGAGCTGCCCCTGCATGCAAAGCCAGGCGGCCACCACGTTGGAGTACTGTTACTTTTATAGGTGATGGTCCGTCAATTCTTTCCAGGCAAAGAGCCTCTCCTCTGTCTTCAATACACAAATATACGGTGTCTTCAAATTCTTCCGCAAGATTTACGAGAAACGGCATCGCAATTCGCCGCAAGTTAAGCTGGGCAAGGAATTGGCTGCCCAGCTCAAAAAGCTTGGGCCCTAATCGATAAGATCCGCCTTTCTGGTCCTGGGCCAGACAGTTCAAAAATACAAGCGTTTTTAATATTTTATGAGTATTGGTTCTGCCTAGTCCAGAAAGCTTCACAATTTCCGTAAATGTGAGTTCGGGCTCGTCAAGCGAAAACACGTCAAGAACTTGAAATGCTTTTATAACTGAATTCATAATCTATTGTTCTTGAATAGAGAATTTTGTTCTCATTTGGGAAACTTCTCTTTGATAGTTCAGCGGCATTTTCTTGTCAAGAACAATTTTCAAATAACAGAAATGCATTCGAATCTTTTGAAATCAATATCTTTAGAGGAGATTTGATCAAATCCGGCGGTTGCCGGGAAGAAGAGGTTTTATGAATAAATTTACAATTCTCAGGTATTTTGAAGAATCACTATATGTTGGGGGCCGTTCGATCGGGAGGAATAGTTTTCAATCAGTGCCTGCCGACACGGTTTGATGCATAAACTGAACTTTGGGATATTTGGGCGTATCAGGGGCGGCGTCAAGATGCCGTAAAAATGACGGTTTAAATATACGGTCAATTGCTACTCAATAAAATTAGCCGACAGCGGTGGCCGGATGCGTTTTTCCCAATCCGACGCCGCCACGGAAAATCACATTGTTTTCTTGCTCGACGAACCTGAGTCTGAACAGGTTTTCTATCTGAAGATGGTTGATTTTTTGGGGCCAGAAAATGGTTTTAAATTTCAAAAATTATCAGCGCTGTAATCGAGCGAATCCGCGAAAGACTGAATAGAGGCAGACCTCACCATTGTGCGGAAGTTGCCATAAGATACACCATTGGTTTTGGTAATGAAAAAGAAACTATAGAAAACGAAAAAAGAAATAAAGGTGTGCTATGATATGAGAATGGTTTCAGGCTGCATTTGAAAGGCACTAAGTTGATATCTTGCCTGCACCCACACCGCTGGAATTTCCCTAATTATTTTAAATTTCATCTACCAATCCATCATTACTTTTAAATTAAAAGCAGATTTTTGCTTGATTAATTCATCTATTTGTGGTTTTCTGCGCCCTTTTTATCAATCTTTATAAACTACGAATAATTATATTTATGATAGCCTCAACTCATGACGGCCGCTTTCATGCTGATGAAATATTTGCTCTCGCTGTGCTGAATCTATTTTACCCTGACCTTGAAATAGTTCGCAGCAGAGACGAAAATGTATATAAAAACGCAGACATAATTGTGGACGTGGGTCATATTTATGATCCTGACAATCTTGTTTTCGACCATCATCAAAGGAGTTTCACATTAAAAAGAGAGTCAGGGATCCCGTATGCATCTTTTGGACTGGTGTGGAATCAGTATGGTGAATCATTATGTGGATCATCTAAAACAGCTGAATATATCGATTCTGTCATTGTCCAGGCAATTGATGCGGAGGATAATGGCATACATATTTATGAAACCAAAATTGAAGGGGTGGGATTCCACACCTTATCAGACATAATTGAGTCTTTTGTACCCCGACATGTCGACGAGGCTAAGGTACAAATAGGATTTGACTGCGCATTAGATTTTGCCACCTCTTACATGAAAAGACAGATTAAATTGGCAAAAGAATTTTTTGAAGTAGCATTGCCAAACATTCGCAATGCCATAAAGGTTGCTGAAGATCCTCGAATATTGTTATTTAGGAAGTTCGACAAAACCTGGCTAAATTTTATTACACACGAGTCTGAAATAGCTCTATTTGTAATTTTTCCCACACATAGGAAGACTTGGGCAATTCGAAGTGTTCCCAAAAGAGGGCAAAAGTTTGAGTATTGTAAATTGCTGCCGGCAGAATGGGGTGGTAGACAAAAAGATTTTGCCGAAATATCTGATGTTCAAGATGCACTTTATTGCCATAACGGATGTTTTCTTGCAGAAGCTGACAGCCTTGAAGGAGCGGATAAATTGGCTGTTATCGCCCTGGAAAATTGATTTTATAGGAGAAATGATTAGGTGCTACAAACTTCAGAAGTCTATTTTCCAGCTACCTCATTGGTTTCCTCTAAAAGTTCTCTGACCTTTGTGACAAGCTCAGTATTCGAGAAAGGTTTGGCTATATAGGCATCCGCACCGAGTGATAACCCCTTAGCGATATCAACTTCGCGGTCCTTTGCAGTCAAAAAAATGATTTTGACCTCTCGACAATTGGCATCCAAACGAATAATCTCGCAGACCTCATATCCGTCTATTCCGGGTAGCAGGATGTCCAGAATCACAAGATCAGGTTTGTATTGATAAATCAGATCCAGGGCGTCTTCACCCCTTTTCGCTACCATAACAAGATAACCCTGTTGCTCCATCAGAAACTGGATGGGCACTACGACATCCGGCTCATCATCTACTATGAGAATTTCTTTTGGCATGGAAAAGTCGCCTTCATTTGTTACTTTATCATTTGGAACACCTCAATAAATTACTGCCAGATCCACAACTCCGCATTTTATAGTTAGACGTATTTAGATAATTATTTCTAGTGAACCACCATCACAGGGCAGGTACTTAGGTGAATCACTTTTCGGCTCACGCTCCCAATCAACAAGCCCTTAACGGCACCAAATCCTCGAGTGCCTATCACAATTAAGTCTGCTTGTTGTTTTTTCGCTACCATAAGAATAGCTTCTGCTTCTGATCCTTCTATCAATTCTTGATTCACTTTAATAGTTGTACTGTCTAATAATTTTTTTGCTTCATCAAGTATCGCTTGACCTGCGCTTTTTCGCTTCGAGTAAAGCTTTTCAAAATCCTGGTAGCCCAATAGATCGGAAGTGGGTGAAAAAACGTGTATTAGAAATAAATCTGCCTCATAACGTTCTGCTAGTGACTTGGCGTACTCACTTGCTCTGTGGCTATATTCGGAACCGTCAACTGCTAAAATAATGTTTTTAAACATTTTTCCTCCATTTATCATGATATCTGGCTAAACATTATTTTAAGGATGTTTCCCAGGATGAAATATTTATAATTTCATCGAAATTTTATGGCGGTGCGTTCTCTCTTCAAAACAATCCCAACTTAGGGGGGATAACTATACGAGAACTGGTTTATCAGCCCTTGTGTTACTTGCTTAAAGAAATCTCCAGATGGTAGACGCCGTCTTCCAGTCGCGCTTTGACCGGCAGCTCCCCTTTGCGGAAAACCTTCATGGCACCAGTATTGGAAAATAATATTTCTGCAATAAATCCTTTGATACCTTTTTTCTTAGCCAATTGGATTAACATCTTATAAAGAAAGGATGCTATTCCAAGTCTTTGGTAGGCCTCATCTACAACAAAAACAATCTCCGCAAAAGAACTACCCGGGATGACAATAAATCTGCCTTCGGCGATAATGCGCCCTTTTCCCTCTTCTCCGAGCAACCCAACGATGGATGTAACCTGATTCCAGTCAACATTAACGTATTCTTGAATTTTCGCATGCGGCATGCTGCGGACAGATTGAAAATAGCGATAGTACACCGTTTCATCTGAAAACCGATAAAATAAATTACGCATGCCTTCTTCATCAGAGGGTTTGATGGCTCTAAATCTTATCTCGAGATCACCTTTGACGGCAAGGGCGTCTGAGATGTCAACCGGATAGAGGCGAGCGCTTTCAGCCAGAAAAATTTGATCCCGATACAAAATCTTTTTTTCTTTCGCTTCCTTTACAAGGCTGGCACGATCATCAGGGTGGGCAATGTCAATGAGGGCTTGTGCCCGCTCCCTGATGCTGCGACCTTCCAAATACGCAACGCCGTACTCAGTGACAACTGCACCCACAGATTCGACAGCACTGAACCGGTTTGGCAAGTGGGCAATGGATAACAAAATGTTCGGTCTCTGGCTTCGATCCCGGCTGGTCAGGGCAAAAATACAGCGCCCGCCTTGCGATAGTTCAGCCCCAGCTACAAAATCCATTACCTCAGCGGGACCGGAAGCTACATTGCCCTTTCCAATGTGAAGTCCGATGCGACCAAACAAATCTACTTTTCTGGCGGTAACAATCATGACAAATTTGGGATTCCGACCAATCATTGCAGGATTGAACACCTTGCCGATTCGCTGGAACTCAACGAGGGGATTGCTGTCCAACCACCTCATCAAATTTGGTGTACCAAAGGCATAAGAGGTCAACGCTTTTCCCCGATATGTTTCCTTTCGTCGATTCGTGACCGCGCCGTTTTTCATCAGATCCATCAAGGGATCTGTAAAAAACGGGGAGTGAATACCCAGATGGCGTTTATTTATCAGGCATTTTGCTAAGGCCTCGTAGAGCGGACCGATGGAAAACGCCAGGCAGCTCTCATCTTCAATGAGCGAGGCCACATGTTGAGCCACTTGATACCAGATATCATCAATTTTCCAACGATCGAAATATATGGGTGGATCTGTCGAGCGGATTAAAAAATCAAATTCAGATACTGGAACAAATGTGTCCCCAAAGGTCCGGGGAATTAGGGTATTGATTTCACCTACTCTAATGCTGGCCTGTTCCAGGACCTCACGGGCCACATCGATAGCAATCCCAAGGCTGCAAAACCCAGCTTCATTGGGCGGAGTAATTTGAACGATCGCTACATCAACGGGTCTCAACAGGGATTCAATTAGCTGTGGTATCTTGACGAACCGACTGGGTATCAGATCCACTTGCCCCTCTTCGATGGCTTCGTCCGCCACCCAGCCTGAGAAAAAAGTCTTCATGCGATAGTTCTGGGATTGAAGCGTCTGCCGCGAGACTGCATCTCCGAAACTTACCAGCTGAATAAGTTCAAGGTCTTCCAAATTCTTGGCGTTAGAATTCATCAGATGCCATATCATAGTGCGAGGCTCAGCGACGGCTGTACCAAGAAAGATACTCATGCCCGGCCGGATTTTTTCAATCACTGTTTCGGGAGTGACGACTGTTGAATTCCAGCTGTCGGAGGATATTTTCTCCATAGATCCCTCTAAGGTATCTTTAATTTCCATACTCTATTCCTAAATTCGGAGCCGTCAAAGGCCACACCGATACTATGCAACGCAAGTGAATCTAGGCTTACGATGATATGCTCATACTGTAAAGTTATAAGCTGTTATATTTCCAACTCAGAGACGGTCTTGTCCATAAGCTGTCCTGTACCAAAGGAGCGTGATTCCTCAGTTTGAAGTGCTGTAGAAATCATCTCATAGCTTTGAAGCAGGCGATTTCCCAAGATACCGGCGAGTCGTTTAAAAAAAACAAGTCCATTGGCAGGATCTTCTTCTAATATCTTCAGAATCTTATCTCGATCAAATCTAAGCAATTTCACTGGAGCCATACATACTGCAGAGGCAGTATATATTTCCCTATCGATCAGGCTAGACCAGCCAAATGCCTCTCCAGCATGGCTTACAATATAAACTGATTGCCCAGTTTCCCCAAGGGTTAGTTTCACATGTCCTTTTAGCAAAATGTAAAAGTGATTCGTAAGATCTCTCTGTTGAAAAAGAATGTCTTTCTTTTCAAAGGATTCTGTCGTTGAAACATTCATGATCCTTTTTACAAAAGCGGTATTCATTGCCCTAAAAATATCTTTTTGTTTGAGATACATATTTCTCTCCTTTCTAAAACTATACGGTCAAAGAGTATTTATGATGCACACCACTGATAAAACAAACTTTTCTGAAAGACAGATATTTACCTTAGCCCTCATGATAAATGGGCTTTCCAATTTCATCTATCGAAAAGTTGTAAAAGACATGGTGCCCATCGTAATCAAGTACCCTAAGATCGTCTTCTTGTTTCAAATCACCTAAGATCATGTTAAAATGCTTCCCATATTTTTGTTTCACCAAATCTTCTTGAATTTCAAAACGATGAATTTTTTGATTCCCTTTAGAGCAAGTTTTTCAATTAATTTTGGATCATCAGGCGATTCATAAGAAGTCAGAATAAGAATTGGACCTGTACCTGTAAAGAAAATGCCGGCGTTCATGACACACCTCCCTATTAGTTTAATGATTCCGATTTTTAAATTAATCTTTTTACACAACTAGGGATAGCGCTAAAGCAACATCGGCGCGTGGGACTCGTACCAAGCAGAATTCTTAGTTAAAGAACAGTGAAATAGCTACAGTGCGAATTGAGATTTATAAGGTGAGGAATTAATAGCAGATCAGACTGAAATCATCTCAGCATAGGAATAAATTGTAAGTATGCTGCGTACTATATCAATATTCTGTGGAATTTGATAAGTCAGTCAATAGGATCGGTCGCTCAGATTCTAGACGTTTAAAATTAAGTTAATATCGCCTGGGTTGATGTCAAGACAATTGAAAGATTCAATGAGTTGCCTCATGGCCATTGTAGAACAAAGATTTGCTGAACTAACTTTAAATGTCGCTTCCTTGCTCTTTGGCAACATCATGCCACGGCTGGTGATTTTTGGAAAATGGGGAAAGAAAGGGTCGCATCTTAATTATTAATTATTTTGCTTTTAATCCGCTTTATTCGCCTTCTAAGCTTATGATTGGACTGAATCTGCCTTGCCAAATGGTTGTACCTGACGGTGATGCCGGCGCCGGATATATTGCCAAAATATTTTCCCAAATTAACGCCGCTATCGCCGGTGAATTCCCTGCTAAGATAGATGGCGACATCGCGAACCATATTTTTCTTGCGACCCTTTTGCAAAATCAAATCTGTGGTACAGTCAAATTCTACGCAAACTGCCGTCACGACCCGCTCTGCCGATTGCCTGGGTTTTAACTCGCTAAGCTGCGGAATATCCCTTTTCTTGGAACGCTTCGCAAGAAACGTTTCTTTAACCCAATTGACGAAATCGGAACTGCCAAGAATAAACCCACCCACCAAATTTACGGCTGGATTTTCAACCTCGGCCATGCTGCGATTCTCGACAAATTCCTGATAGTTTTCGGCAGCCAATTTACGACGCTTGCCAAACAAGGAAAGCAAGCAATCTGTTTCAAGCCAGATGGGCGTCTTTTTGGGATCGATAATAGTTAGGATCGGGGTATAAAATAAAATCGTTTTAGAGGCTTAAAGAGTTGCTTTTAGTGAAGCATAGAAACTCTGGCTATGAGGGTCAAGGATTCTATGTTTCATTAAAGTTATAATTTTATGGGCGTGCCCAAAATTATTTCAATTGAAATATTATTTGCTGACCGAACGGACTATTTTATTTCGCTGGTTCTCAGCCTGCGGTTGGTCACCGTCTGCATCGCATGGGTCAGGGCCTCGGTCAAATTGCTGCATTCGCATAGCCGGACATGCTGGCAAAGTCCTTGGGCAGCTTCGATGGATGCATGCCGTGCCGGTTCGGGAAGTTCGCCTTCCACTGCCAGGGCGCGACGGACAACATCCGGAAATTTGGCGGCATGAGCCGTGGCCAGACACACGATTTTTGTATCTTGGCGGAAGCTGTCGGACAGCTCATCGGCGGCCGCAACGGCTACGGCGGCATGCGGATCCAACACATAGCCCTCCCCGTTGCGATATACATCGGCCATGATGGCAAGGGTCTGGTCGTCGGTGATGGCGGCTGACAGGTATCCGTGGCGAATCGCACGGGCCGTCTGCGCATCCAGCAGCAACTCACCCTGCCGCTGAAAGTCAGCCATCCATTGCCGGATTTTGCCGGAATCCCGCCCGCAGGCAAAATATAAAAAACGCCAAAAATTGTAGGGAACCACGATATCGATGGCCGAAGACACCGTCGGTATGAGATCTCTTTTAGTAAAACGACCGGTGGAAAACGCACGATGCAAGGCCGCGTTTTCATTGTTGGCACATATGTAGGATTCAACCGACAACCCCATGGTGCGGGCCAGATAACCCCCGAACAGATTGCCGAAAGCGCCCGAAGGTACGGAAAACACAACTTTCTCACCCACCTGGTCGGCCACGCGGAAGTAACTGTAAAAATAATGAACGGACTGGACCATGACCCGGCACCAGTTAATCGAGTTGACGCTGGAAAGCTTCAATTGCGCCCGCAGCCTGTCATCGGCAAACATCCGGGCAATGACGAGATCGAGGTCGTCACCCCCGTCGGGACAACCGCTGACGGCTACGGGATGCACATTGGGCGCCTCCAGGGTCGTCATTTGGCGCGCCTGCTCCTCGGAGATCATATCGGCAGGATACAGCACCCAGCACTCGATTGATTTTTTGCCGGTCGAGGCATGCGCCGCTGCCGGACCGGTATCACCTGTAGTGGCTACCACCAGCGAGGCCCAATCGTTTCTGCGATTGAGGAAAAAGTCGACCATGCTCACCAGAAATCCCATGGCAACGTCTTTAAAAGACAGGGTCGGCCCGTGGAATAATTCCAGAACATAGATGTTGGGCCTGGTCTCCAGCCTGACGGTCGGCACGACCTCCGGGTGCTCGAAACGCGCGAAACTCTCGGTCAGCAGCCGCCGCAATTCTTCTGCCGGAAGGATGGATCGGTCTATAAACAGCGACAGTATTTCGAATGCCAGGTCGACAAAGCTCAATTCGGACCATTTTAGCAACTCGTCTTCGGCGATCCGGGGGATGGTCTGCGGTACGAACAGGCCGCCGTCAGCGGCAAACCCCTGCAAGATGGCGGTTTCAAAATCAACCGGAGGAACGCCTCCCCGGGTACTGACATATTGGGTCATGGGATTCTCACAGCTCCTTTCATATTTCCATTTTCTTTTCTGATTTCATTTAAATCCTTGTAAGCCGTTGCCCGGGATATCATCAGATAACTGGCCACCTGCTCCACGGATTTGCGGGCATAAAACAGCCGCTTTTCATCCAGCCTTCGCATCAGCTCCCGGCGATCCCCCGCGCTCATTGAATCCTGGGTCAGGCCTTTTTCATTGCGAAAAGCGCGGATTTCCAATTTGATCAGCTCCCGCCATTCCTCCCGAAATATAATTTCCGGACGCGCTTCAACCTGCGCCGGGCGAATCAATCCGTTCAAGGCCTCCATCGCCGATTCAAAGACCGTTTCCAAAGTCGAAAAGTCAAGATTGATGCACAGGATGCCAATCGGTCGCGCCTCGTCGTCGCGCAGCACAGCAGTTATGGAACGTATTCGCTGGCCGTTTTCGCCCTCCTTCTCATAAGGGCCCAAAACATCTTTTCCCAAACCGAAATCGGGTTCATCACGGTCCAGTCCCAAATAAGACGTATCACCTACCCGTCTTTTGGAATACGGATTGGCGATATGCACGATCAGATCCTTGACAATGTCGTGAATGACAACTTCCGCGTGGGGTTTCAGAAGCATCGCGATGGCATCCGCAATGGGTTTGTACTTCGACAGAGTGTTTTGCATAGAAGATATTTGAATAAATTTATCCGGCAAGTACTTTGAGCGCCGGCTCGTGCAGGCGCGGATCACCGGCAGCTATGTATTTATGCCCGGAGTTCAGCCCCGCAGCATTCCCGTCCCAGTTCGTGAACACCCCCCCCGGCACCTTGAACCACGGGTATCAGTGCCAGATAATCCCAGGGTTTGAATCGGACATCAATGCAGATGTCGACCCGTCCCGAAGCTACTTGGGCGTAGAACATGCAGCTGCCGCCATAAACGGCAAAGCGGGTGGCTTGTTTCAAGCGTTCCAGCGCCGGAGTATTGGTGCGGTCATAGTAGTCGGGATTGCTGGTCGACATCAGGGCCATGGCCAGATTCGCACAGCTCCGCGTGTGGACCGGTCGGCCATTGCGAGTCGTCCGGCGCCCCGCGGCACCGATCCAGCGCTCGGCGGTCATGGGCATATCGATGATCCCGATAATCGGCGCCCCGTTGTGCAACAAAGCCAGCAGCGTGCCGAACACCGGAATACCCGCTAAAAAAGGAAGGGTACCGTCGATCGGGTCAATCGCCCACACGAACTCGCTATCGGGAGCCAGCGGCCGGCGTTCCTCACCAAGGAGGCCGTGGTCGGGATAGCGACCGGTAATGAAATTGCGCATTTCATCCTCGACCGCCTCATCGACCGAGGTCGACGGACTGCCGTCACCCTTGACTTCGACCCGGAAAGATCGGCGCATATATTTCCGAATGAGGGATCTGCCGGCATCGACGGCCAGCTCGCCGCATTCGATAAATCGGTTGAGTTGTTCAGCGTCCACGATGGCCTCCGGCTCAATGGCTAATGATCTGACTGAGAAACAGTTTGGTACGTTCGCTTTCCGGATTCCCGAAAAACTCATCCGGTGGCTTCATTTCGACGATTTCACCGTTGTCCATGAATACGATGCTGTCGGCAACCGATCGGGCAAAACCCATTTCGTGGGTAACGCAAATCATGGTCATGCCTTCATTCACCAGATCGATCATCACCTCGAGGACCTCGCTGATCATTTCCGGATCCAGGGCGGAAGTCGGTTCGTCGAAGAGCATCACCTCTGGGTTCATACAAAGCGCACGGGCTATGGCAACCCTCTGCTGTTGACCGCCAGAGAGTTGGCTGGGATATTTGTCAGCCTGCTCGGGAATGCGAACCCGTTTGAGAAAACGCATGGCAACTTCGCGGGCCTGGGGTTTGCCCATTTTGCGCACCAACCTGAGAGCCAGCATCAGGTTCTTTACCACTGTTAAATGGGGAAACAAGTTGAAGCTCTGAAAAACCATCCCGACTTCACTGCGAACCGCGTCGATATCTTTGACCGTGCTGGTCAGCTCACGGCCGGAGACGAATATTTTGCCGCTGTCGTGCTCCTCGAGCCGGTTGATGCAGCGGATCATGGTCGATTTGCCCGACCCTGAAGGTCCGCAAACCACGATCCGTTCGCCTTGGTTGACCTGCAGGTTGATGTTGCGCAGCGCCTGAAAGTCTCCGAAGGATTTGCAAACCTCCTGTAGAATGATCTTGGGCTCCTGACTGCTGTCATTCATCGTTAGAATCCCAACCCGGCGAAGCCGGAAATGAATATTGAAGATTGAAGTTCCATCCTGACACCTGACACCTGAAACCCTACTTGGCGCCCGGGCGCCCCTGCTCATTGACGCAAGGTCTTTTCAGTTGCGGCTTGGCCGGCTTGCGCCCTAGGTCTTGACGTAGCGGCTCATGCGCTTTTCGAACAAACCAAAGCTGCGCTGTATAATTCCGGTCATCACCAGATATATAATCGCCGTGGCGATGAAGATCTCGTAGGGCGCGAAAGTCTTGGCCACAATCGTCCGCGCCACACCGGTCATATCGAGCAGGGTAATCGTGCTGGCCAGCGAGGTGGCCTTAAGCATGCTGATGAAGTCGTTGCTGTAAGCCGGTATGGCGAGCCGGACGGCGATGGGAGTGGACACATAAATGAAGCGATGCCGACGCGACAGACCCAGCGCCATCCCGGCTTCGTGCAGCCCCCGGTCGACACCGAGATATCCTCCACGCAGGATCTCTGAAACATAGGCCCCGGAATTGAGCATGAGCGCCAGGTTGGCACAACCAAAAGGTTCGCGCAGGAGCGGCCAGAAAATGCTGTTGCGGATGAATTCGAACTGCGGAAGCCCGTGGTAGATGACAAATATCTGGACCAAAATCGGCGTACCGCGAAAAAAGTAGGCGTAGATAAACGCCGGCAGGGATAGATACCAGCGGCCGCTCATACGCATTAACAGTAGAACGATCGCCAGCACCAAACCCATCACAGAAGATAGAAACAACAGCTGCAATGTCACCCCAATGCCGGCCAGCATCTTGGGGATGCTTTCGAGGATGAGCGCTAAATCGAGATTCATCGGGCACCTTCCAGATGCCGGTTGGCATGCTTTTCCAGCGCCATCACCACCAGCGTAATAATGGTCGTTATGCTGAGATAAATCAAGGCCACGATCATGTACATGGTGAAGGGCTTGAGGGTCACCGCGGTGGCCATTTCGGCGACGAAAAGTATTTCTTCCAGTCCGATGATCGAAATCAGGGCCGTATCCTTCATCAGCGACAGCATGTGGTTGCCAAAAGCCGGCAGGGCCAGCCGCCACATCTGCGGAATCCGAACATGAAAAAATGTCTGGACATTCGAAATGCCCAGAGCGCGGGCAGCCTCGACGCATCCCGGGTCGACGCCGAGAAAGGCCCCCCGGAAGGTTTCGGTGGCATACGAGCCGACGATCAACGCAATAGCCAGCGATCCCGCCCAGAACGGCGGGATGTCAACGAACTGGGTTTGGGCAAAAAAGATCTTGGTGACGGCGGTCAGCGTCACTGCCGAACCATAGTAAAAGAGCAGCAGCACCAACAGTTCCGGGGTTCCGCGGAAGACGATGGTGTAAGCTCCGGCGATTTTATTGGCAATGCGGTTTTTCGACAACTTGGCCGCGGCACCGATCAGTCCGAAAATCACCGTCAAAATCAAGGAGACGGCAAAAACCCGGAGTACGGCCATCGCTCCCCAGAAATAGTCATCCCACCAGCCGGCCAGGTCCGCCAAAGTTTCTTTCTCCTAAAAGGTTTAAAGGTTCAGAGGTTCAGAGGTTCAGAGGTTCAAGGTTCAAGGTTCAGAGGTTCAAGGTTTAGGGTTCAAGGTTCAGAGGTTCAAGGTTTAGGGTTCAAGGTTCAGAGGTTCAAGGTTCAAGGTTCAGAGGTTTAGGGTTTAGGCTCTTAGGGCCTTTTTACTAACAACATGTTGTAAGTTGCGGAAGGTTTTCCGCCGGCGGATCAGTGTTTCTGCCGGAGGCAGATCAGGATTTAGCAACTCGGTTCCCTGACACCCGAAACCTGACACCTGAAACCTAAATTCTTTGAATTGCGCTGTAGCTGCACCGCAGGGGCCCCTTAATCCGTGCGCAGTCTCGGAAAAAGCTTAGTGCCTATTTTATGAAATCACATCATGTTTGCGCATGATTTATGCTATAGCCAGATTGAATATCTATGCCAAAGCCAGATTGTATATCTTAGGACTGCTATCGATTTAAATAGTGTTCGAACGGGTATCCAGAACTCTTTGATATTGCTGATTAATATCGCATAAAAGGAAAACGAAGATTTTCCAGTTTAATGCATTTTTTACTTGCATTAAAAACTCGTAAACGGTAGTTATCTT
>Ga0209678_1000365_pt1 | contig 15954 bp, 14 predicted proteins | sample WorMetilvaeELBA1_FD_187404 | JGI IMG/M metagenome (GOLD analysis project Ga0209678, IMG submission 187404) | Marine gutless worms symbiont microbial communities from Max Planck institute for Marine Microbiology, Germany - Olavius ilvae ELBA.1... ...
CGCAGCCGCGCGAACTGAGCGTCCGAAAGCCAGAAACAGTGCTCAGACATGGCAAACCCCCAAACAGTTGGGAGCTTGAATCATGCTTCGCCCGAAAAGGGAATCCCCTTTATGGGTCCGGACCCTAGGGCGCCTTGGCAGCGGTTTTCCTCTTGGTCGCGGGTCGCGCGCTCTTGGCCATCGGTCCCTCCACGGTTGGGTTAAGCGCCGCACAGTCTGCGCAGGCGGCGCCGACCGGTCTGTGACACGCGTCACGCCGGCCGGGCGCCCGCGTTCGATCAGGGCTCGATGACGACGATCTCGACGCGGCGGTTCCAGCCGTTCCTGACGCCGTCGCCGGTGTGGACCGCCGGCCGGGTCTGACCGAACGCGGCGACCCGCAGCATGGCGCCGTCGATGCCGTCGTCCATCAACAGCTTTGCCACGGCGTCGGCCCGGATGCGCGCCAGCTGGGCGTTGTAGGCCGCGGGCCCCGAGGTGTCGGTGTGGCCGCCGACGGAAGCGCGCGCGCCGGCGATGCCCTTGATCGTCGCCGCGGCGGACATCAGCGACGCGGTGGCGCGGTCGTCGAGCGCCGCCGAATCAAAGTCGAAGAACACGGTGAAGCGCCTCGCCTCGGCCTTGCTCATCACCGCCGCGGCCGGCGGCACCCGGTCGATCGCCCGGGGCGGCGCGATGGTCTTCTCGACGACCTCGATGAAGGTCGTGAAGTTCTCTTGGCAGAAGGCGACGTCGTCGGGCTGCCGGTTCTCCTCCTGCTCCTGCATCCAGCAGTCGAAATTGGTCTGCGCCCGCGCCGCCTCGCGCGGCGCCTGGTCGCGGCCGCCGTCGTCCAGCGCCTTGGCGAGACGCTCGCGCGAGGTCGCGAGTATGGGCTTGCGGTCTTCCGGAATGGCGCGCGCCGAGACCAGTTCCGGGCGCACCAGCTCGCCGCCCGAGGCGGTGATCGCGCGGTTGGCGAATTTGTCGCTGTCGAAATAGTCGGCCTCGGCGTACTCGCGCTCGGAGAGCTCGACGTAGGCGACGTAGAGCTCCTTGTCGAACTCGCTGCCCTGGGCCTCGCGATCCGTCGCGGTCTCCAGCACCCGGCCGTCGCAGGCGGCCAGGCCGATCGCCAGGCCGGCGATCAGGATCATCTTCGCAGTCGGTGCCATCCCAGTCCCCGCTTGTTGGCCCGGCCGCCGTTCCGGCGGCACGGGGTTCCGTCGAAGTCGATGCCCGGCGGCGGCGGCGCGACCAGGCTCGTCCGTCATGCCACGGAAAGCGGCGCAGATCGGCGCGGAGTTGTGGCAATGCCTTGACCAGGGCGTGACATTTCTGGCGCGCGACCGCGGCCCCTACCGCAGTGCCAGTGTGCACCGGTGTTTATACTTCCACAATCGGCAGTTGCGGCGCGGGTGGAGCAATATGTTCGGCTCAATACACGGTACCGAACGAGATGCTTTGGAGGATATCGTATTCGATACTATTGCGGAGGAACTCCATGCCACAACGAACGACGCACTACCCCGTCCTGTTGCGGGAGCTGCCCGCCGACGAAGGCGGGGGCTGGTATGCCGAAGTCCCGGACCTGCCAGGTTGCGCGGGCGACGGCGAGACGCGCGAGGCGGCGTTCGAGGACGCGCAGAAGGCGATCGCCGAGTGGATCGCGGCGGCGAAAGAGCTTGGCCGGGACATTCCTGAGCCGGACCGCGCGGCCGGGACCTACAGCGGCAAGTGGGTCCAGCGACTGCCCAAGAGTCTGCATGCGCGCCTCGCGCGTGCAGCGAAGGCCGAAGGGGTCAGTCTCAATGCCCTCGCAACTGCATTGATTGCCGAAGGCCTGGGCCAGCGTTCGGGGAACGCGGTCTGAGTCCCGCATACGCGCAACGAAAAGGGCCGACGCTGCCGGCCCTTCCCGCCTGCGTGGTCCCGTCATTGGACGGTGATACGGCCGCTCTCCGCGTCGACCTGCAGCGACATCGCCGCGCCCCGCCAGGTGGCGTCGGCATCGAACACGGCGCCGCGGCGATCGGTGACCGACACGTCGTCGTGGCCCAGGCGCTCGAGTTCGTTGGCGACGGCGTGCTGGTCGGTCTGATACGGGTCCTGGACGCTGAAGCGGGCCTGCAGCGGCAGGTCGCCGTCGTCGTCCTCCTTTGCGGCCATGTCGGTGATCAGGCCGTTCTCGACGTCGATCCTGAGCCGCACCGGCTTGCCGTCATACCGCGCCTCCGCCTCGAAAAAGTTGCCGCGGCGGCCGGTCACCTCGACGTCGCGGAAGCCCAGCCGCCGGAGCTCGTTGGCGACCGCCCAGTGGTCGGTCTCGTGCGGCGACTGGGCGCTGAAGCGGGTTGGCATCGTCCCGGCCTTGGCCGGGCGGGCGGCCATGTCGGTGATGTGCCCGCTCTGCGTATCGACCTTGAGCGGCACCGGTCGGCCGTCATAGCGCGCCCTGACCTCGTAGATCTGGCCGCGCCGCTCCAGCACGTCGACGTTGCGGTAACCGACGCGCTCCAAGCCATCGCGGACGCCGTCCCCGGTGACCGTGTGCGCGTCGTAGGTGGCGAAGCTGGCCTGTTGCGGCGGTGCCGCCAGCACGCCATGGGACAGAACGAGACCGAACGTCAGCGTCGCAACAGCGAGGCAAGTGCTGTGATGCGTCATATCTGCCTCCGTCGTCGGCCGCCCTCCATGCCACCTGCCATACGCCGGCCCAGGATGCGCCGGTGTGACGGCGGTCACACCTCACCCGCACTTGAGCGCCGGCCGTGCCTCGATATCGATAGGTGCGAAAAAAGGGCCGGCGGTGCCGGCCCTATTCGCGTGTGTGCGGACGTCCCGCCTACTCGTCGAAGCGCATGCGATACTTGCGGAAGCCCTCGTCGGCCGGGCCGACGGAGGAGATCGGCATGGCGTCGGTCAGCGCCTTCTCCGCGCTCGGCGAGGTCGTGAAGGTGACGTTGACCTCGGCGTCGATCGAGGCGAACGACCAGTTGTTGTCCGCCGACGGGTCGATGGTCTTGAGGTCGAAGATGTAGTTCGCCAGCACGTCCCGGTTGGTGTCCGGCGCCTCGATGATGATGTTGGTGCCGTCCATGCCCGGGAAGTTGCCGCCGCCGCTGGCCCGGTAGTTGTTGGTGGCGACGACGAACGTGGCGTCCTCGTCGATCGGCTGGCCCTCGTAGGTCAAGTCGACGATGCGGTGGCTGTCCGGCGCGACCAGGTTGCCCTTGCTGTCGTAGCGCGCCGGCTGGGTCAGGTCGATCTTGTAGCCAACGCCGTCGATGACGTCGAAGTTGTAGGACGGGAAGTCCGGGTTCAACAGCGCCTGCTCGGCGCTGGAGTTCGGGTCGATCTGGTTGAACGCCCCGGCCGACATCTCCAGCCACTCGCGCACCTGGGCGCCGGTCAGCGTCACGGCACGCAGCGTGTTCGGGTAGATGTAGAGGTCCGCGACGTGCTTCAGCGCGATCTCGCCGGTGTCGACATCGGTGTAGTAGTCGGGCCCGCCGCGGCCGCCGGCCTTGAACGGCGCCCCGGCCGACAGTACCGGCACGCCGTCGTACTCGGTGCCCTTCAACAGCCGCTCGACATAGCGCTTCTGCGAGTCCGTGACGATCTGGATCGACGGATCGTCCTGGACCAGCGCGAAGAAGCTGTTGATCGGCGCGGTGATCTCGCCGACGCCCGTGCGCACGAAGGCGATGGTCGCCTCGTGCTCTTCCTGCACGGCGGCGACGATCTCCGGCACCGGCTCGACCAGCGGCACGCGCTTGCGGCCGTCGCGCTCGTAGATCGGCTTGACGACGCCGACCCCGTCGGTCGCCGACCAGGCGCCGCTGTCGCTCACGTTGAGCGTCAGGTCGACATAGCCCAGATGGCTGCCCCAGAAGCCGGGCATGGTCGCCGGCACGCCGTTGATCGTGCCCTTGGCGACGTCGATGCCGGGCTGGTCGGCGTACTTGGCGCTCGGGAATACCAGATGGCCGTGACCGAACATGATGGCGTCGATGTCGGGCACCTCGGCCAGCCAGTAGCTGGCGTTCTCGTCGCCGCCCTCGCGCTCGCCGACGCTGAGGCTGGAGTGCGGCACGGCGATCACGACGTCGGCGCCCGCCGCCTTCATCTCGGGCACCAGCTCCCTGGCGACGTCGACGATGTCGCGGGTGTTGACCGTGCCCTCCAGGTTCGACTTGTCCCACTGCATGATCTGCGGCGGCAGGAAGCCGACGACGCCGATCTTGATCGGGTGGGTCGAGCCGTCCTCGGCCGTGAGCGTGCGATCCAGCATGACGTACTGCTGGTAGTACGGCTTGTCGTTCGTCGGGTCGCCGTCGCCGTCCTCGTGGAACACGTTGGCGGAGACGTACGGGAAGTTGGCGCCGCCCATGGACGTGCCGAGGAACTCCAGGCCGTAGTTGAACTCGTGGTTGCCCAGGTTGCCGGCGTCGTAGTCGAGCAGGTTCATCGCCTTGTAGACGGGATGCACCTCGCCGGCCTTGAGGCCGCGCTGCTTGGCCATGTAGTCGCCCAGCGGGTTGCCCTGGATCAGGTCGCCGTTGTCGACCAGGATCGAGTTCGTAGCCTCGGCGCGGGCCGCCTTGATCAACGCCGCGGTGCGCGCCAGACCGACGGTGACCGAGGGCGCGTCGCGGAAGTAGTCGTAGTCGACGATGTGCACGTGGATGTCGGTGGTCTCCATGACGCGCAGCTTGACCGTCGCGTCGGCCAGCGCCGTCTGGCTGGCCAGCAGCAGGGCCAGCCCCGCCGCGCCGAAGAACAGACCGGTTCGGGATGTCATTCCCTTTCTCCTCTCCTGTATGCGTCGCGGCCGTCCGGTTTGCCGGCGTGCCGCGTTGCCGTGAGTGTGGCGCCGAACGTCACGGAACTGCAACAGATATGACCCAAGCCGCGGGCTAACCGGCGGTAGCGACGAATGCGTGACACCGCCTGTTGCGCCGTACGGCAGTCTCTACGGTATCAACACGGCCGTAATCGACACCCTGTCGCACAGCGAGCACCATCTCGATATGCTTCATGCTCTGCAACCAGCGTACAGGATTCCCAATGCCATCAGTTCGAGCCGCAAGCATCACATGCAATGACAGTGATGAGCACATCCTTCGCCGAATCGCGGGTGCGGTGATCTTTCAATGGGATGAATTGCCCAAGGATGTGCAAGACCTCATTCTTGAGCAGGCGCCATTCATGCTCGACCGCCACGAGACAGTCCAGTTGGCCCAGCAAATTCGTGGCTTCATTGAGAAACGGAAGGGCGGCAAGTAGACCTGTGCCTTAAGAACGCAACTTGCTGCAATGTTCAGCCAACGCGATCGAACTAACGATCGTCGTCGCTATGAAGCGACTGGAAATCGCATACGGCCGTAGATTTGACGACGGTAAGAACAAGGTCATCAATTCGGATAGACCTGGTGTCATAAACCCTGTCCAACATCATCGCGGAGCTCAAGAGTTTCTCCGTAGCGAGGTCGAACTCTATTTAGCTTCTCAATAAAGTCCTCGTAATCTTCGCTTAACTGCATAGCCACGACTACAGCAGATAGATGCTCACGCAGTTTCGGGTGGCCGACGTCCTCGGTCAGTCGCTGCGGATACGTCCCCTTGCGACGCCCACTAGGGGTCTTGGGAGTGACCTTCCTGAGTTCTTCGAGCACTCCAGGGGCCAAGCGCTTGTACACTATATCGTTGGTTAGATGGCCGAAGTATTGCGGTCGGCTTACCTTATCCGCCGGGAAGTTCAGGCCCCGCAGACGGAACAGTTCTTCGTAGAATTTGTCCGGGAATGTCTTCACCCATGGGCGGAGTTCCTTCGCAATAAACGCCTCTAGGATTTGAGCCAGCGCATTCGATGCGCGATCACGCTGGTAGCCCGTCGCCTCGTCAACAAGGGCGACGATACCGACGTTCGCAAGGCCGCGAACAAGAACCTCAGCGTGTCGCGCGATATGCTCTTGCGCTGCTACAAGCGCTCCGGTGTCCCGTGCCTTCAGATAGACCTCACACACCTGCGGAAGCATCTCAGCCAGATACCCAAATGCTCGCTGACCCGATGGTAGCCGAAACTCAATCTGGCTAGACGTCACGTGTAACTCATTGGAAATGAAAGGCTTTAAGTTCTTGGCTGTCAGGAATGCGGGCAGGTCGACGTCGGCATCATAGTAGGCCCTACCCTTGGCCTGCCGTGCCCGCCCAATGGCGCGCATCATGTCGCTCTGCGTCAGGACTCGGCGCCCATCTTCCAAGACAGCGCACCCGATGCTGGCGTCACCGATTTGCAGTTCGCCGGTGTAGTGCGCAGCCGGCAGGTCTTTGGTCCAACGACTCTCGGCTGCTCTCCGCGCAATCGCCCGTCGCTGATCTGCGGTAAGAGCCTTGGCGCGGGCATGTCCGCCGCGGGCTTTCGCTTCGTTCTTCATGGCGACCTCATGCTTGCAACTCAACCCTGCATGGATATATTGCATGCACAGCCCTAATGCAAGCATGTTCGGATTGAGGGATCAACGGATCAGAGTGCAAGTACCCGCGCTTGCTTTCCCGGCGACCTTGGCTTAGGACCACGGCCTTTCACGACACCGGTACCTTCACGTCCATGTCGGAGACCCCTTCGGCCCTCAAGACCCTGCGCGACGGCGGCACGGTGGGGGCCGTCTGGGCCTGCCTGGGCGCGCCGCAAGTCGCCGAGCTGATGGTCGAGAGCGGGCCCGACGCCATCGTCTTCGACGGCCAGCACGGCCTGTGGGACCGCCTGGCGCTGGAGCACGCCATCGGGATCGTGCGGCCCGCGACGCCGCTCGTGCGCGTGGCGGAGAATTCGCTCGTCGCCATCAACTCGGCGCTGGATGCCGGCGCGGCCGGCGTCATCGTGCCGCTGGTCGATACGCCGGAAGATGCCGCCGCTGCCGTGGCGGCCGCGAAATATCCGCCGGAGGGGATCCGGTCGGGCGGCGGGGTGCGGCCGCTCAAGGACTTCAAGGCCTACGTGCGCGGCGCCAACGACCGCGTGCTGGTCGGGGTCATGATCGAGACGCGCGAAGCCGTCGCCAACGCCGCCGCCATTGCCGCCGTCGAGGGCGTCGACCTCGTGTTCATCGGCACCGGCGACCTGGCCCTGTCGCTGGGCACGTTCCCGGACTTCGGGCCCGCGCACGAAGCCGCCTGCGAGGCCGTGCTGGCCGCCTGCGACGCGGCGGGCGTGCCCTGCGGCCTGTACAGCCCCCACGTCACCTTCGCGCTCGACGCCCGCCGGCGCGGGTTCCGCTTCGTCGTCACGGCGGCCGACATCGACCTGGTGCGCGGCGCCAAGGCCCACGTGCGCCGGTTTGGGCTGGGCGCGCCGCGCGACCTCGCCGGCGCCGTGGTGCTGGTAACCGGCACCAGCCGCGGCATCGGGCCTGAGACCGTGCGCGCGCTGCTGGCCGCCGGCGCCGCCAAGGTCTACTGCGCCGCGCGCGACCCCCAGGCCACCACCGCGCTGGTCGCGGAGTCCGAGGCCCTCGTGCCGCTGAAGCTGGACGTCACCGACGCCGCGGAGATCGCCGCGGCGGCGGCGCAGTGCCCGGACGTCACGCTGCTGGTCAACAACGCCGGGGTGAATTTCAACAAACTCCTGTTCTCCGGGCCCGACGCGGACCACGCCCGTGTCGAGATGGAGACGAATTACTTTGGCACGCTCGCTATGTGCCGCGCCTTCGCGCCGGTCCTCGCCGCCAACGGCGGCGGCGCCATCGTCAACATGCTGTCGATCCTGGCGCACATGAACCTGCCGGAGATGGGGTCGTTGTGCGCCTCGAAGGCGGCCGAGCTGTCGCTGACCCAGGCGCTGCGCGCCGAGCTCTCGGCCCAGGGCACCCACGTCATGGCGGTGCTGCCGGGGGCGGTCGACACCGACATGGCGCGGGACTTCGACGGCGACAAGCTGGCGCCCGCGGCCGTGGCCGCGGCGCTGGTCGACGGTTTGAGGCGCGGCTTGGACGAGGTCTACCCCGGCGAGATGGCGGCCGGCGTCGCCGCGGGCCTCGCCACCGACCCTAAGGCGGTCGAACGCGAATTCGCCCAATACCTCCCGAAAGTGCCATAGTCCCAGAGCGATGGTTGACCTGACCCACAGTCGCCACGCCCGCCGCTGCGCGGAGGGCGCCGCTTGAACGAGTTGCGTTCCGCCGGCTCACGGCCGCGTCCTTACATCCCCGAAATCGCCAAGTCGGTCATCAAGGCCGCGCAGGCGCACGACGCGGCGGGTCCGGTGTTGAACCTGTCGCTCAACGAGTCGAGCCACGGCGCCAGCCCCAAGGCGACGGCGGCGGCCGAGGCGCGCGCGGCGCGCCTGCACCGCTACCCCGACCCGGCCAGCACCGAGCTGCGCACCGCGCTGGGCCGCGCCCACGACCTGGACCCGGACCGCATCATCTGCGGCAACGGCTCGGAGGAGCTGCTCGACATCATCGGCCGGCTCTATGCCCGCGCCGGCGACGAGATCGTCTTCGGCCAGTACGGCTTCATGCAGTTCCCCATCGTCGCCATGCGCACCGGCGCCACGGCGGCAATCGCGCCGGAGGACGACACGCTGGTGCCGTCGGTCGACGCTTTGCTCGCGCAGGTGACGCCGCGCACGCGCATCGTCTTCCTGGCCAACCCGAACAACCCCACCGGCACCTACCTGCCGGCGGACGAGGTGCGGCGCCTGCGCGACGGCCTGCCGCGCGACGTCGTGCTGGTGGTCGACAGCGCCTACGCGGAGTACGTCGTCGCCGACGACTACTCGGCCGGCCACGAGCTGGTCGAAGGCTACGAGAACGTCATCGTCACCCACACGTTTTCCAAGGCCTTCGGGCTCGCGGCGCTGCGCATCGGCTGGGCCTACGGCTCGGCCTCGATGATCGGCGTGATGAACCGCATGCGCGGCAACGTCAACGCCATCGCCCAGGCCGGCGCCGTCGCGGCGCTCGACGACCTGGACTTCGTCGCCCGGGTGCGCGACGAGACGGCGCGCGACCGCGAGCGGCTGGCGCGCGAGCTCGCCGCCCTGGGCCTCACGACCGTGCCGAGCCAGGCCAACTTCGTGATGGCGCGCTTCCCCAAGGAAGGCAACCGCAGCGCCGCCGCCGCCCTCTCCCACCTCATCTCTCACGGCATCGTCGTGCGCGGCGTCGAGGACTACGGGTTGGACGACTGGCTGCGCATCACCATCGGCCTCGGCGACGAGAACGCCCGCGTGCTCGACGCCCTGCGCGGCTTCCTGGTCTGATGTCGGCGACGATCTCGATCCAGAGCGTCTCGCGCTCGTTCGGCGGCATCCAGGCGGTCGTCGACTGCAGCTTCGAGGTCAAGGCCGGCTCGGTCACCGGCCTGATCGGCCCCAACGGCGCCGGCAAGTCGACGCTGTTCAACGTCGTTTCCGGCTTCCTGCCGCCCAGCTCGGGCCGCATCACCATGGACGGCGACGACATCACGGGCGTGAAGCCGCACGAGCTGTTCGCCAAGGGCCTGGTGCGCACCTTCCAGATCGCGCACGAGTTCTCGCGCATGACGGTGCTGGACAACCTGATGGTCGTGCCGGCGGAGCAGACCGGCGAGGACATCGCCGCCGCCTGGTTCCGCTGGGGCCGCATCCGTCTGGAAGAGGAGAAGGTGCGCGACCACGCGCTGGAGGTGCTGGACTATCTGCGTCTCACCAGCCTGAAGCACGAGCTGGCCGGCAACCTGTCCGGCGGCCAGAAAAAGCTGTTGGAGCTGGGCCGCACGATGATGGCGAAGCCGCGCGTGGTGCTGCTGGACGAGCTGGGCGCCGGCGTCAACTGCACGCTCTTGGCGACGCTGGCCGGCGACATCGAGCGGCTGAACCAGGAGCACGGCTACACCTTCTGCATCATCGAGCACGACATGGACCTGATCTCGCGCCTCTGCGACCCGGTCGTGGTGATGGCCGAGGGCACGGTCCTGACCCAGGGGCCGATGGCCGAGATCAAGCGCAACGAGGAGGTCATCGACGCCTACCTGGGCGGCGGCATGGCGCCCTGCGCGCCGGAGGGCATCACGTGACGCTGTTGGCGGCAAAGGCCCTGACCGGCGGCTATGGCGGGATGGACATCCTGAACGGCGTCGACCTCTCGGTCGCCCAGGACGAGATCGCCGTCATCGTCGGCCCCAACGGCGCCGGCAAGTCGACCGCCATCAAGGCGATTTTCGGCCTGGTGCACGTGCGCACCGGCAGCGTCAGCTTCGCCGGCGAGGAGATCACCAACACCGCGCCCGACCGCCTGGTGCGCCGCGGCATGTCCTACGTGCCGCAGGAGCGCAACGTCTTCCCCAACCTGACGGTGCACGAGAACCTGGAGATGGGCGCCTACGTGCGCAACGACGACGTCGGCCACGTGCTGGACCAGGTCTACACGCTGTTCCCGCCGCTGGTCGAAAAGCGCAAGCAGCCGGCCGGCGAGCTTTCCGGCGGCCAGCGCCAGATGGTGGCGATCGGCCGCGCCCTGATGGTCGAGCCGAAGCTGCTGATCCTCGACGAGCCGACGGCGGGCCTCTCGCCGCGCTTCATGGAGGAGATCTTCCAGCGCATCATCGCCATCAATCGCGCCGGCGTCGGCATCCTGATGGTCGAGCAGAACGCCCGCCAGGCGCTGGGTATTGCCCACACCGGCTACGTGCTGGCGACCGGGCGCAACCGCTTCACCGACAGCGGCGCCAACCTGTTGGCCAACGCCGAAGTGGCGCGTTCGTTCCTGGGCGGCTGATCAGATGCTGGAATTCATCAACTTCTACCTGATCCCCGGCCTGGTGCTGGGCAGCGTCTATGCGCTGGGCGCCATCGGCATCTCGATGTTGTTCGGCATTCTGCGTTTCGCCCACTTCGCGCACGGCGACATGATGACGCTGGGCGCCTATCTGGCGCTGGTTGCGGTCTGGGGCCTGGGCGTGCCGGCGCTCGTCGCCTTGCCCCTCGCCATGATCGCGACGGCGGCGGTCGCGGTCGGCGTCGACCGGGTGTTCTACCGCCCGTTCCGGGGCAGGCCGACGATCGTCATCGTCATCGCCTCATTCGGCATCGCGCTGATGATGCGTTCGATCATCCAGGTGGTGTTCGGCGTCGACGTGATCTCCTACCAGCCCGGCATCCAGCGCCCGATGGTGTTCTTCGACGCGCTGCGCATCGCAGAGCGCCACATCGTCTTCGTCGGCGGCGCCGTGGCGCTGGTCGCCGCCATGCACCTGTTCCTGACCCGCACCAAGACCGGCAAGGCCATGCGGGCGATGAGCGACGATCCCGACCTCGCCCGCGCCAGCGGTATCGACACCGACCGCACGATCGCCTGGACCTGGGTGATCGGCGCCAGCCTGGCGGCCGCCGGCGGCGTCTTCCTGGGTATGGACGTGCAGCTCAACGTCATGATGGGCTGGAACATGCTGCTGCCGATGTTCGCCGCGGCCGTCTTGGGCGGCATCGGCCGGCCCTACGGCGCCATCGCCGGCGGCATGGTGATCGGCCTCGCCGAGGAACTGGCGACCTTCCCCTGGGTCGGCACGGCGCCGCTCTTGTCCCCCGGCTACAAGTCGGCCGTCGCCTTCGCCATCCTGGTGGCGATGCTGATCTGGCGACCGACGGGCCTGTTCCGTGGCAGGGTGTTCTGAGCCCAGGATGGACTGAGAAATGAGCGATACCGTCGTCGGCCTCATCCTCTACGCCGTATCGCTGCTCACCATGGGCGGTATCTACGCGGTGATCGCGCTCGGCCTCAACGTGCAGTGGGGCTTTACGGGCCTGTTCAACGCCGGCATCGCCGGCTTCTTCGCCATCGGCGCCTACACCAGCGCCATCCTGACGACGGCCGACGCCGAAGGGCGCCTGGGCGGCTTCGACCTGCCGGTGCCCGTCGGCATGGTCGCGGCGATGCTGACCTCCGGCATCGCTGCCTGGGCCATCGGCCGCGTCTGCCTGCGCCTGCGCAGCGACTACCTGGCCATCGGCACCATCGGCATCGCCGAGATCCTGCGCCTGTTCCTCAAAAACGAGGCCTGGCTGACCAACGGCGTGCGCGGGATTCCGGGGATACCGCGCCCGTTCGAGAGCTTGCCGCTGCTGGCCAGCCAGGTCATGTTCATGGTGCTAGTGCTGGGGATCGTCGCGGTCATCTACCTGGCGCTCGAGCGCGGGCTGAACGCGCCCTGGGGCCGCGTCATGCGGGCGATCCGCGAGAACGAAATGGCCGCTGCGGCGGCCGGCAAGGACGTCGAGCGCCAGCGCCTGGAGGCCTTCATCCTCGGCTCGATGATCATGGGCCTGGGTGGCGCCCTGATGGCGCACTCGTTCAAGTTCATCGGGCCCGAGGCGACCGAGCCGCTGATGACCACGTTCATCGTCTGGGTAATGCTGATCGCCGGCGGCAGCGGCAACAACCTGGGCGCCATCGCCGGGGCCGTGCTGATCTGGACGATCTGGTCGGTGACCGAGTTCGCGGTGAAGGGCCTGCCGCCGGAATGGGCCGTGCGCTCGTCCTACATCCGCGTCTTCCTCATCGGCCTGGTGCTGCAGATCGTGCTGCAGCGCTTCTCGAGCGGCCTCCTGCCCGAGCGCCTGCCCAAGCCGGCGACGCCCGAGGGCGTGCCCCAGCGCGCCGGCACCGGCGACGACTGACTGCTGTGAGCCCGCGCGCCAACGCCGTCGCCAATTTCTCCAGCGACACCCAAACCCTGCCCTCGCGGGCGATGCGCGAGAGCGCGCTCGACGCCGCGCTAGGCGACGAGCAGAAAGGCGAGGACCCGACGACCACCGAGCTGTGCCGCCGCGTCGCCGAGCTCCTCGGCAAGGAGGTCGCGGTCTTCATGCCGACGGGCACGATGTGCAACGAGGTCGCGATCAATATCCACTGCCGGCCCGGCGAGGCGATCGTCTGCCACGCCACCGCGCACATCACGCTGTTCGAGAAGGGCGGGCCCGCGGCGATCTCCGGCGCCATGATCCACGCGCTCGACGGTGACGGCGGCCGCTTCACGGCCGAGCAGGTCGCGGCGGCGATCGGTCCGCGCGACGACCTGCACATGTCCGAGACCGGCGTCGTCTCGGTCGAGCAGACCGCCAACATGGCCGGCGGCGCCATCTGGCCGCCCGACGAGCTCGACGCGGTCGCCAAGGCGGCGCACGACGCCGGCGTCGCCACCCACATGGACGGCGCGCGGCTGTTGAACGCCTGCGTCGCCACCGGCGTCGCCGCGGCGGACTATGCGCGCGGCTACGACAGCGTCTGGCTCGACTTCACCAAGGGGCTCGGCTGCCCCATGGGCGCCGTGCTGGCCGGCTCGGCGGCGTTCGTCGCGCGCGCCCGGCAGGTGCGCCAGATGCTGGGCGGCGGCCCGCGCCAGCCGGGCTTCGTCGCCGCCCCCTGCCTCTACGCCCTCGACCACAACGTCGAGCGCCTGGCCGAAGACAACGCGCTGGCGGCGGACATCGGGTTCGCGGTCGCGCGTCTGGCCCAAGTCACGCGGGTGCTGCCGGTCGACAGCAACATCGTCATCTTCGACCTCGCCGCCGACGGCCCGACGGCGGACGACGTGGTCGCCCGCCTGGACGCCCAGGACGTGCGCGTCGGTGCCCTCGACACCCGCCGCATCCGTGCCGTCACCCACCTCGACGTCGGCCCCGCCGACGCCGAGCGGTTGATGGCAGCGCTGGGCGACGTGCTGGACTAGCGCAAGAGAATGTAGCGCGCCACTTGGCTTGGCACAGCTTTGAGGCGGCAGTTGTCGGCGCGGCTCGCGCGGCACTGTTGCGGCGCCTCGCAGTCTCCGCGCGCCGATCGCCGCGATGCCCGCGCCCGTGATGCGAAACATCGGCGGGTGTGGTCTTGGCTGGTTCTTGCGTTCCAGATAGCCAGCGTCCACCACGGTCTTCGTTGCCGACCAGACCGCGGGCAAATGGTAATCTCGGAGGACCGTCAAGTGGCCGTTGGCGAGCCGGCCGAGAATGCTCCGCTCTAGCTCTTTGAGATCAGCGCCCATCTCAAGACCGCGCGGCGTCGCCCCACAAATGCCGATAATGAGCTACGGCCCAACGACGTCTCGAACGTGACTGACCGGCGACAGGTCGGTGACCCGCGTGCCGAACAGGTCCAGCCACTGCAGCGCCGTGAGGCCGGCGAGCGGCGACAGGTCGACGACCTCCGTGCCCGTCAGGTCCAGCCTCTGCAGCGCCGTGAGGCCGGCGAGCGGCGACAGGTCGGCGACCCGCGTGCGATTCAGGCCCAGGGTCTGCAGCGCCGTGAGGCCGGCGAGCGGCGACAGGTCGGTGACGGCCGTGTCCGTCAGGTCCAGGGTCTGCAGCGCCGTGAGGCCGGCGAGCGGCGACAGGTCGGCGACCCGCGTGACTTGCAGGCCCAGGGTCTGCAGCGCCGTGAGGCCGGCGAGCGGCGACAGGTCGGCGACCTCCATGCTCGACAGGTCCAGCCCCTGCAGCGCCGTGAGGCCGGCGAGCGGCGACAGGTCGGCGACCCGCGTGACTTGAGGCCCAGGGTCTGCAGCGCCGTGAGGCCGGCGAGCGGCGACAGTCGGCGACCCGCGTGACTTGCAGGCCCAGGGTCTGCAGCGCCGTGAGGCCGGCGAGCGGCGACAGGTCGGCGACCCGCGTGACTTGCAGGCCCAGGGTCTGCAGCGCCGTGAGGCCGGCGAGCGGCGACAGGTCGGTGACGGCCGTGTCCGTCAGGTCCAGGGTCTGCAGCGACGTGAGGCCGGCGAGCGGCGACAGGTCGGTGACCTCCATGCTCGACAGGTCCAGCCGCTGCAGCGCCGTGAGGCCGGCGAGCGGCGACAGGTCGGTGAGGGCCGTTCCGGGGAGATCTAGCGATCGTAGTTGGCCGTACTCCGCGACAACGCTCAGTGACGGGACGGCGGCGCGGAGGTCCGCGTCGCCAAACCCTCCCAGAGCCCGGAGCTCACCGGCTTTCCCAGTGAATGAGAGCTTGAGCTCCGCGAGCCGCGCCTTGGCTTGGTCGACGGCGTTTACCTGCCAGTACCAGCCGGCCCCGATCAGAGTCAGCGTCCAAAGGGCGATGGCGGCCGGGGCCGCCCAACGAACCGCCACTCGCCATCGCGAGGGCTGCAGGCGTCCGAGGTTCCGGCCAATAAGCTGAGCTAGAAAGTCGTGCGAGATCTCCCAGGTGTCCTGCGCCTCGTCGAGCGCACGAACCAAGTTGTTGCTGCCCAGTCGTCGCAGACACCCGCGCACGGTGGCCGCCCCCATTCCTGTCGCGGCCACCAGATCCTGCAACTGCAGCACCCGTTTGGTGCCACCCTCAGTGATCATCGGCTCGAGCACGTAGGGAGCCACCTCGACGATCTCAGGCTCGCGAATCGCATCCGAAACGAAGCGGTGGATGAGCTGCTCGGGTGCTTTGCGAAGTCGCCCCCCTTCGTGCTCCAACGCCAAGCCCGCCATGTTTAGGGTGACTGGACGGAACCGGCCGGGCGTGCCTTCGATGTCGGCCAGACCGGCCATGAGCCGGTCAAGCAGGGCTTGGTCCACCCTGGGAAGCCCCTTCCGAAGGAACTCCCGTGCCTGGCTTGGCGCGAAGGGACCGATCCCCTTCCAGTTCACGCCCTGGTGCAATCTGGGTAGGTTCAACGCGTCGATAAGTTCCTCGTAGTCGCTGCGAAAGACGAGCAAGACCGTCAGCCCCGGGCCACCGTCGTCCGCCAATGTGGCGAAAGCGTCACGCAGCCGCGCGACAGCTTCTTCGTCTTCCTCATTTAGAATGAGGAACTCTTCAAACTGATCGACAATGATGAGGACCCGCTTGTCCACCTCTCTCGCGCGGGCACTAGGGTCGGGATTCAATTGAGCCACCAGACGAGGGTGGCGGCGATGAAGACGGCTGAGAGGAAGGTGTCGGCGCGCTTGTCGTAGCGGGTGGCGATGCGGCGGAAGTCCTTGAGCCGGCAGAACAGGCGCTCGATCCG
>Ga0209678_1000367_pt1 | contig 15879 bp, 12 predicted proteins | sample WorMetilvaeELBA1_FD_187404 | JGI IMG/M metagenome (GOLD analysis project Ga0209678, IMG submission 187404) | Marine gutless worms symbiont microbial communities from Max Planck institute for Marine Microbiology, Germany - Olavius ilvae ELBA.1... ...
GGCCGTTCGACACAAAAGCTCACGACAGGCCGTTCGACACAAAAGCTCACGACAGGCCGTTCGACACAAAAGCTCACGACAGGCCGTTCGACACAAAAGCTCACGACAAGCCGTTCGACACAAAAGCTCACGACAGGCCGTTCGACAAAAAAGCTCACGACAAGCCGTTCGACACAAAAGCTCACGACAAGCCGTTCGACACAAAAGCTCACGACAGGCCGTTCGACAAAAAAGCTCACGACAGGCAGAATACATTACTTCGACACTTGTCCGCCGGAGGAGGATTCGATATTCGTTATTCGTTATTCGTTATTCGCTTTTTCAAAGTTTCTTTTCTGATCAGACTGGCCGTCTTTTTTGGCCGGAGGCTGCGCTTGTATGAAACTTCACCTGTTTAATCCCCAAAAAGGGTGTTTAAATCGTGCTCGTCGTCGTACTCGTCCTCGTACTCGAAACTGAATGCGGTTCAAAAGCCTCGAGGACGGGGACGAGCACGAGCACGAAACGTCGGAGGCGCATATGTGATACTTCGCCGATTTGGCACAGTTTCTTTATTCGATTTGACCGGCCGTTGGTTTGGCCGGCGGCAGCGCTGACACCTGAACACTGGTCCGCCTGAGGCGGAACACCTTCCGTTTCTTACAACATGTTGTCAGAAAAAGTCCCTAAGGGCCTAACCCGGACAAGCCGGAAATGACGAATGACGAATGACGAATGACGAATTGTGGTATCGCTTCAGGCTTCGCCTTCGGCTACGACCCGACAGGTCGCTCTGTCTATTATATTACAATCGATCATTTAACTTTTAGCCTATTTTATTAACCCGGCGACAAATTCCGTCATTCCCCGCTAAAGCCATCCGGGATCTTCGACCGGCCGCAGCGGAGCGGAGAGCCGGAATCCAGCAAACGCCTCAATTTACTGGATCCCCGCCTTCGCGGGAATGACCGGAGGCTAACTAAAAGACACTTTATTTAACCGCCGATTTAATAATAAGTTGACGCCAAAATTTATCTTCGTAAACACCTGTATACCAAAGGTTTACAAAGAAACTGAAAAATATTTCGCGCTTATTGCGCAAAACCGAATTGATAACTGTCTAAATCCCTCAATCCCTAAATCCCTAAATCCCTCAATCCCTAAATCCCTCAATCCCTAAATCCCTCAATCCCTAAATCCCCCAATCCCTAAATCCCTCAATCCCTCAATCCCTCAATTCCCCGTTTTGTTTCCAATAGACATAACTGCTGCCGAGCAGGGCGATGGCGATCGTGAGATCCAACACCGCAATCGCGATTAAAAACGGATAATTTCCGTGGGCAAAATGGGATAAGGCCGCACCGATTAAAATCATCAGCATCAAAAACAAAAAAAAACAGGTCGGAAAAACTGCCAGATTTTGGGTTGATGCAGCCCGGCAATTCTGGCCAGATTTTTGCGGCAGCTTCCGCTGAATAGTAATATTGCCTTGATGCCGCCGACCAGCAAAGCGGCCAGGGCGGCCGTCTTTGGCCAGTGCTGATCCGGCTGAAGCGCTTCGGCTTCCAGCAGCAAACTGCCGCCCTTAATCAGAAGTACGGTGCCGCCGACATACCAGACCATGGCCGCTAGGATACTCAAGGTACGATGAGAGACGGATAGCAAAAGGTTTTGGTTCCTTAATCAGTAAAAAAATATCATATGATAAAAATGCCAACCATCCCTGTCGCTGATGCAGGGTACGGACTAGCCGGCTTGATTGGCGCTGCACGATGGAAAAAACCATGCATTTTTATCATGTTAATAATTAGCGATATCCTCTTTAACGATTTCAAAATTGATTTGATCCGGATGGTTAAGAACCAGCTCAATATGCTTTTTAATGGTAGCCAGCTGATTCTCCAGTTTAGATTTATAGTTGGCTGACAGGTGGGGGCTTTGGAATAGGAGATTAATTTGACGCTCAACAGTGGCTTTGGAGAAATCGTGACTTTTGCCGATGCTGTCCAGGTAGGCGTGTACGAAATAATCGACGACGGCGTCGCAGGAGCGAATTTGCTCTCTCAAACTGGCTAAATTTGCACTGATGGATTCCATTTCAGATTCCGGCAGTGCCTGTGTTTCCAGTGATTTGAGGTCCTGTAGTTCATTGTTCATTTCCTTGCATTGGAAGACAAACTTGTGGATCGATTCGGCCGCAAAAAGGGCTTTCCAGATGACCGCTTCGAAAGCTCCCGCTTTCTGATCAGCCAGCTCATTATCGGCTTTTTTAATGTAATCTTTGATCAGGAATAGATTTTTCTTTGCGACTTCATTTTTGGTACGAACGATTAGGCGCTCGATTTCGCCCACCATATCACGCTTGGGATCCAATGCCGTGACACCATCGGTTTGCCGCGCGGGTCTGGCGATATCCCGCCATTGCCGGCGCAGGGCATTATTTCGATTATGCGGATTGACGATGCCGGAAAGCACGACCCGAAAGCCTAAATCGGTACTGCGAAAAGCACCACCTTTTAGAAAATAAGGCATCTCTTCGCGCCGCCCCGGCAAAATCTCCGATATACGTTTGCGATAGCTGCCCCCTTTAACCAGAAATCCGCCGGCCGCACCGTGCAGGCGCGAGTCAATCGAAAACCGAAAAGGATCGATCATCATCTCGGCTGCGTTGCCGGCGGTGTCATAAAGGCCCAGCGGGTTGGCACATCGCGACCCGACCCAGGCCAATCTCTCGGTGGGTTTGGCGGCATCAGCTCCGGTGTAGACGGCATAATCGGAATAGGTGCGTTTTTTCAGCGGAAAAAAATCTTCCCGGTTGAGTTCCGCTTCGGTTACCAGATGTCCGCCGCGCGCGGCATATTCCCATTCGGCTTCGGTCGGCAGCCGAATATAGCCGGTGCGTCCGGCGTCAAATTCGGGCAGCGTATCCGGCCTGTTTTTCAGCAGCCATTCCGTGTAGCGCCGGGTAAACTCAACGGCTTCAAACCAGGAAATGTCGGTTTTCGGTCGGGGATCGTCGGAGGTGAAACGAACGTCCCATCCGGGGCAAACGCCATCCATGATAGCCTTCCACTGAAAGGTCGAAATCTCGTATTTGCCGATAAAGTAATAAAACCTTTTTGATTTTTCATCATCCGGACGCGAACAACTCCCGGTTCCCTGGCGAGACAGATCACGCAACTTGGCCTGCCAGGATTCAGGTAATTCTTCCCGGGTAAATGCGCCGGCCAGGGCCTCGATCCGCTTGCCTTCCATGAAACTCTGGTCCGGCCGGCCGCAGTTTTCACAGCCCAGCTGCAGCTGCTGGTCCTCCAGGTAGTATGGGGCGGACACGCACACCGGCCGCAGGGTCAGTTTACCGCCGCAGGGCATCGGCAGTTCAAAGTCTCCCTCAGATGGCGTGGGATTGACCATATCCCGGATAATGGGAGTTTGAGAAAGCCGTTTGTTATTGGGCGACGGGCACTCCTGGGCCGATGCGGCCCCGGCCGCCAAAGCCAGAATCAAACCCATAATCAGGGGAACTGCCGGTGAAAATAAGTAACCGATCAGGCTTTTTAGCGGACCACGCTGCAATGTAACGGCCGCAATGCCGCCGGGACCTATGACTAGAAGGGAATTAGACATCACGGATGACCTTTGATGGTTCAATTTTGGCGACCCGAAAGGCGGCATAGCCGGCCGCGAGAATCGACAGCAAAATCGTCAGAATCAGCGCCGATACCAGGTGTACCAGCGACAACCGGCACACATACTCACCCTCGGCCAGGTATTTGGCAAACAGGCTGTTGATGGTTATTTGGGATGCAAAGTACAGGCAGGCCGCCAGGGTGGTACCCAGAACGGCTGTGGCCACCGACTGTACCACCGGATACCACATGATGCTGCGTGTCGAAAATCCAATCAGCCGCGTGATTCCCAGGTGGCGACTCTTACGATTGACATTGGCCAGTATATTGCTGGCCATGGAGGCAAAATAGCCGCAAACCGCCACAAATGAAATCAGGCGGAAGATGAGACTGAAGGAGCGATCAAGACTCTGGATGACCTCGATCTCTTCGACCCGCGTGTAAATTTCCAGCTCCTGGGCGGTCAACCAGTCACGCAGGCCGGCAACATCATAAATCGACTGCGCGTAAAGTCGAAAACTCGGATATTCTTTGGACCGGGCTGGGCGCGCCTGGCCGGGCCAGCCGAAGGTCTGCGAACTGAAGCCGTCACGATAGTCTTCCGTGGCCTCCAACAGGATCAGCTTTACAAATGCAGCGTCTCTTGGATAAGCCTCGATGGGCAATACGGAAATGACCTTTAGATCCACCGTGACCTGTTCTTTGCGGCCCTGAACGGATCGACCGATCCGTCCCTCGATCGCCTGTCCGGCAGCGACCTTTAGCTTGCGGGCGACCGAGGCCGAGAGGACAACGGCATTGTTTTCCACCGGCAGTTTTCCCCATTTTTCAAGCAAGGGATCACCCGCACCCGTGGGGATGAGATCCACCGCCAGGGTTCGCGGCTTGCCCTTGATATTATGATAGAGAATCATGTTGGCGGCAATCGAACGGGTCTGGGGAATTATAAACGCAACTCCCGGGCGTTTGCCCGCCTCCGCAAACCAATCCTGGCCATAGCGGCCGCTTCCAACCGGCGATATCTCAAGGTTTCTTGGATCCTGGACCAGGCGATCCACCATGGTGTTGATAATCCCGCTCTTAACGCCGAACAAAACCAAAAGCGGCGCCAGTACCGCGGCCAGCCCCAAAATCGTACAGGCCGACAGCAACCGCTCATGGGAGTAATCACGCAGCGACAATCGAACGATGGTTTTTAATCCATGCATTTGCATATATTTATTATAGAGTCAGCTTATAGTTGGAATGACGAATGAATAATGAATAATGAATAATGAATAATGAAGGAATTCTGTCTATTTAATGAATTTTACGTAGCCATATTTCAATGGAAGGAGCGAAGCGACATCATTCATTAGTCATTCGTCAATTGTCATTTGTCATTTTTTTCACCCCGACACCCTGGCCCGAACGGATCCTTTTTCCTCGTTCTTTTCCAAATCGAAACTGATCCGCCTGAATCCAAGGTCTTCGACGCGGTCCCATTCGTGGGTTGCAACCACCAGGGTTACGCCTTTTTCTTCGGTCAGGTGCGTAAAAAGCCCCATGATTTCCTCGGCGTTGATTGGATCGAGCGACGCGGTGGGTTCATCGGCAATGACGACAGACGGCTCGTGGGCCATGGCCCGGGCGATTGATACTCGCTGCCGTTCGCCGACGGAAAGCTGGGCGGGAAACTTCTTCAGGTGACGGTCGATACCCAGTTTTTCCGCAACGGATCTGACGGCTTCCTGCTCCGACAAGCCGAGTCCATAATGGCTTAATGCGATATTGTCATAAACGGAAAGAAACGGCAGCAGGCCGCCGGTCTGAAGCACATATCCGATATGGCGCATCCGGGCCCGGGCCAGGCCGTCCAGATTATTCCGTTTCCAGGTAGCCGCCACATCCAACCGATTATCGGTGGCACTGAAAAATGCGAACTCCTCGGCGCTGTCGGGCTGCAGGATCATGGCCAGCAAATCCAGCAGGGTGCTCTTGCCGCAGCCGGAGAAACCCACCAGTGCCACCTGCTCTCCCTGGCGGATCGTCAATTCCGGTACGGTCAATTCAAACCCGTGTTCGCCGGACCAGTTTTTGGCCACCCGGTTGAGTTGGAAAACGACACGCGCTTTTTGGCCATCCTCATTTTTGACGATCGAGGATTTCTTCTTCCCGGCTTTGGTTTTTTTTCTATTTTTGCGGCCTGACAATACTCACCCCTATTGAAGCTTATTTATTTGATGATCTTGAGTTTAAAGAGCCGTGCGGATTATCTATAAGTTTAGTCTAGATGGTGAGCAAATGACAAGCACCAAAAAACAAATCACAAATAATACCCAAATTCCAATCTCCAATGACCCAAACTCGTTTGGATTTGTTTCATTGGCTATTGGGATTTATTTGGAATTTGAGTTTTGTTATTTGGGATTTAATTGACTTCAGTTATTGATAAGTCGAAATTATAAAACGCTCCATTTTATAAAAATTATACCCAAGATAATGTCAGATTAGGGCATCATGCTCAAAGGCACGCGATAGACGCTGTCTCCGGGATCAGTTGCTCCGAAACTGATCCAGTTGGAAACATCGTTGTTGTATTGCTGGTAGCGTTTGATCTTGGATTTTATATCGTCCACCAGCGCCTGCTGCTCCCCGACACTCATGCGATACCAGTCTTCTTCCGTCAATCGCATAATGCTGCTGCGGTAAGGCAGATCATCAAGAAACTCGCCGAGCAATCCCAGTTGGCCCAGGTTCTGGTTGGGCTTCAGGCTGAACTGGGTCGGGTCCCGCGATATTTGAGCCGCCGCCGACAAAATGCCCTGGAAAAAATCCCGTGCTCCGGTGCGCTTGGTACGCTGGGCTTGGTCCAGAATCACCCGCAGGCGTTGATACAAGTCGCTGAGCTGATTCTTCGTCAGCAGCACGGTTACTTTGAAGGAGGGCGTGTCAGGCCGCACCAGATCCATATCGGATACCCAGGAAGTCACGACCTGGGGCGCCTGGATTTTGCCGCGCCGCCCTAAAAATTCCAGTTGCATGGCATAGCCCAGAATGGCAGCCTTACGCTCGGCATCCGCCACAACGCCGTCGGTCCCGGAGGAAGGCTGATCAGGCATCTGCAAACGCTCACCGGCACTGGCGGCCTGGACGAGCCGTACCATCTGGGCCCCGACACCTTCAACCACGCGCCCGAAAGTTTGTACGCCGGCCTCGGTGTCACTCGCATCGATGGGCAGATAAAGGTCTCCGATGGCTGAATCGGATTGTCCGGTCAGCGCCCGGTACTGGGCCTCGGCGTAGTTAATGTTGTTGAGTCTTTCTGCCAGAGGCGTGCGGAGATGAAGGACAAAGGTTCGGACGCCTTTGACGGCTGCCATATCGGCAATTTCAGCTTCGTTCATACCGGTCGAGGAATACGGGTCATTGTTGCGGATGGGACCGGCGTCGGTAATGAGCAGCATGATGCGGGACTGGTAAGGTGCCCAGTTCAATTTATCGAGGGCCGTCTTAAGGCCGGCAAATGCATCTTCGTTAAATGAATGGGACGAAACCCTGGCTTCTTCGGCCGCTGCCAGGGCGCTTTCGAACTCGACCCGCTGCCGCCCGTCTCTCAAATCCGACAGAACTTTGCTGACATATTCGAGATCCGGTGTTTTTTCCGTGCTGCTGCGAAACGCAACCAGCCCAAACGCCACTTTGTCCGACAGCCCGGCCTGCTGAATGGCATCGTAAATTTTGCGCACCGCCTCCCGGGTGCGGTCGATATAAGGTTTCATTGAGATGGTGGTATCGATGACAAAGACAATACTGGTCCGCAGGTCCGATTCCTGGGGCAGTTGCCAGGTTCCCGGATCAATCGATGCGAGCTCAAGAAATTTTACCCCCTCGAAGAGTTCCACGGTTTGAAAAATCGGCATCAGATAAAAGCGCGTGCGGGATACCGCTTCCTCGGATGGCTCCATCGCTAAAACAGGAAAACCCGACGGCGCCGCAGAATTCTCCATCTGGATCGCCTCGAATTGGGAGACCAGCTGTGTGGCTTCCTCGCTGGGTGATGCCGAACCGGCCAAATTGTCGAGCGCCTCCAGGTCCTTGAAAAACAGAACCGGTTGGCGGCCCTGGCGTTCGGTGAATACCAGGGTCAGGGATTGCCGCCATTCGGAAATCCTGTCTTCCCTTACCCAACCGTTTACCTCACAATTGCTTGACAATCCGACCTTCAACCAGTCCGCATCATCAGCTGAAGTTCGATCATAGACATAATAAACGGTGAATGGTTTAATTCGGGCTTCCAATATCGCTGACGTTTGGCTGGCAGACGCATACAAATTCGCTCCAGGGTGCGTAATCACCTGCTGAAAGATGGAGCGCTTGCCGGGAATGAGCAAGGGTTTGCATTTTTGCGCCGGAGCAGCCTCAACCCAAACAAGCATCAGGCAGGTCACAACCATCAGTGCCCTATAACATGCTTTAATTTGGTTAACTTTACGAATCAGCATTATTCATCCTTTCAGCCTTGGTGGTTCAAGGCCAGGTCTTTAATAATTCACGGGCTTCAATAGAGCCCTGGGCGGCCTGCTCCTCCGCCCAGCTGCGAAGTTGATCCAGCCGGGGTTTGGCATCTTCCTGCCCGCCTGCCAGGGCCTCTGTATACCATTCGTAGGCCGAGGCCGGACTTTTACGAATGGTGCCGCTGGGTGCTTTATCGCGGGGATCATAGTAGTGGGCAACCAGCAGCGCGGCTGGTGCAAGCCCGCTGTCGGCAGCATATTCCAGTAAGAGAAATGCCGCGTCCGCCCGCTCCGGGCTTTCCGGCAACGAGTTGGCCAAGGCCAGGGCTTCTTCGGGGGATATTCCTTCCCGCAGGGCCTTGCGGGCTTTTTCCAGTGCCGGTGCGTCCGGGGTGTAGGACGGGGGCGGCGGGGGCGGAATCGTTTCCTTCTTGGGAGGCAGGTTGGCCATGCGGGGTAATTCGGTTTTTTTGACCACCTTCGGTTTGACCTCATCCCCCATAAACGATGTCCAGACGAAATAGCCGGCGACCACGATCAGGATCAAAACGACGATTCCGGCGACCGGCACCAACCACGAACGCTCCCGGGACTTCAAATTGAATTCCACAATGTATCCTTTTAAATTTATGTTTCCGGAGAAGTGTAATATTGCGAGTAGACTTGTGGGACTTGCATACCTTAACCGTTGATCTGCCGGTTAGTACTTCCCGTCTGTGTTGGCTACAGTATAGAAAAATAAAATTTATGTCAAATATAATTGGCTCTTTAGGTTCAGCCGACCATCGGGTCCGCCACAGTGGATGCCGGTTAAATCCGGGTACTGGCTCAGGTTATGATTGGCTCGCCTCGACGACAATTTCGATCCGATCCGCCCTGCGAAAACCCCGCGGCAGTTTTTTGCCCCGCCGACCTCGTTCGCCAACAAAGGCCGATATATTTCCGGCTGTAAAGCGCACGGATTGTTTACCGGCATGGATCCTGATTGCAGCGCCCTCCGGCAGTATCGCGATCAGTTTTACATATTCTTCCCGATTTTTGAGCCTGGCAGGCGGAATTTGAATAATTTTATTTCCTTTGCCCTTGGAGAGCTCCGGCAGAGCCTTGAGGGGAATGACCAGCATATGGCCTTCGGAGGTAATGGCGGCTAATTGATCGGTCTCATAGTGATTGACATAGATCGGCGGCAGCGGCTCGGAATTTCCGGAGACCGAAAGCATGGCCTTGCCCTTGGTATTTTTCGTCACCAAATTGGAAATTTGAGTCACAAATCCGTAGCCCGCATCACTGGCAAGCAGCACCCTGCGATCGGGCGGACCCATTAAAACCGCCATGAACCGGGCTCCGTTGGAAGGCGTCAGTTTTCCGGTCAGCGGTTCCCCCTGGCCCCGGGCCGAGGGCAGGTTATGCGCCGGCAATGAATAAGACCGGCCCCGGGTATCGAGAAATATGGCAGGGTAAATGGTTTTGCCCCGGGCGGCGCTTAAAAATTCGTCGCCGGCCTTATAACTGAGATTGGCGGGATCGATTTCATGTCCCTTTGCCGCCCGCACCCATCCGCCGAAAGACAGCACAACCGTTACGGGCTCAACCGGCGTGAGCTCAACCTCCTTGATGGCCTGGGCCTCCTTGCGTTCAACAATCAGGGTTTTACGGTCATCGCCGTATTTGGCGGCATCCTCTCTGAGCTCTTTTTTCATCAGTGTTTTCAAACGCTGATTGGAGGCCAGGGTTTTCTCGATCCACTCTTTTTCTTTCTCGAGTTTTTGCTTTTCATCTTTGATCTTGATCTCTTCCAGCTTGGCCAGTTGACGGAGTCGAATCTGTAAAATAGCCTCGGCCTGGGTATCGGTCAGGTCAAAGGCTTGCATCAGTTCCGGTTTGGGTTCATCGCTTTCACGTATAATCCGTATAACCTCATCCAGATTCAGATAGGCCACCAGCAGTCCGGCAAGAATGTGCAGGCGATCGTTAATTTGAGCCAGTCGAAATTCCAGCCGGCGCACGATCGTCTGCCGGCGATATTTCAGCCATTGCTTGAGCACCTCCAAAAGCCCCAGGGTTTGCGGCTTGCGGCTTAGCCCGATAACCGTCATATTGATTTTATAGCTTTTCTCCAGATCGGTTGTGGCAAATAGATGGCTGATCAAGGCTTCTTTGTCCACCCGGTTGGAACGGGGCATAATCATCAGACGGGTCGGATCATCCTGGTCGGAGACGTCGCGAATGTCCGACACCATGGACAGCTTCTTTTCTCTCATCTGGGCCGCCACCTGCTCGATCACCCGGGCCGCTGAGACCTGATAGGGAAGTGACGTGATAATAATATCCCCATTTTCGTATTCATAGGTCGCCCGCATTCGAACCATGCCCTGGCCGGACCGGTAGATATTTATAATTTCTTCTTTCGGGGTAATAATCTCCGCCCCCGTCGGGAAATCGGGGCCCTGAATGTGTTGGCAGATTTCCTCGATGCCGGATTTGGGAGAATCGATCAGGGTGACACAGGCCTCGACGACCTCATTGAGATTGTGCGGCGGGATATCGGTTGCCATACCCACGGCGATGCCGGTGGCGCCATTCAAAATGACATTGGGCAGCCGGGCGGGCAGCATACGCGGCTCGCGCAGTGTTCCGTCAAAATTGGGTGTCCAGTCTACAGTTCCCATCGAAAGCTCGGCCAGAAACACATCGGCATAGGCTGACAGCCGGGCCTCGGTGTAGCGCATGGCCGCAAATTCTTTGGGCGATGCGTTCGACCCCCAATTGCCCTGGCCGTCGATGAGGGGATAGCGATACGAAAAATCCTGCGCCATCAGCACCATGGCCTCGTAACAGGCGCTATCGCCGTGCGGGTGGAATTTGCCCAGAACGTCGCCGACTGTGCGCGCCGACTTTTTGTGTTTGGCGGTGGCGCGCAGGCCGAGTTCACTCATGGCATATATAATTCGCCGCTGAACCGGTTTGAAGCCATCGCCGATAAACGGCAGGGCCCGGTCCATGATCACGTACATGGCATAGTTTAGGTAAGACGGCTTTACAAAAGCGTCCAGCGCAAGCTGCTCGATGCCTTCATAGGAAATGATCTCGTCTACGGACATATTGGGTTACTCCAATACTGGGTTCAGAGGTTCAGCGTTCAAAGGTTCAAGGTTCCGGGTTCAAGGTTCCGGGTTCCGGGTTCCGGGTTCCGGGTTCCGGGTTCAAGGTTCCGGGTTCAAGGTTCCGGGTTCCGGGTTCCGGGTTCAAGTGATTCCCGAAAAAGCGAATATCGAATGTCGAAGTAATGTATTCTATCTATTATAAATAAAGACAGAGCGCAGCGATTCCACCAATCCGAAATCCGCAATCTAAAATCCGAAATTATAACTCAGCATCCGCCAGGTCGCCTTCTTTTTCAAGCCATTTTTTGCGGTCCTTGGAGCGTTTTTTGGCCAGAAGCATATCCATGGTTTTAACAATTTTTCGTTCATCATCCAGGGTAAGCTGGATCAAGCGCCGGGAATCGGGCAGCATGGTCGTCTCGCGCAGCTGGCTCGGATTCATTTCGCCGAGCCCCTTAAACCGCTGAACATTGGGCTTGGTCTTTTTGGATGAATCGTTCAGCCGTTTTAAAATGGCATCTTTTTCATATTCATCAAGGGCATAATGTACGGTTTTGCCCTGATCGATCCGGTACAGCGGCGGCATGGCGACGAAAATATTGCCGGATAGGACCAGTGACCTGAAATGTTTCAGAAACAAAGCGCAGAGCAGTGAAGCGATGTGAAGCCCGTCGGAATCGGCATCGGCCAATATGATGATTTTGCGATAGCGCAGCCCCGCTGCATCCGGATTCCCCGGATCGACCCCGATCGCAACCGCAATGTCATGAATCTCATTTGATTTCAAAATAGCCGCGGTTTCCACCTCCCAGGTATTGAGAATTTTGCCCCGCAACGGCAGCACGGCCTGGGTCTGTTTGTCACGGGCCTGTTTCGCGGATCCACCGGCCGAATCCCCTTCCACCAGAAACAGCTCACTTTCGGCGGAGTTCTGGGAAATGCAGTCCGCCAGCTTGCCGGGCAAGGTGGGACCGCTGCCGACTTTTTTGCGCACGATCTTTTTGACTGCCTTGAGCCGCTTGCGGGCGTTTTCGATGGCCATTTCCGCAAGTTGCTCGCCGGTTTCAGTGTGCTGATTCAGCCACAAGGCAAATGCATCTCGGACCACATTTGAAACGAACGACGCACATTGGCGGGAACCCAGCCGTTCCTTGGTCTGCCCCGAGAACTGCGGGTCGCTCATCTTGACCGAAAGCACATAGCTGCATTTTTCCCAGATATCGTCCGGTGTCAGCTTAATGCCTCTAGGGATCAGATTGCGAAATTCGCAAAACTCTTTGACCGCCGCCAGGAGGCCGCTGCGAAATCCGTTCACGTGGGTTCCGCCCTGGGGCGTCGGGATCAGGTTGACATAGCTTTCGGCAATCACCTGTCCCGCTTCGGGCAGCCAGATGACGGCCCAGTTCACGACTTCCTCCCGGCTGTCATGATCGCCGACAAACGGAACATCCGGAATCCGATGGTATTCTGAAAGATTTTCGAGCAGATAGTCTTTAAGGCCATCCTCGAAATACCAGGATTCCGACTCGCGTGTGATCTTATTGGTGAAGCTTACCGTGAGGCCCGGACAAAGGACCGCCTTGGCGCGCATGACGTGCTTTAGCCGGGGCAGGGAAAGCTTAACGGTGTCGAAATACTGCTCATCAGGCCAGAACCGCACCATGGAACCGGTATTGCGCTTTCCCACCGTACCGACTTTTTTCAGTTTGGATAGTTTTTGGCCGTTGTTAAAAGATATGGCGTATTTGTGGCCGTCGCGTTTGATTTCCACCTCAAGTCGACTGGATAGGGCATTGACGACCGATACGCCGACGCCATGCAGTCCGCCTGAAAAGCGGTAGTTTTTATGGCCGAACTTGGCGCCGGCATGCAATTTGGTCATGATGACCTCGACACCGGTCATCTTTTCCTCGGGGTGCTGGTCGATCGGCATGCCACGACCGTCATCACTGACTTCCAGCGATCCATCCTCGTGGTAAATGACGCTGATCTTTTTGGCAAACCCGGCAATGGCTTCATCAACCGAATTATCGATGACTTCCTGGGCCAGGTGATTGGGTCGGCTGGTGTCGGTATACATGCCGGGTCTGCGCCGCACCGGATCGAGGCCTCTCAATACCTCCAGCGATGATGCGTCGTAATCCGCCTTAGTAATATTATCAAATAAACTATCGTTTTTGATGGCTAGCCTCCGGACCCACAAATGAAATTGAAGATTGAAGAATTGAGGTATTCTATCATTTTAATATTCGGTTATCGAAAATGTTCAATTATTTTGAGTCAATTAAAAAAATCGGGCTCAGATTCAATCCGGTCCCGATTGTATTTATGACCTGTAAATTAGGCGGTCATTTATCTACATTTATACAACGAAAATCAAATTATATCAATATAATTTAGTTCGTCGGAGGTTTAGGGAGTCAAAGGTTCTGGGTTCTGAACCCAGAACCCCTGAACCTATTCATCCTATTTTTTCAACCTCACTTTAATCGACCTGGCATGGCCATCCAGCCCTTCTGTTTCAGCCAGACGGATGACATCAGGCGCCTCCCGTTTGAAGGCGGTGGGAGAATAATGAATGACGCTGCTCGTTTTAACGAAGTGGTCCACGGAAAGTGCCGAAGCAAAGCGCGCCGTTCCGGCGGTGGGCAATACGTGATTGGGTCCGGCGATGTAATCCCCCACCGGTTCGGGTGTGTAATGTCCCAAAAAAACAGCGCCGGCATTGCGGATCTGCCCCACGTATTCAAAGGGGTCGTCAATTTGAAGCTCGAGATGTTCCGGTGCGATGCGGTTGGCCAGAGCAATCGCAGCAGCAAGATCTTCGACCACCAGCAAGGCGCCAAAACGACTTAACGACTCCCGCGCGATGGCACTGCGGGGCAAAGTGGTCAGCTGTCGGTCGACTTCGGCGGCAACCTGCCCGGCGAAATCCGCCGAATCCGTTACCAGAACCGACGACGAAAGCACGTCATGCTCGGCCTGGGCCAGCAGATCAGCTGCGGCAAATTCAGGTGCTGCGCTGCCATCGGCAATCACGAGGACTTCGCTGGGTCCGGCAATCATATCTATGCCGACGGTGCCGGAGACGATTTTCTTCGCCAGGGTTACATATATATTTCCGGGACCGGCGATGACATCGACCCGGGGAATCGTTGCGGTGCCGTAGGCCAGGGCGGCAATGGCCCAGGCGCTGCCTATTTTGTATATGTTCTTGATGCCCACTTTTTTGGCGGCAACCAGCAGATGAGGATTTATCCCGCCCGTTTTGGTAGACGGGGTCACCATCACGATATTGTCGACCCCTGCAATTTTAGCGGGAATGGCTGACATCAATACCGTCGACACCAGGGGCGTCTCGCCGCCTCTGGCGCCGGGTACATAGACGCCGGCTGCATCCACCGGATTAACGATCTGCCCCAACAAGGTGCCCGGTCTTTGGGTGTCTATCCAGGATTGGCGCACCTGCTGCCGATGGAAAGCATCAATTTGCGAAGCGGCCCGATTCAAAGCCCTGACAAATGATCGATCAACTTTCTTTGAGGCCGCACGCATTTCTTTATCCGACACCTTTAGTGAGTTGAGGGTCAATTTGGGAGCATCAAAACGCCTGGCATATTTGATAACGGCCTCATCACCATGGCGCCGCACATCATCTATGATCCGGTTAACGGTCTGATAGTCTTTTTTGCTGAAAGTCAACCCGCGGTTAACAATGGCCGAAACTTTTTTTTCGGCCGACTTGGAAGGATAGTTGTAGATTTTCATAGTATTCGCCTATAGATTTAGGGGTTTAGGAATTGAGGAATTGAGGGATTCAGGGATTGAGGGATTAAGGAATTGAGGAATTGAGGAATTTAGGGATTGAGGGATTCAGGGATTGAGGGATTTAGGAATTGAGGAATTTGGGGATTTAGGGATTGAGGGATTGAGGGATTGAGGAATTTAGGGATTCAGGAATTTAGGGATTGAAGGGATTTTATCCATTAATCCCCCAATCCCTCAATTCCTCAATTTGGTGTTCATTCCTCAATTTGGTGTCATCCCTCAATTTGGTGTCATCCCTCAATTTGGTGTTCATTCCTCAATTCCTAAATTCCTCAATTTGGTGTTCATCCCTCAATTCCCCAATCCCTAAATTCCTCAATTTGGTGTTCATCCCTCAATTTGGTGTTCATCCCTCAATCCCTCAATTCCTCAATTCCTGAATCCCTCAATTTGGTGTTCATCCCTCAATTCCTCAATTCCTGAATCCCTCAATTTGGTGTTCATCCCTCAATCCCCCAATCCCCCAATCCCTCAATTCCTCAATTTGGTGTTCATTCCTCAATTTGGTGTCATCCCTCAATTTGGTGTCATCCCTCAATCCCTCAATTCCTCAATTCCTAAATTCCTCAATTTGGTGTTCATCCCTCAATTTGGTGTCTTCAATTTGGTGTCCTCTGTTTAGGGCAAATCCGCTGCCTTGTCAACGATTGCGGAGACCGCAACCGGATCGGCAACTCAAAATTCAGATTGACATCTGGAATCGGATCTGTCCTAATTAGTGTTCGAACGGGTATCCAGAACTCTTTGATATTGCTGATTAATATCGCATAAAAGGAAAACGAAGATTTTCCAGTTTAATGCATTTTTTACTTGCATTAAAAACTCGTAAACGGTAGTTATCTT
>Ga0209678_1000369_pt1 | contig 15825 bp, 9 predicted proteins | sample WorMetilvaeELBA1_FD_187404 | JGI IMG/M metagenome (GOLD analysis project Ga0209678, IMG submission 187404) | Marine gutless worms symbiont microbial communities from Max Planck institute for Marine Microbiology, Germany - Olavius ilvae ELBA.1... ...
CTAAAATCTGAGATTGCAATGATTGACTCTGGTTAATTGAATTTTCAAAGAACCGGCTCGGATCGGACCCGTGGAGTGTTGCCTAAAAAAAATTGAAATTTTTTGCTTGACTTCTTCTTGGTGCTCTACATGGAAATTTAAAAGCAAACCGCAGAATATCGAACAAGAAATATCGAATGATGAAGTGTGGAATCGCTTCGCTCTGATATTTTAGCTAAAACTAAATCGGTAGAATTCCTAACTTCGACATTCATTATTCGATATTCGATATTCGCTTTTTTAAAGTTTCTTTTCCGATCAGACTGGATCCTTCCGGCCAAAGGCCGCGCTGACACCCGAAACCTGACACCTGAAACCTGAATTCTTATCACAGGCTCGACCTGAACTACGATCCTGTCTAATCACGTATGGCCTGATGGCCTGCGGCCGGATCACTCACACGCCAGGGAATGTTCATCCTGTCCCAGATATTGGCGGCGGCGCAAATCGTCGAAAACTCGCTTGCTGATTTGGCAGGCGCGGGCGACACTGAGTTCGTCCCAGATTTTTACCTTGCCGTCGTCACCGGCCGTGGCAAATCGCCGGCCGTCGGGATGAACCGCCAGCCGCCAGCTGGTACCCGCGTGAGCCTGCCAGGCTTTTGACAGTCTGCGGCCCGTCCGGGTATCCCACCAGTGCAGCATCCCGCTGCGATCGACCACCACCAGCGTCACGCGGTCGGCCAGAAAGGCCAGATCCGTGGCGCCGCCGGTGTGACCGGTGTAAGTGCCCTGCTGCCGGCCGCCGGCAAGGTCCCACAACGTCACGACCTCATCACTGGAGGCGGCCGCCAGCAGCCGTGAGTCCGGGCTGAATGCCGCGCTCCAGATAACATCGTCGTCAGCCTTGATATCACGGAGGACGGCCACGCGTTTAAGGTCCCAGATCCGGATGTCGCCCTCGGTGGAGGTGACTGCCAGCCGGGCGCCGTCCGGCGACAGAACCGCGCGTGTGATGCGCCCGGCGTCGTGCGCTAAACGCGCTTGCAGCTGCCCCGTGCCGGCATCCCACAGGCAGGCATCCCCATCGCCCGCCGTGATCAGACGATTCCCATCGGGCGTGAACGCCAGGGACCAGATCGCACTTTTGTGAGCCTCGAAAACCCGCTGCTGGGTTGCCTGCGGCATATTCCACAGCCGGACCTGCCCAGAGCGGTCGCCCGAGGCCAGCAATTTTCCGTCGGGTGAAAAGGCCAGTGCCCATACCTGGTGCTGGTGGGCCTGCATAACGATCGGGTTTCGGACGGTGTCCCATTTCCATACCTGAACCACGCCGGTATCGTCCCCTGAGGCCAAATACTCGCCATTTCCGCTGAAGGCGAGCCCTTTGGCGGCACTCCCGGAGACTTGCCGGGTATCGGCCAAGGGATAGGTGCTGTCAAAGCTCCAGAATCGTATAACCTGATCCAAGCCGAGTGTGGCCAGCAATCGACCGTCCTCACTCAATTCTGCATCGACGATCGCCTGGCTATGGCCGCTGGGAGTGGTTCCGAGAAGTTTCCGGCGCGATATATCCCAAAGGCAAACAGAGCCTTCGGAATTGCCACCGATCAAAATATTTCCATCGGGTGCAAAAACCACCGAGCCGATCTGGTTGTCCTCCCCAAAAGCCCGCCCGATAACGCGACCGCTAGGATACTCTAGTACCATGGAGGTACCGTCGGAGCTCGCCGTTGCAATAAAGGTTCCACTGGAATTGATAACCAACTTTAGAAGGTGGCTGGTGTGGACGCCCGAAATCGGCTCAAATAGGGGCGTGCGGGAGGGCAACTTCCATCCGAAAATAGTCCCATCATGAATACTGGCCACTAATCCATGACCGTCAGGACTGAACTCAATAACATTAAAATCCAGCGCCTGATTAATCAGTGGCTCACCCATGGGTGTTTCCATCACGGCATCCCACAACTGCACGGTTCCGTCCCCGTTACCCGCTGCCACTGTTTTGCCGTCAGGACCGAAAGAAACGGCCATGATAAGATCAGCTGATTCGCCGAGTTTTTTACCGCGACTGTTGATTCCATTATCGATTGTCCATATCCGAACCGTGCGGTCGGCACCGACCGACACAAGCGTGCGTCCGTCCGGGCTAAGATCCATATCCCACACCCCCCCCCTGATGGCCGCGCAGACTAGCGCCGATACGCCGTCCGGTGGCGGTGTCGATCAAGTCGATTGCACCGTCGCGCTGCGCGGATGCAACCATGGTGCCGTCGCCGCGCATGGCGATGGACAGCGCATCCCCGGCGCTCACCGGACTGCCGGCCAGGAAGGGTCCGTCCCGGGAAAGGGCCCGGCGCGCTGCCAGCATGGCAGCCCGTGCGTCGTATCCCGGTGGATTGGTTTCGGCCCGCACCACGGCTTCCGTACCGAGAAACAGGGCCAGCAGCGGGTCGGAGTCGGTCATCCCATTGGCGACAGCCCCCAGGGCCCCGGCAAACCGTTCCTGGGCTTCAGCCGTTGCGCTTTCAGCCCGCCTTTCATTTAAGCGCGCTTCGCGCAAGGCCGTAAAAGCAACGATCGATGCGATCGAGGTCCCCAGGGCCAGGACGGACAGTACGGCCACGGTTACCCTTCGAACCCTGCGGGTCCGGCGTTTTCTTTCAGCTGCGACAGCCTCTGCCCTGGCTTTGGTTTCAGCCGAAGCATCCAGAAAGTCCCGCTCCAGCCCGCCGAGCTGGTCCGGATATCGATCGGCCCACTCAAGGGCTGAAAGCAGGGGAGTGCCGCGATACAGCAAGTCGGCGTCCCGCCCTTCGGCATCCCACTCGCCCGCGGCCCGGCTGATTCGCAACCGCGTGCGCAGTTCGTCGCGCGATTCCTCGATCCAAGCCCGCAGTCGGGGCCAGGTTCTCAGCAGCGCTTCATGGGCGATCTGGATATTGGTATCATCCACCGTCAGGAGCCTGGCTTCCGTCAGGGTCTCGACAACGCGGTGCATCACCGCGGGATCGGCGTCCCGCTCGAGCTCGGCGCGGGAGATGATCCGGCGGGTGTCCGGCGTCCCCTCGCCCGGGGTCACGAGCCGCAGGAACAGGCGTTTGGTGGCATCGCGTTGGGAGGAATCAAAGCGGTTATCATAAATCGCTTCAACCGTCTGGCTGATGGCCCCTGCAACGCCGCCGGCCGCCTGAAATCCTTCCAGCGTCAGTTTGTTGCCCGTACGGCGGAGCCAGGTTTCGACAAGAGCATGGGCCACCAGGGGCAGCGAACCGGCCTCGTTTCCTGCTTCGGCGATGATTGCGTCAACCAGACCCCGTTCGAGTTGCAGGCCCGCCGGGCGGGCCGGTTCACGAATTGCACGCCGCAGTTCGGCACCCGTCATGGGACCTACCAGGACCTGGTTATTGGTAATGCGCCCCGCCAGCCATGGTATCTGGGCACAATTTCCGTAAAAATCGGCCCGAATTGTAAATACCACCCGCACCAGGCTGTCGGCCGGATCGGCCATGGCTGAAAGGGCACTGATGAACTTGTCACGCCGGGCGGCGGAGGTCAGGGTGAAAATTTCCTCGGCCTGGTCGATGCAAAGCACCAGGGGTTGCTCGGCGCCGGTAACATCGCCCAGATGCCGAGCCATGGCCGGGTGGTTGACCACGTCTTCCAGAGACACCTGCGGTTTGCCGGACGCTGACAGCCTGGTCATCTGAAAATACAGCTCTGCCAGGGGATCCCGGCCCGGGGTAAAAAGCGCCACGCCCCAGGAATCGCTGCCCGGCAGCGCTCCGGCTTTCAGTGCCGGTATGAGACCGGCCCGCACGAGAGACGACTTGCCGCTGCCCGACGGTCCGCCGACCACCAGCACCCGGTTGAGCTGAAGGCGCCGTGCAATTTCGTCGATGAGGGCCTCGCGTCCGTGAAAAAAACGGGCGTCTTCCGGCTGGTAGGCCGCCAGTCCTTTATAAGGGCAGGATTCGTCAGCCGCGTCCACCTGGGTCAAAAGGTCGACCTGCTGCGCGGCCGAATCCAGGGCCAGAATTTCATGAACGGCAGTACGCCAGCTTTCAATGGTGTCGAACCGGTCCTCCGGGGCCGGCGCCATTCCCTTTTCGAGCATGGCGCGCCAAGCTCCCGGCAAGCCGGCCAGGCGGCCTTTGATGCCGCCCACCGCCGGGGGCCTTTCCCCGGTCAGCACGTGCCAAAGCATGGCACTGGCGGCGTAGACATCCACGGCCGGTGTGATCTCAGACCGGGGGTCGGCCTGCTCGGGCGCCTGGTAGAGGGGGGTTCCGCCCACAAGGGTGGCCGAGGCTGTGTGTTTTAAGAGGTCTTTGGCGATTCCCAGGTCACTGATCAATATGCGTTCATCAATGCTTACGAGGGATGAAGGGGCCTCTGCGGATTCCGTTGGCGGTGAATCGCGGACGACTGTTCCCCGGCGGGCCCGCTGAAACAGGATATTGGCCGGCTTGATATCACGATGAATGACACCCGCTTCATGGATAGCGGCCAGACCGTCGGCCAAGGCGTCGACCAGCGCCATGACATTTTGTGCCCCCGGTTCCGGCGTGCCGGCCGGGCGCTCGAGACGCGGTTCCAGGGTACCCCGGTCCGCAAAGTCCATCACGAAATAGGGGCGTCCGTCATTGAGACGGCCGACGTCATGGACCGTGACCACGTTGGGTGACCGGATACGCCGCAGCAGGCGGGCTTCTTCCAGAAATCGGCGCTGAAATGCCTTGTTTTCGGCAAGCCGCGGCGGCATTATCTTGAGGGCCACGAAACATTCCAACTCCTCATCCCAGGCCCGCAAAACCACTGCGAATCCGCCCTGGGCTATTTCGTTGCGAACCTCGAAGCGCCCGACGTAATAAGGCAGTGTCATGCCCGCACCGTCCGGCTACAGTTTGTCGCTGACATCGACGCAGTCATAGACCTTGACGTCGAGAATGTTGTGGTTGCGGTCTGCTGCGCTGACACAGATGGTGGCGGCCTGGCCGCGGACGCTCGTTGAAGAGGCGCCCTGGGTGATGTAGCTGGGATAATCGGCATGCCGGTGCCATCGGCCCTGCTTCACACCGTGAACGGTTTGCGCATTTCGGCTGACCTGCTCAACGGTGAAGTTTTCTCCCCACCAGACGTGAAAATGATTTTTGGAGACATCAGGCATAAAATTGGACTCAAAGGTAATCTCCAATTCACCCTCGGCCTTTGCCACCCCGACGATTTTGACATCGCATCCATCCACCGAACAGGCGTTGGGCATGGAGGCGGCCGTGGCGGCACCAACCCAGACCAGGGTCGACATCAGGACCAGGATTGTCAGCCAATCCCGGGATATAGTATAAAAAGGGACCTTATCAGTCGCGTTTAAAATTGTGCTCATTTGAATTTTCTCCTCTATTTCCTGCCCGTTTTTCGCTTAGCGAAGGCTCCCCTATAGGCAGCTTGCGCTTGTCGGAGCAATCACCGGGCATGAATTTTCAAACCTGTGATCAATAATAAGGCAATGCTAAGACTGCAAAAAGTTGTTAGAACGTCCCGACCTCAGAGTACTCCAACACTCCATCACTCCAGTACTCCAAAACTCCAGTACTCCAACACTCCATCACTCCAACACTCCAACACTCCATCACTCCATCACTCCAACACTCCAACACTCCAACACTCCAACACTCCAACACTCCAACACTCCAACACTCCAATACTCAAGTACTCTGAATTCTAGAAAAATTTAAAGAGCGAGAAGGATTACCATCTTTTCGTTACAGGTCCGCAAATCCTACATAGGTCTGTATTCGTTAATGTCAAGCAGCCGACAATGCGAACAGGTGCTCTCTGCCCTGGCGCCCCCGGATAGAAATCCGACCCAGATCCTTCAAAGGGATTTTATTTTGAATCAGGGCGGCCGTGCTGGCGCATACCAGGATATCATCGCCAATTTCTTTATTGGCCATGCCGGACAGCCGCGAGGCCAGGTTGACGCAGTCGCCGACCATCGCCAGATCGGTCCGGCGTGACCCGTAATGCGACAGAAAGATGGGCCCGGTCGTGATACCCCAACCCATCTTGAGTTTGTCAAGGCCGGCATACTGTTGCCCTAAATCCCGCAGGATGCGATCAAACGATCGCAGCTGGCGACGGGCAGCCCGGCAGGCCCGCATGGATTGAGTGGCAGGGTCCTCGAACTGATGCTCCCAGAAGGCGAAGACGGCATCACCGGCATAATCTTTGACGGTGCCCTTGAACGCCTCGATAATTTTGCTGAATTGATCGAAGACTTCCCGCATCAACCCGTATACCTCGGAAGAAGCATGGCTCTGGGAGTACGCTGAAAACCCGCGCATATCCGTAACCAGACTGGTGACTTCCTCCTCCAGCGAGGCAACATTGGTCATTTCCGTCAATCCGGGGGGCTGTCCAGTACCGGTGCCGGCTTCCGGACAGCCGATCCGCATCAGCGAACGACCGATGCGAATGCAGTCTCCGTCAGATAGGTCTTTAGTCGCTCCGGCCGTCATGCGGATATTGTTGACCCAGGTTCCGTTGCTGCTGTTATCGGTAATATTGAGGCGGCCGGCCGTCAATTTAATCTCGGCATGATCTCTGGATACTCTGGGATTATCCAATAGAATTCGTCGCCGGGTGTCAAGCCCGGTGCAGGTTCGCCCGATGCAAAGCCGGTCGGCGATATCGATACGATGGGCTTGCTGGTTCTCATCTGTCCATTCTAAATAAGGGGGTGCCATGGTAATGACCGGTCGATATTTTATGAAGCTTTTTGGTTTGGCCGCTTTAGGCGAATAACAGGATTTGCGGTGTTTCTCAGCCAATCCTCGGGCAGCCAATTAAATTCTTTAAAGTCAGCAATCAGATAAGCAGAATCAAAGGAGTAGTCGCAGTAACTCAAGGATATTGCGAATGATACCAATAAAAATATCAACCATATCAAAAATGTCAAATAATCCGGAATGACGACAATCAGGACGGTGCTGGCAGGGACCCATCTGCAATCGTTTGACGACACCGGGCCCGGGCTGAAGATGGAGAAAAACAAAAAACAGTTTATAATTTCAGACCTCGGAATTTAGTTTGAAAAAATGGCTGTGAACCTTTGTCCGTCCCGGAATTGCATGAAAATTTGACAGGGGTTTAATTTAGGGATTCAGGGATTGAGGAATTTAGGAATTGAAGGAATGCTATCTCTTTTAATGAAATGATTTTATCCTTTAATCCCCCAATCCCTCAATTCCTAAATCCCTCAATTTGGCGCAAATTGACATAGATTGTGTCCAAAAAAGTTGACACATTTTAAGAGTAAGTTACGAGATCTGAATTTGGTATTTACTTATTCTTTATTATCCCATAATGAAACTCTGAAAAAGCGATTAACGAATATCGAACTTGGAATAAAACTTCTAACTTGTGTCATCGTAGGGTCGGCCACGACACGACTGAGCTCGTCGCAGGCCGTGCCGACCGGTTTTGGCGGGCATCCCGCATGCAGCATGACCCTCCGTTACAAATATAAAATAGAAATTCATGCTTCACACAAACGCGGCCTCTGGCCGCAGGCGTCGAGTCTGATCGTATAAGAAAATTTGGTTCCATACCTCCGTAGGGTCGGCCACCGTGCCGACTGGTTTCGGCGGGCACGGTGGCCCGCCCTACGTTATTCTAATAAACGGTTTCACACAAGTGCGGCCTCCGGCCAAAGAACAGCCGGTCTGATCGGAAAAGAACCTAATGAACCTTGAACCCATCGGCCTGCGACGAGCTCAGTCGAGTCGAGGCGGACTGTAAGCATCGAACGTCCAACATCGAACGTCGAATATTGTATTCTGCTTATTTTAAAACGATTGAGCGCAGCGATTCCACCATTCGACATTCGTCATTCGTCATTCGTCATTTCAAAAAAGAACCTTGAACCCGGAGACCTCATCCATGTTCAAATTCATTCATGCTGCCGATATTCACCTGGACAGCCCGCTTCACCGGCTAGACGCCTACGAAGGCGCCCCGAAAGATGAAATTCGACAGGCCACCAGACGCGCCTTTGACAACCTGGTGACCACCGCCGTCAACGAGCGGGTCGACTTCGTCCTCATTGCCGGTGATCTGTATGACGGCGATTGGAAGGACTACAGCACCGGATTGCATCTGGTCTCCCGCGCGGCCCGGCTGCGCGAGGCCGGAATTCCGGTTTACATTGTCGCGGGCAATCACGATGCCGCCAGCAAGATTACCAAAAAGCTTAAACTACCGGCCAATGTACACCTGTTTGCGCCAGGCAAGCCTGAAACCTTTACCATTGATGAGCTGAGGGTCGCCATTCATGGCCAAAGCTTTGCCAGGCCGGCCGTTAAAAACGACCTGTCCCAAAATTATCCTGCCCCGCTTCCGGGTCACTTCAACATCGGCGTCCTGCACACCTGCGCCTCGGGCCGTGAAGGTCATGAACCCTATGCCCCGTGTTCCCTGGAAGGGCTGCGCTCCAAAGATTACAATTACTGGGCCCTGGGTCACGTCCATCAATACGAAACCCTGCTGGAGGATCCGCTGGTGGTTTTCCCGGGTTGCATTCAGGGGCGCCACATCCGGGAGACCGGTCCCAAAGGCTGCGTGCTGGTTACGGTGGATGACAAGGGTCGCCCGGTGCCGGAGTTCAGGCCATTGGATGTCATCCGCTGGCTCGTGGCTGAAGTCGATGCCGGCGGCGCCGAGAGTGCCTACGATGTTGTCGAGCGGATCGGCCGGCAACTTGACAGACTACTGACCGAACATGAAGGCCTCCCGTTGATAACCCGGGTGATCGTCAAAGGCGAAACACCCGGGCACGCCGAGCTTCTAACGGATGTCGAACGCTGGAGCAACGAAATCCGATCGGCGGCCATCGACATTGGCGGCGGCCAGGTGTGGGTGGAAAAGATAAAATTTCACACCACGCTGCCGGCAAAGGAGGATCTTCAAAAAACCGACGGCGCCATTGGCGAGCTGGTGTCCCTGTTCGATGAAATGTCTTCCAATCCGGCAATGGTGCGGGCCCTGTCCGACGAGTTCGGCGATATTGCAAAAAAAATCCCCAGGGAATTGAAGTCGGAAGCGGACGGCCTCAACTTTGATGATCTTGACTGGCTCAGTGAGATATTGAATCAGGTGCGCCCACTGCTGCTTCAGCGGCTGATGGGCAAAGGAGTTTCGGAATGAAGCTACTTGAAATGCGGCTGGCGGCCTACGGGCCATTTACCGATTTGGCTATGGATTTAAGCGCCGGCAACGAGGGCCTGCACGTAATATACGGGCCCAATGAGGCCGGCAAAAGCTCGGCATTGCGGGCGCTGCGCCACCTTTTTTACGGTATCCCCGTTCAATCCGCAGACGATTTTATTCACCCATATGCCAAAATGCGCATCGGGGCCACCATCGAAGCCGGCAGCGGCGAGCGGCTGGAATTCATACGCCGCAAAGGACGCAGCAACACCTTGCGGGCAAGCGACGATCAAACCCTGATCGAAGATTCCCGGCTATATCAGTTTTTAAGCGGCGTGGACGCCGACCATTTCGCAACCATGTTTGGCATCGGCTATCCGGATTTGGTTCGCGGTGGCCGTGAAATCGTACAGGGCGGCGGCAACCTGGGCCAATTAATCTTTGCCGCCGGATCGGGCGTTGCCAACTTGCGCGAAATCCAAAACGAGCTGCAGTCCGAGGCCGCTGCGCTTTTTCGCCCAGCCGGCCAACGGCCCCGCATCAATGCCACGCTGGGTCTCATCAATAAATATCGCAAACAAATGCGCGAAGCACAGCTTCCCGGGCAGGAGTGGGAAAATCATTACCAAGCCCTGCGTCGGGCCCAGGATCGCATTGAAGTCGTCGAAAGCGAACTCAGGCAGCGCCAGCGGGAATGGCACCGCCTGGAGCGAATTCAGGATGCACTGCCGCTAATTGCCAAACGCCAAGCGCTGCTCGGGGACCTCAAAGAATACATCGCTGCCGTTATATTGCCGGATGATTTTGCCGAGCAGCGGCGCGACCTGCTAACCAGGATCGGTGTTTCAATTAGCGATCGCGATCAGTCGCTCCACAGTATTGCAGCCGTTGAAAAAGCCGTTGCCGAGCTTGAAGTTTCAGACAGAATTCTGGAATCCTCCGAACGGATCGAAGAAGTATATCAGGAGCTGGGCACCCAGCGCAAAGCCGCCAAAGACCGCATCAAGCTGAATACCCGTAAGACCGGCTTGCGAAGTGAAGCCAAAGATATCCTGCGCGGCTTGCGCGAAGATCTGACCGTCGACGATGCCGAGCAGCTGCGGATTAAAAAGACGGATGCCGTGCGCATTCAGGAGCTCGGATCCTCCTATGAGCGGATCACCACCCGCCTGGAAACTTCCCGGGAAGCGATTCCCGGACTTGAACGGCGAATCCGGGACTTGGATGAAAAGCTGCAAAAACTCGGTGCGCCCAGGCCAATCGAAGACCTGGTAACCGCCGTTGAACAGGCCGAAGCTTACGTGGCCGATGAAAAGCACTGCCGCGCCGCCCTGTCCGACATCCGCGCGGCCAGGCAAACCCTGGAAATAAAGCTCAATAAGCAATCCCTCTGGACCGGCTCCCTTGAAAAACTAGAGCACCTGGCAGTGCCGCCACCGGAAACCATCAATTTATTTGAAAAACGCCACAGTGAAGCCGGCATCGAGTGTCAACGCATCCAGGAAGCGCACGGCAAGCTAACCCGTACCTTAACGGACCTGGCGTGCCAGATCGAAGCGCTTCAATTGCAGCAGCAAGTCCCTACCGAGGAAGATCTCCACCAAATGCGAGCGGTCAGGGATCGGGGCTGGCAATTGGTGGCAAACACCCTGGCGGGCGAAGCGCCGAGCGAGGCCCAGATCGCTGAATATATCGCTGAGCTGCCACCGTCCGCGACCTTGGCGGAAGCCTTTCAGTCCAGTCTTGGGCAGTCTGATGAAATCGCCGACCGGCTGCGCCGCGAAGCCGAGCAGGTGGCAGTCAAAGCCAAGTTGCTGGCTGACCAAAGCGCCCTGGAAAAGCAATTGGATCAATTAAAAGCAGAACAGGACCGCGCGCTGAAAGCCCTGAAAGACCTGGATACCGAATGGATCGAACTGTGGCAGCCCTTGGGCATCACGCCGCAGACCCCCAAGGAAATGCAGCTCTGGGTGCAGAGCCTCAACACCATGGCGGACAAGGCGGCTGAATTACGGGAGAAACAAACCAAAGTCGATGCAATGCAGGCGGAAATTGCCGCCCACGTCGAGAAACTGGATCGGCAATTGCACAATATGGGCAACTCGCCGCCTAAAGGCGAAAAATCGCTGGACGACCTCGTTAAAAAAGCACGTAAAATCATTGCCAAAGAAGACAAGCACCGCCGAAACCAGGAGCAGTTGGCAAACGAAGCAAGTCAACGGGGCCGGGAACTCGCCGATGCCAGGCTCAAAGTCGAAACCAGCGAAAATGAACTTGCCGACTGGCAAAAGGATTGGGGAAAGGCCGTCCGGCCGCTCGGATTGGAGGCCGATGCCATTCCCCCCCCAGGCCAGTGCCGTCATGAACGGGCTCAAGGACTTGTTCGACAAGCTGAAGGAAGCCGAGATCCTGCAAAAACGCATCGAAGGCATCGATCGCGATCAGGTTCAGTTTGCCTCAAAGGTGCTGGATCTGGCAGACACCGTCGCCGGGGACCTGAAAGACCCCCCCCCTGAAGCGGCCGCCGCCGAACTTAACACCCGTTTGACCCGGGCGCGCCGGGCCGAGTCCCAAAGGCAAACGCTGCAGGATCAGCTGCGGCGTGAAAATAAGCGGCTGGGCAAGTCAATTCAGGCCATTGCCGGAATTGAATCCCGGCTTGAAAGCATGTGCCGCGAAGCGGGCTGTTCAAGCTATGACGACCTGCCCGTGGCCGAAAAGCGCTCTGCCAAACGCCTTCAGCTGGAAGCCGATCTGTCGAGATTGGATGAAAGGCTGCTTGAACTGAGCGGCGGGGCGACGACTGAAAATTTTATCGGGGACGCTTTGAAAGTCGATCCGGACAGCATCGCTGGAGATATCGAATTGCTGCACGAAAACATCGAAAAGCTGAATCAAGAAAAATCCGACCTGAATCAGACCATCGGTGAAGAGCGCACCGAACTGCGCCAGATGGACGGCAGCGCACGCGCGGCGGAAGCGGCCGAAGATATCCAGATCCAGGTCGGCCGGCTCGAAAATGATATTGAGCAATACGCCCGCCTGAAAATCGCCTCCCGGGTTCTGAACCTGGCAATCGATAGATTTCGGGACAAAAGCCAGGGTCCCATTTTAAGCCGGGCATCGTCCCTGTTCCGTCAGATCACGGGCGGGTCTTTCGAAGGGGTCCGGGCTGAATTTGACGGCGACGGCAACCCCATGCTGGTCGGGGTGCGGGCCGGCAGCGGTGAGATCGTCGCGGTGGAAGGTATGAGCGATGGTACGGCCGATCAGCTGTACCTGGCGCTGCGGCTGGCGGGTTTAGAGGAATATCTCGTCGCTAACGAACCGATGCCCTTTATTGTAGACGATATCTTGATTAAATTCGACGATGCGCGGGCAACGGCGACGTTGGAGGCCCTGGCCGACCTGTCCGCCAAAACCCAGGTTATCTTTTTCACCCATCATCGGCATCTTGTGAGATTGGCCGAGGAAAATGTCGCTGAGGGGGCATTGATAAGACACGATCTGGTTTAATCAGTTACCCGCTATCGTAAAAAGAGAGATGGGGATCTCCAATATTCAGTATCGAGGCTATGCTGACTTACATCAGGCACCTCAAACAGTCGTGATTTATGGATCGAATTGTGCAATAATGCGCAATATTATTGAAATATTGTTGCGCATTATTGCGCAACACTGTACAATCCTTTGAATAACGAATGGTCAGATTCGAATCTATACCATACCGTTGAGTATAAAAGAGGGATGTTCAGTTCAGGAGCCGTCATGTTGTCGTTTACATCGGGTCATAAATTGGAAAACGAACTCCGAAATCTGCAGGGCGAAATTGTAGAAACATTTAAAAATATTGAAAGCTTATCTGCTGATGAAGCCGGTTATCTCCACCGTTTTGCTTTTATCAGCAATATTGGCGCTTCCACCCGGATCGAAAATGCCGTGCTAACGGACCGGGAGATCGATTGGGTCGATACGATAATGCAGAAAGACGGAAAGACAACGGCCTTTGAAGAAAACAAAATTGTAATTTTGGACAAACTTAAAAAAGATAGCGAACGCAGTGTCGAGGAGGTGATTGGCTGCCGCCAGGTACTTTCAACCGCTTATCTTCAGGCGAAAGAGCTTTTTCCTCTCACTGAGGCGGTAATTCGCGGCTTGCATCATGATTTGCTGCGGCATTATCCGCAGGCTGCCGATTATACAGGTGGATATAAAAAATCACCCAACCGGGTTGTATTTATCAATCATGACACCGGTGAACAACGGGTGGTTTTGGAGCCGTCTCCGCCGGGGATAGTTACAAGCATTGCAATGGCAGATCTCGTTGATTGGTACAATTCAAGCATTCGCGACCACCCCTGGCCATTATTGGTGGCCACAGAGTATGTGTTCCGGTTTTTAGCAATTCACCCTTTCCAGGACGGCAACGGTCGGCTGGGACGGGCCTTGTTTATTCTCGCGCTGCTCCATTCAGACGATAAATATATCCGGGAAATAACTCCCTATATTGCCATCGACAGACATATTGAGCAGAACCGTTCTCTATACTACACGACGTTGCACCGATGTTCGGAAGGCCAATTTCATGATGATCCCCGAAAATACAAAATCGAGCCGCTCGCCTGGTTTTTCATCAAGGTAATGCGTTCGTCTCTGTCGGACATCGAGATATATCGCAATCGCTATGCCCAATTGCAAAAGCTTTCCGAATCAGCCATGTCCGTTTTGAATTGCTTTAAATCCAGACCTGAAAAACGACTGACAGTCTCTGATATCGAAAAGGATCTAAGCTTGCCCCGCCGAACGATTCAGTATGCACTTCAGACACTGACTAAAAAAGCGTTCATCCAGAAATTAGGTCAGAAGGCCGGAACCCGCTATCAGTTGATTTTTTGATTACCGGTTTTTTATGTTGTGAAAGGAGTAAAAATTGTCAATTTACGGTTTCAGCAGCAGTCCGATTATCGATGGGAATGTCGACCGCATGGTTCAATACATCCTGGACCACAGTGGAAAACAGTCCGAGTTTATCAATCTGCCCCAGTTGTCCTATTCACCCTGCCGGGCCTGTGCCCATCTTTGTGCCAGGGACAATCTGTGCAAGCTTGACGATGATCTCAAGCCCTTTTATCCGAAGCTGATGGAGGCCGACGCGATTGTCCTCGGCACGCCTTCCTACTTTGACAACACCAATGGCTTCATGATGGTCTTTCTCGAAAGGCTGTGGGCCCTGAGGCATCAAAGATTTCCGTTGGAAGGCAAGCCCTTCGTCGTGGTGGCCTCCGGCGGATTGACGTCGCCGCAGCAGGCAATCGAAGCGGTCAAAAAGCGGATGATAGCCTACCGGGCCGAGTTTGCCGGCAGTGTCGCATTCAAGTCCACCATTTTGCCCTGCTTCAAGTGCGGCTTCGGCAAAACCTGCGAGATCGGCGGCTCCCAAACCGTCTACGGTGCCGAAGGTCGCCGCAAACTAAAAATAACCCCGGAATTGTTTAAGCGCTGGGAAGATTATCCGGAGGTAGTGCAGGAAATCGACAATCTATGCCAAATCCTGCAAACGAGCTATAGTCCTAAAAGCGCGGCCTCTAGCTAAAAGACAACTGACCTGATCGAGGATAGAAACAGAGTTCATATGCCAACGTAGGGTCGGCCACGGCTCGACTGAGCTCGCCGAAGTCCGTGCCGACCGGTTTTGGCGGGCACGGTGGCCCGCCCTACATTTCTGAAATACACGGTTTCACTCGAATTTCCTGGTGTTAGAAAATTAGGGCACTAAATCCTGAAACCTGACACCTTCCCTGTAGTTTCACACGAGCACCGCCGCTGGCCGCGAACGTCCAGTCTGATCGTGAAAGAAACTTTAAAAAAAGCGAATATCGAATATAGAACAAGGAATCATGAATGTCGAAGTAAGGTATTCTATAGATTTGATATAGTCAGAGCGCAGCGATTCCACACTTCATCATTCGAAATTTCTTGTTCGATATTCTGCGGTTCGTGTATAAATTTTCATGTAGTTCCACACGAGCGGAGCCGCTGGCTGCGAATTTCCAGTCCGATCAAATAAAAAACTTTAGAATTTGAAAGAAAAAGAGGAATGGATTCTTATTTTAAGAAAATTAATTGGACACGATCAACAGGATCTTTAGGATAATGCGGCCTTCGGCCGAAAGGGTGCCTCGCCGCAGGCGAAAATAATCCCCTCAATCCTGTATATCCTGTCTAAAGAAAAGAAATAAAATCGAATCCATTCCTAAGAAGTTTCGCACGGGCGCCGCCTCTGGCCGCCAGCGGCCAGTCTGATCGAGGATAGAAACATTGTTCATATGCCAGCGTAGGGTCGGCCACGACACGACTGAGCTCGTCGCAGGCCGTGCCGACCGGTTTCGGCGGGCACGGTGGACCGCCCTACATTTCTGAAATACGCGGTTTCACTCGAGTTTCCTGGTGTTAGAAAATTAGGGCACTAAATCCTGACACCTGAAACCTGACACCTGAAACCTTCACTGTAGAGCACCAAGAAGAAGTCAAGCAAAAAATTTCAATTTTTTTTAGGCAACACTCCACGGGTCCGATCCGAGCCGGTTCTTTGAAAATTCAATTAACCAGAGTCAATCATTGCAATCTCAGATTTTAG
>Ga0209678_1000372_pt1 | contig 15655 bp, 16 predicted proteins | sample WorMetilvaeELBA1_FD_187404 | JGI IMG/M metagenome (GOLD analysis project Ga0209678, IMG submission 187404) | Marine gutless worms symbiont microbial communities from Max Planck institute for Marine Microbiology, Germany - Olavius ilvae ELBA.1... ...
AAGATAACTACCGTTTACGAGTTTTTAATGCAAGTAAAAAATGCATTAAACTGGAAAATCTTCGTTTTCCTTTTATGCGATATTAATCAGCAATATCAAAGAGTTCTGGATACCCGTTCGAACACTAATTAGTCCAATATTGATCATGTTCCTTGCATTTTGTTTATATGCAGGCATAACTCAAGCTCTCAAAGACATCAAAACGATTTATATCTGGAACAGGTTGCTGGTTTTTCTCGCCATTGGATCCGGCTGTTATGTCGCCTACTCCCTGGGTGCCAACGATGTCGGCAATGCCATCGGCCCCTTGCTGAACAAGTACCCTGATAAAGGGATTTACCTGGCGCTCCTGGGAGGCGTTGCCATGGGAACCGGTATCCTGACTTTTGGTCGCAGAGTAACGAACACCGTTGGGAAAAGTATAACACCCTTGGATCTTCCCGGAGCGTTTTCGGCGCAATTTGCAGCTGCTTTTGGCGTTCATGTATTTTCGATGTTCGGTATTCCGGTGTCAACATCCCAGGCCATTGTCGGCGCTGTGATTGGAGTCGGATTGACCAAAGGAGTTCGTGCCGTCAGCCAGAAAAAGGTCACCACTATTATGGTCGGCTGGATTTTGGCGCCAACCTGCGCTGCGGTTTTTGCCGGCGTTTTATATCGCGTGCTAAGGTGGTTGTTCTGAACGGTAAAATTGAAGTTTTTGCCCATAGACAGCATCTGAAATATTGTCTTGACGCTATCGTGGAGGCCTAAGACCGGGCGGAGGATGCCTGCGATCAACTGGAACTGGCCACTTTAAAGTCTATGATCTAACGGGAGCCGGAGGAGAAGTACATTACAAATTTCAAAGCAAAATAGTCCCTTCCTCGATCGATCATGGAATACCCCTTAATATTTCCTCAGCCCAAGACGGCAGTGGGGCGCTTGTCGAATGGCGTCTGCCCCGCTTAACAATGGCGACCTGCGACGAATCTAATCTCAAAGGACTCGTTGAACTAACGGTCATTACTCACCTCCTGCGTGTGACATGTTTTTTTCATAATTTAACAATATGCAGCAAATTTTTCAATAATTTAGAAAAATGTCGATATATTATAATTTATAATACAATTGTAGAAAAATGCATCTTTTTACAAAAGTATTCATTGTTTCGGCGCCCCGATGTAACCTTTCAAAGCCCGGATCAGTCATAGTGGTGGTATCCAACATAGAAGAACTGAGAATGAAGCGTCTTTGCCATGAGCCGAGAAAAAACGAAAATAGGCGCAAAAACGATGAACGAAAATAGAATAGAAAAATCGGAACTAACGGCAATATTAGTAGATCACCGGATGTGGCTGGATACCAGGGGAAAAAGGGGTGCGAGGGCCGAATTGAATGGCCGCAACCTGTCGCGGCACAATCTTCAGCAGGTCAATCTTGAGAGGGCGAATCTAGCAGGGACAACTCTGAGCCGGTCAAACCTGCGAACCGCCAATTTAAAAGGGGCCAACCTCAAGGAGGCAATATTTGCTTACGCCGACCTGCAGTGGTCAATCTTTCTGGATGCAGACCTCAGAAAAGCGTGCCTCGAAGGGGCCGGTCTCCAATTTGCAAATTTTTCCGGATCAGACCTCAGCCGGGCACGGATGAAAAATGTCTTTCTCCACAATGCTTATTTTTGGGAAGCAACTCTTGAGTCGGCGGATCTTCGAGGCGCAAGTCTTTGTTTTACAGAGATGAATCGTGCCGATTTACGCAGGGCTAATCTGAAAGGGGCTGTTATCACATCAACAATAATGGTCGGTGCCGATCTGTCCGAAACGGATCTGTCGGATACCAGGATCTCGATGACTGATTTTAGAAGAGCGAAATTGCAAGGTGCAAGGTTAAGCGGCTCAAACTGGGTTAAAACCGATCTTGAGATGGCAGAAATGACGGGTGCCGACTTTCACAATGCGAAAGTCGAATTTGACAAAAAGGGAGGCATATCAAATGGATGAACATACTAAAACATGTATTGCCTTAGGGGCAGCAACGGCAGCCAACTGTGTGCCCTGCTTTGAGCACTATTTTTCAACAGCTGAAAAGCTGGGGATCTCGACGGAAGACATTGAGGAGGTCGTGGAAATTGCCGCCAAAGTTCGTGGGGGGGCTCAAATGGTAATGAAAGATTCAATCCGGGGAATTATTGAGAGCAACGGGTCGCAGCGCGAGAAATGCGCCAGTGGCACGCCGAAATGCTGTGGTTAGTTAGACGGTGGTGCCAGGGTATTTACCGAGAAGTCCAAAATTAAGCAGACATTAAAGCGCCCAAGCCAAATACCAGGATCGTGCTTGTTAAAAAGAGGCCTTCGGCGTTGGGCTTTCGGCGCACGAGGCACGCCGGTATTCTTAAAATAAATGTGTCAATCCGCTACAGCGGAGGTGCTGTTTGAGATTTGAATCTACTTTCTGCTTTGTGTCTAAAGAATTATACTCGTCTTAGTATGTAAATTAACGGGACAGGCCATTAGCGATTGATCTTGGGCAGGTGATCGGGTAGGATCGAATAGTATGTGATTAAGAGTATCATAGTGTAGGATCATATTATTAACCCGGCGACTAATTACGTCATTCCGGCCGTAGCGAAGCGGAGAGCCGGAATCCAGTGAACACCACAACATACTGGATTTCCGCCTTCGCGGGAATGACCGAAGGACAACTAAAAGGAAATCTATTAAACCGCCGGTTTAATAAGAACCATAGATTGAATTATTATTCATTAAAGCAGGTTGCCAGGAATTTTTAAATGGAGCTGCTCGAATTAAATGACCGGTATTATGACCGTGTTAAAAGCTTTATCATGCGGCTTGTCAAAGACGAATGGGTCGCGGATGATCTTATCCAGGAAACCTTTATCAGGGTTCATAGAAGCATTGATTCTGTTAGGGATCCATCAAAGGTTTCGGCGTGGATATTCAGAATCGCCTATAACCTGTGTCAGGACCACTTCAAATCTCTTAAAAAGAATAACTATAATATAGAAGAGTCCAGGGACACTCCCGGAATCCTTCCTGAAATGTCGGCCCACAAAGAACTCGAACAGTTCCAGATGGGAACGTGCGTGCAGGAGCAAGTCAATCTTCTTCCCGAAATGCAAAGAATCGTTCTGATCCTGTACGACCTTTTGGGATTCAACCATAACGAAATTGCAAAAATGCTCGACATCACAGCGGCAAACGCCAAGGTCAGGCTGCACCGGGCCAGAAAGAACCTCAAATCGATTCTCAAGGAAAAGTGCACCTTTGAAATGGACGAAAGAAATGTACTTGTGTGTGAATCGGTAGAAAGCAGCAAATAATTTTTCTAATCTAGGAGCATTGGAGTGCTGGAGTACTGGCTGAAGGTATGATGTCTTCTTTTAATCCCCCAGTATCCCGGTACTCCAGCACTCCAACACTCCAAGATCGAGACTTATCAATAACCTCTTGCAATCTTATAATTGCCTTTTTATTGGTTAGAAGTCCGCAATTTTAATCCCTCCAGCCCCTTAAGGCTTGACAACGTATCTTCATTTGAGCCTCCTTTATTTTATGTTTCAGTTTTTTAATCTGCTCAGTGCCCGATGGTTGCCTTTTCGATAATTAATCTATCAAGATGTATGCCAAAATTGGAAAAAATTGTTTAACATGTTGAAATAAATAAAATTATTAAAGAAAGTAAATATATTTGCCAAAAGGCAGTATGCGCGATATGTACTAATGATGTAAATTAATGTATGCTTATTATGTAGGTATGTTGTGTAGATAGGCGTATGAAGGAAAGAGAATTATGGCTACAAGATATCGATTGTCGGCGCATGAAAGAGATTTTTTTCGGTTAGTGGAGCGGGCCGCCCTGGCGAATCCTTTTACCGAAGAACGGTTGCAGGTCAATAAACAGCTATCGGGCTCGTCGGAGGAGTTCAGCGAGGTGGAGCAAAATGAAATAGGTGTAAAAACGGTCAGAGATAGGTTTAAGCGCCTTGAAGAAGCCGGTCGGGACAACTTCAATCACTATGTGGCTCAAGATCAACGGCTTTTAAAAAATGCCACAATGTTTGATTTCTTTCATTGTTTCATCGAACCATTCGACCGGCACATTTTGCAGCAGTTAGACGCCGGCGCCAAACCCATCAAAGTTAACTTTGCCCCTGAAGCCTTCGCCTATTTGCACCGAAAAGGCTACAACGATGAAGAAAAGCGCAGGGCCTTTGCGTTGACTTTTCAAATATGGAGAGCTTACTATTTCATTGTCCGCAATCTGGTAGGTCGCAGCGCTGTTATGAAAAAGCTCCGGCAGAGTTTGTGGAACAATGTCTTCACCCATAGCATTGATTTTTATATTCAGTATCTTTGGAGCCGGATGGAAGATTTCTCAACTATTATCGTGGGCGAGACCGGAACCGGCAAAGGTACGGCGGCGATGGCCATCGGGAGATCGGGCTATATCCCGTTCGATGAAAAGCCCGGTCGATTTGAAGAAAGTTTTGTGCAATCCTTTGTCACGCTTAATCTGTCACAATTCTCCGAAGCTTTGATCGAGTCCGAATTGTTTGGCCACAAAAAGGGAGCCTTCACCGGGGCGGTGGAAGACCATGAGGGTATTTTGCAGCAATGCAGCCGATACGGGGCGATATTTCTGGACGAAATCGGTGAGGTTTCATATCCGATTCAAATTAAATTGTTGAAGGTATTGGAGGAAAGGCTTTACAGCCCGGTTGGCAGTCATGAAATCCATCGTTTTGATGGCAGAATCATCGCTGCCACCAATCGCTCCGTCGATGATCTGCTAAAAAAGGGATTGATGCGAAGCGATTTTTATTACCGCCTTTGCTCTGACATTATCACGGTTGCACCGCTGAGAGATCGAATTAAAGCGGAACCACGTGAACTGGACGATCTTCTCAATGTCATTGCGGGCAAAATTTTGGGTGTCGAAGCACCTGAGGTTGTCGACCACCTGTTAGGTTTGATGACTCAGCAACCGGGGTTGAATTATGACTGGCCCGGCAATGTCAGGGAACTGGCGCAGTGTGTACGCAGGCTGATTCTGAACCAACACTATACAGGACTGCCGGCAGAAGGGGACGGCCGGTCCTCGCCGTTTGTAATGGATTTGGACAAGGGCAATATCGATGCGCAGACCTTGCTTAAGCGCTATTGCAACTCGCTCTACCGCCGTTACGGCACCTACGGCGAAGTTGCCCGGCGCACAAGGTTAGATCGGCGCACCGTGAAAAAATACATTACGGATTATAACCGAAATACCAGCGATCAGTGAGACCTGACTGCAGGATCCAATCAGAAAATCAGCCTTCAATCCTTTTACATGTTTGACCACTCAGCCAGAAACAGCGCGGTTACTTTTGCCCGTTCAGCCAGGGTTGCAGTTTCAATGTACTCGCGATCACTGTGGGCCCCACCTCCTTGAGGACCCATGCCATCGATGGTCGGTGTAAACTGGGCGGCGTGATTGCCGTCCGATCCACCGCCCGTGGCGATGCCACGCAAGTCCAGTCCCAACTCCCGGCCCGCCTTTTGAATCATTGACAACAACTTGGCAGATTCTTCCGTCGGCAGCATGGGTGGGAATTTGATTCCGCCTGACAGTTTGCAGGTGGTATCCGGTACGATTTGGGCCGCTGAAATGTCCCGCATGCGCTGGTCGATGCTTTCCGCTGTTTTTGAATCGGCAACCCGAACATCCACTTCTGCATAGGCGTGATCGGCAATGACGTTGGGCCGCTCGCCGCCGCGAATAACACCGACATTGACATTGGTCCCGCTGGCTGCATCGGTCAGGGCATGCAGCGCCACAATTTTGTGGGCCAGCTCCTCAATGGCACTGCGGCCGTCTTCCGGCTGGGCACCCGCATGGGCGGCCCGGCCGGCAACCTCCAGGATATATTTGCCAACGCCTTTGCGCTGAATAACGTATTCGCCTCCCGGTCGGGCCGGCTCGAAGACGCAGGCGGCCTGGGCCTGCTTGGCCCGGCTTTCGATGATCGGCCGGGAAGTGGGCGACAACACTTCCTCATCGCTGTTGAATACGACATCCATTGCGACCCGGCGATAGGTTTCAGGAACGATAGCTTTTAGCGCCTCCAGGGCAAAAAGCAGGCCGGTAATGCCACCCTTCATGTCGACGACACCCGGTCCGTAAGCACGGTCTCCCTCGATACGAAAAGGCCGTTTTTTGACAGTGCCGGCGGGAAAGACCGTATCCATGTGGCCGATAAACAGAATGCGTTGGTGCCCATCGCCGGGTTTGTGACCGATCACGTGGTCGCCGAATTCTTGCTGGGGGTCGCGCTGCACCTCAAAACCTAAGGCCGCCAGGCGCCCTGCCAGAATATTTCCGACCTGGTCGACGCCGGCCTTATCGTATGTGCCGCAATCAATATTGACGAGGCTTTCAAGTAACTCAAACATCTTCGCTTCTTTTGTGTCGATATATTCCAGAATTGCGGTCATCAATGGCTCCCTTCCGATTTTTTGGTTTTAAAGAAGATTCCGGTTGAAAGAAGTAGTTTTCCACATTCAGGGATACCGGTCAAGATTATCGGAGAAAATATATGGAAAAACCCACTTTATGCGGACGATAAAAGTGGATTTTTTTTACATAACAGACCCCAATAAATTCCGAAACGAAAAGTAACACAATAGATTGTGGCCCATGCGTAGGAAGCGAGAGAAACGTGTCCGGCAATCTATGATACTGCAGTTTTTGCTCCTGAATGAAGAGGTGGGCATTGTCGATCGGCAACAAAACAGCGCACTGAATCAAATTTAATCTCAAGGGGCTCGCTGAAATAGCGGCTGAATATTATCTTTCCTAAACAGCAACCGGTGCCCGAATTCCGGGATACGGGTCGTAGTTGACCACCTCGAAGTCCTCGTATTTGAAATCAAAGAGCGAGGTCACCGCGCGGTTGATCTTCATTTGAGGTAAAGGACGCGGCTCGCGGGTCAGCTGAAGCTCGGCCTGTTCCAGGTGATTGCGGTACAGGTGGGCATCGCCCAGCGTGTGCACGAAATCTCCCGGTTCCAGCCCAACAATTTGCGCGATCATCAGGGTCAGCAGAGAATAGGAGGCGATGTTGAAGGGCACACCCAAAAAGATATCCGCGCTGCGTTGGTAAAGCTGGCAGGACAGCCGGCCGTCGGCCACATAGAATTGGAACATCGAATGACAGGGCGGCAGCGCCATTTTCTCGATCTCGCCCACATTCCAGGCCGACACCATCAGGCGGCGAGAGGTGGGATTCGACCTGATCTGATCCAGGATATGCGTGATCTGATCGATGTGCTTTCCGTCGGCCGTGGGCCAGGAACGCCACTGATAACCGTAAATAGGCCCCAGGTTGCCCTCTTCATCGGCCCATTCGTCCCAGATCGTGACACCGTCTTCATGAAGACTTTTGATGTTGGTGTCGCCTTTCAAAAACCAGAGCAATTCACCGATAATGGATCGAAAGTGCAGTTTTTTGGTAGTGATCGCCGGAAAGCCCTCGGATAGATTAAAGCGCATCTGGTACCCGAAAACACTGACTGTTCCCGTACCCGTGCGATCTTCCTTGCGCACACCGTGTGTTTTCACGTGACGCATTAATTCGAGATATTGTTTCATAACGATTATTTACCTCCGGATTTGGATTGAGATGTTGCGGTATACTTGTGATGAGTACTCTTTTATCAAGGTAAAAATGCTGTCCTTAAAGTCAAGAATTTTTTTCGCTGAAACCAAACCATACAGCTCATCATGTAATTTTTTTTGTGTCAGGCACTTTCTGTCCTTGCGTCCCGGGCCTTCAATCAGGTCGGGGCTGAGCCGCCTGTTATCATAATTTTGCGGTGTGGCGGAATCGAGCGCAAATGGATTACAGGCTTGTGGCCGGCGCCACGTGCTTGATTGTTGTTCAATTCAGGATTTCTTGCAGCTTGGGCAAAAAAATATGGGCGCGGTGTCGGCTCGCCGGAAGGAAATGATCGCTTCCCTTTATAAACAACTGGTAGGCCTGACCTTCTTTTTTGATATGTTTGACATGCTGCAGATTGACGGCATAGGAGCGATGAACCTGGGCAAAATGGTTGGACGGGAGGTTACCCAGGGCTTCTTTCAGAGATAAGCGAACATACTCTTGATAGATTTCTCCTCCATGGTGGTACACAATTTTACAGTAGTGGTCTTCCACGGCAATAAAATAAATATCGCTAAAAGCTATCTTACGGATACCACCCTTCAAAGGCACACTAAAACTGTCTGTCTTTGTTTTGCTCTCATCGGTACTTGAGATCCTTTGCGAGTCTATGTCAATTTTATTTTGATCCAATGAATCATTGATCTGTTTGATCCTGGCCAGTTCTTTAGCCATTTCTCTTTTTAGAATTCCCTGAGTCAGCAAAGCAATGGATATTAACCAGGGCAGAAAAACGGTTTTGAAGAATACGGCTATCATGGCAGGCGGAGATGTATGCCATAGCACCGGGCAATGCGAGCCGGTAACCTGACATACAAACCCACATATTCCCGTGAAATATACCAAAATGAAACTTACAACAAGACCAGCAAAAGACACCGCCCAGAATATTCCCATGATTCTCTTGATCGGTATCCCGAATTTATACACGATCTCAGCAATTAAATAGTGGAAAATAACAATGGCTGACGAGACAATGACCGGAAAGAGCCAGTGATACAGCTTTCCCATTTGAGCATATTCCAGCCACAGAAAGGTAAACAAGCCGATCAGAACGCCTTCAAGGAGGTATGAGGTTATCCTGAGAAATGATGTATTGGGATAGTCATCCATCCTGGTTTGCAAATAGTCGGCAATATCGCTGAAAATGGATCGACTATTTTGAAGGCGGGATATTGGCCGGCCGGCACTGCCTGTTGCGGGCGACATTGAAACCTCCTGGCCTAAATACCGAATTACAGTGATATTTTGAGACCCTATTGCGTCACTTTAATCTATTCACGTCAGCAGTCAAGTCCAAATGCCGCAATTATCGGTATATTCAATCCTGTTACGACATAACCCCTCCAGTCACGACATGGTGCTTGCACTTTGATAGATCGGTCGTTAACCTGGGATCGAGGCCGAATAATTCAGATTCTAATGGTCGTGTCCGGACCGGTTGCGGTGGATTTGGTTTTAGACAATTTCATAGCCTATGGCTGATATCGAGGGAGGTAATATGTCGTTAAGAAAAAATATATTATTGATAGCCGGCTCGTTGATTTTGGCGCTCGTTTTTTTCAGCATACCGTCCTGCGCTGAAGAATCACACAGAACATTTTTTAAGGTTGGTAATTTATCTTGTGGTGCCTGCATCACTAAAATAAACGCCAAACTAAAGACCTTTGAGGGTTATATCAGCTTGATGGCAAACCTTGACCAGGGATTGGTGGCGGTCGATCACAGGCAAAATTTTACTGATAGCCAAATTGCCGAAGTCATAACTGCCCTTGGTTATCCTGCGCAAGTGGCATCCCAGTCCGAGTATGATCGACACGGTTCGGTATCTTCAGAATCGCCTGGATGGAGAAGTTCATCCGATGGTTTTTTATCCAGAATTTTAGGGATCTTCAGCCGTTAGAAGGATAAGGTCGTTTAAAATGGTAAGGCAGAAAGGAAAAAAATGAGCGGAAAAAATAGTGTGGCTAACCTGTTTGATGTAATTGCAGGCGTGCTGATCAAATGTTTCATCATTGGTATGGTTTTGTTGGCCATCTGGCTAATTATTGTCATGGGTGTGCCGGACTGGGCATGGCAGGTGCACGGGAAGTTCTTCGATCTGTCTGGGGAGCAGGTTGTCCTTGCTCAATATACCGGGTTGCTCATCACCAAGGTCATCATATTTCTGCTGTTCCTCTTACCGTATATCGGTATCAAGCTGACGCTGCGAAGTAAAAATAGCGGGCTTTCAAGTTTTGCAGAAACTCGAATTCCCGATCGCGCGCACCAAGCACAAGATATACGATAGAGGCAAATATGAATACAGAAAACCTGGGAAATTCAAAGATACTCAATTTGATTTTCTAACGGAGGTAGAGGATCAAATGTTGATTAGTGTATAACCCTGTTGTGGCTATGACATTATTCACTATTCAAACTTTGATTTACATATTCATTTCAAGTGGCAATCAAAGCAAGTGCAATCAAGGCGGCGACAACTCCCATCCATTGTCGGCGAGACAGCCGCTCTCTCAATATCACCCATGCAAGAAAGGCCGTTATCGCAGGGTGCATTGAGGACAGCACTGCTGAAATATCAAGTCTGCCTACATGGGCCGCCGAAGCGTAGAAGGCAGTGCCCGCAGCATCAAACAAACCAGTGAGACACACTATGGGATACTTGTGCTTTGGCGGCATAGTACCTTTACGGAAAATTAGTACGATCGACATTAAAACAACTATTCCCATCATTTTTGACGCTATCAGAGGGCCCAACACACTCTGTTCCACTGCCTGATCAAAAAAAATGAAAGCCAGCCCAAATCCTATACCTGCTGCTGCAGGGAACCTGAGTTGCCGCCATTGCATAGTGTAGGTCTTTTTAGAAACGGATAAATACCAGATCGCAACAAAAGCAGTTGCAAATCCAAAAATCTGTTGATTTGAAGGAAAACCCTCAATCAGCATACCAAAAAGGACGGGAAGAGCGGCCGAAATAATCGCTGTAAGCGAAGCCACCATCCCCATATGATCAATAGCAAGACCTTTGTAAAATGATGCCAGTCCAATTAATCCAGCTATTCCTGCAAATGCTCCAAATATTAAAGAGTATGTATCAGGTAACGGGCTCCCAGCCCACAGAGCACAAATAGTTAATAAAACCGTACCCGTAGTATTAGCAATAAAGAGCACGCCAAACACACTACTTGTTTTGGTGACGAATCCACCTGTAAAATCACTGGTTCCCCAAAAGGAGGCCGAGGCCAATCCGTAGGTTACAGCTAAGATTTCCTGGTTTGCCATATAAAATAATGAGGGATTTTTTGATTGATTTTAGCCAAGGCCACTTGCAAATAATATAGATAATTCTATATCTTCAGAGTAATAGATCGAATTACAGCAGCTGTAATTACTAAATTCCATAATAGAATGCAAATTGAATTAAATGCCGGGAGTTAACGCATGATAGGCATTTTACTGGATAAAGTTTTTCGTGGGCATGGTCACGCCAGGAACCTGTTTTTGTTTGTTTGGTGGGATCCTGGTGGTGGCGATGTTGGTCATGAACAAGCTCGGTCGATCAAGCGGAAATTCACTGAGCAACTTCATGCATGGCATACGGAGATGATGAGCAACTAGAAGATATAGGAAACATTATCAGGGAAAAGCAAATTTGGGAGGTCTACCGGGTTATGGGAAATATTTGACACGTGCCGATATAATCTTCGGTTCTATTTTCCAATTGCCTTGCTACCTGTCCTATCAACCAGACACACCTATAAATCACTTCTGGCCGTTTTATAAATTTACCTTGCAGACTAACGAAAAGGTAATGTCTTATCTTGCAATTTTGTTATGTGGCATGAAATCGATTGGAGTATCACCGGACACCACGCCAAAAAAACAAAGGTCCACCACCTTGAATATTTAGCTATCAGAAGCCGCTTCAGTAGGCAAAAGGGTCCGTTTATTTAAATCCTGGCCCCGGATAAATTCCACCCGAATCGGCCGGCCGATAGGCCACTCCGACAGAAACCGGTGCAAGTCGTCCACGCTGGCCACTACCTGTTCATTAATCGCGGTAATCAAATCCCCGATTCTGATTCCCGCCCGGTCTGCCGGGCCCTGCGATTCAACCGCAAGGACTTCGACGGCCTGGTCGCAGGACAGTTCGTGGAACCGGACCAACCGTCGATGAAGGGGGCGCTGCTGCCCGGCAATTCCAAGAAATCCACGTCGCACGCGTCCATGGGTCAGAAGCTGAGATACGACCCACATGGCGGTATTGCCGGGGATCGCGAAACCAATGCCCTGGGCCATGGCGATAATGGCCGTGTTGATCCCGACGACGTTTCCAGCCGTATCGACCAACGGTCCGCCTGAATTTCCGGGATTAAGGGGGGCTGTATGCTGTATCATACTTTCGATGAGGCGGCCTGATCGGCTGCGTAAGGCCCGGCCGAGAGCACTGACGACTCCGGTGGAAACCGTGGATTGAAATCCGAATGGATTGCCCATTGCAATCACCAATTGGCCCACCCTGAGCCGATCGGAGTTATCCAAAGTTGAAGCCGGCAGGTAAGACGTTTCGGCCCGGATGACGGCCAGATCAGTGGCTGGATCCTTGCCGACAAGGGTTGCCGAGAGACTGGTTCCGTCGGTCAGGCTGACGGCGATAGAAGAGGATTTATGTATCACATGATCATTGGTAAGGATGTAGCCATCCGGAGCAACAACCACCCCGGATCCGGTCCCGGTCTGCTCCGGTCGTCTTTGCTGACCGGGTTTGCCAACCGTAACACTGACAACTGAAGGGCCGAGGCGATCAACCACGGATATGACCGCCCGCGAATAGGCATCGAGAAGCTCCGAATCAGAGGTTGTCATAGAATTTTTACCGCGCCTTCCGCTCAGGTCATTATCCTTTGAGGTATCGTTCAGCAGCTGAATTGTAGGTTGATCTCGAAATTTCATATTGAACAAGCTCCTGATATTTAGGCTAAATGGTTGATCGAGAATTTCTTATTCCACCTTTTATGAAATATAAATCTGTTCGATCCGAATTCAAGGTGCAGCAGGATCGCGGACCCGATGGTCTGGCCCTCGGCAAAGTCCCGGCCGTCAGCATAATAAGCTTCAAAGCGCATTTTTACTACGTCATCCGTAAACCGGCAGTTTGGAAAATATTAAAGCTATCGGAACATATTCTCGGAAAACGTCACAACAACCTCCGTCCCCCCCGGAATGCTCTGCAGAATTTTACCTGTTGACGGCAGTACAATTAGTACCTACCGTTCTTAAATAAAATCCCACATTCGAAGCTCTCGATAGCTGCCTAAAATTTATAATCAAGCGTATGGCAGCAGTGCAGCGCGGCAAATGATTTGAGCTTCAATAGGAGGTGCAGCATGCCCCTAAAAAAATCCACCTACAATGAGTTGGTTGACCGTATCGTAGAATTGGAACAAGAGGTCGAAAAACTAAAAAACGTAGAAGATGTTCTGAAGGTGCGTGAAGGAACCCTGCGGGCATTGCTCAATGCACCGACCGAGACTGCGATTCTGGTTGATTTGGAGGGAACCATTCTGGCCGCCAATGAAGTCGCCGCACAAAGAATCGGTATACCGGCTGAAAAACTGGTTGGACTCGGGATTTTCAATTATCTGCCGTATAGCGTGGCAATATCCAGAATGGCTATGGCTCAAGAGGTCATCAACTCCGGCAAGCCGCTTCGTTTTCAGGATGAGCGTGCCGGTCGGTTTTATGATAACAATATTTACCCGGTCTTCAACGAAGATGGAAATATTAAAGCGCTTGCAATATTTGCAAAAGATGTCACCGAAACCAAGCAGGCTGAAGAGGCGTTGGTATTGGAACGGGACAGACTTCGAGCCGCTTTGGCAAAAATAAGAAAATTAAGCGGAATGCTTCCGATTTGCGCTTCCTGCAAAAAAATTCGAGATGATAAAGGCTATTGGAATCAAATTGAAAGCTTTATCCACCAACATTCCGACGCGCAATTTAGCCACGGTATTTGTCCTCAATGCGCTGATGAGATATACCCGGATATCGTGTTTGGTAAAAAAAAATAAAGACCTGAATTAACATCAATAAGTATCTTATTTGCAGACCACACAAATTGAACTTTTAGATCATCCCCATGTGTTTGCAGTTGGTTTTGTTTTAGATAGATTTTATGGGCCCTAAGGTCCATTTTCCCGAACCGTTTTGCAAGCGTCCAGTGACCTCATAGTCGCAAATTAGAAATCTCGGAATTTAAGTTACAAAGTCAACCTTATAAGCCCGGCCGATGCCAGGAATATGAGCAGACCGAGGCAGAATTTCTTGTATATGTTCTCGAGGGAAGGGCGAAAAAAGCGGCTGCCGATCAGTACGCCGATTGCGACTATTGGCGCAAGAAATAAACCACGGCTGATGGCAAGCTTGTTCATTACATCGAAGCCGAGCAAGTAAACAATGGACGTAAACATACCAATAAACAGAAACATCACCAGCGAGGCCCGCATGGTTCTGGGCGGCACTTTACGCCCGAGCACATACAGGGCTATCACCATTCCGCCCACCGAAGCGAGGCCTGAAACCACCCCGGCAGTGATGCCGGAAGCGTAGAGGCCGGTGGTACTCGCTAAAAATTTAGGGCTTGTGCGCAGCAGTTGCGCGGTCGCCAGACCCAAAATGATGCACAAAGCGATAAGCTTGGATATTTCAACCGGGATTGAAGTTGTCGCGTAAAGCCCCACGGGAATTCCAACCGCGGATCCGATGGTAAGACCCCAGACGATTTTCATATCCGCATCCCGGAGCCCCCCGCGAAACATGATCAGGCTGGCGGTTAATTCAAGAATATAACAGATCGGAATCAGCTCAACCGGCGGGATAAATGCCGCCGCGCTTGCCATGAACAGGGCTGAAAGAGCGAATCCCGAAAAACCGCGAATTATTCCGGCAACGAAAACAACCCCGACGCAAAGCACCATCTGGGCCGGTGTCAAATGCACCAGGTTTTGAATTGGTTCTATCAAATGGTCCCCTTAAAAATTAACAGGCAGGATTTATGGAGGGTGACGCATGATTATTGTCGCTATTCAAAAGGCCAATACCGACTTTAGTGCGTATATGTTGAAATCCTATCATGTCTGCGTAGGATTTTTGCCATATCCAGATTGAATATTTAATCAACTCTATCGCTTTAATTTAATAAGACAGAGCGACCTGTCAGGTCGTAGCCGAAGGCGAAGCCTGAAGCGAAACCATAAATCTTCAATCTTCAATTTTCAATCTTCATTTCCGGCTTCGCCGGGTTGGGTCATAGTTAAAGCGTAGAAAAACAACACCTCAAAATATCCAATCGATTTTCACAATCAGCCTCCTATATTCCTTCTTAACCTCTGATCGCTGAACCTATAACCGATTAATAATTTTTAGACTCTTCTTCCACCCGTACGACATTTATCCGATGGTGCAAAATAAATTTCATCAATGATCTTGCCTTCATGTCGCTGGGATTTATGGCCAATGATTCTTTGAGGTAGGCAATGGCCGCTTCATCATTATTCAATTGATGGCTGACCAGTCCCAAATTATACATCAATGATCCGGTTTTTTTTAGTTCGCCTGCTTTCAAAAAAATATCGATTGCCGCTTGCAGATCACCTTTGCGGGCATTTTGAATGCCGGATTTAAAGAAAAATTCAAAATCAGCCTCGTTCTCTTTCCGGACTGCCAGGCGATTTTGGAGTTCGCGGCGAATGCCGACAAGGTCCGGTCGGGATGGGGTGAGCTTGAGGACCTTATCAATACTGGCGACAGCGTTTTCCAGATCACCCCGCACAGCATAAATTTTGGCCAGATTTTCGATGGCCTGGTGACTTTCAGGATTGATTGCAACGACGCTTTTATAGGCCGATACGGCCGCAGCCAGCTTATTGCCGGCCCGCAGGGCCGAGCCGA
>Ga0209678_1000375_pt1 | contig 15602 bp, 13 predicted proteins | sample WorMetilvaeELBA1_FD_187404 | JGI IMG/M metagenome (GOLD analysis project Ga0209678, IMG submission 187404) | Marine gutless worms symbiont microbial communities from Max Planck institute for Marine Microbiology, Germany - Olavius ilvae ELBA.1... ...
GCGAGTGTTTCAAAAGCTGAAGCAATTTCGACGCCTGGCAACCCGTTACGAACGGCTTGCCAGGAATTATATGGCGATGCTGTATCTGGCGTCTGCAATGATTTGGCTTAATTGAGAACGCCCCCTAGGCAATCCTGAATTATTTGGCGTTGTCCGGAGGATTTGACGTGTTGCGTTCGACGCACCAAGGCGCGCTGATCGTCTGCCGGATCAGTGTCGGCGTCTTAACGCAACCTACACCCACATTACCCCCTGCGTGGCCTGCCAGCGCGGACCTCGCGTTGAGTGTAGGTTGCGTTAGCCGCGCGGGGAAACACCTCGGGGGGCACGGTGTCGAACGCGGCGTAACGCAACACGACGCCTTCTCAGGCAACACCAAATAACGCCGAACAGTGCTGTTTGGGAGACCGGACTGGAGATGTGGCAAATCCTGCGCAGGAACCCCCGGGCCTTCGGGGCCGCCCTGCTGTTGCACCTGATCCTGGCGGTGTTCGCCCTGGTCGGTGTGGACTGGCTGGTCAGCTTCGATGATGTACGGGGCGAGCCGCGGGTCGTACAGGCCACCATCGTCAATGCCGAGGCCGTAGCGGCGCAGGTCGTGGCCCGACGCCAAGCGGAGGCCAAACATAGGGCCGAGGAAAGGGCCCGGCAACGGGCCGAAGCCGAACGCAAGACCAAAGAAGCCGCTCAGCGCCAAGCGGAGGCCAAACGTAGGACCGAGGAGAAAGCCCGACAACAGGCCGCAGCCGAACGTAAAGCCAAAGAGGCCGCTCAGCGCCAAGCGGAGGCCAAACGTAGGGCCGAGGAGGAAACCCGACAACGGGCCGAAGCCGAACGTAAAGCCAAAGAGGCCGCTCAGCGCCAAGCGGAGGCCAAACGTAGGGCCGAGGAGGAAGCCCGGCAACGGGACGAAGCTGAACGCAAAGCCAAAGAAGCCACTCAGCGCCAAGTGGAGGCCAAACGCAAGGCCGAGGAGAAGGCCCGGCAACAGGCGGAAGCCGAACGCAAGGCCAGAGAAATCGCTCAGCGCTGGGCGGAGACCAAGCGTAGGACCGAGGAGGAGGCCCGGCGACGGGCAGAGGCCGAACGTAAGGCGGCCGAAGCGGCGCAACGACGGACGGAAGAAGAGGCCCGGCGGGCAAGGGAAGCGGAACTGCTGGCGGCTTTGGATGCGGAACAAGCCGCCGACGACGAGTTGAGCATCTACACGAACAAGATCCGAGCGCGTATTCGGCGCAACTGGGTCCGTCAGCCGGATATGGGGCGGGATCTCTCGTGTCTGGTGGAGGTCAGACTCATCCCGGGCGGGGAAGTGGTTCCCGACGGCGTGCGTGTGATCCGCAGCAGCGGCAACCCGGCGTTCGACCGATCCGTGGTGACCGCCGTCTATAAGGCCTCCCCTCTACCCGTACCCTCCGGGCAGTTGTTCGGACAGTTCAGGAATCTGAGGTTAGACTTCAAGCCTTGATGGAGAGTTGCCAGCTACCAGTCGCCGGCGAATCGTTTGAACCACAAAGACGCGAAAGGTGCAAAGGGGGCACAATGATGGAACCACAGAGACACAGAGAACGCAGAGGCGTAACGGGGTGAGCGCGTATAAAATTTTTTGAAATCAATTATTTCAAATGGTTACAAGCTTAACATGATAACAAAGTAGAGTTATAACTTATTGATTTATAAGGACGCGCGCTCGCCCTGAGAGGTGTAACTATTCCTCTGCGTTCTCTGTGTCTCTGTGGTTCAATTATCCTTCGTGCCTTTGCGGTTCGAACCTTTGGGTTGATAACTGCCGACCGGCAACCGAAAAAGACACATCCGAACCGATGAAACCCTTGCTCGTTATCCCCTTGTTGCTCCTGTTGGTCTGGCAGGCAGAGGCCCAGGCCCGGCTCACCATCGAGATCACCGGCGGCACCGAAGGGGCCCAACCCATCGCTATCGTCCCCTTCGCGCGACCTGAGGGCGGCGGGGTGCTGTCCGAAGACGTGGCGGCCGTTATCGCGGCCGATCTGGCCCGAACCGGGCGTTTCCGGCCGATGCCCCGCCGTGACATGATGGCCACTCCCCATACGGCCGAGGAGGTGGATCTACGCGACTGGCGCCTGGTGGCGATGGACAATCTGGTCATCGGCAAGGTCGAGCGGGCGGCCGTGGGCGGCTACGAGGTCGGCTTCGTTCTGTTCGATGTCTTTCGCGGTAAGCAGCTGGCGGCCATGACCTTTACCAGCCGGGCTTCGGAGCTGCGGTATACCGCGCACCGCATCGCCGACCTGATCTACGAGCGGCTGACCGGCGCTCCGGGGGTCGCCGCCACCCGTATCGCCTATGTGACCTCCGCCGGAAATCGGGGTGGCCAACGGATCAGCCAGCGGGTCAAGCTCGAGGTGGCGGATGCGGACGGCCACAATCCGCAGACCATCGTGTCCTCCCGCGACCCCATCATGTCCCCGGCCTGGTCACCGAACGGACGTCAGCTGGCCTATGTATCCTTCGAGGATCGCCGAACCGCCATCTACCTCCAGGAGCTAGCCACGGGCCGCCGGGAACGGATAGCGGGCTTTAAAGGCATCAATGGTTCCCCGGCCTGGTCGCCGGATGGCCGTAGCCTGGCCATGACCCTGTCGAAGGGCGGTAACCCGGATATCTATGTATTGGACCTGGCAAGCCGCAACCTGCGTCAGATTACGGACCACTTCGCCATCGACACCGAACCCGCCTGGTCGCCCGACGGCAGCCACATCATCTTCACCTCCAACCGCGGCGGGAACCCTCAAATCTATCGGATACCGGCCACCGGGGGCGCCGCGACGCGGGTCACCTTCGAAAACGACTACAATGGCCGCGCCTCCTATGCGCCGGACGGCCGTTCCATCCTGTGCGTGACCCGGGTCGACGGCAACTTTCACATCGGCCGGTTGGACCTGAATACCGGGACCATGCGATTACTGAGCAGCGGCAAGTTGGACGAGTCCCCGAGTTTTGCGCCCAACGGCACCATGGTCATTTACGCGACGCACCATGGTGGCCGGGGTATTCTAGCCGCGGTCTCGGTGGATGGGGCCGTCAGCCAGCGGTTGTCTCAGGGGCTGAACGACGTGCGCGAGCCGGCCTGGTCCCCCCTGTTGCGTTAGTCCTGTTCGCCAATAGAGGTTCGCCGATAGGGGAATCATTTTTTTGCCGCAAATGAACGCAAATCGGTCGCAAAAGATCACATGCTCTTTTCTGTCCGCAGATGACGCAGATTCCCGCAGATTGTTTCGTTTTAATCTGTATTCGTAGTTTTTCCTCTTGTTTGCCGACCGGTAACGCTTAACTTAATGGCATTGGATGAAAATGAGCTTACATAAGATACTCGGTACGACGCTGATCGCAGTGTCCGCGGTCCTCGCGTTGAGCGGTTGTCCCACCAGGCCCATCGACCGGCAGGAACCGACGGGTTCCACCGTCGGAGGGCGCGCCGGCGGCGCCGTTTCGTCCCCCCCGGGTGGGCAAGGCAGGTATCGGGCGGCGGACCTGAATGATCCGGCGAGCCCCCTTTCCCAGCGCACAATCTACTTCGAGTATGACAGCAGCGACATACAGCCCCAGTTCCTCCCTGTCCTACGCGCCCATGCGTCCTACCTGGCTGCGGATTCCGCTGCCTCGGTGACCCTGGACGGCCATGCCGACGAACGTGGTACCCGGGAGTACAACCTGGCCCTGGGGGACCAGCGCGCGGGCGCCGTGCGCGGCTTTCTGCGCGCCGAAGGGGTGCCGAACAGCCGGGTCCGCACCATGAGCTACGGCGAGGAGCACCCCGTGGATCCGGATCACGACGAGTCCGCCTGGGCCTTGAACCGGCGAGTCGAGCTGGTCTACTGAGATTGAGATAGCGGTGATGAGCTCGCGGGCAATCCTCTCCGTTTTAATCTGTATCTTGATACCGGCGTTCCCGGTTGCCGCCGACCAGCGTCTATCCGACCTGCTGTTGCAGATTCAACGCCTGCAGCAGGAAGTGCAGCGGTTACACGGTCGGGTCGATTTACAGGAGCACGCGCTTTCCACCCTGAAACGCCGGCAACGGGAGCAGTACCTGGACCTGGACGCACGCCTGCGGGACCGATCGGCAGACACTTCACCCCGACCGGTATCCGAGAACGCCCTTGGTATGGAAGCCGTGCAGACACCGAAAAGTCCGGTCGCGGCTGCGGCGCCGGCGACACCCTCCCCGCCGGCTGCGGGCCCCCCGACCGAAGAACGGCAGACCTACCATAGGGCCTTCGATCTGCTCAAGCAGCGCCGCTATAAGGAGGCGATACGGGGATTCGAAGACCTGCTGGTACGCTACCCGAACGGTGAGTTTGCGGACAACGCGCGTTATTGGCTGGGCGAGACCAACTATGTCAAGCGCGACTATGCGACCGCGCTGACCCAATTTCAGCGCGTAACAACGGACCATCCCCTGAGTCCCAAGGCCCCGGCATCCTGGTTGAAAATCGGTTACATCCACGACGAGACAGGCGATTGGCAACGAGCACGCAGGATATTGCAGAACTTGATCGAGCGGTTTCCGGACACCACCGAGGCACGTCTGGCTGCAAGCCGTCTCGAGCGCATGACCCGCGCGGGGCATTGAGCCGGCAAACCGGCACGCCAGGTTTCAACAATTCTGGTAAGCTTGCGCACCTTTGCGGTTCGCAATCCATTCCACGACCATATGAAAGATTGGCCGGCAAATCGGTTAAAATTGGCCTCTTGAGTCACGAATCGACATCTACCCGGATCCGGACCACAATGAGCGAACCGGATACGAGCAGACGTATCCGGTGTTTGCGTTCATCCGGGTCGGAAACCATCCGGGGTCAGGAGACGCGGTCCGGTTGGTTATCGAACGTGAGGCGGCAACGGGCAAGGGGTCGCTGGTTTCCCGGCACCGGCTTGGAGTAGAGACAGACGATGCAAGTAGCAGTGGAAAACGGACCAGGGCTGGAGCGGCGGATGACCATTGGCCTGGAAGCGGACCAGATCGATACCGAGGTGGAAAAGCGCCTGCGTGAATTCGCCCGTTCCGCCCGGGTCCCGGGGTTCCGACCCGGTAAGGTGCCGTTGAAGATCCTGCGTCAGCGTTATGGCGGGCAAATGCGCCAAGAAGTCTTCGGCGAGTTGGTGCGAACCACCTTTTCCGAAGCCGTTGCCAGAGAGGAGCTGCGACCGGTGGGGGTTCCGCGGATCGAACCCGACATGGACGAGTCCGCCCGGCGCTATGCCTATACGGCGGTGTTCGAGGTATTGCCCCGGTTCGAGCCGGGGCGTCTGGACGGCAAGACCCTCAAGCGGCCGGTGGCCGAGGTGACGGATGCGGATCTGGAGGCCATGCTCGGGCGGTTGCGTGAGCAGCAAAAGACCTGGGTTGCCGTGGAACGTCCGTCCCAGGCGGGTGACCGGCTCAGGATTTCATTCACCGGGACCTTGGACGGCGAGCCGTTCGAGGGCGGCTCGGAGGAAGATGTCGAGCTCGAGCTCGGTGTTGGGGAGATGATCCCTGGCTTCGAAGAGGGCCTGGTGGGAGCACAAGCGGGGGACGAGCGACGGTTGGACCTCAGGTTTCCGGATTTTCCGGACCAGCATCCGTCCGAACACCTGAGGGGGAAGCCGGTCGTCTTCACGGTCCGGGTCGGTGATGTTGCCGAGCCGGTGCTTCCCGAGCTGAATGCGGATTTCGCGCAAGGCCTCGGCTTCTCGGACGGAGACCTGGACGGGTTCCGCCTGGAGCTGCGTCGGAATATGGAGCGTGAGCTCAAGGCGCTGATCCGGGACCGGGTCAAAGAACAGGTCATGGATCTGTTGTTGGAAACAAACCGGATCGACCTTCCGGAGACCCTCGTCCTGGAGGAAATCGGGGTGCTTAAGCAGCGAATCCTCAAAAATTTGGGGGGCGGCAACCTCGAGCTCCCCGATGACCTGTTCCGGGATCGGGCCAGGCGGCGGGTGGCACTTGGCCTGATTATCGGCGAGGTCGTCAGGACCAACGGCATCGAGGTCGATCAGAAACGGGTGCGGGAAGTGGTGGAAGACCTGGCCTCGACCTACGAAGATCCGCAGCAGGCCATCGATTATTTCTATGCCGACCAGGAACATCTGGCCCCGGTAGAATCCCTTACCCTGGAAAATCAGGTGGTCGACTGGGTGCTGGATCAGGTAACGGTCGAGGACGAGCCGACGACCTTCGAGGCGCTGAGCACACCCGCGACCACCGAATGAGATCCATAGCGTAGGATGCGGTGAGCGTGGTATGCCGTAGCAGGACTACACCCACCCCGATCACGAACCGCATCGATCAGGAGGACGACGACGGGCAGCTGGTGACTGGAAGCCCGGTCGGTGGGCATTGCAATCACCCGGAATAGGGCCACACGCGGACCCTGAACTATGACGAAGCTGTATGGTTGGAAGTGGTATCGGCTGCAAATGCCCCAAAATGGTCCCTTTTCCGCTCTTTCTCGTTAAATAGGCCTGCTATTCGCCTCCAAAGAGCGAAAAAATGCCCTCATTTTGGATCATTTTCGCTACGATCCATTTTAACCAGACAGCTTCTGAATGTAAGCGATACGACAAACGGCTTATGAGCACAGTTTCCGACAGCAGCGGGTGGGACCCGAAAAACCTCGGATTAGTCCCCATCGTCATCGAGCATACGGCGCGCGGGGAGCGTTCCTTCGATATCTACTCACGCCTGCTCAAGGAGCGTGTCGTCTTCCTCGTCGGGCCGGTGGAAGACTATACATCGAACCTGGTGGTCGCCCAACTCCTGTTCCTGGAATCGGAAAACCCCGACAAGGATATCCACCTCTACATCAACTCGCCCGGAGGCTCGGTGACCGCCGGGCTGGCCATCTATGACACCATGCGCTTCGTCCGACCGGACGTGAGCACCATGTGTATCGGTCAGGCGTCCAGCATGGGCGCCCTGCTGCTGGCCGGGGGCGCCGCCGGCAAGCGCTTTTGTCTGCCGCACTCGCGGATGATGATCCACCAACCCCTGGGTGGCTTTCAGGGCCAGGCGACGGACGTGGACATTCATGCCCGCGAAATACTGCATATTCGTGATCGCCTCAACCGCATCCTCTCCCACCATACCGGGCAGCCGGTGGAGAAGGTTGCGGAGGACACGGAGCGGGATCGCTTCATGGGCGGCGAGGAGGCCATGGAATATGGTCTGGTCGACCAGGTCCTCGCCGAACGGGAGGCGGTTCCTACCACGTAGGTCGGGTTAGGCGCACACTACTGTGTTGCGGGGTGTAAACCAGGCTAAACGCGCCGTAACCCGACAAAAATCCCTTTTAATCCGCAGATTACGCAGATTTCCACAGATTATTTCGTTCTACAAACATAATCCCCTGCATGCGGTGCTTATCGCCTTGCCATCTCCCTGCAAAGGGTTATGATTGCTGTCGCCTTTCGGCAAAGGTGTTGCGTGTGGATCGATCCCCCAGCGACAAGTAGCCGCACATGAACCGAGTAGACATCAAAGTGGGAGCAGTTGCCATAGGTCGTGCAAAGACCTGGGCTTATCCAGACGGCAGCCCCACCGACTACTACCGGATCCCAACCTTATAGGGTGAAGGTGTCCGCAAAGACTCCTGGGAAGCTCGTCTCCAGAGACTTCGAGGCCTTCAGATTCGGCGTACAGCAGAAGGGTTCGATTGGTCCACGTGTTGTCGGGCTCGCGGACCGGCAGACCCATGTCATCAAATCCTGGATTCCCACCTACAGTGTACATAGTGCGCGCTCGACTGAACGGGGCGCGTGGCAGGCCTATGGCAACTTCCTGATCCATGACGGCCCGGACAACCCCCTCATCCAGGCGTATGCGTCGGTCGGCTGTGTCGAAATCTGCAATGGCCCCAAAGGCTTCAACATGTTCAATGACTACATCATTTCTCTGGCGAATCCGAGTTCGACCGGACGCGACAGACAACTGCTCGAAATTGGCAGGAGTGGCAAGCTCGTGATCACTTATGATGCGGCGAAGCGACCGCCTCTGGTGAGGTGGTGAGGCACCTGGCGCTGTTCTTCGTCTCGGCGTTATGCACGGGTGCGTGTGGGTTGTCGACGCCGACCAACGCAGTCGGGGCTGACCGCTTTCCCGAAACCCCATGGGATGCAAAGCAGCGGGCAGGCGAACCGTCGATCACGGCGAAATTCGCGCGCTACATCTGCGGCTCCGTCCCGGAGTGCGGTGTCAGCGACATCTCCGATCGATCGCTCGATTATGGAACCTGGCTGGACGCACGGCTGGGTATGGAGGGGCTTGCCCGGTTCCCCGTGGTCAGCTCGTTCTACGTCGAGGCGGGACCACGCCAAGACGGATCGAGTCTTTCCTTGGGACTCGTGAGCTATCGATCCACCGACACCGCCCGAACGCGAGCGATCTTCACCGCACTCCAACAGATCCCCGAGGGAGCATTCAAGGATGGCATGGTAATCATGCGGTTCAAACCCAGGGTGGAGGGGGACCGTATTGATCTGTTCTTTACCGATAGCTTCGACCGCGCGCTCGATCACTTCTTCGAAACGCTTTGAGCGCAAACGGATGTTCTCAACTACCGATAACTTCGATTTTCGTAGTAGTTCTCAGACAGTCTCTGAGCATCTGCGCCATCCGTGGACAGACAAGATCATGCGTTCTTTTGCGACTGATTTGCGTTTATTGGCGTTCATTTGCGGCAAAAAAACGATTCCCATGTTATCGGTATTTCAGCACCACTGTACCAGTAGATTCTCCGGAGGGCGCTGCATATGAGTAGCAACAACCGCGGCAAGAACCACGATGCCAAGCTGCTTTACTGCTCGTTCTGCGGCAAGAGTCAGCACGAGGTGCGGAAGCTGATCGCAGGTCCCTCGGTTTTTATCTGCGACGAATGCGTCGATCTGTGCAACGACATCATCCGCGAGGAGATAGAGGAGAGTGTGGGCGAGGCGACCAGCAAGCTCCCCAAGCCCCGCGAGATCAACGAGATCCTCGATCAGTATGTCATCGGTCAGGAGCAGGCGAAGAAGGTACTCTCGGTCTCCGTCTACAACCACTACAAACGGCTCGAAGCCGGCGATACCAAGGAAGAGGTCGAGATCGCCAAGAGCAACATCCTGCTCATCGGCCCGACGGGTTCCGGCAAGACGCTGCTCGCCGAGACCCTGGCGCGATTCCTGGACGTCCCCTTCACGATCGCCGATGCCACCACCTTGACGGAGGCGGGCTATGTAGGCGAGGACGTAGAGAACATCATTCAAAAGCTGTTGCAGAAGTGTGACTATGATGTGGAGAAGGCCCAGACGGGCATCGTCTATATCGACGAAATCGATAAGATCTCGCGCAAATCGGATAACCCTTCCATCACCCGCGACGTGTCCGGAGAGGGGGTACAGCAGGCCCTGCTGAAGCTCGTCGAGGGTACCGTCGCCTCGATTCCGCCCCAGGGCGGACGCAAGCATCCGCAGCAGGAATTTCTACAGGTCGATACCGTCAACATCCTGTTCATCGTCGGGGGGGCCTTTGCCGGTCTCGAGAAGGTGATCCGCAACCGCTCGAAAAAGGGGGGGATCGGCTTCGCGGCAGAGGTACACGGTGAGGATGACGAGAAGAAGGTCGGCGCGCTCCTGCGTGAGATCGAGCCGGAGGATCTCATTCGCTATGGCCTGATCCCTGAGTTCGTCGGTCGCCTTCCGGTCATTGCCACGCTCGAGGAGCTGGACGAGGAGGCCTTGCGGCGGATCCTTATCGAGCCCAAAAATGCACTGACCAAGCAATATGCCCGTCTCTTCGAGATGGAGGGGTGTGGCTTGGAGCTGCGTGACGATGCCCTGACGGCAATCGCACGCAAGTCGATGGATCGCAGGACCGGCGCCCGTGGCCTGCGCACCATCATGGAGCAAACCCTGCTCGATATCATGTACGACCTGCCGTCGATGGACAATGTGAGCAAGGTGGTCGTGGACGGCTCGGTTGTCTCAGGTGAGAGCGATCCCTTCATCATCTACGATGGGGGCGACCACCAGCTTGCCGCGTCGGACTGACCGGATGACCGGGTCGATGCATTCGGGTTGCAGGGTGCCGGTTCAGGCGCCCGGCTATGGCGCAGGGCCGAAACGGCGTTGAAGTAGGGCTCCGGACGCCCAAACTTAGGCGATTTCTGTCAAATGACATACCATATTTTTATTTTGTTTTGCCTATTCTTTCAGTGCCGTTAGGGCCGAAGCCCAAAGCCGAGGATGGCACACCACAGAGCAAAACATCAGCCGAGCACAGAATTCCCATGGCCCAAAACGATATACCCGGCTCTACGGATGCGGTCGTTTCCCAGGACGTACCGGTTTTGCCGCTGCGCGATGTGGTGGTCTACCCCCATATGGTCATTCCATTGTTTGTCGGCCGCGAAAAATCCATCCGGGCGCTCGACAGTGCGATGGCGAACGACAAGCAGATCCTCCTGATCGCCCAGAAGAGCCCGGATGTGGACGACCCGGGGGTCAAGGATTTGCATGGTGTGGGAACCCTGGCCAGCATCCTGCAGCTACTCAAGCTCCCGGACGGTACCGTCAAGGTGCTGGTGGAGGGCAACCAACGGGCGCAAATCGATGCCTTCATCACCACCAAAGAGGCCTTCTCCGCCAATATTCTGCCCCTGGTCGAGGTCATGGAGGCGGACGAGCGGGAGCAGGAAGTCCTGATGCGCTCGGCCATCGGCCTGTTCGACCAATATGTCAAACTCAACAAGAAGGTGCCACCCGAGGTATTGACGTCCTTATCGGGCATCGACACGGCCGGCCGGCTGGCCGATACCATGGCCGCCCATATGTCCCTGAAGCTGGACCAGAAGCAGCGCGTCCTGGAAGTGATCGACGTGCAGTCCCGGCTCGAGCAGCTCATGGGCCTCATGGAATCGGAGAACGACATCCTCCAGATGGAGAAGCGCATCCGGGGCCGGGTGAAGCGGCAGATGGAGAAGAATCAGCGGGAGTACTATCTCAACGAGCAGATGAAGGCCATCCAGAAGGAGCTGGGCGAGATGGACGAGGCCCCCAATGAAATCGATGATCTGGGCAAGCGCATCGAAGCGGCGGGTATGCCCAAGGACGTGAAGGCCAAGGCGCAGTCGGAGCTCAACAAGCTCAAGCTCATGTCCCCCATGTCCGCGGAGGCCGCGGTCGTTCGCAACTATGTGGACACCCTGCTCAACGTGCCCTGGAAGAAACGCACGCGCATCCGTAACGATATCAAGGTCGCCGAAGGGGTGTTGGAGGCCGATCACTACGGCTTGGAGAAGGTCAAGGAGCGCATTCTCGAGTACCTGGCCGTGCAGCAACGGGTACGCAAGCTCAAGGGGCCGATCCTGTGTCTCGTGGGTCCCCCCGGGGTCGGCAAGACCTCGTTGGGACACTCGATCGCGCGGGCCACCAACCGCAAGTTCGTGCGCATGTCCTTGGGCGGCGTGCGCGACGAAGCGGAGATCCGCGGCCACCGGCGCACCTATATCGGTGCCTTGCCGGGGAAGATCATCCAGAATCTATCCAAGGTGGGATCCCGTAACGCACTCTTCCTCCTGGACGAGATCGACAAGATGGCCATGGACTTTCGGGGCGATCCGGCGTCCGCGTTGCTCGAGGTGCTGGATCCGGAGCAGAACCATACCTTCAACGATCACTACCTGGAGGTGGATTTCGACCTCTCGGAGGTGATGTTCGTGGCGACGGCGAACACCCTCAATATTCCGCCGGCCCTCCTGGACCGCATGGAAGTGATCCGTCTTTCCGGTTACACGGAGGACGAAAAGCTCGCGATCGCCGAGCGCTACCTCATCCCCAAGCAGATGAAGAACAATGGTCTCAAAAAAGAAGAGATCACCATCCGCGAGAGCACGGTTCGGGACATTATCCGCTACTACACGCGTGAGGCCGGCGTGCGCAACCTGGAGCGGGAGCTCTCGAAGATCTGTCGTAAGGTAGTCAAGGAGATACTGCTCAAAAAGCGTATCTCTTCGGTGGTCGTAACCCCCAAGGCACTGGAGAAATACCTGGGGGTACAGAAGTACCGTTTCGGGCGTGCGGACGCGTTCGATCAAGTCGGTCAGGTCACGGGCTTGGCCTGGACGGAGGTCGGGGGTGAGCTGCTGCGGATCGAATCCACCCTGGTCCCGGGTAAGGGCAAGTTCACCTACACCGGGCAGCTCGGAGACGTGATGCAGGAATCGATTCAGGCGGCCATGACCGTAGTACGCAGCCGCGCTCAGGCCCTAGGGATCGAGCTGGAGTTCCATCAGAAGCTCGATGCCCACATCCACGTTCCCGAAGGAGCGACGCCGAAGGACGGACCCAGCGCAGGGGTGGCCATGTGCACGGCCCTGGTCTCCGCCCTGGTCAAGGTCCCCGTGCGCTCGAACGTGGCCATGACCGGGGAGATCACCCTGCGGGGCGAGGTGTTACCCATCGGAGGACTGAAAGAGAAACTACTGGCCGCTCACCGCGGCGGGATAGATACGGTGATCATCCCCCAGGAAAACGCGCGCGACCTGACTGAAATTCCCAGGAATATCAAGCAGAATCTGAACATTCGGCCGGTACGCTGGATAGACGAAGTGCTGGACATCGCCTTGATCGAACTTCCCGCAGTGAAGGCAGCCGACCCGGAGGCGGCGGAGCCGGCCAAGACCGAAGGACATGAACCGACACCGGAGGTCGACAAGGAGCAGGGTACAGGCGCGCGAATCCATCACTGAACTCTGAACTAATATAGATTCAACGGGCCGCACAGAGTAGTATTCGGGGCTGGATCCAATGGGGTATTGGATAGGCCCTTAAAACTCAACGGGGAGGGGAGATGAATGAACAAATCGAATCTGGTCGAGGTAATGGCGGAGGCAGCGGACATTTCCAAATCGGCGGCGGGTAGGGCCTTGGACGGCTTGACGGATGCCATCGCCGTTGCGTTGAAAGAGGGAGACACCGTATCGGTGATCGGTTTCGGCACCTTTTCCGTAAAGGAACGGGCAGCGAGGACGGGACGCAATCCCCAGACGGGCGAGACCATCGAGATCGCCGCCTCGAAGGTACCGACGTTCAAGGCTGGCAAGGCACTGAAGGACGCAGTATAATGAGTTGTTGTCTTCCGGGTGCTTAGCTCAGCCGGGAGAGCATCGCCCTTACAAGGCGAGGGTCGCAGGTTCGAGCCCTGCAGCACCCACCAAGCGAGCATGGAGTGCCAAGCAAATACGGAGTGGTAGTTCAGTTGGTTAGAATATCGGCCTGTCACGCCGAGGGTCGCGGGTTCGAGTCCCGTCCACTCCGCCATTTTTTAAGTGATTGATTTACAAGGATGTTTTCATCTCTCCTCTTATGTAGCCCACCTTTCGGTCCACCTTTACGACGGCGCTTACCTCGGTAACTCGCTCTCCGGTATCGCCGATTCCGACAACTCGGGGTCCCGTCCGGTGTCCGGTAGGTAGATCACCACATTCGACTCCTTCTCCCCGCTCGGGTCGGTCAAAGCCGTCTTCGCCGGGGCATCCAACCCAAGCAGCTTCCGCCGCTCAGCACAGCCAGCCTCGCGCACGCACGCACGCGCGAGTACGGGTCGAAATCATCCGGATAACCTTGCTTGTCGGGTGGACCATGGTGCGCCCGCGCGCGCTCAGCACAGCACGCCCATGGACTACGAACCAGGTGGTCGGTAGCTCAACCGCTCCATTATCCCGGCAAGTGAACCTTTTTGTTTCGGCCCTTGCGGGCCTCGATTGGTTGTTGTTGGTTTGCTGTGGCCTTGGTAAAAAACGTTCGCAATATCGCCGGTCCGTATCCCACAATAAGGACAAGACCATTTCCATGACGCCTGCGAATTTTCAGCAACTCTCCAACTTTATCTGGTCCGTGGCCGATTTGCTGCGTGGCCCCTATCGGCCGCCACAGTACGAGCGGGTCATGCTGCCGATGACCGTACTGCGCCGGTTTGATTGTGTGCTGGGTGCGACCAAAGAATCCGTTCTTGCCGAATATGAGAAGCACAAGCACAAGCACAAGGACATCCAGCTCGTCGACCGGGTGCTGAACAGCCGCGCCAAGGGTGAGGATGGCAAACCGCTGGGCTTCCACAACCACAGCGCCCTCGACTTCCAGGCGCTCAAGGGCGACCCGGACAACGTAGGACGGCATCTGATCGACTATATTGCCGGCTTCTCGGAAAACGTCCGCAAGATCTTCGAGTATTTCGAGTTCGAGAAGGAGCTCGAGAAGCTGGAGGAGGCCAACCGCCTCTATCTGGTGGTCTCCGAGTTCGCCCAGATCGACCTGCATCCCCGCGTGGTGGACAACATCACCATGGGCCTGGTGTTCGAGGACCTGATCCGGCGCTTCAACGAGGCGGCCAACGAGACGGCGGGCGACCACTTCACCCCGCGCGAGGTCATCCGGCTCATGGTCAACCTGCTGCTGGAGCCGGATGGTCACATCCTCACCCGGAAAGGAATCATCGTCACCGTGTGCGATCCGGCCTGCGGCACCGGCGGCATGCTCTCCGAGACTCAGAACTTGATTCGCGCCCACAATGAGAGCGCCACCGTGCGCGTATTCGGCCAGGACTACAACCCGCGCTCCTACGCGGTGTCGGCGTCCGATCTGTTGATCAAGGGCTTCAAGGACAGCCGCGTCGAATACGGCAACACCCTGATCGACGACAAGTTCGACAAACATCCCGAGAACCGCTTCGACTATCTGTTGGCCAATCCCCCCTTCGGCGTGGACTGGAAGGCGGAGCAGAAGGTCATCGACCGCTGGCCCAGTTTCCGGGGCTACAGCGGCAAGCTGCCCAGGGTCAACGACGGGGCGCTGCTGTTTCTCATCCACATGATCGCCAAGTTCCAGCGTTTCGAGGCGGGCAACCGGGACAAACCTGGCACCCGCGTCGCCATCGTCTTCAACGGCTCACCACTGTTTACCGGCGGGGCCGGTTCCGGCGAGAGCGAGATCCGCCGCTGGATCATCGAACACGACTGGCTGGAGGCGATCATCGCCCTGCCGGAACAGATGTTCTACAACACCGGCATCGGCACCTATATCTGGGTCGTCACCAACCGCAAGAGCGCCGAGCGGCGCGGCAAGATCCAATTGATCGATGCCCGTGACCGCTGGACGCCCATGAAACGCAGCCTGGGGGACAAACGCCGGTATCTCAACGCAGAGGCCATCGATGCCGTGACCCGCAAGCACGGCGCGTTCGAGCCCTCGTAGACCAGCAAGCTGTTCGACAATGCCGACTTCGGCTATCGGCGCATCACCGTGCAACGCCCGTTACGATTGAAGTTTCAGGTCACTCAGGAGGCCAAGGAACAGTTTCTCGATGCCTGTCCGGAACTGCTCGATGCGGTGCTGGAGATGGAAGAGACGTTCGGCCCCGATCCCCATGACGACTGGAACGCCGTCTGGGCCGAGGCGCAGCGCATCGTCAAGGAGTGAAGTGGACCCTGAAAATTGGACAGGATGATAAGTTAAGAACCGGGGGCGCAAGTAAGCGCACTGCAGAGGTATCACCCATGCCTAACAAACGCAAGCGCCACACCCCGGAATTCAAGGCCAAA
>Ga0209678_1000378_pt1 | contig 15495 bp, 16 predicted proteins | sample WorMetilvaeELBA1_FD_187404 | JGI IMG/M metagenome (GOLD analysis project Ga0209678, IMG submission 187404) | Marine gutless worms symbiont microbial communities from Max Planck institute for Marine Microbiology, Germany - Olavius ilvae ELBA.1... ...
AAGATAACTACCGTTTACGAGTTTTTAATGCAAGTAAAAAATGCATTAAACTGGAAAATCTTCGTTTTCCTTTTATGCGATATTAATCAGCAATATCAAAGAGTTCTGGATACCCGTTCGAACACTAAATAGTTAGTATATGGGATGACAATTGAGTTTACCGGTCGGAAGTTCGGTTCAGGCAGTTCAAAATCAACCGGAAAGATATTATATTCTTTTTCATAACAAGTGGGGGAGATGATATCGTTTGGGCCAGCTTGAGTTCCGAATTCAGCCAGGGTCCGATAATTGGACAGATTCTGATGGTGCGGTGAATAGAGCAAATGCATGTACGCCGCCATAAAGAAAATAATTGCTATGGCGGGTTCCATCACGAATTTAATTATTTTTTTCTGTCTGAATCTCATCACATCGCTGCTCATTTTTCAGCGCGGATTGGCAGGCTTGGCGCTCTGGGACGTTAAATTGCATCAGTCTTTTCACTGATTCCGGCCATTTTAATGGTTGAATACAAAAAGGTCGTAACTATTATATCGGATTGCTCAATAAATCCTTGAGCATATTTTAATTTGCAAGATGAAATGGATCGAAGCCAAAGTAATTTTTGATCATGAGGAAAACGCCCTGGCGGCCGACCTGATTGCAGACGTATTCTATGAATTCGGGCTGCAGGGAGTTGTTGTGGATGACCCCGATCTTCAACCGGAGGAGGACTGGGCGGAAGATGCCATTGGCCGGCCCACCCAATATGCTGTCACCGGTTATTTTCACAAAGACCGCCAGGCCGATGCGCGCTGCAAAACACTGGAAGAAAAGCTGATTTGCTTGCAAGAGAAGCGGTTTTTTTATTACCGGATCAATTACAAGGAAATGGATGATCAGGATTGGGCTCACGCCTGGAAAGCGTACTTTTGGCCCCAGAAGATAAGCCCGCAAATGGTGGTAAAGCCGACCTGGCGTGAGTATTCGGCCGCCGCCGGTGACATTGTAATTGAGCTGGATCCCGGCATGGCGTTTGGCACCGGGACCCACTCAACCACAGCCCTTTGCCTGAATATGATCGAAAGATACCTGCGCGAAGGGGACTCTTTTTTGGATGTCGGGACGGGATCCGGCATCCTGATGATTGCGGCCGCCAAGCTGGGGGCCGGCAGACTCCGGGGAATCGACAAAGATGAAGTGGCGATCAGAGTTGCTGCCCAAAACCTGGCGCTAAACCATGTAAACCCGGATATTTTTCGATTGACCACCGGCAACCTTGTGGCCGACATCGAGGAGTCCTTTTCGTTTATCGCGGCCAATATATTCACCCACATTATTTTAGAGCTGTTGCACGATATTACCGGGCTGCTTGCGGATGACGGTATTTTTGTCTGTTCGGGAATCATCGTGGAGAATAAACAATCTGTAATTGTAGCAATGGAGAAAACAGGCATTCAAATATTAGAGACGGTCGACCAGGAGGAATGGGTTGCCATTGCCGGGCGAATGCGGGCAAAGGGCATGGCGCAAAGCGCATAGGGCAGGGAGCAGGGGGCAGAGCGCAGAGGGCCAGGGAGCGCATAGAGCGTGGGGCTCCTGGAGCATAGAGCAGAGGGTAAAGGGTACAAATCAATGTATATGGTGGAAGGTTGAAGGCAAAAAAACTGATATTCGAGTTGTTTCGCCGCAGTAAAAGCCCAAATTATAAATAATCAGATTGAATGTTTAAGTAATTCCATCGAATTGAATTAAAAAGACAGGGCGAAGCGAAATCATAAATCTTCAATCTTCAGTTTTCATTTCCGGCTCGTCCGGGTATTGATCTACCCCCCCAATTCCTGACACCTGACACCTGAAACCTATAAGCTGCGCCATTGCTGCCCGTCTGTGCAAAAGTCAGATACCATGCTATTAATTTATAGGCAGGTTATACGATGAGACTATTGTTGGTTGAAGACGATATCAAGATTGCTTCCTTTATCATCAAAGGGATGAAGGCCGAAGGTTTTGCGGTAGATCATGCTCAAAACGGCGTGGACGGATTGCACCTGGCTGTGACCGAACCATACTCGGCGGCGATTGTCGACATCATGCTGCCCCAAAAGGATGGTTTGTCTTTGATCGAGGAATTGCGGCGGGAAAAGGTCAAATTTCCGGTGATCATACTAAGCGCCCGGGCGGCGGTCGATGACCGCGTCAAAGGGCTTCAAATCGGCGGTGACGACTATCTTACCAAACCATTTGCCTTTTCCGAATTGTTGGCCCGGGTCCAGGCCCTGATTCGGCGCAGCAGCGACCAGGAAGAGCCCACCAAGCTCGTTGCGGCTGATGTTGAGATGAACCTGATCAGCCGGGAGGTCTTCCGGTCAAATAAGCCGATCGATTTGCAGCCCCTGGAATTTTCATTACTGGAATATTTGATGCGCAATGCCGGCCGGGTGGTTTCCAAAACCATGATCATGGAGCATGTCTGGGATTATTATTTCGATCCCCAAACCAACGTGGTGGAATCCAGAATCTACAAGTTGCGGGAAAAAATAGACAAGGGCTTTCCGACCAAGTTGATTCACACCGTCCGCGGAGTGGGCTATGTCCTTAAAGAAGAGACTCATTGATATTCATCACACCCTGGCATTCCGTTTAACACTCTGGTATGCCGGCATCTTCATGGTTTCCGCCTGTGTGGCTTTTTTTCTATTTTACCTGTTGATAACAGCGGTCATCCGGCAACAGACCGATCAGGCGCTTTTGAGTGAGGTCAGAACTTTCTCCTCGATTCTGACCGGCCAGGGAACGGAAGCCGTCAAGCGGCAGGCATTTATCCAGGCTCAGGCTGCCGGTGAAAAAAAGATATTTTTTAGGATGCTTTACATTACCGGCCAGGTGTTTTCTTCCTCCAACATGTCTTACTGGCAGGATATCGGGATCAGCCGGGATGCGGTCAATCGACTTTTAGAAAGCCGGGTGCCGATATTCGATACCATCAATATAGCGGACCGCAAACACCAAATACGCGTGCTGTATGCCGTTGTCGGACCCGGCATGATAATGCAGCTGGGTCAATCCATGGAAAACCACACCCGCATAATTGAAGTATTTCGTAGAGTATTTATCATCACCATGGTGGGCCTCTTGGCAGCGGCGGTGGTGGTCGGTTGGTTTATGGCGCGAAGAGCGCTGGTGGGGGTGGAGGCCGTTACCCGGACTGCCCGCCGGATCTCAGACGGCAGTCTCGAAAAACGGGTCCCGGTGAAAAAAAGAGTCGACGAGATCGATCAGCTTGCGCTGACCTTCAACCAGATGCTGGATCGCATCGAGACGCTGGTCAAGGGGATCAAAGAAATGAGCGACAACATCGCCCACGATCTCAAAAGCCCCATCACCCGTATTCGCGGGACCGCCGAAGTGTCCCTGACTTCCGGGTCTTCATTGAAAGAATACCAATCCATGGCCGCCGGCACCATTGAAGAATGCGACCGGCTGCTGGATATGATCAATACCATGTTGTTTATATCCAGAACCGAGGCCGGGGTAAACCAGCTTGATTGCCAACAGGTTGATATCACCGCTCTTGTGCGGGATGCCTGTGATATCTTTCAGTCACCGGCCGAGGATAAAAGCATTGACCTGGTTTGCGGCGAGTTGGAAAATATCTCCATTACGGGCGACGTACGGCTGATTCAGCGCTTGGTTGCCAACCTGCTGGATAATGCCATTAAATACGCGCCGGCCCATGGAAGGATCGATGTCATGGTATCGGCCGGGGTCGACCACGCGGCTCAGATTATGGTTAAAGACAACGGCATCGGTATTTCCGGTAGTGAGCTTGAAAAAATTTTTGAACGATTTTACCGCTGTGATCCCAGCCGGTCGCAGGCCGGCACGGGACTGGGTCTCAGCTTCGCCCGGGCCGCGGCCCGGGCCCACGGGGGGGAGATTACCGTCACCAGCGAGGTCAATAATGGCAGTACATTTAGGGTCGTTCTGCCGAAACAGGCCGGATTGATTGGATGAGTAGTTGATTGAATCAATTATTCAACCTTATCAACCCAATCAACCTTATTATTAGGAGATTGCTTGTGGCAGCATTCAAGGAAAGAGAACTGGGCGGTACCGGTTTGAAGGTCGGACCGCTGGGCATGGCCGCCAGCTACGGAGCACCGGCTGAAGCATTTGAGGAGGCCTTTGCCAAAGGCTGCAACTATTTTTATCTGGGCGGCGGCCGGCGCAAAGCCGGCATGAATCAGGCCATCCGCAATCTTTGCCGGCAAGGGCGGCGCGATCGCCTGGTGATTGCCATCCAAAGCTACGCCCGGTTCGGCCATTTGATGGAATGGGTATTCAGAACCCGGTTGCGGTCCATGGGAATTGAACAGGCCGATATTCTCGTTTTGGGCTGGCACAACCGTCGTCCTTCGACAGGGCTTGTGAATCGGGCCCGGATGATGAAAGCCAAAGGTCTTTGCCGCTACATCGCCATGTCCGGGCACCAGCGCAAACTTTTCCCGCAAATGGATTCCGACGGGCAATTCGACCTGTTTCATGTCCGCTACAACGCCGCCCATCGCGGTGCCCAAAACGAAATATTTGCGCACTTTAAGGATGCTGATCGCCCGGGCATTGTTTCCTATACCGCCACGCGCTGGGGTCTGCTTTTAGACCCGACCAAAATGCCGCCCGGTGAATCCGTGCCGCTACCAAGCGACTGCTACCGCTTTGCGCTGTCCAACCTGGCCGTGGATGTTTGTTTGTGCGGCCCGAAAAACATAGACCAGATGCGTGAGGCTTTGCCGGCCCTGGATCTGGGGCCACTCGATGCCGGGGAAATGGCGCGAATGAAACGCATTGGGGATTACGTGAGGAGCACCAATAAACGTTTTTGAGTTCAGTTGGTCGGTGAGTCGGTTAGCCGGTATGCCCGTTGTCCGGTTTTCCCGGTTGTCCGTTGTTCTACAATACATCAATCCAGACAGTATTGCGCTTTGACGGATTTTAAGGTGACAACGGCCGTTGCGGGCTCAACGGGCAAACCGGGACTATGCTTCATTTAAGAGTACTGAGATAATTTTTGTCTCAAAAAGCTGAACCTTTGTTTAACAAAATATTCACGAACTTCGGCTTCGACGATTGAACCCAGCTTCACCTTAAAGTCAATGTCTTTGAAGCCATCGAGCTTTTTAAGAATTTGCCGGTTTCTTTTTCGATATCAGCCGGCAGCTCAATTCCGCGGCGCAGTAAAAATTCGATGTCAAAACAATCCCTAATTTCTCCGCGGTCAAGAAAAGCGGCTATTTTGTTTTTCATCGTTTGATCCAAGGTATGGGTTTTCAGAGCAACCTGCTGCGTTGCGAATTTAGAAAAAGCAATCATTTCTTGGTAGTCGCAATCTACAGTCGCCAAAATAGGGTTTGCGAATTTTATTCAAATCGAAAGCAATCATCAGACACACAAAGTAAACAATTTTGATAACTATTTATACTTGAGAAATTGATCGATTGTAAATCTAGTTTTTTTAGACGCAGCTTAAGTTTAGGTACGACCTAGCTTTTTGCGATAGAAGCGGCTGGCTTTGGCGCGATTGCCACAGTCTTGCATGTCGCACCACCGCCGGCTGCGGTTGCGGCTGACGTCAATAAACAGCCAACCGCAGGCGGAATCAGCGCAGGTCTTGACTTTTTTACGATCTTCGGAGACCAGGATCTCGGCTGCTGAATGAATAATAGGATTCAAAATCCAGTCTAACCGGATTTGGCTGCCGGTAATATGCCAGGCGTAACCATCTGCAGTCCGGATAATTCGTGAGTCTTTCATCGAACGTGATAGATGTTTATTGAATAGAACTAGATCTTCTTGCAGCGGATTTTGGTTGACGATCGCTGCCGTAAAAAGCCGATAAATCGATTCCCGCAAATTCAGGGCTTGATTTAACGTCTTGTTGGCCTCTGAATTTGATTGTCGCGCCATCCTTTGCAGTTTATTGGCATCCTTTTGCGAACAAATGCCGGCATGCCGGCTCCAGCGGACGAGATCGTCATACGTATTTAAAAATTCCTGCGGGGTATCGGTTCCCCGCCAATCCAGGGTGTTGACGAAATCGAGGCACAGGCAGCCTCCCAGTAGTTTCAAGCTTCCGGCATCTCTTTTTTTATCCGACATGGGCCTCCCCAATAAAATGGATGGATTGCCAAGTAAATTATTTTATGCCACCGTCTAACCGGTAAAAAGTTCTTGACAGGTTAGAATTGGCAAGATATTTATATAACCATCTAAATAATAATAGAAGGTTAGACGGCTGTCAAGCTTCAAACTATCAGCGATTTATGAAAGGAGGATTCGCCATGCTGTTGGAAATTAATGCTGCGACATTATCCGGGGAACTGACAAAAAAGGGTTACCGGGCTAAAATTATACCGAGCGACCATATTCGTGACCTTCAGGAAAAAATCGAAGATCAACATCGACAGGGATTATTCGATGAAGATTTTTATTCCGAAGAGCTGGGTGGGTTTGATTTTAAGATTGGCGATGGCTTTACCGGATCAAAATCGCTCATTGTTGTTGCCGCCCCCCAACCTCATCTGCGGGTCACCTTCAATCGTCATGGCGAGTCATTGCATTGCGATATTCCTCCGACTTACAGCTATGAGACGGACAGGCAGATCCAGGCACTGTTGGAACGACAATTGAAACCGGCGGGTTTTAAGGTGAAAAAAGCCAATTTACCCTGGAAATTATTGGCGGTTTACAGCGAATTGGCGCAATACGGCAGAAACAATATATCCTATGTGAACGGGTTAGGAAGTTATCATCGTCTGACGGCCTTTGTTTCGGATATTCCGGGAGCCCAAGACCATTGGCGGGCGCCGCAGGTGCTCGAGCGCTGTGAGAGTTGCAAAGCCTGCATGAAAGCGTGCCCCACCGGGGCAATCACCGGCGATCGTTTTTTAATCAAGGCCGAGCGCTGCCTAACCTTTCACAATGAACGCGGCGGCAAATTTCCCAGTTGGATAAATTCTTCCTGGCACAACTGCCTTGTCGGGTGTCTGTACTGCCAGAAAGTATGTCCGGTCAACAAAGATATATCGACGTCGACTAGGAAAGGACCGGAATTTACGGAGAAAGAGACGGCACTCATTATGCAGGCCACCACGCAGGATGAAATCCCTCTCGAAGCGATCAAAAAATTGGAGCAGTTGGGTATGATCGAGTATTTGCCGGTGTTGGGAAGAAATCTGAGCGAGTTGTACGAGCATTTTAAAGAACGCCGGATTTAACCCAAAGGCACACTCCACCACGCCGGCTTTAAGGCTTCGAATTTCAAATTTGCCTGTTGCCGGTATTATAGTACTTTGATGATGACAAAAGTCAAGTCATCGTGGGAGCTTCTACCACCCAGAAAGCGCGCCAGTTCACGATTGATCCGTTTGGCTATTTCCTTGGCCGACAGGTTGGCGGAATTCCTGATCATATCGCGCACGCGGTCTTTGCCGAACATTTCACCATCTATATTAAACGCTTCGAACAAGCCATCGGTCAGGGCCATGTAAATCTGGTCCGGTTTTACATCGGAAAAACCATATTCTTCGTAGTCAATACCTTTGGCAAGCCCCAGAGCCAACCCACTGCCGCTAAGGTTGATGATGCGATCGTCAGCGGGATCGTAAACGATCGGCAAATCATGCCCGGCGGTTGCCCACCGCATTTCCCGACGCGTGGCATCAATAGTCATCAGCATCATGGTCATGAAGCGATCGTCGCCGGTGTCGTCGACCAGCTGATGGTTTAAGTGGGTCAACATTTCGGCCAGCGTACCCGGTGTTTGGCATCGACTGCGCAATATGCCGCGGGCGGTAGCCATGAGCATGGCCGCCGCAACTCCATGGCCAACCACATCACCCACTGCGATTGCAACCGTGGTCTCAGGCATCCCGGCAATTTTCAGAAAGTCAAAATAATCTCCGCCGGTTTCATCGCAATAGGTCGCGTGGCCGGCAATGTCCAGTCCTTCGACGTTAGGGGTTTCAGAAGGCAGCAGGTTTTGCTGCACTTCCTGTCGGCGTTTATAACGCCCATAATCTGGCGGCTGTTGTTATATAAGGGCTGGACATAGCCCATGGCCAGTATTTTATTCGTCTTGTCCTTGTAAACTCTGGCGTACGGATCGGTCCAGGTCGATTTGCCGGCCCTGACCGCAGCATAATACCAGGGCTGGTTGCGCGGGTCCCACAAGAGTCTGTCGCGCGGCCTTTTTTCAATGCGTCCGTGGGTATCACAATAGAATTCTTCGAGCTTATTGCCCGTTTGTTCATCCTTTATAATAAATTCAAAACCATATTTTTCAGGATAGCGTGCCAGTCCAACACTTCTGCCGTCCGAGCCGCCCCAGGTAATACTACTCAAACCCTTGAACGTCAGCACCTGTTCCAGCAGGGTTGGCTGCCATTCCCGCAATTTATTCAAATCCAGCCAACCCTCCATAATCAGGCTGGCGTTGACCTGCTGAAGGTGGTTGGGCAAATTCAACAAGTCATCCAGCCGTTCTTCGATGTGGTCGTGGATCTGGACCAGGTTCTGGGCCATCAAATCGTTGGCAGCATTTTTCCCTTCCGAGAAGGTGATGATCGACAAAAAGATCACTACCACGAATACCGGCGCCGTAAAAAGCAGCGGCAGCGAAATTTTCATGGGTAAATACATAGAATAATTTGCATCTCTGAAAGTTCAATTTCTCAGGGCGGATTCACTGGGATATTTCGCTAAGTAATGCTTCAGCCTTGGGCTGCCAGAATCTCATACCCAAAGAACTGAATAAGTCGATAGCTTTTTGAAGCTCCAAACGAGCGTTTTCAAATTCTCCGGTTTTTACAAAAAATTGCCCACATTCCAGGCTGCAGTGCGCCAGGAGGGGGCGCATTTTAAGTTTGGCCGCCAGATCTGCTGCCTGTCGGTAGGACTGTCGTGCCTGTGCTATCTTTTCCGAGCCTATTTCAGACTGAATTTTCGCCATAACCAAAAGTGTCCAGGCGCCAAAGCAGCGCTCTTCGGTTTGACGAAAAATACGCAGGGCGTCCTCTGCTGTTTCGAAAGCGTTTGCAAGTTTTCCGTTTAATCGCAAGGCTTCTGACAGAGCTGTCAATGGGTAGACTGATGAAATTATGGAAGAGTCCAAATTCTTCGGCTTAACAGCTTCCTCAATTATCGGTAACGCATCAGCGGGGTGCCCTGATAGTAGCAATGCATGGCCTAAGCTGCTGGCAATAAATGAAAAAATGCTCTGGATATCGAGGTCATGGACCAATGTATTTGCTTCATGTAAAAGTTCTAAGGCGGTGTCAAGCTCTCCTTTTCGCAGGTATCTCAAACCTGAGGTTGCTTGCATAAATGCAGTACTGAAATTATTACTGACCTTGGCTGCAAGCTTGCTACCTTGCAAAGCCCAAATTTCCGCCTCTTCAAACTCACCGAGTTCTGATAGTCCCCAGGTCAACAACGCACGGGTCCCAACCGAGGGCTCGCTTGTCAGTCCATGCTGCTTTAAAGCCGACTGTCCCGACAGCATTTCGACCACTTCGCGATGCACTGCAACCTGCCGTTCAAATCACCCGTATATAAAAGCGGTATGCCCAAATGGAATTTAGCGGCGACCTCCGTTGAGAAATCTCCGGCTGATTCAGCCAGATCCAGTCCCTTTTCGCTGAGCTCAATTGCCTCTTTATTGCGGCCATTAATCCAGTGATGTGATGCCAGATAAATACAGCATTTAGCCAGACGAACATTGTCATTGATCTTGCTTGCCAGCAGTTCGGCCTTTCGCACCTGATCAGCCCAATCCTCATGCCTGCCCAGGGGAAACAAGGATGAGCGCATGTTAAAACGCAGATCGATTTCCTGTTTAAGACGTGCCCGCGTGCTGGGAAGCTGCTTGAGCGCTTCAAGCGCAGCATCCAGGTAGCTCAGGGTTTCGATATAGGCGGACAGGGATTGCGCCTTTAGTCCAGCTTCCCGACTATACCTGTAGGCAAGGGACCAATCTTCTGCTCGTCGAAAATGGAAGGCCAGCATTTCATAAAACTCCTCCAGCCTGTCCGCATAAAGTTCTTCAATCGCCCGGCCGACAAGACTGTGCAGCTCTTTACGTTTCTGTTTGAGCAATGTCTCATAGGTTACTTCCTGGGTAATAACATGTTTGAACAGGTATTCCGCCTCAGGAATAACCTGGATTTGTTGGATTAATTCCAAATTTTTCAGAGTTTCCAGAGCCTCCGAAAGTCTTTCATTGGAATCTGAAATTTGCTCAAGGATTCTTCGGGCGAACTCGCGCCCGATGACGGATGCCAGGCGCAGGGATTCACGGGCATAACTATCCAGGCGGTCCAGGCGTGCTCGTATCACAGCCTGGACTGTATTCGGAATGGTAAGATTATCGAGAGATCGTTTCAACACTGCCTGTTTGTCACTCACCTGAACAGTGTCGCTCTCTATCAATTCACTACTGATTTCCTCGACATAAAAAGGATTTCCACCGGTTTGTTCATGGACCAGAGAGATAATACCCTGCGGCACTTCGTCTGCCCTCCAGATGGATTTTATAATATTTTTACAGTTCAGAGGATCCAGCGCGTTTAAAATGATGGGAGTGTGATGGCTCCAGTTGCCCCAGTTGGCGAAAAATTCGGGCCGATAAATTACCAGCACCATTAGCGGATGTGGCGCTATCAGACTGACTATATTTCTCAATGTTGAGTCTGATGCCTCATCAACCCAATGCCAGTCTTCGAAGACCAAAACCGTTGGCTGAATTTTGGCCTTAAGAATAAAGATTGCAACAAGGGCTTCCTGAATTGCTAGGGTCAGTTCCTGCCCTTGCAGGTGTTGCGGAAGCGGGTAAACTTTGCTCGGAATCGATAGCAGGTGTAAATAGATTGGCAGGTATTTTTCAAGGGAAGCATCGATGGCCGGAACATTAAAAACCACCTTTTCGTGTAATTCGACGAGTGCGTCTTCGTCACGAAAATTAAATCCGCGCCGCAACGCATTGATATAGGGAAAGTAGGGTATGCTTTTGCCGTATGATTGACAGCGGCCCTGGACTACTGAAATTTCCGATCTGTTTAGAGAGTGTCTAAATTCATGGGTCAGACGGCTTTTGCCCAAACCGGCTTCACCCACCAAGGTAACGAATTGTCCCTTTCCGGCGACAGTCATTTCAAGGCAGGAATATAGGGTGGATAATTCGTGCTCTCTGCCGGTAAATGCAGTGAATCCCCGAATTCTGGCGGCCTCAAAGCGAGTTTTTACCGCCGATTTTCCAATTACGCGAAATGGAATCAGTGGTTTGGTTTTACCCTCGACAGATACCGCCTCCAGAGCTTTGGTTTTGAAATATGGCGCAACCAGGCTGTGGGTTTCCGGGCCTACCAGGATTTCGTCAGCCTCCGCCAGGCTGGCCAAGCGCGCGCCAACATTGACGGTGTCGCCGGTGATGCCGTAGTTGCCATCGCGTATGTCTCTAACGTGTGTCACCACCAGACCGGTGCTGACTCCGGTGTGCATGCGAAGCCTGGTGCCGACCCGCTCTTCTACTTCCGGACTTATCGTGCGGACTAATTCGTGAATTTCAGAGGCTGCCTTTACCGCCCGCACAGGGTCATCCTCATGGGCGGTGGGGATGCCGAAAAGCGCCAGCACCTCGTCTCCCACGAATTGGTTGACGATCCCCTCGTGGTGTTCCACGATCTTTACCGCCTCCATTTTGATCCGGCTCATGATCGCTTCGACTTCTTCCGGGTCGAGCTTTTCGTTCATCGAGGTGTAGCCGGCAAGATCCGAAAAAACGATGGTGGCCTGGCGGCGTTCGCCCTCCGATAGCGTTGCAGATCCGGTCATTGTGTTGGAAGCTGGTTGGTGTTCTGGCTGAGCAGCCCCGTTCGTTCCGATCGGTTTTGCCAGGTTGTGACCGCATTCGTTGCAAAATTTGCTGCCGGCAGGATTCACATGGCTGCAATGGCGGCAGGCAAGTTCCAACTTGCTGCCGCACTCGTTGCAAAACTTTGCACCGGCTGGGTTATCAAACTGGCAATTTTGGCATTTCATTGGCTGCCTTCCGGGAGGATATGCTCAAAGTCGTAGATCCGCCGTTGTTTTGGTGGACTGAAGGCTGAAAGCACAAAGCAGGAAAGTTAAACCGATATCAGAATTAATGCTTGAAAATTGAAGATTAATGTGGCCGCAAAATGGCGCGTAAATCACAAAAATCAAAATTCAAGTATTACTTTTTGATGATGTAATAAACATTCTGAAAGTCGTGCGGGAGTTTCTCGACCTCGATTCTGGTGAAACTCGCTTTTTGCAGCATTTTCCGGGCCAATTCTTCACCCCACATGGTGCCGAGCCCTGCTCCGTTTTCTGACAGAGAAACCGTCATGCAGTGCATGCAGGACAGGGTATACAGCAGGGGGCCTACCGGGTGGCCGATGTTGTTGTGAACCTGGCTGGAGGCGGCGATGTCCTGCATCAGAAACGTCCCATCCGGGTGCAGGGCTTTGGCAATTTCTTGCAATACTTTGTCAGGCTGGACCTGGTCGTGGATCGCATCAAACGCCGTAATCAATTGGTACTGCTCTGAAGCACCGAGTGCCGTTACATCCTTAATTTCGAATTTTAGATTGGTCAATCCCTTGCGTTCGGCTGCCGACCTGCCCGTGGCGGTAGCTTCTTCGGATATATCGTAGCCGGTAAACCTGCTTTTTGGAAAAGTAGCGGCCATGAGGTTAAGCGCGCGGCCGGCACCGCAGCCCACATCGAGAACTTCGATCCCGCTTTTGAGCTCATCGATGAGACCCGGCACCAGGGGCAGAATCGAATCCATCAACGCTGCCACCACGGTCTGTCCACTGTCTTCAGCCATTACTTCGTGGAAACGACCGAAGGCTGAATACGGGACACCACCGCCATTTTTGAAGCAAGCGACAACTTGATCTTCGACCGTCCCCATCAGGGGAATATACTGGGCAAAGGCGGCAATGTTGTCGGGAGTTGCCGACCGGGTTAAAGACGCGGCGTGTTCGGGCGGCAGGCGATAGGTTGCATGGCTTGGATCATATTCCACGAATCCGCCGGTGACCATGGCACCCAGCCATTCCCGGACATAGCGTTCGTTCAATCCGGCAGCGCCGGCGATCTGGTCGGTTGTCGACGGCGGTAAATCGCTCATGACATCGAACAGCCCGGTTCGATGGCCCATAGAGGTCATGAGCGCCAAGGCGCCATCATTGAGGATGTTGAGCATTTTTTCTGCAAATGCTTCCGTTTTTGCCGGATCCATTTCGATATCTGTCATTTTTCTCTCCTTATAGACTTAATTGTGATTTCTTGCATTTTAAAAATAAATTTCGCCACAAAGACCCGAAGACGCGAAGTTGAATATAAACTAAAGATCTTATTTTGTGTCTAGGTGCCTTAGTGGCAATTTATTCTCCGCCTCAGGAAGATCCGGGTTAGAGTGGTATAAACTTTTTCCTGCAATATATTACTATTTATAATTCTCACTAATATTCATGTAAGATACAGGTATCAGTTCAATTGAAAGAGGAATCGCGAGAAAATATTTGATAAGCAGGTCTGGAATTTATGAAAGCGGGCACAATAGCAAATTATAATTATTCCATTTTTCCATCAAACCAGGTCAATCTTTTTGATTGAAAGTACGACATTGTGATAGTATCGTCAAGAGATATTCTCGAAGTTGGTGGTTGAACGAAATTTGCCTGATCGATTTGTTGGGTTTCGCTCTTTAGAGAGTAAAAGCGTGCTAAATGATTGATTATCGTAGGTTGGGTTGATCCGCCGGAGGCGGACAACATTTCATATCGGGCTCAACCCAACCTACCAAATACCCAATTATCGTTCAGGCACCAATTAAAAAAGTTTACCAACTCTTGATTGACATTTTATTTTCTTGGTATTACAATTCTTTCAAAGTAATACTGATAAAGGAGGTTAATATGCCGCGCATAACAAGTAAAGGGCAAATCACGATACCCCAAGATATAAGAAATAAGTTCGGATTTTTACCGGGCATGGAAGTCGAAATTATTGCCGAGGGAAACAAGGCCCTGATTGTTAAAAGCAGACGTGAAAACAGGTTTATGAATTGGCTTGGACGTGGCAAACGTCGGAGCAAAGTGGAAGTTGACCGAAGGGTCGACGAGATTCGAGGCAGATCAGATGAATAGCGCTATTGTTAATACAAATGTTCTGGTTTATATCTATAGCGGTATTCCGAATATTGGTAGAAAGTATGCCGAATTATTGGGCGATCTTTCATCAAAGTACAATCTTGTCATTCCGAAATTAGTTTATGGTGAATTGTCGTTGATCTTCAGCACAACCAGTCATTTAAATAGATTTTTAAGCGACACCGGTCTTATAATTGGTGATATTGAACCTGAAGCCTATACAATTGCAGCTAAACGTTGGAATAAATATAACAAGCGCCGTGTATTGATATGTCAAAAATGCGGGGAGAAGATGGAAAAGCTGATTTGTAAAGCGTGTAACGCCGAGATCCATATTAGACAGCATATTTTAACCGATTTTATTATTGGAGCATATGCTTTTCAAACCTCAGAACGAAAACTAGTAACAAATGACAAAGGCTATTATTCGACTTATTTTCCTGAACTAACAATTATTTCAGCTGATATTTGAATCAAACCTTATTGATCATTATTTCAAACACTACACAGGACAACAAATGAAATTTACCCTCATTCGGAAATCTTAGTTTTTTTAATATTTCATCTTCGATCTCCCCGTTGCACCGCTTCCCCGGGTCAATCCTTAGTAGATGCAAGTGCTTCTTTGGTCATTTTAATAAAACTCTCCGCCTCGTATTCTACGAAAATATGGATTGCTTCAGAAAAACATTCCTGGGCCTTATCGATTCTCTTTTTGGCTTTGTGCAAACGCCCTAAATCCATATAGGCCTGGGCGAGAATTCCTTTGGCACCGATTTTTTTTGCTGTCACTATCGCCTTTTTAAAATGTGTCTCGGATTTTTTAGCGGCCAACGGGGCATTTTTTAGAATAAAGCCGATGTTTCTAGCCATGACGGATATTTTTTTGGGGCCCGCGCCTTCAACAATCTGCAAATAAACATTTCCCAAAACATACTCGGATTGGGCATAGAATGTCTGATTTTCAATGTTTAGCAGAGTCTGCCGTACCTTTTTCAACTCTTCCAGCCCTTGGCTCATATGTCCTTTGGCAATGGTTATAACGCCGAGTAGCATCAGGGCTATATTTTCCATGATTTCAGAGCCCATCTGCTTGCTGTAATCGACGAATTCAGTTAAAGGGCCTTCTGCTTCCCTGAACTGGCTATTTAGTGTTCGAACGGGTATCCAGAACTCTTTGATATTGCTGATTAATATCGCATAAAAGGAAAACGAAGATTTTCCAGTTTAATGCATTTTTTACTTGCATTAAAAACTCGTAAACGGTAGTTATCTT
>Ga0209678_1000379_pt1 | contig 15492 bp, 13 predicted proteins | sample WorMetilvaeELBA1_FD_187404 | JGI IMG/M metagenome (GOLD analysis project Ga0209678, IMG submission 187404) | Marine gutless worms symbiont microbial communities from Max Planck institute for Marine Microbiology, Germany - Olavius ilvae ELBA.1... ...
TGAAACATTTGGTGAATTCCGAAGCGCGTGTGAAACCTTCTTCCAGAATCCCCGCAACTATCATTGCGAGTTGCGTTCATTGCTGACAGCGAATTTTGAAATCATCGGCTGAATGAAAAGCCGAAATGTTGATATTAGATTAGTATATGAAGGGCGGCATGTCGTTTATTATCGTATCATGGCGAACGAAATAGAGATTGTTCGTATCTTGCATAGACTATGGATGCAGCAAGCCATCTATCCGATAATTCGTAAAACTACCTGCTTAATGGCATTGCCCTCTACCTTGTGACAACCCCACGCCCGAGCGGCTTGAATCGAACGATGAGCAATGGCAACAGGGTCAGGTTGGCGATCAGTGCGATCAGCATGGCCAGACCGGTGAGCAGGCCGAAATAGATGGTGGGGATGAAGTTCGACAGGACCAGGATGGAGAAGCCCAGGGTCACGGTGATGGAGGTGTAGTAGATGGCCCTGCCGACACTGCCGTGGCTGCGTTCGACGGCGGCCCAGTAGTCGCCGTCGGTTGCGAACTCTTCACGCGCTCGGTGGGTATAGTGGATGGTGTTGTCCACGCCGATGCCGATCGAGATGGCGGCGATGGTGATGGTCATGATGTCCAGCGGGATGCCGAGCCAGCCCATGGTGCCGAGTATGACGGTCGCCGCTACCATGGTGGGCACGCTGCCGATGGCGGCCAGCCTCCAGTTCCGGAACAGGATCAGCAGCATGGTGCCGATGGCCAGGAAGACGACGACCAAGGTGAGGATCTGGGAGCGGAACAGGCTCCGGAGCACATTGTTGTAGAGCACCAGCATGCCCGAGAGGTGTACCTGCGTCGGTTCCAGACCCAGTTTGGCGACCAGGTCTTCGCGGATGCGTTTTATCAGCGCGTCGCGCTTCAGGTCGGGGTCGGAGTCGATGACCCGCGCGGAGAAACGCAGCTGGTTGCCGTCGGCGGACATGTAGGGCGTGAACAGGGTAGTGCGGATATTCTCCGGGAGCCGTTGGTACAGGATGGAGAGGGTGAAGTTGTCCAGGGGCTCGTCGTTGTTGAGGAGGGTCACCAGGGCCATGGTGGTGGCGATCGAGAGTACCTTGCCGGTTTCTGGCAGCCCCTCCAGGTAGGCCTGTATCTTGTCCGCGACGGTAAGCTGGAACACGTTGAACCAGTAGCTGTCCCCGCTGATCCCGGTGCTCTCGTCCTCGGACAGCTCGTCCTGGTACAGGGGGTCTGCTTCGAATTCGTCCGATTCGAATTCATCCGGGCCTACGACTCCCTCCTTGGCGGCGTCCTCCTCGGCGATCATCTCCAGGAAGGTCCGGTCCGGGTCGATGATCACGTCCAGGGGCGTAGTCCCCCCCAGCTGACGGTCGATGAGGAGCATGCCCCGATGGATCTCGGTGCTGTCCTTGAAGTAATCGATAAAGCGGTTCTCCACCGTAAGCCGAAACAGGCCGGCGATACTCAGGGCCGCGAGCAGGGCATAGAGCAATAGGGTCGGGGTCCGGAAGCGTTTTATGATGCGGGCCAGGGAGCGGGTGATGGCGGCGGTCACGTCGTGGTGACGGAAGACCGGCTTACCCGGCGTGAGTCGGACGGTGCTTATCGGAAAGAGCAGGAAGCACAGGACGAATGCGAGACCCATGCCCACCACCATCATCCAGCCGAAGTCGATGACCGGGCGAATGCCGCTGATGATCAGGGAGGCGAAGGCGACCTGGGTGGTCAGCGCCGTGTAGAGCGACGGCAGGAACTTGGAGCGGATGGTCTCCCGGACCAGGGCGCGTTGTTCGCCTTGGGGGTTCAGGGTCTGCAGCTCCAGATAGCGCACCACCATGTGCACGGTCAGGGCCAGGGCGGTGATCAGCATCAGGGAGATGAAATTCGAAGACACCACCGTCACCCGCCAGTCCACCAGTCCCAGAAAGCCCACCATGCCGACGGCGGCGGCGGCGCAGATGAGCAGCGGGATCAGGATCCAGCGCGGGCGCTTGAAGGCCACCGCCAGCAGGCCGATCAGGAACAGGGCCACACCGACGCCGAACACCCGGATGTCGTTGCGCACATAGTCGATCATGTCGGAGGCGATCATGGGGACGCCGCCCAGATGGATCTCCGCCAGGTCCCGGTGGCGGTCCAGGACGGCACGCACGGACGCGATGTCCGCCTGCCGCTGGTCCTGAAGCCGGGCGGCGTAGACCTTGAAGTCTTCGGATACGGCCTGCAGCTCGGCGCGCTCCTCGGGACCGAGGGCGCGTTGGGATTGTTCCAGGCGCAGGGTCTCGCGCCTTTCGAGCAGGCGCTGGTATTGCTCGTCACGGCGCAGGCTGACCTGCATGGCGGTGGTGTGTCCGTCCGGGCTGACCACCAGGTTGCGGTACAAGGGGCTGGTGGTGAGCTCCCGGCGCGCCAGCTCGCGGTCCGTGCCAGAGGTCTCGAGGGTACGCTGTTGCTTGCGGATCTCGCTGAGGGTGACGCGGGGGCTGTCCATGAGGGGCACGTCGAGCAGGGTGGTCACGGTCTCGACCCCCTCCAGCGCGGCCAGCTCGTCGCGCAGCTCGCCGATGTCCGCGAGCACCGGGTCGGACATCAGGTCCGCATCGGGGCTGTAGGCCACCACCAGGAACTCGTCGGAGCCGTAACGGGCAAGTACCCCCCGGTAGTAGCGCAGATCCTCGTCGTTCTCCAGGATCAGGGAGTCGGCGGATGCGTCCAGCTTGAATCCCTGGGCCCAGTAGGCCGCCGCGGCCATAAACAACGCGACCCCGAACAGGACCAGCAGCGGTCGGTCGAGGGTGAGGCGGTAGTAGAGGTCCGTCAGCTTGTCGAGCATCGCTATCTCCCAATGGCAGACGCGGGTAACGTCCGAATTTCCGTCTATTGGGGCCTTCGGGTACATTAGAGTTGTACCGCTTGACATGCCATCAGTAAACTTTCCCTAATTGCGGAAACTCTTCTTGGTGTTTGCGCGACGAACGTCCTTTCAAAAAACGAACCATCTCGCTAACACTAAGCTTTGGAGGATAGCTTACATAGAGGTGAACATGCTCCTTACTCACCCGACCTCTGATAATATGGATACCATTCTTGCGCCCCTGCCGTCGTCCCCGGTCGATCAGGCCCCGGAGTATTGCGAAGAGTTCCGGGAAGCGGTGTATCTCATCCAGGATCACCAGCTTGTCCTGGTGCGATTCCAGATAGAGCTCGGGATCGGAGAGCTTGTTGCGGTCGGAAGGGGATTCTCGCCCGCATATCTGACCGGGGATTGCCGTCCTGGTGGAATTCGCAGCCGCGCTCGCGCCACCGTGAGCGAAATTCGTAGCTAGCTCCTCCGGGTTGAGCGAACGGCAAGCGAGCGCGAACGAGAAACCGCCAGGGCGGTGATAGGCTGGCGGCAATCACACACTGTCTATTGTGGTAATTGAGCAATTAACTCGTAATTTATTGATATGAAAAGGAGACAGAAGTGCCGCCAGCCGCCCTGGTGAGATATGCGGGCTAAATCCAGGTAGACCGATGGCTGGGTCTTGGCGACTTCCAGGGCCAGGGTCGTCTTACCAACCTGCCGGGGTCCGAGTAAAACCACGGCGGCCTGCCGAGACAAGCCCCGAATCACTGATGGCAGGGTGTTTCGCTCCAACATCCTTGCAAATTTACCAGTAGGTAGTAAATTTGCAAGGAAGATCGCGAAAAATGGGAAGGGATGACTACGAATCACGCGAATCCGCGCGAAAACTGCGGTGGTTCGCCATGAACGGTAGGCACCGGCTTGCCGGCGCTGGGCTGGAAGGCAACCCAGCCGGCAGGTCGAACCCCAGGAAAGTGCGGGCAAGCCAAAGCACGGGCGAACCAAAGCGCGGGCAAGCCCGCGCCTACGTGTTCCAGCGCCGGGAAAACCAATCCGGCAACAGCATGTTTTCAGGAAGATTTATACGCGCTCGCCCTGTCGATCATCTCTCGGGCGTGGTCCAGGGTCTTGCGGGTGATCTCCCGGCCTCCCAACATGCGTGCCACCTCGTCCACGCGTTCCGTCGCTCCCAGGCCCTCGATGGCGGTATAGGTCTGGCCGTCGCGGGTGAGCTTGCGGACCAGTAAATGGTTGTGGGCCTGCGCCGCCACCTGGGGCAGGTGGGTGACGCAGAGGACCTGGCGTGCCCCGCCCAGGGTGCGCAGCAGGCCGCCGACGATCTCGGCCACGCCGCCGCCGATTCCCACATCGACTTCGTCGAAGACCAGGGTCGGCACCACGCCGCACTCGGCGGTGGCGACCTGCAGGCCGAGGCTGATCCGGGACAGCTCACCCCCGGAGGCTACCTTGGCCAGGGGTTGCATGGGCTGGCCCGGATTGACGCCGACCAGGAACTCCACCCGGTCGAGCCCCTGGGCGGTGGCCGCCTCGGGCTGGACCCTGGTGACCTCTACCGCAAAGCGTCCGCCGCCCATCCCGAGCCCCTGCATGGCCTTGGTGACCGTCTCGGAGAGCCTTTGCGCGGCCTGGGAGCGGGCGTCGCTGAGCCGTTCGGCGGCGGCGAGAAATGCCGCGCGCGCCTGGTCGCGCTCCTCAGCCAGGGTTTCCAAGGCCAGGTCGTCGCGTTCCAGGGTGTCCAGTTCCTCGCGCATGGCCTGGAGGGTCTCGGGGATCCGGTCCGGGGGCACCCGGTACTTGCGGGCCAAGTCGTGGACCTGGGTGAGGCGTTGCTCTACCTGCTCCAGGAGCCCTGGGTCCAGATCCAGCTCGTCCAGATAGTGGCGCAGGTTGGTCGCCGCCTCCTCGACCTGGATGGCGGCGCCTACCACCAGCTCGCGGGTCGCGGACAGGCGTGCATCCAGGTCGCTCAGGGTCTCCAAGTCGGCGCCGGCATGGCTGAGCTCGGCGTGCAGTGAGGGCTCGCCCTCGTACAGCCGTTGCAGCAGACGGCCGGTCGTGCCCTGGAGCTCCCCCAGATTGGCGAGCCGTTTCTGCTCCTGGTCCAGAGCGCGGATTGCGGCGGCGTCCGGATCCAGGTCCGCGAGTTCCTGCACCTGATAGCGCAGCAGCTCCAGGCGTGCGGCCCGATCGGCACTCTCGGCCCGGAGGCGACCCAGCCGCTGGTCATGCCCGTGATAGGTCCGATACAAGTCGGCTACCTGAGCCGCGAGGGTGCTTATGCCGCCGTAGTCGTCGAGCAGGTCCCGTTGGTGTGCCGCCCGGAGCAGGGATTGGTGGGCGTGCTGGCCGTGGATATCGACCAGGCGTTCGCCCAGACCCTGGAGCTGGGCGCCGGTGGCCGGGTGGCCGTTGATATAGGCCCGGGAGCGCCCTTGGCGCATGAGGAGTCTGCGCACCAGGCATTCGTCGCCCGCGTCCAGGTCCTGGCCGGTGAGCCAGTCCCGCGCCTCGGGGCAGGCCTGCAGGTCGAACCCGGCGATGATTTCCGCCCGCTCACAACCGGCGCGCACCAGCTGGGCGTCGGCCTTGTCCCCCAGCACCAGCCCCAGGGCGTCGATGAGGATGGATTTACCCGCGCCCGTCTCGCCGGTGAGTGCCGTCATGCCGGCCTCGAAGTCGAGCTCGAGGCCGCTGACAATCGCCAGATCCTTGACCAGGATGTGTGTCAGCATGGGGCGGGGGCGGTGAAACTAGGAGGAAGTCAGCGCAAGGAGGTTAACCCCAACGGGGCCGCGACGCAGGGCAACCGAATGATAAATAGATATAAAGCAATTGGTTCGGTAATTTGAACCACAGAGACACAGAGCCCGCAGAGGACACCGATCGTTTTCTACCAGGCCGCTGTTGGATTGCCGGTCAATGCGGATTGCGCGCTGCGTTCCGAGCGCAGAAACCTTCTTTCTCAGCACCTCCTCTGCGTCCTCAGCGTCTCTGTGGTTCATTGCCAAGGCGATGTTTCAGCAGTGATTATTATTCGGGAGCCCTGGGCCGCGACGCGGGACCGCACGGCTGAAACCGTTTCTGACGCCGGCCGGAGTCAGTATACCAACAAGACCACGCGGAACCACGCATTTACGGGAATTTACGAATTCGTGTCCATTCGTGGTTCTGGAGACAGGGCAACTGAATGATAAATAGATATAAAGCAATTGGTTAGGTAATTTGAACCGCTTAAGACGCAGAGCGCGCAGAGTATTTTCGGTGAGGGCACTTGAGTTGGATTGTGGGTCGATACGGATTTCTCGCGGCGTGCTGATCGCAGAAACACGCTGTTATCGCTTTCTCTGCGTCCTCAGCGTCTCTGTGGTTCATTGCCGAGGCGGTGTTTCAGCAGTAGAGTTGTACCTTTTGTGAATCTTTAAAAATCAATCAGTTATCTTAAGATATGAAGCCCATACCGTAGTCATTAACCAGGAAACAAAGACTTAGACGCCTCGCGATGTTCGTAACATACTGATTCTAAAGCATGTTACAAAGGGTACAACTCTAGTGATTATTATTCGGTAGCCCTGGTTCCGGAGAGACCGACATGACCGACGGGGATTGCCTCCGGTTCAGGACGGTTGGCACGGGGGACGTCCCCCCCAGCCCAGCTTGGCGCGCAGGAGCTTGTAGTGATCGTGGCCCTTGAGGTGGAGCAGGCGGGTGGGCCATGGGGCCTTGTCGATAAAGACCCGAGCGGGGGATGTGAGCTGCGATGCCGTGAGCCCGTCGCAGGTGACCCTGACCTGGTCCCGATCCTGTTCCCCGATGCGGATTTCGATGTGACTGTCGCCGGCAACCACCAGCGGCCGGTTGCTCAGGGTGTGGGGACAGATGGGGACCACCGCCAGCACATCCAGGGCCGGATGCAGCAGCGGACCGCCCCCGGACAGGGCATAGGCGGTGGAGCCTGTCGGGGTGGCGACGATGATACCGTCGGAGCGCTGGGCGTTGACGAAGACGCCTTCGATATAGGTCTCGAGCTCGATCACCCGGGCCGGGTTCCACCTGTGGACCACCACATCGTTGAGGGCCAGGCAATTGTCCGCCTCCGCTGCTTCGCCGCTGATCCGCGCCTCCAGCATGTGGCGGGGCTCTTCTTCGTGCTCGCCGGCGAGGATACGCTCGACGCTGGTCTCGATCTCTTGCGGCAACACGTCGGCCAGAAAACCGAGGCGTCCCAGATTGATTCCCACCAGGGGCACCTGGAACTCCGCCATGGTGCGGGCGGCGTGGAGCAGGGTGCCGTCGCCGCCGACCACGATCACCAGGGAACAGCACCGGCCCATCTCCCTGAGACCGACGATGTGCTCCTTGGGCGCCGCGACCTTGGCCCCGCTCACCTCGTCGAAGAAGACCTCGCGTTTCCAGGCGCGCAGGCACTTGACCAGCCGGTCGAGGGTTTCCCACACCTTGGGGGCCTCGTCCTGCTTGCCGATGATGCCGATGGTCTCGAAAGTGGACATCTAGCCGTCTGCCTCAGGTATTAGATCCTGTTGACATTTAACCCTGACCGATTGTTTTTTATTGGTATCAGGATTTTCCGGTCAGGGCAATCGGCTTGGTGTGGAAACCTGGTAGTCTGCGGAAATTAGAAGCTGTCCGGTTAGAGCGAATCCGAGCGTATGGATGGATTTGATGGAGGAGACCTGGGAAGCCGTCCCAACCTACACGCAAAGCGAGGTCCGTGCGTGCCGGCCGCGCGGAGGATAATGTGGGTGTAGGTTGCGTCGAAACGCAACACGTCAACCCCCTCTGACAACGCCATGCAATTCAGGATTGCTTTTAACCGGACAGCTTCTAAAGATAGCATCAGCGGAGAAACGGTTCCGAGTTGACAGTTTTGCACCTAAACCCTACATTGCCGTCGTTAGCACTCATATAAATCGAGTGCCAATCTGCTCACTGTGGTCGAGCTTCGATTTCCCGCGCGAGGGTCTTGATGACGAGTACTGTCGGCGGTGACGACCGGGTCAGCGAGCGTGCCCAGCATTTTCTCAAGGTCCTGATCGAACGCTACATCAAGGACGGTCAGCCTGTGGGCTCGCGGACCCTGTCGAAGGAAACGGGCCTGGAGCTGAGCCCGGCGACGGTGCGCAATGTGATGGCGGATCTGGAAGAGATGGGACTGGTGTCCTCGCCCCATATCTCATCCGGGCGGGTACCTACGGACTTGGGTTATCGGCTCTTTATCGACTCCCTGCTCACCGTCAAGCGCTTGGCCGAGCCGGAAGTAGACGCGCTGCGTCGCCAGCTGGGCGACCTGGGCGATGCCTCCACGCTGATCGAGCGTGCCTCCCAGCTGCTTTCCGGTGCCTCCCAGCTCGCGGGGGTAGTCATGATGCCGCGCCACGAGCACAGTGCCTTCCACCGGATCGAGTTTTTGTCCCTGTCCGGCAAGCGGGTGCTGGCGATTCTGGTGACCAGCGAAGGCGAAGTCCACAACCGGATTATCAATACGGATCGCGGCTATTCACCGGCAGAGCTCGAACAGGCGGCGAACTATTTGAACGACATGTTCACCGGCCAGGATTTACACCAGGTGCGCAGGCGCCTGGTGGCGGACATGAAGACCACCCGCGAACGTATGGACCAGGTTATGCTGCAGGCGGTAGCGATGGCGCAACGGGTGGTGGAGGCCGCCGAGACCGCCGAGGGCACCGACGATTGCTTTATCGCCGGCCAGACCAATCTGATGGAATTCAACGAGCTGGCGAGTGTGGAACGGCTCAAACAGCTCTTCGACGCCTTTACGGAGAAGAGTCAGATCCTGCACCTGCTCGATCGCTGCATCGCGGCCGAGGGGGTGCGGATCTTCGTCGGCGAGGAGTCCGGCTATCGATTGCTGGACAACTGTAGCCTGGTCACGGCGCCCTATGGTATCGACGATCAAGTGATCGGGGTGCTGGGAGTGATCGGGCCGACACGCATGAATTATCCGCGGGTCATCCCCCTGGTGGACATGACCGCGCGTCTGTTGACGGTGGCCCTGAAACGACACTAGTACCAAGTTTCTTCATATTTTGCACATATCCTGTAGGCTGGGCTGTGCCCACCAATACCGTGCCTGGATGGTGGGCACAGCCCAGCCTACGGGTTTGAGAATGAAAAATAAGGCAAAACGCGGTACTCGGGCACTTGGAGGTTCAGATGGTAGGAGAGCGAGAGACAGACCAGCCGGAACAGCCGGAGCAGCAGCCGGAAGGGCAGGACGCATCGACGCAGGAGACGGCTACGGCGACGGAGGAAGCAATGGCGGTGGAGGAGGGCATGGTGGCAACGGAAGCCGAGGAGACAGCGACGGCAGACACCGCCGACCCGGTCGGGGACGATACGCCGGAGCGTCTGACCGCCCTGCTGGAAGCGGCACGGGCCAAGGCGGACGCAAACTGGGACCAGTTGTTGCGGGTCCGTGCCGAAATGGAAAACCTGAAACGGCGGCAAGCCAACGAGCTGGAGAAGGCACACAAGTTCGCCCTCGAAAGTTTCGTGCGCGAGCTGCTGCAGGTGCGCGACAGCCTGGAGCTCGGCCACGACGCGGCCTTGGACAAGCGCGCGGACATTGCCAAGCTCCGCGAAGGCACGGAGCTGACCCTCAAGCTGCTCACGGACGTGATGGGCAAATTCGGCGTCGAGCGGATCGACCCGCAGGGCGAGCCCTTCGACCCCGCGTATCACCAGGCCATGACCATACAGCCTACGGACGACGCGGCGCCCAACACGGTGGTCACGGTGATCCAGAAGGGCTATCTGCTCAATGGCCGGCTGGTGCGACCGGCCATGGTGATCGTCGCGGCGGCGCCGGCATCGGAACAGGCTTGAAAACCACGGGGTTTTACCCCAACTGAAGCGGCAGAGAAGGCGCGTCGAGCGACGAGAACTCAACTCGGAGAAAGAGCATCATGGGCAAAATCATCGGCATTGACCTGGGTACCACCAACTCCTGCGTCGCCGTCATGGAGGGGGACAAGGTCAAGGTCATCGAGAACGCGGAGGGCGACCGCACCACCCCTTCCATCGTTGCCTTCAGCAACGACGACGAGGTCCTGGTCGGCCAGTCCGCAAAGCGGCAAGCGGTTACCAATCCGAAGCATACCCTGTTCGCGATCAAGCGACTGATCGGCCGCCGGTTCGATGACCAGGTGGTGGGCAAGGACAAGGATATGGTCCCCTACAGCATCGTCAGGGCCGACAACGGCGACGCCTGGGTCGAGGTCAACAACAAGAAGATGGCCCCGCCGGAGATCTCCGCCAAGGTCCTCCAGAAGATGAGGAAGACCGCCGAGGACTATCTGGGGGGAGAGGTCAAAGAGGCCGTCATCACCGTGCCCGCCTACTTCAACGACTCCCAGCGGCAGGCGACCAAGGATGCCGGCCGGATCGCGGGCCTGGATGTCAAGCGCATCATCAACGAGCCTACCGCCGCCTCCCTGGCCTACGGTATGGATAAACAGCGGGGCGATCAAAAGCTGGCGGTCTACGACCTGGGCGGGGGGACCTTCGATATCTCCATCATCGAGATCGCCGAGATCGAAGGCGAGCACCAATTCGAGGTGCTCTCGACCAACGGGGATACCTTCCTCGGGGGCGAGGACTTCGACCTGCGCATCATCGACTTCCTGGTAGCCGAATTCAAACGGGATCAGGCCGTCGACCTGCGCAATGATCCCTTGGCCCTGCAGCGCCTCAAGGAGGGCGCCGAGAAGGCCAAGATCGAGCTCAGCTCCAGTCACCAGACCGACATCAATCTGCCCTACATCACGGCCGATGCGGCCGGACCCAAGCACCTGAACATCAAGCTCACCCGGGCCAAGTTCGAGTCGTTGGTGGAGGATCTGGTGGAACGCACCATCGAGCCCTGCCGGGTCGCCCTCAAGGATGCCGGCGTAACCGCGGGTGACATCGACGAGGTGATCCTGGTGGGCGGCCAGACCCGCATGCCCAAGGTCCAGGAACAGGTGGAGGCCTTTTTCGGCAAGGCACCGCGCAAGGACGTCAACCCCGACGAGGCGGTGGCCATCGGTGCCGCCATTCAGGGCGGTGTGCTCGGCGGCGAGGTCAAAGACGTCCTGTTGCTCGACGTGACCCCCTTGAATTTGGGGATCGAGACCCTGGGCGGGGTGATGACCAAACTCATCGAGAAGAACACTACCATCCCCACCTCGGCCCAACAGGTTTTCTCCACCGCCGACGATAATCAGACCGCGGTGACGGTGCACGTACTCCAGGGCCAGCGCGAGCGGGCGGCCGACAACAAGTCCTTGGGGCGGTTCGACCTGACCGATATCCCCCCGGCCCCGCGCGGGGTCCCCCAGATCGAGGTCAAATTCGACATCGACGCCAACGGCATCCTCAATGTCTCGGCCAAGGACAAGGCCACGGGCAAGGAGCAGTCCATCGTCATCAAGGCCTCGTCCGGCCTCGCGGACGACGAGATCGAGCGGATGGTCAAGGACGCCGAGGCCCACGCGGAGGACGACCGCAGGTTCCATGAGATGGTGGCGGCCCGCAATCAGGCGGATACCATGATCCACGCTACCCGTAAGTCCATGGAACAGCTCGGGGACAAGCTGGAGTCCGGCGAAAAGTCCTCCATCGAGTCCGCCATCAAAGACCTGGAAGAGACCATGAAAGGGGAGGACAAGGACGCCATCGAGGGCAGGATCAAGACCCTGGGCGAGGCCTCCGCCAAGATGGCCGAACGCCTCTACGCCCAGCAGCAGGGCGGGGCGCCCGGCGGCGCGGCGGGGCCTGACATGGATCCCAAGGCCGGCGGTGACAAGGACGACGTGGTGGATGCCGAGTTCGAAGAGGTCAAAGACGACAAGAAATAGTGTCAGTTGTCAGTGATCAGTGGACAGTGGCGCATGGGTGCCTTACCCATGCGCTGTTTTTGCTTGGATGTTCCACTGACCCTGAGAGCCTGTCTAAGAACTAACCCATTGCCTGTCATTTCGAGCGAAGTGAGAAATCCTTGTCCCGACGGAGGAGGGATCTTGTGACTCGAGCGTCTGTTTCCCAAGTCTATTTTACGGCCGAAGATCTCTCCTTCGGTCGAGATGACAGGTTCCGGTTGAGATGATAAGCAGTACGCTAACTTGAGATCCTGCCTACTGCCTACTGCCTACTGCCTACTGCCTACTGCCTACTGCCTACTGCCTACTGCCTACTGCCTACTGTCCATTCGGGAGCCATGTCCAAACGCGATTATTACGAGGTGCTGGGTGTCAGCCGCAACGCCAGCGACTCCGACCTGAAGAAGGCCTACCGCCGCCTCGCCATGAAATACCACCCGGACCGCAATTCCGGGGCGGAAGCGGAACGCAAGTTCAAGGAGGCCAAGAAGGCCTATGAGGTCCTGGGCGACCCCAAGAAGCGCTCGGCCTACGATCAGTTCGGCCATGCCGGGGTGGAGGCGAGCGGAGGATTCAGCGAGGCCGGGGGATTCGGCGGCGGCTTCTCCGATATTTTCGGAGACGTGTTCGGGGACATCTTCGGCGGCGGAGGCCGGGGCGGGGGACGGCGCGTGCATCGGGGCGCCGATTTGCGTTACGACCTCTCCCTCACCCTGGAAGAGGCGGTAGCGGGCAAGGAAGTCAAGATCCGCGTCCCCAGCTTGGTGGAGTGCCAGTTCTGCGGGGGCAGCGGCGCCAAGCCGGGGACCTCCGCCAAGACCTGCCCGACCTGCGGCGGCGGCGGCCAGGTGCGGATGCAACAGGACTTCTTCTCGGTACAGCAGACCTGTCCCCGGTGCCGTGGCCAAGGCACTGTTATCGAGGAGCATTGTAGCCGCTGCCGGGGCGAGGGTCGGGTGCGGGAGCAGAAGACCCTCTCGGTGAAGGTCCCGGCGGGTGTCGATACCGGTGATCGCATCCGCTTGTCCGGCGAAGGCGAGCCGGGGCAGCGGGGTGGACCGCCCGGAGATCTTTACGTTCAGGTCCTGGTCGAAGCGCACCCCATCTTCACGCGCGAGGACAATCACCTGTTCTGCGAGGTACCCATCGGCTTCGTCACCGCCGCCCTCGGCGGCGAGCTCCAGGTGCCGACCCTGAACGGAAAGGTCATGCTCAAGATCCCGGCCGGCACCCAGACCGGAAAGATGTTCCGGATGCGCGGCAAGGGCGTGAGGCCGGTGCGCGGCGGTATCGTCGGCGACCTCATCTGCCGCGTGGTCGTCGAGACGCCGGTAAACCTGACCGAGCGCCAGAAGGAATTGCTGCGCGAGCTGGACGAAGCAGTCCAGGCCGGGGGCAGTAAACACAGCCCTCATTCCACATCCTGGCTCGATGGCGTCAAGAGCTTCTTCGAGAAGATGGGGTTTTGATCATTGCGTGGTTAAACGATTAAGCCGGTACGGATGCGCTCAATTACCGATTCTATTGGCGCCAACCGCACCGAACATGCAGCTCGTCGGGGCGACCGCAAGCTCCAGGTCAAGGGCAAGGCGGTCAACGGAGAGCGGAGGTTGCGGGACGAACCGGCCCCAAAGAGGTTATCATTCCGGGTTGTGCCCGGAGCACCGTCAGCGCAATCGCTCAGACCCCACCGCGTCATTCCGGCAGGGATGGCCGGAATCCAGTGCCATGGATGGCAAAGACAGAGGGGGTCTGAACGATTACCCGTCAGCGCATCCCGATCCTTCCCGTAGAGAACCAGGACATGGCCGAAGAGCGATTGACCAGAGAGGAGGACGCCGTTCTCCAACAGCAATATCTGCGCGCGCTGAGTTCCTTCGAAGGCATCATCCTCAGCCAGATAGATATCAAGAATAAGCTCGGCGCCCGTCTCAACTACAGCATTCAGGCCGGCCTCATCATCCTGGGCGCGATCGCCATCTCGATCCTGGTGTTACTGCTGACCCTGAGCGCCCAGATCAATCGGATCTCGGCCATTGTAAGCGACATGAACGTTCAGCTGACGTCCGTGTCCGAGCAGATGCACCGGATTCGCGAGCACATCGTCAATATGGAGCAGCGGGTTGCGCTACTGGAGGATATCCAGGGCATGACGGGAACCGTGAACCGGGCGATGGGAGTCATCGACTCGGACATGCGCTCGATGCGGGACATCGTCCGCGGCATCAACCGCCATCTGGCCACGGTGCGCGACAACGTCGGGAATATCTCGGTGAACATGGACATCATGAACCACGAGATCCAGGCCATGTCCCAGGAGGTGCACCATATGGCCAAGCCGGCCCGCTCCATGAACAAAATGTTCCCGTTTCCATGAGGCAGCAGGAAGAGCGACTATGAGAGAAGATCCCAGGCGTGCCATCGTTCAGGTCATCGCCCGGCTCGGGCGGGAGACCCAGCTCCATCTGGACGAACGCTACCGCCACTTTCGCATCACTGACGCAATTATCATCGCCACCTCCGTGCTGCTGGTCATCCTGGCGGTCTTCAACGTCTACTATGTCCGGGTCCTGTACGAAGACCTCAATGGCATCATCGCCAATATGGACGACATGCACGACCACCTCCGCGGTGTCGACGAGGACATGGGTGTCATCACCGACCGGATGCAGGCCTTCGACGAACACATCGGTCACATGGAACCGATTCATGCGAACATGACGGCACTGACCAAAATCATGCCGAGGATCCGGACCAACATGGACGCGATAACCCGGGATATGGCCGGCATCGAGCAAAGTATGGGCCTGGTCGGAGAGGGCATGGGCGTCATCGACCAGCGTGTCTATCTCATGACGGGCGGTGTTGCGACCATGCGCCAGAACGTACGCCAGATGGCACGTCCCTTCGGGCGTATGGGCTCTTTTCTGCCCTGATCCAACGCTTCGAGGAAGCACACCGATGTTCAAAATAACGGCAACCGCCGCTCGGCAGGTCCTAAGCGCGGCCGAGCAGGGTGGAACCGAGGGGCTGTCGCTGCGCCTCGCCGCCCATCAAAAACCGGATGGGTCCATCGACTACCGCATGGGCTTCGATGACGCCACCGAGGAAGATATTCGCATCGCGTCGGAAGGGATCGATATCGTCATGGCCCCCGAGTATGTCCCCCTGTTGGCCGAGGCGACCATGGATTTCGTGGAGATCGAGCCGGGGCAGTTCCACTTCATCTTTCTCAATCCCAAGGACGCCAACTATAGGCCGCCGGATGCAGGCTGATACTGCGTCAGGTACAAACTACGAATCACGCGAATCCGCGCGAATTGGATTGTTTGCGCCCATGGGGACATTCGCCTCGATTCGCGTGATGCGTAGTTTTCCTCTTTATGGCTTACTTGGGGAATAAGTGTAAACCATAGAGGCTGTTACCCCAGGTATCCTTGATGTTGACCGCCAATTCACCCGACTGATCGATCGCTATGGTGGCGTAATTAAACCATTCAAGCGCCTCTTCCCAAAAAGAACAAACTTTCCGTCCCCAAGGTCTTGTCAAAGGCACGATTGGGGAATAACCCGGCGTTACCCGGTCCGACGACTATGCGAAATTCATCATCATTATGATTCGGGTGCTTATCATGATGATCAAGATACTCTTGAATCATTTCATCTGTTACATGACCAGCACTAAATGCCGCATACCCAATTGCCCAAAAGTGCTTCCCCCA